>Ga0302279_10000043_pt1 | contig 167336 bp, 137 predicted proteins | sample III_Bog_N3_3_FD_194541 | JGI IMG/M metagenome (GOLD analysis project Ga0302279, IMG submission 194541) | Peat permafrost microbial communities from Stordalen Mire near Abisko, Sweden - III_Bog_N3_3 | ecosystem: Environmental > Terrestrial > Soil > Wetlands > Peat | place: Sweden: Abisko... | reverse complement strand
CGAGCCTCGGCTCTTTCCGATCGAGCGACCTGCGCGTTCTCACGAGCCTCCGCCCTTTCCGATCGTGCGACGTGCCAGTTCTCACGAGCGACCGAACTTTCCGATCGAGTGACGCGCGTGTTCTCACGAGCCGCCGAACCTTCCGATCGAGCGATCTGCGCGTTCTCGCGAGCCACCGAACTTTCCGATCGAGTGACGCGCGTGTTCTCACGAGCCACCGAACCCTCCGATCGAGTGATCTGCGCGTTCTCGCGAGCCTCCGCCCTTTCCGATCGGGCCACGTCCGCGTTCTCTCGGGCCTCGATCCCCGCCAATCGAGCCATGTCCGTGCTCTCGCGACCCCAACTCCTGTCCAGTCGAGCCCCGTCACCGTCGCCACGAGCGACGACCCTCTCCGATCGACCCACGTCACGCTCGCCGCGAGGCGAGATCCTGCCGCCACGAACGAACACTGTCCGCCCACGAGCCACCTCGCGACCGGCACGAGGCACGCGCGCTCCCTCTCGTCCGTCGTGCCGCCCCGGACGGACCACCTTCTCTTCGCCCGTGGCGAGCAACGTCCCCGCACGAGCGAACAGCCCGTCGCCTCGAGCCCGCGCCCGTCCTTGCGACCTGCGTTCGCTCGCGTCGTTCGTCCGTTCCCGCGCGATCGAGCCTCGGTTGCCTCGACCGCGGCGACGGGACGCGCCTCACGAACGACCCATCGGCCTCATGCACGCACGAAGCCGAGCAGCGAAGCTACGTCAGGGCGCCCCGTCTCGTCGTTCGTCCGGGATCGAGCGATGCTCCGCGCCTCGCGAGCCATGGGGAGAGGTCTGCGACCTTCGTGCGCGCATCCTGTTCGCACGTGCGCACGCGTCCGACGCATGTTCCAGAAGAGCTGACCGCCACCACGGGCGTCGCATCGCACGCCAGCCGAGGCGGGGCGCTCCTTCGCCCTCGCTGTTCGTCGACATCGACGGGAACGCCCGACGCGGCCCACCGACTCCGACTTCGTTGCCCGGAAGTCGCGGACCCCGAAATCGGCCTGGCGGTGCGACGACCGGCGGGCTCGCCAGCGCTCCGCCCGGCGAGACTCGTGGTAACTTTGCGCCACGATGCCACGAACCGCGCGACGAACGAGCTCCCTCGCGGAGGGCCACGCGCGCGTCACCTCCGAGCTCGAGCTCGACGACGCACGCGTGCTCCTCGCGCTGTGCGGTACGCGGAACGAGGCGCTGCCTTTCCTCGAGCGCGAGGCGCAGATCGAGGCGAGCGTCCGAGGACACACGATCTTGCTCGCAGGGAAGGCGGCGAACGTCGCGCTCGTCGAGCGCTACCTCGTCGAGGCGGCAGCGCTCGCTCGGCAAGGGGTCCACGTCGAGCGCGCCGACATCGGCCGCGCACTGCGGATGCTGCGCGAGGGAGAGGGCACGCACCTCTCGGACATGTTCGACGAGAGCATCGCCGTCGGCCCGGGACGACGCCCCATCGGCCCGCGCGGCCTCGCGCAGAAGCAATACGTCGAGGCCATCCGCGCGCACGATCTCACGTTCGGCATCGGCCCGGCAGGCACCGGCAAGACCTACCTCGCGATGGCGAGCGCGGTCGCGGCGCTGCTCCAGCGGCAGGTGAAGCGCATCGTCCTCACGAGACCGGCCGTCGAGGCGGGCGAAAAGCTCGGGTTCCTCCCGGGCGATCTCGCGGAGAAGGTGAACCCGTACCTGAGGCCGCTCTACGACGCCCTCAACGACATGATGGACCTCGAGCGCGCGCAGGGATTCCTTTCCGGCGGGCAGATCGAGGTCGCGCCGCTTGCCTTCATGCGAGGCCGCACGCTCTCCGACTCGTTCGTGATCCTCGACGAGGCGCAGAACACCACCGGCGAGCAGATGCGGATGTTCTTGACGCGGCTGGGCTACAACTCCAAGGCCGTCGTCACGGGAGACGTCACGCAGGTCGATCTCCCCGAGGGGAAGAGCAGCGGTCTCGCGGAGGCCGAGCACCTCCTCGGTAACATCGACGGGATCGCGATCTGCCATTTCACCGACGTGGACGTCGTGCGGCACCCACTCGTGCAGAAGATCGTGGTCGCCTACGAAGAGCGCGACGCCAGGTGGCGGGCGGCCGGGGTCCCCGTACCGCGGCAGTCGAGCCGTCACTTGCACGGGCAAGACCCCGGCGAGCCACCGAGGCCAGGGCGCGTGTCACCAGGGGGCGGGGGCCAGCGATGATGGGGAGCGAGGACGTTCGTGGAGCGGGTGCTGGGGCATCGACGGCGGCGGGCGCGGACATGCCGGACGGCCCGGCAGCGTCGGAGCTCCTGCGAATCGAGGGGATCTTCGCGACCGATCCGAGGTTGACCGGCGAGCTCGTGACGCGGCCACATCCGCTGCTCTTGATGGTCGTCCGCGAGGAGCTCTCTCTCGTGTTCGCGCCGGCCGCGGTGTGGGACCGCGCGCGCGAGCTCCTCTTGCCGCACGCCGCGAGCTTCGCGGACTCTCGGGCGATCCTCTATCTGCTCGGGACACCGGCGCACCGCGGGCTCGATGCTGCGATGTCTCGCGGCCTCGGCGGCTTCCTCCCCGCGCGCCCGCACGCGGACGATCTGTTTCTCTCGATCGAGCGCGGCTTCGAGCTCCTCGACGCAAAGCGGCGCGCGGAGAGGCGGGCCGCGTGGGTGATGCGATACGAATACGAGCTCGGCGAGCTCGTCGACATCGCCCGTTCGATGACGACCGAGCGCGACGTCGGCAAGCTCCTCGGCGTGATCCTCGCGAAGAGCAGGTTCGTGACCGGCGCGGACGCCGGCAGCATCTACGTCGTCGAAGGGGAAGCCCCCTCGCGCCTCTTGCGGTTCAAGCTCACCCAGAACGACTCCGTCAGCTTCGACTCGCGCGAGTTCCTCATGCCCGTGAACTCACGGTCGATCGCGGGGAGCGCGGCGCTCGACAAGAAGCGCATCTCGCTCGACGACGTGTACGAGCTGCCGCCGGGCTCGAGCTTCGGCTTCGACCCGAGGTTCGACGAGCTCACCGGCTACCGCACGAAGTCGATGCTGGTCGCGCCGCTCGTGTCCCAGCGCGACGAGGTCATCGGCGTCATCCAGCTGATCAACAAGAAGGCGCACCGCGACGAGAAGCTGTTCACGCCGGCCGACGTCGACCGGATCGTCGTCCCGTTCGACAAAAGGAGCGAGGAGCTCCTCGCGATGCTCGCCGCCCAGGCAGCCGCGTGCCTCGAGAACGCGCTCTTGTACGACGAGATCCGCCTGCTGTTCGAAGGCTTCGTCAAGGCGAGCGTCGAGGCGATCGAGTCGCGCGACCCGACCACGAGCGGCCACTCGCGCCGCGTCGCCGACCTGACGATCGGCCTCGCGAAGGTCGTCGACCACGAGAGCTCCGGCCCGTTCCGCGATGCGACGTTCTCGCCGGAAGACCTGCGCGAGCTCGAATACGCGAGCCTCCTGCATGACTTCGGGAAGATAGGCGTGCGCGAGCAGGTGCTCGTCAAGGCGAACAAGCTGTACGACCACCAGCTCACGCTGATTCGCTCGCGCTTCGACTATGTCGCCCGCTCGGTCGAGGCCGACATACTCGGACGAAAGGTGAGAGCGCTCGAGCGCGGGGCCAGCAAGGACGAGCTCCTCGCCCTCGACCTGGAGCTCTCGCGGAGGCGAGAGGAGCTCGATCAGGCGTATGCGGCGGTCGTCGGCGCGAACGAACCGACGGTCGTCGCCGCGGGGGACTTCGCGCGCATCGAGACGCTCGCCACGGAAACGTACACGGACCTCCGCGGAGAGATGCAGCGGCTCCTTTCGCCGGACGAGGTGACGTCGCTGAGCGTCAAGCGCGGCTCGCTCACGGCGCTCGAGTTCGACGAGATCCGCTCCCACGTCGTTCACACGTTCCGCTTCCTCTCGCGTATCCCGTGGGGGAAGCAGTTCCGCCGCGTGCCCCTCATCGCGGCCGCGCACCACGAGCGCCTCAACGGAACGGGCTACCCGAACCGCCTCCGCGGCGAGGAGATCCCGCTGCAGAGCAAGCTGATGTCGATCGCCGACATCTTCGACGCGTTGACTGCGAACGATCGCCCGTACAAGAAGGCCGTGCCCGTCGAGAGGGCGCTCGACATCCTCCGCTACAGCGTGCGCGACGGACACCTCGACGGCGAGCTGGTCCGCATCTTCCAGGAAGCACGCGTCTGGGAGTCCGAAGGGCCCGGGCCGACGACGAAAGCAGAGGGCTGACCTCTCGTCACGGCGTCGCGAGCTCCGCGGCGGACCGTCCGTCGAGAGCGTAGCGGGCACGAACGCGGCCGGTGTCTCTCGAGGGGAAGTTCCGTCAGCCGGGCGGCACGAGGAGGAGCTTCCCGACCACCTTGCCGGCGCGCGAGCTCACGTGCGCGCGCTCGGCGTCGGCGAGCGGCAGCCTCTCTGCGATGACGGGCCTGATCGCGCCGATCGACATCGCGCGGACTAGCGACTCGAGCACGACGCGCGAGGGCTTTCCGAGCACCGGGCGCGTGGCCCTCGAGAAGATGATCGCGGGGAAGTCGGAGAGACCGACCACGACGAGCGCGAGTGTCCCCCCTCGCGTGAGGAGCGAGCGGCACACACGACCCGGATAGGCAGAGCCCACCGCGTTTATCACGACGTCGAACGGGGCTGCCGCCTTCGCTTGATCGAGCGCGTCGCCCTCCGAATAGTCGAACACCGTCACGCCGAGGCTGCGCACGAGCGCCGCGTTCTTTCCGGAGCACACGCCGTACGCGGTCGCGCCGAGCAGGCTCGCGACCTGCACGGCGATGAGCCCGACCCCGCCGGACGCGCCGAGGACCAGCACCTTCGCCCCCGGCTTCGAGCGCACCCGTCCGAAGGTCGCCATCGCCTGCCACGCGGTTGCGCCCGGGACGGGGAGGCACGCCGCGTCGTCGAAGGCGACGTCGTCGGGGAGGGCAGCGCATTGATCGGCTCTCACGATCACCTCCGAGGCGTAGCTCCCCCGCTGATTACGGGAAAAGTCGACGCCGCCGACGACGCGCATTCCGACCTTCAGATCGACGCCGCTCGTCACCTCCGTGACCTCGCCTGCGTAGTCCGTGCCCACGACCACGGGGCCGCGCGGGCCCAGGATGCGCTGCGCTACTCCAAGAAAGCTCCGGCCTCTCATCTTCCAGTCGACCGGGTTCACACCGATCGACGCGACACGTACCCGGAGCTCGCCTGACTCGAGACTCCGGGAGGGGAGCTCCATCAAGCGCAGGGGCTCGCGCGCGGAAGCGGAGGTCGCGACGATCATGGGCACGGGGCGCAGGCCGACGGGGCGCTCACGGCTCCGCGAGCTTCTTCCTGACGACCTCGATGGCGTCGGGGTTTTCGAGGCTCGTCAGATCGCCCGTCACGTCGCCTGCGTCGACCAGGTCACGAAGCAGTCGACGCATGATCTTGCCGCTCCGCGTGCGCGGCAAGGTGTGCACCACGACGACGCGTGCGGGACGTGCAATCGCGCCGACGGCATCGACTATCGTCTGCGCGAGGGCGACGCGCAGCTCCGGGCTGTCCGCATGGCCAGCGCGGGGAACGACGAACGCGACGGGGACCGTACCCTTGACCTCGTCAGGCTGCGTGACGACGGCGGCCTCGGACACGGCCGGATGCGTGAGAAGCGCGGCCTCGAGCTCCATCGTCCCCAGCCGGTGTCCGGCAACGTTGATGACATCGTCGAGCCGGCCCGTCACCCAGAGCTGACCGTCTTGATCGAGGAGCGCCGCATCGGACGCCGCGTAGTGGCCCGGGAACTGCGTCAGGTAGGTCTGCACGTAACGGTCATGATCGCCCCATACCGTCCGCGCAAGGCAGGGAAATGGTGCCGCCAGCGTGAGGGCGCCGAGCTCGCACGCCGCTGCCTCCGTCCCGTCGTCGCGAAGAATGCGAGGAACGTACCCGGGGAGTGGGTGGCCGCAGCTCCCCGGCCTCGTCGGGGTCGCGCCGAGCATCGCGCTCGACCACGCCGTGCCCGTCTCCGTCTGGCCGTACGTGTTGTTCACGAAGACCTCCCCTCGACCGAGCTTGTCACGCGTCCAGAACCACGTGTCAGGATCGAGCGGCTCACCGACGAGCGACACGAGCGCGAGGTGTGACAAGTCGTGATCCGCGAGAACCTCGTCGCCGGCGCGCCGCAGCATGCGCAGCGCGGTGGGTGCCGTGAAGAGTTTGGTCACGCCATAGCGGGCGAGGATTTCGTACGCGCGAGCCGTCGTGGGCGTGTCGAGGCTCCCCTCGTAGACGATGAGCGTGGCGCCGTGCGCGAGACCACCGACCAGCGCGAAGATGGGAAACGTGAGCCAGCCCACATCGGCGGTGCACCAGTACGCATCGTGCGCGTCGAGGTGGAGCGACCACTTCACGTTCGCGTAAGCGCCAGCGAGGAAGCCGATCCCAGCGTGGACGAGCCCCTTCGGCTTGGCCGTCGTCCCCGACGTGTAGATGATGAATCCAGGCGCGTTCGCCTCGAGCGAGACGGGCGGAGCGCGACGCTCCGTGTTCGCCATGAGCTCCGCGAAGTCGAGCTCTCCGTCGCGCAGCGGATAGTCCTTGTCGATGCGGCGCGCGACGATCACATACGGGATCGCGAGCCCCCGCGTCGCCTCGTCGAGCGTCGCTTTCAGCGGGGTGACGCGGCCTCGACGCAGGGTTCCGTCGGTGCAGACGATGACCTTTGGCTGCGCGTCCTCGATGCGATCACGAACGGCCGCGGCGCTGAAGCCGGCGAAGATGACGGAGTAGATTGCGCCGATGCGGTAGCAGGCATGGATCGCGATGAACGACTCAGGCACGTTGCTGGCATAGACGGCGACGCGGTCGCCCGTGACGACCCCGAGGTCGAGGAGGGCTGCCGCAAAGCGCGCGACGGCATCGGTGAGAGCGCCATATGTCCACGTCTCGCGCACGCCGTCTTCTCGCTCGTAGCGCAGAGCGACGCGATCCGCGGGCCATCGATCGAGGCAGTTGACGCTCACGTTGCCCATCGCCCCGGCGAAGTACCGGAAGTCGCCGAGCGACCCCTCGAGCGCCGTCACCGGGGCCTGGTCCCACGTCAGCTCGCGCGCAATTTCGAGCCAGTATTCTTGCGGGTCGAGCGCGAGCAACCGGGCGGCCTCGTCCGCGGTCGCCGCCGGCTTCACTCGGGATGAAGCCGTGACCAGAGCCTGCTGAAGGAGCGAGCGATCCATGCCGCTAGGATAGCCCGCGCCGCCCTGGGCGCAGCAGGCGCTCTGCCGCGATCTTCAACTCACGCTTGCGGTGTCGCACTCGGGCGACGACGGCGACGCCAGGCGATCGATCGTCTTGAGCTTGTCTCCGGGACCGTTCCGCACGACCTTCCCCACGCGCCGCATCCACGCGTCCTCCTCGGCGTCGAGCGGGCCCTTCTCGAGCGCCTCGAAGACGGCATCGAGCTCGTCCGCAGTGCGCGGCCCGGCGAGCGAGACGTGAATGCGCGGATTGCTGAGCGCGAACCGGTAGCAATCGGAGGCTCGCGGGACCCTCTCTCCTGGCGGGATGTTCTTCGGGTCGAGCAATGACCCCCAGCGGGTCGCGGTGAAGGCGAGGACTCCAGGCGCCGAAGCCGGCGGGATGCCGTCGAGATGCGGAAACACGTCCTGCTCCGCACCCGGGTGCGCAGCGTTGTACCTCAGCATGATCGATTCGACCGGCTTCACGCCCATCGCGATCTCGGCGTGGAGCATCGCGTCGAAGGAGGGGCGATGGTGGCACGAGATCATCAGGTGGCGTGCCTTGCCGGACTCTCGCACCTCGTAGGCCTTCTCGAGAATGCGCTGCGGGGGCACGTCATTCCACCAGGCCAGGCACAGGATATCGACGTGGTCGACCGCGAGCGACTTCAGCGCACGATCGACCGAGCAACCCATGAGCGCGGCCGAGCGACTGTACGACTGGACCGCGATGACGACGTTCTCGCGGTGTTGCTTCGCCAGCTGCCGTACTCCGTCCCCGAAGCTGCCGCGACGTCGCGACCCCCAGAAGAGAAAGTTCACGCCGCGCTCGAACGCGCGCTCGACCTCCGCCCCGCGGAGCCCGTAGCTCGATCCGAGGCCGATCTTCGACACCGAGAGGCCCGTCCTCCCGAACTTCACTCGATGCTCGAACGCCATGGCTGCACCTCCCTGCGACTGCGATGCTACACCGCACATGCGCGTTCCGAGCGACAACGACTTCGGCGAGAGGCACCGGCCTGTCCAGTCGTGCTCGCGCGGGCTCGTCGCCGCCCTGTTTCTGGGATGCTCGACCGCGGCTTCGCCCGCGCCCTACCGCGCCAGCGGTGACCCGCCCCGACACGACGCGTCTGTCAGCGACACCGCAACGCCGCACGACGGGTCCGCCGACAGGTACGCAGCGCCCGAAGCGGGTGCCGACGCCGCGCGTGATGCCGCGCTCCCGAGCACGGCTCTCGTGCGGTTGGCGAACTGGTCGCCCGACACTCCGGGCGTCGACTTCTGCCTTGCGGAGCACGGGTCGCTCGTCTGGACGGGCCCGCTGCTGTTGCAAAGCCTCGGTGCCGGCGTCCTGGACTTGGTCACGGTGGCTGGCGCCACACCCGCCGAAGCAGGTCCTCGTCCCGATGCGCCGCTCATGCACGATGCCGAGCACGACACAGGCGAGACCGGGCGCGACGCGACGTCCGAGGCTGCCGAGCAACCCATCTCGGGCGGGGTGCTATTTCCCGGGATCTCCCCATATGTCTCTATCTCGCCCGGCGAGTACGACGTGCGAGTCGTCGTGGGCGGAGCGTCCGATTGCCTGATGCCGCTCTTCGATGCCGTGACGGACCTCGCGCCGTTCCTCGCTGGCGGACATACGACGTTCGCCACGGTCGGTGACCTGAACGACAAAGGGACCGACCCAGCCATCACGCTTGTCGCGCTCCCGGACGACACGCGCATCGCGAACGGGCGAGCGCGCTTGCGATTCGTGAACGCCGTGCCTGGCGCCACGAACGTCTCGCTCGTCGCGCTCGACGCGCAATTGAGCCCGCTGATCTCGGCGACGTTCGGCGCGGTCGGCATCGACACCGATGCAGGAGCCCTCGACTCGAACGATTACGTCTCGATCACCCCGGTCGAGCACGCCACCTGGTTCGTGCTCGACTATCGGGGAATGAACCCAATCCTTGTCTCTGCGTACGACGTGAACGTGCCCGACGGGATACTGGCCACGGTCGCCGCGATCGGCGGCGAGAGTGGCACGACCGCGACGGCCGCGGGGCTTCTCCTGTGCGTCGATCGACCGCCGATTGACGTCGGCGAGAGCGCGTCGTGTACGCTCCTCGGCGGATCGCCCGGCTGCCCTGCTTGCCAGTAGCCACCGCCGTCAACCTCGACGCCGCTCGTGTCGCCTGCGTGCCTGAGGTACCATTGAACGATGCTACCGCGCTGGCGAGAATGCCGCCTATTTGCGACGGCGCTCGTCGCCGGGTGCTCCACCAGCCCGGCCGCCGCACACACGGACGCGGCCGTCGCGAGGGATGTCGGCCACGACGGCGGGCACGACGGCGGACGCGACGGCGGGCGCGATGGCGCTCATGATACGGCAGGCGCGGAGGCTTCCGACACGACACCCCGAGACGGAGCTCTCGACGCGCGCGTCGCGGACGTCGTCACGGTCGACGTCACACGCATCGACGCAGCTCCCGCGCGCAGCAGCATCGAGCACGTCGTCATCATCGTGCAGGAGAATCACACCTTCGACACCTACTTCGGCCGCTACTGCACCGCCGCCGCCGGCTCCAGCCCGACCTGCACGACGGGTCCCTCCTGCTGCGAGGCCGCCCCTGCCACCGACCCGTCGGGGGCGTCGCCGGTCGTGCTCGACGACACGCAGAACGCCTCGTACCGGCCCGACAACTCGAGCGCGTGCGAGACCTCGGAGATTGACGACGGAAAGATGGACGGCTTCGTCACAGGCACCTCGTGCTCGGCCCCCGGCAACTTTGCGATCGCGCCTGCCGCGCTCATGCAGACGTACCACGGCTACGCCGGGAGCTACGCGCTCGCCGATCGATACTTCCAGCCGGCGATCGGCTCGTCGTCGTCGAACGACATGTACCTCGCCGTCGCGAAATACGTGTTTCAGGACAACATGATGGAGCCTCAGGGCATCGGCGACAATTGCAGCATCGGGTTCCAGACCATCTATACCGGCCAGACGACGGTCCTCGACCTCGTGCTCGCCGCGGGTTACTCCGCTCGGTACTACGCAGAGGGATACGCCGCTGCCAAGCAAGCGGCCCCCGCCTGCCCCGCGCCTCCACCCGGCTGTCTGGCGGCCATCGCGTTCGACCCGTGTGACTTCACTCCGGGAAACGTCCCGTTCGACTACTACTCTCAGTTCAACGACAATCCCTCTTTCATGACGGACCTGGGCGACTTCCTTCCGGACCTGGCGCGCGGCGGCTTGCCGAGCGTCTCGTTCGTCAAGCTCCTCGATTACAAGAGCGAGCATCCTGGCCTGAAGGATCTCATCTCCGTCGGAGTGACGCAGATCGACGAGCTCGTACAGGGGGTCCTCGCGTCGCCATATGCCAAGAGCACGCTGATCCTTCTCACCTGGGATGAGGGGGGAGGCTTCTTCGATCACGTCGCTCCGCCGCCGAGCAGCGCCGTCGATCAGCAGCCGTATGGCACACGGATTCCGCTCCTCGCAATCGGCCCTTTCGCGATGAAGAACACCATCTCGCACGTCGTCATGGAGCACTCGTCCATCGTGAAGTTCCTCGAGTGGAACTACACGGGCAGCACCGGCCAGCTCCTGGCGCGCGACGCTGTGGTCAACAACATCGGAAGCCTGCTCGATCCGACGACCACGGGGACGACCGTCCCGTCCAACTGACGTGGTTCACGTCGAGGGCTGGACACGCAGGCGCGGTCACCTGGGCGCGTGAGGCCACTCGTCGATCAGGTTCGCCACGAGTGAGGTCCACCCGGTCTGATGCGATGCTCCGATCCCGGCGCCATTGTCGCCGTGGAAGTACTCGTAGAACAGCAGCTCATCGCGCCAGTGCGGGTCGGACTGGAATTTCGTCGATCCACCCCACACAGGGCGGCGACCATGCTCGTCCTTCAGAAAGATCTCGACCATTCGCCGGGACAGGTCGGCGGCGATCTCCTTGAATCCCGTCGGCCGGTCGTGGCCACCCGGCGTCGTCAGCACGTGCTCCGGTCCGAACGCCGTTCCGAGCTTGCGCATGCTCTCGATGATGAGGAACGACGTCGGGAACCAGAGCGGACCTCGCCAGTTCGAATTGCCCCCCTTCAGCTTCGACGACGACTCGGCGGGCTCGTAGAGCACCGAGCGATCGTCGAGCACGAACGGGTGCTCCTCGTGGAACTTCGACAGCGACCGCACACCGTATCGCGAGAGGAACTCGCCGTCGTCATGGAGGCGCTGCACCATGCGGACGATTTGATCCTGATTGACGATCGTCAGCAGATAGGTGACGCGACCGTCACGCTCGATGCGGTGGATGACCTGATCGGTCATCTCGCTTCGATTCTTGATGAACCAGTTCAGGTTCGACGTGAACTCCTTGAACGGCGCGATCCAGTCGGCCTCCAGTCGCTCGACCGCGAAGAGCGGGATCAGCCCCACGAGAGATCGTACGCGGAACTTCTTGAAGCGACCGTCCGGAAACCGCAGGACGTCGTAGAAGAAGCCGTCCTGCTCGTCGAACAAGGAATAGTCCTTGTTCCCCATGTGCTTCATCGCATAGGCCACGTAGGTGTAGTGCTGCAGGAACTTCGATGCCAGTCCCTCGTAGCCTGGGTTCTCGCGCGCCAGCTCCAGCGCTATTCGCATCAGGTTGAGGCAGAACATCCCCATCCAGCCGGTGGCGTCGCTCTGCTCCAGTGTCGAGCCGTCGGCCTGAGCCTCGCTGCGGTCGATGACGGTGATGTTGTCGAGGCCGAGAAAGCCGCCTTCGAAAACATTGTTTCCTTCGCGGTCGACCTTGTTCACCCAGTTCGCGAAGTTGATGAGCAGCTTGTGAAAGCAGCGCTCGAGCCACGAGCGGTCCGCCTTGCCGTTGCGCACCCGATCCATGTTGTAGACACGCCAAACCGCCCACGCGTGGACCGGCGGGTTCAGATCACTGAACTCCCACTCGTAGGCCGGCAGCTGACCCGACGGGTGCTGGAATTGCTCGAACAGCAGTAACCAGAGCTGCTCCTTGGCGAACTTCGCGTCGATGAGCGCGAACGGGACGCACTGGAACGCGAGGTCCCACGCGGCGAACCACGGGTACTCCCATTTGTCCGGCATCGTCATGACCCGCATCGAGTTCAGATGACGCCAGTGCGCGTTGCGAATCCTCTTGCGCGACTGCGGCGGCGGATGGTCCGGGTTGTCGCCGTCCAGCCACTTTGCCACGTCGAAGATGTAGCTCTGCTTCGTCCACAGCAGCCCCGCGAGCGCGCGACGCTGCACGTGCCGCTCGTCCGCGGACGCGCCGTCCTGCGCTACATTTTCATAGAAGATATCGGCCTCTGCCTTGCGCAGCGCCATGATCGCATCGACATCCGCCAGTGGCGCGACGAGTTGCTCGTTCGTGAGACGGAAGCGCAGAACGGCCGTGGCACCAGCCTTCACGCGGAGCGCGTAGTGCAGGGCGGCCTTCGTACCGAACGGCTCCGGACGCATCGCGCTGGCGTCACCGTCGACGATCCCGCGATGGAACGCGTCCTTCGTATGGGCGCTGCGACTCGTGCAGCCCGGTCCGTAGCAGGCCTCGGCGTTCGTCTCGTTGTCTGTGAAGATCGGTGCGCCGCCGTCCGGGCCGTGGAACCAACGGGTGCCGATCCGGTACTGCACCGGTATGAACGGGTCGACCGCCACGGCGCGGTCGTCCGCGATGAGCGCGACGCCCTCACCCGTGTGGGCGCCTTCGCCGCCCGCAGCACCCAGCGTGATGCGCGGCGAGGCCGTCGGGTTCTTTCCCCACGACCAGGTGTTGCGAAACCACAGCTGCGGGAGCACGTGGATCGGCGCATCGTCAGGACCGCGATTGGTGATGCTGATCCGGCACACCATGTCCTCCGGCCCAGCCTTCGCGTACTCGATGTCGATATCGAAGTAGCGGTCCTCGTCGAATATTCCCGTATCGAGCAGCTCGAACTCGGGCCCTTGCCCGTGGCGGCGCTGGTTCTCCTCGACGAGGCGTTGATAGGGAAACGCGGATTGCGGGTACTTGTAGAGCAATCGCATGTACGAGTGCGTCGGGGTGTTGTCGACGTGAAAGTAGTACTCCTTCACATCCTCCCCGTGATTGCCCTCGTACGGGTTCACGCCGTAGAAACGCTCCTTCAGGTGCGAGTCGCGCTCGTTCCAGAACGCGGGCGCGAAGTTCAACATCTGGAACCGATCGCAGATGCCTGCGATGCCGTCTTCGCCCCAGCGGTACGCCTTGGCGCGCGCGAGGGCGTACGGCAGGTGCTCCCAGGCGTTGCCGTTCGCGGAGTAGTCTTCGCGCACCGTCCCCCACGCGCGATCGGACAGGTAGGGCCCCCACCGTCGCCACGGCGACAGGTCGTCCCGGATCTCGTCGATTCTCTCGCGTTCTTTGTCGCCGTTCGATCCCAACACTGCTTCGGTCATTCCGGCTCCGCAGAAGAACAGAACGAGGCAAGCCCCGCGCAAGAGCGCGGGGCGGCCAAGGTCACGTGAAAGAGGCTTGCGTACGAGACAGGCAGCTCGCCCGCGGAACGCCGAGCCTCACGGTGAGCAACCTACTTCGCGGTCCACTCCGTGTGGAACGAGCCGGGCTTGTCGAATCGCTCGTACGTGTGCGAGCCGAAGTAATCGCGCTGCGCCTGGGTCAGGTTGGCCGGAAGATGTTCGCGCCGGATGGAGTCGTAGTAACCGAGCGAGCCGCCCATGGTCATCAGCGGGATGCCCGCGGCGACCGCCTGAGCGACCGTGCTCCGCCATCCGTCCTGCCTTTCGGCGAGCTCCTTCTGGAACCCGTGGTCCATCAGCAGGTTCGTCAGGTTCGCGTCGCGATCGTAGGCCTCTTTGATTCGGCCCAGGAACTGAGCGCGGATGATGCAGCCGCCCTTCCAGATTCGCGCGAGCTCGCCGAGGTTGATCCCCCAGCCACGCAGGTTGGACGACGCGCGAAGGAGGTTCATGCCCTGGGCATAGCTGCACGCCTTCGCTGCATAGAGGGCCGCACGCACGTCGGCGACCAGCTTCTTCTTGTCGACCGGCGCCTTCGGTCCGTTTGGACCGGAAAGGAGCTTCGACGCCGTGGCGCGCGCGGTACGATCCGCGGAGATGAGGCGTGCCTCGACCGACGACGCTACCGTCGGAACCGGCGCGCCGATCTCGGCGGCGTCTTGGACCGTCCACTTGCCGGTGCCCTTGGCCGCGGCGGCGTCGACGATCATGTCGACGAGGTCCTTGCCGGTCTCGGGGTCCTTCTTGCGGAAGATGTTCGCGGTGATCTCGATGAGGAAGGACTGGAGCTCACCGGCGTTCCACTCGGTGAACGTGTCCGCGAGCTCCGCGTTCGTCAGTCCACCGAGGTTCTTGAGGACGTCGTACGCCTCGGCGATGAGCTGCATGTCGCCGTACTCGATGCCGTTGTGGACCATCTTCACGTAGTGGCCCGCGCCGCCTGGCCCGCAGTAAGTGACGCACGGGCCGTCGACCTGCGCGGCGATCTTCGTCAGTATCGGCGCCATGTCGTCGTAGCCCGCGCGATCGCCACCCGGCATCATCGAGGGTCCGTGCCGCGCCCCTTCCTCGCCGCCGGAGACGCCCATCCCGAAGAAGCGAATGCCTTTCGGAGCGAGCTCGAGCGCGCGGCGCTCCGTGTTCTTGAAGAACTCGTTGCCGGCGTCGACGACCATGTCGTCCTTCTGGAGGAGCGGGAGTAGCCCGGCGATGGTCTTGTCGACGACCTCGCCTGCCTTCACGAGGAGGATGATCCGACGCGGCCTTCTGAGCGAACCGACGAAGTCCTTCAGGTCCTTGAAGCCCTTCACGTTCTTCGCGCCCTCGCGGGCGGCCTTCGCGTCGAACTTGTCGACGGGCTCCGGCCACGCATCCCAGCCTGCGCAGGAGAAGCCCTTCTCGTCGATGTTCAGGGCGAGGTTCTGGCCCATCACACCCAGCCCAACCATTCCGATCTCTAGCTCGTTCATCTCGGTGACCCTCGGAGTCCACTGTGAAAGGATCTTGCGGCGTGCCGCGGCTTGCTGGCCGGCAGAATAGACGGTTCTGGCATGCTTGGGTGAGGAAGGCGACCGTTGTCGACGAACTCACGCTCCCGCAGCGTGCGCGGCACGCGCCCCGGATCGTCGTCAGGTCCTGACGCCCGCTTGGCATGGTGGTCGACACGCGTCGGTCCCGCCGACCTCGCGCCGCCGACGAGGTCACGCTCGAGTCATGCGAGGAACGAACGAAGCTCGTCGACGTCACCGCGCTTTCAGCGTGCCGAGCTTCTTGCTCGCGTAGCGCGCCCATCCCCCGACCGCCTTCGAGCGAGGCAGGCACTGGCCGTCGCGGAAGCTCCATTCTCCCGATTCAAGGGCGTTCGCGTACAGCTCCAGCCCGACCCGGAAACTCGGCGCGTGGACCTCACCGAAGACGCCCTTACCGAACATGGCGACCTGACCGTGCACGCCCCTCGGGCCCGGCAACAGGTCGAGGTAGGTGTTGTCCTGATCCCACCACGGGTTGCCAGCGATGGGGATGCGTTTGGGGTGCCACAGATAGTGATAGAGCTGGCCGCCAAGGATCTCCTCGGGCGGCTGCCCGGCGTGCTGCGTCTCGAAGGTCGAGCTCTCGTCGACCCACTCGTCGACGATCGCGTCCAGGCACGCGAGTCGCTCGTGGCCCGGGAGCCACTCGAACGCGTCGCGCTCGCCCTCCCCGGGCTCCTGCCCGTCGTGGACGAGCAACGACTCGCGGAAGTCCTCCGGAAAGGCGAGCCCCATCGTGCGTTCGGCCGCACGTACGTGGGCGTCGGAAGCCGCGGGTCGCAGCCGCAGCGAGAGAGGGCTGCGAGAAGCCGCGGCTTCGAGGCGTCTCCAGAGCGCTCGCATCGCGTGCTCGTATCGTAGCCCAGCCGGCGTCGCGGTCGGGCTACGCGATCCTCTCTACAGGGCCGCCACGAAGTCTCTCGCGAACTCCATGGGCGACGGTCGGTATTGCGGCTCTTTCATGGTCGCCGCTCGCAAGAGCCTCGCCATCGCGCCCGGAAAGACACGCAGGCGCTCGACGTCCTCGAACGGATCGCGCCGCATGTGGGCGATGACGCGGTCGCGCGGATTGTCGATCTCGTCGAAGAACGCTCGCCCTGTCGTCACATTGTAGATCGTCCCTGCGAGCGCGTAGACGTCAGCGCGTACGTCCAGCTCCACGGGGTCGAGCACCTGCTCGGGGGCGATGTAACCGGCGGTCCCTGCGACGAACCGTCCGCCCACCTCGGGCGGGACTCGGATCGCTCGCACCATGCCGAAGTCGATGACGACCGCCGCGAGCGGCTGCGCGACCGCCGGGTCACGGTGCTTCATCGGGTCGAACTTCTCCCCACCTGCGAGCGGCAGCCGGAGCCAGATGTTCGCCGGCTTGATGTCCCTGTGCACGAGACCTGCGCTGTGCAGGGCAGCGAGCCCGGCGCACGAGTCGATGACCACTTGCCGCAGCTCGAAGAGCGACATCGGGCGCGCGGCCGCATACTGCTTGAGATCGGCCCCGATCAGATACTCGAGGACGAGAAACGGGACGCCGGCGGACACGCCACGGTCGATGATGTTTGCGACGTTGGGGTGGTAAAGCCCGGCAAGCGCATTGGCCTCCTCCACGAAGGAGGTCAGGATGCCGGCGCGCTCGGTGTCGTTCGCGCTGGCGAGAGCCTCGGCCTTCGGGATCTTGAGGACGAAGAGCCGGTCGGCTCCCGGCTTTCTCACGAGCCAGACGTACCCGATCCCGCCTTCACCTACGGGCTTCACGAGCTCGTATCCCTCGATCACCTTCGGCTCGCTCTTCTTCGCTGACGGCGGCGGGGGTGGGGTCTTCCGGATGGCCGAACGCACAGCGGTCTCGAGCAGCCCCGACGCCACGGGCCCGAGCGAGGCGAACCACACGTCGAGGAGGGAGAGCTCGCGCGCACGAATCGCGCGGGCGACGAGCGCTGCGATGCGCGGCGCGTTCTCTGTCGCCGACTGCGACAGCGAGTCCTCCGCGCTCGCGACGGTTGCGGGGTGAAGGGCCTTTACAGGGTCGCTCAGCGCGCCGTGCAGCCGCTCGCCGGCGAGCACGAGCTCGAGGCACATCGGCTCGAGGTTCGGTCGGTTTCCGGCGGCACCGGCAAACTCTGCGAGGGCGCGAGCGAGACCCGACAGAGCGTGCGCGAGCTCGGTGTCGTCCGCATGAAGCGACGCGATCGACTGCATCGCGAGGGGGGCCCACTGGCCGTCGGGACCCACGGACGAGATCGCGCCTCGCAGCGCCTCGGCATGCTCGCAGCAAGAGCGTAGCGCGCTCGCCTCCATCATCGGGAGCGCGGCGCCGAGCTGGGCGAGCATTGCGGGGCGGTCGATGACGAGCGCCCACCACGCGGCGAACGGCCCGAGCCATCGAACATCGTCCACCTCACCGAGCGCGGTCCCACGCGTCGTATCGACCAGCCGCCAGAACAGCGTCGAGAGCGCCCCGGCGAGGGACGCGGGGAGCTCGCGCGAGCCATCGGCGAGACCCGCGATCTTGCGGAGCCAGAGACACGTGGCGTGGGCGGTCGGACCGCGTCCCGGGCCGAGTGATCCGTCGTCGCCGCAGGCGTCGAGCGCGTATCCGCCAAGGCGAATCGCAAGCACTTCGAATGGCAGGTCCGGATGGAGATCGGGGGCGGCAGCGCCTTCGCTCACTCGTCGCTCGGCGACGAGATCGAGGATCTCGGACGGCGCGCGAGCGACGGCTTCCCATGTTTCCTCGAGGTCGGGCTCCGCGATCGGATCGCCGACGGGACGCGTGGCGAGGAGCGGCCCCCAGAGGCGAAGCGCGAACGCGCGGGCGCACCCTTCGAGGGCGTTGATCGCCGCGGCTCGGTGACGGAGCCTGCCCGAGCCCAGCGCGATACGGCGAGCCTCGGCGAACGTCGTGGCGAGGGAGCCGGCAAAGCGAGCCGCACGAGCATCCGCCTCCTCGTCGTCATACTGCGCTGCGACCCGCGCCAGGTTCTCGAGCCCGAGCTCGAGATCGAGCGGATCACGCTCGGCGCCGTCGACCGTGTCCGTGACCGCGATCACCTCGATCCAGCGACGCGCGTCGTCCAGCGTGGCCGAGCGGGCACCGCGAGCCATATCGCGGAGCGCGCGCAGCGGACGCTCGACCTCGTCGAGCTCTCCACCGCGCCGCCAGAGGGTCGCGAGCCCTCGCGCGAGTGCGCGAGCCGTGATCGCGCCGCCGTCACCCGAGAGGATCCGCGTGGCGAGTCGATCCCACAGGTCCCTGCGCTCGAAGAAGAGATACGGCGTCGCAGCGGCGACCGCCGCGATCACCCACGGCTCCTCGTCGCGCGACCGGATGATCGCCGAGAGCTGGCCGCCGAGCAGCGTGAACCGCTCTGCCGGGACGGACCCGACCGCCGTCCATGCGCGCTGCCGCAGGACTCTCGATTCGCCGAGCGCCCAGTCGAGAAGTGTACCTTCGAGCTGCTCGAGCGGGCCGGTCAGACGCCCGAGGGCACGGGCGGCGTGAACCCACACGAGCGGCTCTGGATGCAAGAGCAAAGGCTGCAACATCTGCAGCGTCTGTCCGACGAGCTCTGGGTCGGCGCCTGGTGGCATTCCGCGCACGCTGACCTCGAGGCAGCGAGCGGCGAGCACGCGCCCGCGCAGCGCACCGCGGGCTGGCCCCCGAATCATCACCTCGAAGGTCTCCTTCGACCCCCAGAGCCACGGCCCGAGATGAGGGACCTCCACCGCGCTCGCCCCAGCTTCCCAGAGAAGGATGTCGAGCCGCGCGCGCGCCTGAGCATTCTCGGGGAGCGAGAGCTCCGCCGCGCCGAGGAGCGGAGCGCACGCGAGCGCGTCGAGCAGCGGCCCCTCGACGACACGTGCGCGGACGGCCAGCTGGGCTCGCTCTCGCGTACCCGAGCGCATTGCGAGATCGAGCAGCGCGGACAGGTGCGTGTCCCGCCGCCATGCGCTCGCCGCGCACCACGCGAGGACGACATCGCCGGCCTCCTGCGAAAAGAGCACGCCGAGCGCGCTCACTCCGTCAGCCGCGAGTGTCAGCTCCGGAAGAACATCCGCGATCACGTCCGCCGCGGCGGCGACGTTCGCGACCAGTCCCTCTCCGGTCGACCGTGCGCCGCCAGCACGCCAGCGGTCGGAGATTGCGGGCTCGAGCGCGGGGTGTGCGGACACGGCCGCGACGACCGTCGTGAGCGCATCGAGGAGCCGCGTGGGGAGCATGTGGATGCCCAAGCGTAGAACAGGACCGAGCAGCACCGCTACGGGGGCGGTCCGATCCGTGTTTCACCGCCTCGGCTCGGCGCTGAACGCCGGATGCGTCCGAAGACGACGCGCTCCAGCGTCACTGCCGCGTGAACGTCACGACCGTGGTCCCAGCGACCCCTGACTGGCCGGTCGACGCGAGGGTGATTTGCTCATTCGTCGCCGTGAAGGTTCCCGAGAGGAGCAGCACGTCTGCCGGGCAGCCCTCTCGGAGCGTGAACGACGTCCCGTCGAACGTGAAGCTCGCTGTGACGGACGACGATGGCTCCCCGGCATCGGTGGCGGATAGCTGCCAGGTGGAGCCAGACACCTCGAGCGTCAGCGCGACAGACGTCAAGAACCCGGCATCGGCGAACGCGGACGAATAGATCACCGCATCTGTCGTGACGAAGGTCCCGTCGGAGACAGGCCCACCCGTCTCGGTCGGCGGGGCCAGGCGCGAGAAGCCGTACGCGATCGGCGCCGCAACGTTCATCACCGAGTTGCACGACGGAGAGTCGCCGTAGCGGGCGACGGAGGCTTCGGCGGAGAGTGGAGCCGTCGAGTCCGCAAACGCCGCATCGAACACGGGGGGAGCTGACGCGCTGGACGAGCCGCACGCAGCGACGGACGCGAGTGACACCAACAGGACAAGAGCGCGCGACCAGGGGCCGTTCACTTCGACCCCGTCAGCTTCAGCGTGAGGATGTACGGCAGCGCGAGGAGAAAGCGACCGTTGTCGTAGACGGAAACGAGGCTCGAAATCTGACCATTCTCGACGACGAAGGTCTCGGCTTGCGGCAGCGTGCCGTAGGGTCCGAGCGGGAGCTGTATCTGGGAGAACACCGTCACCGGTGACACGCCGGGCGACGACGTCACGGTCATGGACGTGTTCGGCGGATTCGTGCTGTGGCCGTCACTGTCGAGGCCGCCCATCGCTACTTCCGCCTTCGAGAGCAGAAAGGCACCGCCGCACACGCCGGGAGCGAATGCGGCTTTACCCTGGATCTGGTCGGACGGCGCCGTGCTCGGCGCATGCTGGTGAAGGTCGCTGATGCTCGGAGCGGTGATGGTCGCGTCGTTCGCGAGGACGGGGTTCATCGTCCCCTCGCACCCCTGCGCGTTCGTGTTGTGGACCGCTGTATAATACCTGCGAACGGCGAGCAGCGCGCGCGCGCCATCGCAGGTGTCGCTGCAGCCGGAGGTCTGTCCGCAGTTCGCGATCGACTGAAGCACTGCGCTCTGTGGCTCCCCTGCCGCGCACATCGCCGCCGGGCTCGTGAGCCGCGCGCCGCCATCCGGCGCATAGGTGAGGGCGATTGGTCCGCCATCGGTGGACCCGAGCGTGAGCGGCTGGCTCGAGTCGGGCGCCGCATCGCCGGAGTCCAGGAACGGAGGCCCACCCTCAAGAGACGCGTCAGCCGCGCCGTCGCTCGACTCGTTCATCCCGGCGTCGGCGGAATCGGGGGCCGAGTCCGATGAGGACGAATCTCCGGAATCCGGAGCGCCGGCGTCGCCGGAGCCCCCGGAGCCGCCGAGGATACGCAGGGACGTCGGCGCCAAACCGGTTGCCGTGAGCGGGCTCGCGATGAGCATGTCCGAGACACTCCGTGCCAGACTCGCCTGGTCATCGCTCGGCAGCGGAGTGCCGACGAGCTCGCGACCGTCGCGGAAGTCGATCTGCCCAACTGACGGCAACCGGAAGATGGCCGTCGCAGTCGGCCCTTGCGCGGAATACGCGACCTGAACGACCGCCGCCGACGAGGCAGAGAGCCCGCTCAGCTGAAAGTTGCCGGCAGAGCCGACGATCTCCCACTGCACGACGCCCGAGGCCGCCACGGTCGCTGCGGACGCAGGCCACGCGACGATTGGCGCTGTCGCGCCTTCTGATGAGCAGCCCGCAACGATCAGCGCGGCGAGCCCGGTGCCGAGTCTCAAGATATCCATGCGTCAAACGGTAGATCACAAAGTGATCCGGGCATGACGGGCCCCGTGTGACCAGGGTCACACTGCGTTCGGTTGTCGATACGAGGGTCGCGTGGTAGCGGCCGGCGCACTGCCGGCAAGGCGCCCTCGATCGCGCGTCGCCGTTGCCTCCTGATCAACCTCAAAATGTCGCTCGCTCGGACGCCAGCAGCGCGTGCGCCGTCACATCGCCGCGGAGCAAGCTCGACGCGGGCGTCGCGACGAACGCCCCCGTCGTCTCCGCCTCGCCGCCGATGAACGCCGCGGGTATCGTCGACGCGAGGAGCTGCTGCCGCGAGACGAACGAGCGCGCACGAAGAATTGCCGCCCGAGCGCCGTCGATGTCCGGATAGGCGAGCAACGCCTCGATCGTGAGCGCGGTGACCGCGACCTCCGCCGCGTTCGTCAGGATGATCGCTCCCTCGTACGGCGCGGAGGCTCGCACTGCGGCGACCAGACCACGCACTGCGCGCTCCGCGCGAGCGGCGGGCTCGCCTCGCGCACGCATGCCGAGGACCGTCCACGGCGCCCACGACTGGCGTTCGAGGTCTCGCAGGCACGCTTCCCACAGCGGCGTCGGCGCGTCGCCGCCCAGGGCCGCGATCACCTGACCTGCGTGCCACGGCGCCTGCGCGATCACTCCGGCGTGCTCCGCCGCATACGCGACTGCCTCCGCCCGCACGGCAACGCCCGCCCGCAGAGCGTGGGCGAGCGTCCCCGCCACCTCGGCGACCGCGGTCGGCCATCCGTCGACGACGACTCCCTCGAGCGCGCGACGTATCTCGACCGCCATCCTCGCTCGACCGCGGGCGACCGCGGCGCGGTGCCCGCCGTGCTGCGCGAGCGCCTGAAGGACAGCCGCGGCGCGCGCGTGGTGCATCGTGCCGACGTCAATCACCGCACCGGTGCGCGCGTCGATCGCGAAGCGGACCGCGCCGTGCGGCCGCACGAGCGACGCGAGCCAGGCCGCCGCGGCGTCGCGCGGCGTAGGGTCGTCTTCGAGGCCCGGGCTTCGGCGGACCACGATTCCCTCGCTCTCGAAGAGAAAGAGTGACCCGGGCTGGGGTCCAGCCTTCCGGTGAAGCGCCTCCACCATGCCCTCCCGATCGAGCCGACTGTCGCGGGCCACATTCGGAAGGAGAAACACCGGACCACCGCGATCACGCCATAGACCGATGCCGTGCGTGCCCAGCTCGAGCTCACGAGAGAGCTCGTCTGAATCCACGAACCGCGGCGCGCGAAGGTACGTCACCTCGGCGACGAGATCCCGTCGATCACTCGCACGCACTCCGCCAAAGCGCGTATCGAGGAGCGCGCTCAGGAACGCGCGCGCCAGCCGCTCCTTCGCGCCGCCTTCCACTGCGCCCACACAGCCGCGCAGCTCCCCACGGGCGTAAAGCGCGACGAACGCCGCTGCGGGCGCGCCCGCGGACGTCCGGACCTCGCTCCTCTGTCTGCGCCAGGTCGCCAGCGATTCCTGCCACGCCAGCCAGGCGCGGACGTCGGCGATGACGGCACGTCGCGCGCGCGCCTCGAGCGGGCCGCCGACGGCGCCTTCCACTGCATCGCGCGTCGCGCTCAAGCTCGCCGCCTGTCAGGACTCTTCGGAGCCGTCACTTCCCGCCGTCGAAGGCGCAGCAGGCGACGCTCGGTGGCAACGTGGCGTCGTGCTCACCCTGGGACGCATCAAACGCCATCTGCGCGACACTGAAGCCCACGTCCGCCACACCGCCTGCGAACGCGTCCAGTGCCACGCCGAAGCTCGCATCGAAGCAGCATGCCGCGACCCCCTGCACCAGGACGTCCTCGCGGAACCCGCCATCGAACGCACGGACCCCCACGCTCGCGTCGAACGCGCGCACCGCAACCGTATGCGCGACGATCACATCGGCCGCGCCGCTGTCCTTCGTCGTCCCGGCGACCGCGCCACCGCACGCGCAGAGCGGGATGACGCTCGTGGTGACCAGGACGCCGGCGAAGAGGCTCCGCGGGACGAACGCGGTCTTCCTGGGGTTGGTGAGCTTCGGGGTACGAGCAGCACGCATGAAAGCCTCCGATCCTGGCGCCGTGCGCCATCCACGAGACAGGATGGCGCGAGCGTACAACATCTTCCGTGCCCGGCGAGCCGTAGCGTGGGAAGGCCGACAGTCGGCGCTCCTCGATGCTTGCGGACGTCGCGAGGCCCGTCAGTGCCCGCCGAAGTTCGCCGTCCCGTTCTGGGCCGACGGCGTGAGGGAACGCAGGTAGAGGACGATGCCAGTCTGCTCGCTTGCCGTCAGCCCGTACTGGTGCAGCTTCTGGAACTCCGCGAGGGGCAGTATGCTCGTGTCGAAGACGCCACCCGCTGGAATCTGTCCGTTCTGGATCACGGCAAGGAGCTCCGCGTCGCTGAACCCGCCGATCTGTTCGGGCGACGCTGCGACGTCCTTGAACGGCACGCCGCTCGTGGCCGCCGCGCCGTGACACTCGCTACAGGCCACGCGCGCGCCGGCGTCCGAGCCGAGCCCGTCGTTGAAGCGAGCCGCACCTGTGCTCCACTCCGACGTCGTCCCCACCGTCACGTTCAGCACCGAGCTCCCGCACACCGTCCCTGCTCTCGCGGTGATCGTGACGGGCGAGCCGGGGCTCGTCGCGCTGCTGCTCATCGTCAGCAAGACGCCGCCCGTCGAAGGATCGGCCAGCACGCTCACCGCGTTCGATGACGCCGCCCATGTCAGCTCTCCAGGGCTCACTCCGGTCACGCTCGCGGGGACCTGGAACGTGTGCGTCGTGTCGCCGGGGATGATCGCGGAGTACATCGGCGAAAACACGATTGCGAGCGCTCCGTCGCACGAGGAGGGTGCCCCGCTGTCGACGACGACTCCACCGCAATATCCCGCCGCCTGATACTCCGAAAGCGTCGCCGTACACGCAGAGGCCGTCCCGTTCTGAACGACGTCCATGCACTCGGACGGCTGCTCCGCCGCGGGGAGCGTAGGGCAGCACCCGGCGAGAGTCGTGCACGGCCCGCTCCCGCTCGTGGTCGATCCCCCGCTCGTCGTGGTGCTCCCCGTCACGCTCCCGGTGGCGGCGCCCGTCGTGCTTCCGCTGCCGCTGCCCGCGCCGCCGCACTCGCCAGAAGTCTGGAATGCGGTCAGTGCCTGTCCGCACTGCGCCTCGGTGATCCCGCTCTGGGAAGCCGTGGCGTTGCAAGACTCGGCCAGCACGCCGGAGAGCGAGCCGCAGCAGGTCGAGAGCGTGCCGCACGTGGACACCGCGGTGCCGCCGCTACCGCAGGCGAACGAAGCCGCGAGAATGGCTGCGAACGGCGCGATGAAAAGGCTCGAGGATCTCATGAGCCGTCCCGTACTTCTGCCCGATTCCCCCGGCAAGGTGCAGCCGTTCGCGTCGCGTGAGCGGTCCCACACGATGAGGTACCCTGCCGCGCCATGCTCCGCCTCCGCCGACTCGCTCGCTTCGGGCTGCTCCCTCTCTTCGCTTCGGTCGCCGCGTGCAACCAGGCCGACACTCCGCCTCCCGCAGCGCCGCCGCCGGTCATGGCCGTCGTCGCTCCCCCCAGCGTACCGCCGCCTCCGCGCAAGCTTTCGCGCGCGGATTTCAATCGATTTGCGATCCGCCTCGACGTGCCGCTCTTCTGGGCCGCGGACACGAACGGAAACGGTCTCCCCGAGCGCGATGAGCTCCGCACCCTCCTGTTCTTCCCGACCTCCGAGTCACTGGACGTCGACCGCGCTCTCGCCGCGATCCTCGCGTTCGACCCTGCGGCTCCTCCCGCGCCGACGCTCACCGGCGACGAGGTCGCGCGCCGCCAGCTCGTGGCCGACGACCTCGATCAGGGAGCGCCGAGCCTCCTCTATACCGATCTTCGCGGCGACACCGCGGCCGACAAGGCGCTCGTCCGACACATGCTCGTCGTCGGCGGGCTCATGGACGACATCTACGCGACGGTGAAGGGCGCCAAGTCGCTCGCGGCGCGTGTTCCAGCCGATGACCTCGCGAGCCAGAGCCTGTTCCGTCGCGACTGGGGGCCGGCGTGCGCGGGCGCGAAGACTCACAAGAACCCGGCGTGCACCGCGATTCCCGGCGCGCCGAGAGCGACGAACGACGCATACCCGGCGGCGATCCAGACCGACCCCGATTTCTGCGCCGCTCTCCAGAAGCGCCCCGACGCAAAGCTGCTCCTCGCTGACCACTTCGCGGTCGTGCGCGTACGCGAGAAGGACGGCGCGCTCATCAGCGTGCCGTACACGCAGGCCTATCCCGCGCAGATGAGCGCGATCGCGGCCGAGCTGCGCGCCGCGGCCGCAGACGAGACGGACGCGGGCGAGGCCGCGCTCAAGGCATACCTGGAAGCTGCAGCGAAGAGCTTCACGACGAACGACTGGCTGCCCGCCGACGAGGCTTGGTCGCGCATGAACGCGACGAACTCCCGATGGTACGTCCGCGTGGCGCCGGACGAAGTGCTCGCGGACCCGTGCAGCGCAAAAGCGCAGTTTCACCTCAACGTTGCGCGCATCGACCCGGGCTCGATTCGGTGGCAGAGCAAGCTGACACCGTTCGAGCAAGAGATGGAGGGCGCGCTCGCGAAGCTGGTCGGCGCGCCGTACCGGTCGCGGAAGGTCACGTTTCACCTGCCGGACTTCATCCAGGTCGTGCTGAACGCCGGCGACGATCGTCAGGCGGTCGGCGCCATCGCCGGGGAGAGCCTGCCAAACTGGGGGAAAGTTGAGACCCAGGGGCGCGGTCGTACCGTGGCCATGACGAATATCGGCTCCGACCCCGACGGTCGCGAGCAGAGCAAGAAGCGTGTCGATTCGCTCCTCGACTCCGCTTCGGCCGCCGCGTGGGTGGACGCCGACGAGCCCGCGCTGCTCGGCACGATCCTCCACGAGGCGACGCACAATCTCGGCCCGACATACTCTTACGTGTACCGCGGAAAGAAGGGGGAGGCGGCCTTCGGCGGCGGTGAGGCGGCGATGCTCGAGGAGCTGAAGGCCGAGACGGGCGCGATGTACTACGTGGATTGGTACGCGAAGAAGGGGATCGTGCCGCCTGAGCTTGCGAAGCAGGCGTACATGGCGTGGCTCGCGTGGTGTCTCCGCCACATCGCCGTGGGCGTTCACTCCGGGACCGACGACCAGCCGTATGCGCAGCTCGCGGCGATCCAGGTCGGATTCCTGCTCGATGCTGGGGCGCTCGCGTTCGACCCACTGGCTCCCGCCGCGAACGGTACCGACAAGGGGGCGTTCTCCGTACGATTCGAGAAGCTCGCTCCGGCATTCGAGAAGTTGATGAAGACGGTCGGCACGCTGAAGGCCAGGAACGACAAGCCCGCCGCGGATGCGCTCGTCGCGAGGTACGTCGACGGCGCCGTCGTGCCGCAGGCGATCATCGCAGAGCGAGAGCTGCGATTTCCGCAAACGACCTACGTCTACGCCGTGGATCGGTGAGCGGTCGAGGATGGATCCGCCGGTATCACTGCCGATCGACGACGAACCGACTCATCCGTACTAACCCCATATTCCTCGAGAGAGGATCTATCCGTCTCGAACGGCGGGCGTGCGCACGTCTATACACGCCGCGGTACGTGTGACCTTTCCCCTCCGCGTGTCGATACACATCACGGTTCGCTCGCTTTCACCCGACGGACAATCCGACAATTCCTACGCCGAATGGACGAATAGAGCCATGAATGCGGGCGCTTGGCTCGTTACTCGCCAACCGGCCCGGTCTGTGCCGACGTGTCCCGCGTCGCGATTGCCCCTTACCGCGCCAGGTCGCGATCCCAATAGTCCTTGGACCGCGTACTGCATTTCGCAGATCCCGCGGCACGAGGTGTCCGCATGGTGCTGAAAACGTCTTTTGCTGCTTCCGTCATCGCCCTCTCCGTCGCGTGTACCGGTACCAGCTCAGAAGACGTTCAGGACCCCACCAGCAGCATCGCGGACGACGACGCAGGCCAGGCAATCTCGCCTCAGGCGCTCGCGGAACACATTTCGCTCGAGAATCACTCAGGCTCCGGCGCACCGACCGCGGCGAAGTGGGGGAAGCAGCCGGGAACGCGGCACGCCGCCGGCGGGAGTGACGGCACGGAGGACGCCGGCGACGTCGCGGTCGACGCCGGTCAAGAGGAAGACACCGGCGCGCACAGCACGGGCAGCGCTGCGGTCGACGCGGGTGAGAAGAAGGACGTCGCGGTCGCTCCCTCGGCCTCCGGCCTCCACGCGAGCGGCGGTCAGATCCTCGATGCGAACGGCGCCGTCGTTCACCTTCATGGCGTCAATCGCTCTGGCTCCGAGTTCGCTTGCGTCGGCGGCTACGGATTCTTCGACGGCCCGGCCGACCAGGCGTCGATCACGGCGATGAAGACGTGGAACATCAACTTCGTGCGCGTCCCGCTCAACGAAGACTGCTGGCTGGGGATCAACGGCGTCAGCGCCGCCTATAGCGGCGAGAACTACCAGGCCGCCATCGAGGCCTACGTCGCGCTCCTCGTTGCGAACGGGCTCAATGTCAGCGTCGACCTTCACTGGAGCGCACCGGGCACCACGCTCGCGACCGGCCAGCAGGCGATGGCGGACTCGGATCACGCGCCCGCGTTCTGGACCAGCGTCGCCACTGCTTTCAAGGGCACCGGCTCGGTCATGTTCGAGCTCTACAACGAGCCGTGGCCGGACAACGACCAGGACACGACGGAAGCGTGGACGTGCTGGCGCGACGGCGGGACGTGCGCAGGTATCTCGTATCCCGTCGCCGGCATGCAGACGCTCGTCAACACCGTGCGCGCCACTGGCGCCAAGAACCTCCTCCTTCTCGGCGGCGTCGAGTACTCGAATGCCCTGTCGCAGTGGGCCACGTACAAGCCGACCGACTCGCTGAACAACCTCGCGGCCGCGTGGCACGCTTATGTCAGCAATGCCTGCGCCTCGACGAGTTGCTTCGACCAGATAGAGGCGCCCCTCGCGGCCGCGTTCCCGATCGTCGCGACCGAGGTCGGCGATAGCACCTGCAACGCCACGTTCCCGGCCACCGTGATGACGTGGCTCGACGCGCACGGCCTCGGCTACTCGGCCTGGACCTGGAACGCGTGGGGTTCGGCTTGCACCAATTACTCCCTCATCTCCGATTACACCGGAACCCCGAACGGCGCTTACGGCGAAGCCTTCCAGACGCATTTTCTGTCTCTCTGAGGAACGAAAGTCGGCTGCTCGCTCCGGGCGGCTAGATTGCGCGATTCGACGATTCTCAGCAGTGACTGACGAGAAGCCAGATCGCCAGAATCGGAGTGGGAATGCCGAGCCCGAGCCCGAGCCCGTATTTCCTGAAACGCTCCATCTTTCCTGGGGTGCACTCGTTCCACAAGAATACTGTTCGCAAGGTTTGAGCCAACATCGAGGGAATGGCTCGAGAGAGCCCGCTCGCCAGGCGAGGTCTCGCCGAACCGGCCGCGTGACATGATCGGCGGCATCGTGTGCGACGACCCCGCGCTTCGCGCGCGCACGAACCACGACGAGCACGCGTGTCACTCCGAGCAGGACCGCCTCACGACGACATGCACGCCTTCGAGAGTATCGCGAATTCCCCGTCGATCGCAGCGGGTCGGAACGCGGCACGGTCGATGCTGTGAGGCTTGCCGAAACGAGGCCCCATGACCACTCGCAAGCAGGACACATCGAACGCATCGTCGACGGTAAGCGCAACGAACGGAACGAAGGCACGCAAGCGAGTGGCCGCGTCGCCGGCGAACCGCGGTCGCGGGCGCGGCCGGAACGTGGCCGCCTACGCCGTACCGGCGGCCGGCGTCATCGCGACCGGAGTGGTCGGCGCCGCCGGCTACTTCTTCAGGCGGAGTCTGCTGCACGCGTTGAAGAGCGCCACGCACGAGACGATGACGGCGGCCCGCGCGACCACCGACCTCGCCGCCGGCGCGCGCGAGCAGGCCATGGAGTCCGCCCAGGCATTGCTCCACCATCTCGGTCTGCAGCGACGTACGTCTTCGCTGATGTCGGTCGCCGGGCCGGCGCTCGGCGTCGCGTGCGGGTTCATCGCAGGTGGCGTTCTCACCTACTTCTTCGCGCCCACGCTCCTTGGAAAGCTCGGGATCGGCGCCGACGCCGAGAACGACATCGAGAGCCCTGAAGACCCGGAAGTCCCGGCGAAGCGAAGCGCGTCGCCGACGGCGGACGGGAGTCTTGATCACGTGGCCATGAATCACGCGAACGGCTGAGCCGACTCCCGCCGGAGGTGACGCCATGGACAAGCTCTATGCAGGGTGGAGGAAGCAGCTCGACGAGTTCGATGGTGCCGTCCTCGCGCTCTCGTCGCTCGAGCGAGGGGTGCGGGTGTGGGGCGCGCTTGCGCCCGCGGTGCCTGCGCTGTTCGACGCGATGATGCGCGAGGTCGGTCTGTATGGTGAATCGGCGCGTGCCCTACGGACCTGGATGGCCGAGCACGACAAGGACGCCGGTGACCCCGCCGAGTTCGGCAAGTACGTGCTCGGGACGATCGACGCCGCGCGCCGACTGAAGGGGGTCATCGACGCCTACAACCGGGAGAAGGTCTTCGCCGAAGCCGCGTATCCGGAGATGGCCGGCGGTTCGCTGAAGCAGACCCCGGTCCTCACGCCGCCGCCCCTCGATCCGAACGCGATCGACGCGAAGGGCATGGAGACAGCATCAAACGGGCATGCTGGGGCTGCACGGGTGCGTGTGCCCGAGTCAGCCTAGTGTCCTGAGTCCATGATTCAACGGTGTCATCCTGACGCGAAAGGCGGAAGGATCCCCCGAGGACGGTTGGCTCGGGGGGCTCCTTCGTGGCCGCTCAGGATGACACCGACGTTTCGCGGACTCAGGTCACTAGCGGCTCGAACGGGTAAGGTCGGGAAGTGTGCGAGTCGCGCTCCCAATCACGAAGGCCGCCCCGGGATCACGGCATTGACGGGGAGCGTGACCGCTCGCATAATGATCGGGTAACGAAAAGGGCAACCGCGTACGAAAGGCGCGGGCGCAAAGCCATTGACCTACGGGCCGGAGTATTTCCGGTCTACGGTTTGAAGGGTTACCGAAAACTCGTCGCGGCAGGGCTCACAAGGCCGGGGCCGCGACCTTCAAGGACTGCACACGTCACCAGGCTATTGCTGGCGGCGAGGTTCGTTCGCTCACGGGTAGCGAGGAGCAACAGCGGCGCTGCCGCGGCTTCGCCTATCACGCCGAGAACGGACGCACCGTGCGTAGTCCTAAAGGTGCCACACATGCTTCATCCATCCACCGCCACCATGCGCCTCGCGCTCGCGGTCTCCGTCTCGTTCATGCTTCTCACCGGTTGCGCCTCGGCTTTCAGGAGTGGCTCTGGGTTCCACGAACAAGGCTGCGTCGAGCGGGCGCTCCGCCGGACCACGGACGCCGACGCGATTGCCCACGCCCGTGACGCGTTCACGCTCGAGTGCGCGAGGGGCGGCGCAGAAGCATGCAGCGCCCTCGGCGTGATGAACGAGGTGGGCGTCGGCGTCCCCGTCAACGCCCTCGCGGCCGTCGCTCTCTATGAGCGCGCGTGCCGCGCCGGAAACCAGCGTGCGTGCACCAATCTAGGCGTCGCACTGGCAGAGGGAACGGGCGGGTCGCGGGACACCGTGGCTGGCGCGCGACTCCTCGAACGCGCATGCGACGCCGGCGACCCCCTCGCCTGCGTTCACCTCGCGAGCATGCGGGAGGTGGGCGTCGGTGTGTCGAAGGATGCCGTACTGGCCGCCCAGCTGTTCGCGCTCGCGTGCGACGGCGGTGAAGGCAACGCCTGCCTCGCACTTGGAGACATCCGGGCCAGCGAAGGGCAGTCGGACGGCGCGACAGAGCTCTATCGTACCGGGTGTGTGCATGGCAGCGCGGACGCGTGCGGCCGCCTCGACGCGCCCGCGGGCGCTTCACTCGCCGCTCGCACGACGCCCTACCTCGCCTCGCGATGACGAATGGGGTTCGTCACTGCCGGCCGGCGACGCGTCGAAGCCTGCCTCGTCGGAGCTCAGAAGATCGGAGTGACCGGCGTGAGACTGTCCGTCATCGTGCCGTTTCCGAGCTGCCCGTCGGCGTTGAAGCCCCAGCACTGCACGCCTCCAGCTCCGAGGGCGCAGGTGTATGCCCCCCCCGCCGAAACCATCGTCGCGGGCTCCACGACTCCGGACACCTGAAGCGGAGCTAGGCTCTCCGTCATCACCGCGCCGTTCCCGAGCTGCCCTTTCGCGTCGCTGCCCCAGCACCAGACACTCCCGCTGGCGACGGCGCAGCTATGCAGCGCCCCCGTTGAAAGGCTCGTCACGTGGGAGAGCCCGACGACCTCGATGGGGACGTTGCTCCCGTTGGTCTCGCTGCCTCCGCCAAGCAGGCCGTCCGCGTCGTACCCCCAGCACCACGCCGACTGATTCACGATCGCGCAGCTCTGCTCGTCTCCCGCGACGACGGCAGTCGCGCCGGACGTGATGCCCTTCACCTGCACCGGTGTCGTGCTGTCGTTGTTCGTGCCGTCGCCGAGCTGGCCGACCGAGTCGAGGCCCCAGCACTGCACGCCGCCGCCGACGATCGCGCAGCCGTGATAGTCACCGACCGCGAGGGCCGTGGCGCCGCTGATGCCCTGGATCTTCGACGGCCCGTTGAAGTCGCTCCAGCACTCGACGTCGCCGCCGACGATGGCGCACGACGTCCGGTACTTCGTCGCAATGGCCGTGACGCCGCTGGTGAGGCCAAGGACCTGGACTGGCACGCTGCTCGAATCGAGACTTCCGTTTCCGAGCTCGCCGCCAGCGTTGTAGCCCCAGCACATCGCCCGACCGCTCACGACGGCGCACGTGGCCTGGTCGGCGAGCGCGAGCGCGGTGACACCGGAGCCGAGCCCCTCGACCCGCACCGGAACGAGGCTATCTACGAAGGATGCATTCCCGAGCTCACCATCCGTGTTGTATCCCCAGCACCAGGCGGCTCCGTCGACGATCGCGCACGTGTGAAACGACCCGGTCGACACCGCCACCGCGGCGCCACCGCTCGCGTCGAACGCCGGAGCGCGTCCGCCGTCGGCGGCATCGATGGTCGAAGCTTCGCTCACTGTGGGCGCGTCCGTTCCGGCGTCAGGGGTCGGCGGCGCCGCGGAGTCCCGCCCGACATCCGCGCCCGAGCCGCCGTCCCGCGCGTCATTCACGTGACTGTCCGCGACGGCGCCGTCCCGAGCGGGGCGCCCACCGCCGTCGGACCTGCTCCCGGCGTCGAAGAGGTCGACGCCTCCCGCATCGCTCCTCGAACTAGCGGCCCCGCCGCAAGACACGAGCGCGAATGCAGTGATGAGAGTGGCAGAGATGTGTCGCGGTTCAGGTCGCATGGCTGGAAGGCGACGGTACGCCGGAGGCGTCGCGACACAAGCGAGGCCGTGTCGACCACGAGGTCGACGGCTTGCACAGAGCCCGTCCATGCGAGCACGATCGAATGCAACTCGCCCCTCGTCCGTGTGTCACGCGGGCGCGCTGAGGCAGCTTGGCGTCGCAATCGGCGTCATTGCCGGTTGCGGCAACGCCGGGACAGCCGCCACGACCTCGACGGTCGGACTGTCGGGCCAGGGGAGCGTGACCCGAAGCTCCGGCTCGAGCGACGCGAGCGGTTCCGCTGGCGGACTCACGCGCCAGGATGCGAGCGATCCAGGCGAGGGCGCACGCGACGGCGGTGACGCGGGCAAGGACGTCGCGGTCGTGAGCAGGGATGCGGAGGTAGACACCACTGACGCTGGTCACGACGCGCACGGCGGGCTCGGAGACGGCGCTGCGACCGATGCGGCAGCAGATGGGGGCCGCAGCGGCGAGAGCGGGGCCAGCCGCAACGACGCCTCGGACGACGGGGGCGCGGGTGACGACGCGAGCGTCGTACCGCCGGCGATCATGTACGTCGGCCGCTTCGACACCAGCGACCCGCTCGGGCCATGGATGGGGTGGCCAGGCACGCGCATCGTCGCGCGGTTCAACGGCACGGCAGCGCACGCTCAGCTCACGCAGGTCGATGGATATTCTGGCGGCCCGAGCTGGTTCAACGTCATCGTCGACGGCGTCGAGCAGTCGCCCTTCAGCCTCGAGGGGACGAGCCAGGGCATCGTGCTTTGCTCGGGGCTCGCGCCCGGCGTGCACACCGTCGAGCTCGAGAAGCGTACGGAGGCCGACCTGGGCACGGTCCGTCTCGAAGCGCTCACGTTCACCGGCGGCACCGGTCTCCTGTCGCCACCGGCGCGCCCCGGCCGCCGCATCGAGTTCCTGTCGAACTCGACGATCGACGGCTTCGGCGTGCTCGGCGACTGGGCCACCACGTGCCCCGACGGCGACCTTCCCCAGTTCGACGACTCCCGCAGCAGCCTCGCGTTCTTCACTTCCGAGGCGCTCGGCGCCGAGATGGTGCTCAACGCGTACTCGGGCAAAGGGCTCGTCATCGACGAAGACCCCGCCGACAAGGACTTCTACGAGATCCTCTACCCGCGCGCGTTGCCGGACTCACCGGCGAGCGTGTGGACCTTCCAGACCTTGATCCCCGACGCGGTCATGATCTCGCTCGGAGGGGTAGACCTGCAGGGGCTTTCCGTCGCACCCGCCGGCTTTCAGGCGGCCTATGACGCCCTCGTGGGGACCGTCCGCACACACTACCCCGACGCGTCGATCTGGCTCACGGTCTGGTCGCAGGAGATCGACGACGCATTTCCGACGCGCACGCTGTTGACCGACACGCTCGAGGCCATCATCGCCGCACGGTCGGCGGCCGGCGACGACAAGCTCTTCTTCTTTGCGTTTCCGGAGGCCACCGACGCCGATCAGACGGGCTGCGACTATCACCCTAACGTCGACCACGAGCAGGCCATGTCCGCTCTGATGACCGCGGAGATCCAGCAGCGTCTTGGCTGGTAGAAGCTCGCGAACGCGCGAGGCTTGATACAGTGCGCGGATGCCCTTCCGTGACGACTACGAAGCTGCGCTCGAACGGGTCGCCGCGCTCGAGGCGGAGCTCGCCCGCGCACGGGACGAGCTCGGACGTGATCACGGCCGCATCGCCGAGCTCGAAGGGGATCTGAGGACGGCCCGCGTGGCGGTCCCCGAGGCGCCGAAGGCGAAGCCGCGTGCGGAGGAGCCGACGGACGAGGGTGCACCCAGCGCGCCGCTCAGCAAGCGAGCCGCCCGCCGCGCGGACCAGATGGTCCGCGGCATCACGGGCGGCGTCATCCTCGCGCTCATGTTCTTCGTCGGAGGCCTCCCGAGGATCATCAAGTCGCGCGCGGCCGCTCGGGGATACGACTGGAACGAGAAGCTCGCGCTCGCGACTGCGGAAGCACGGTCGCATGCGAGCGACGCGCAGATCGAGACCGCATATGCAAAGTACGTGGACCCCGACGGACACATCGTGATCGCCGACTGGTCGATAAAGCGCCGCTCGAGTGGAGTCCGCTTCGATTTCCGTTCCGTGTCGGGCGCGAAGCCCGCACCCCAGGGGATGCTCGGTGCGCCCACCAGCTCGCGTGCCTCGGAGTGCAAGGTCATCAGCCTCGAGTACACGCCCGACGCGGGATGGCTCACGGGGGACGGCGACCGCGTCAGCGAATCGGACGACTCGGGCGCGGGCTGCGCCCGGTCGACCGACGCCCCTCCCCGGTGCACCCTCGCGCAGGTCTGGAAGCACGCGATCGCGCTCGGAGCTCCCCACCCTGCCCTCGCGAGCATCGAGCTGCGGACGGGGCGCGACAACTTTCCCACGATTCACGGCTGGCGGTTCGAGGTCGTCGACACCGCGGGCGGTGGGCGGGGGTTCGTGAAGGTTCTGCCGGACGACTGCTGAGCACCGGCGGGCCGCGCCCATCTCTTCACGTGTTCTTCGGTGCGAGCGATCTACGGCTCGCCGCCCCGACTCACTATAGGGCATTGGAGAGGCTCCGCACCGCCGGGGTCACGCCGCGGCTGCAGCAGCTTGGCGATCATGCAAGTCCATCCCTGGTGGCTCGCGCCGACGCCTCGCCCCGTGTTGCCGTCCAGGTATTCGGGGAATACGAGGTAGTCGCGAAAGTGCGGGTCGGTCTGTAGCTTCGTTGCGTTTCCGAAGACGGCCCGGCGACCCTGCGCGTCGCGCAAGAAGGCCGCCGTCAGACGCCGGGTGAGCTCTTCCGCCACTCCGAGCAGGGTGAGGTACCGCCCGGAGCGTGTCGGGCACTCTATCTTGAAGTCGTCTCCGTAATAATGATGGAAGCGCTGGAGCGACTCGACGATCAGGTAACTGACGGGCATCCAGACGGGCCCGCGCCAGTTCGAGTTGCCACCGAACATGCCCGAGTCGGACTCTCCGGCGCGGTACTGGACGATCCGGCGCTCCCCCATACAGTCGAAGCTGTACGGCCGGTCTTCGTAGACTCGAGACAGACTGCGTGGCCCGTAGTCGGACAGGAACTCGGTTTCGTCCAGCAGCCGGCGCAGGAGCGCCTTCATGCGGCTCCCGCGCAAGAGCGAGAGCAAGCGCCGCTCGCCGCGCCCGGGCTTCTCCCAGTGCGACACCAGCGCTGCGAGCTCGGGGCGATAGCTGAGGAACCACCGCAGGCGTCGGTGGAACTCCGGCACCTGCAACAGTCGCTCCGGCTCGAGCACCTCGACCGCAAAGAGCGGAATGAGCCCGACCATCGAACGGACCTTCAGCTGGCGCATCTGCCCGTCGGGCAACACGAGCTGGTCGTAGTAAAAGCGGTCCTCCTCGTCCCAGAGGCCGATGCCGGCGTTGCCGATGTTGGTCATCGCCTCCGCAATCTGAAGGAAGTGCTCGAAGAATTTCGTGGCCACATCCTCGTAGGCGTGGTCGTCGATCGACAGCTCGAGGGCCATGCGCATCAGTTGCAGGCTGAACATCGCCATCCAGCTCGTGGCGTCCGCCTGGTTGAGGACGCCGCCCCCCGGCAGCGAGGAGCTGCGGTCGAAGACGCCGATGTTGTCCATGCCCAGGAAGCCACCCTGGAACACGTTGCGGCCCTGAGCGTCCTTGCGGTTCACCCACCAGGTGAAGTTGAGCATCAGCTTGTGGAACACTCGCTGGAGAAAGTCGCGGTCCCCCCTCCGCTGCGGATGGCGGGCGCGGTCGATCTTGTAGATACGCCAGGCCGCCCAGGCATATACCGGCGGGTTGACGTCATCGAACCCCCACTCGTACGCCGGGACGGCGCCGTTCGGATGCATGTACCGCTCGCGAAGGAACAGCGCGAGCTCGCGCTTCGCCCACTCGGGGTCGACGAGCGTCAGAGGTACGCACTGGAAGGCGGCGTCCCAGACGCAGAAATACGGATATTCCCACTTGTCTGGCATCGTGAGCAGATCGGCGTTGTTGAGGTGGCGCCAGTCGCGGTTGCGAACCTTCTTGTGCTCTGGCGGTGGCGGCGGCTGTGCGGGGTCGCCCTCCTGCCACTGCGGCACGTCGACGTAGTAGAACTGGCGTGCCCAGATCAGGGTGGCCAGCGCTTGCCGCTGGACCCGCCGGGCATCCGGGTCTTCAATCTCGCGCTGGAGCGCGCAGTAGAAGTCGTCGGCCTCTCGGCGCCGCTGCTCGAGGACGGACCCGAAGTCGGCGAAGGGCTGCGCGCTCGAGGCCCGCCTCAGGCGCAGCCGCACCTGCGCCGTCGCACCGGCGGCGAGCGTAAACCGGTAATGGCCCGCGGCCTTCGTGCCTGCCTGCGCGGGGTTGATCGCTCCGGCGCGACCCTTCACCACGTATTCGTGAAAGGCGTCCTTGTAATGTGCCGCCGCGTCGGCGACTCCGAAGAGCAGCGGCGCATTGGTGTCGTTCTCGGTGAACAGCAGCGCCGGCGCTCCATCGAGCTCCAGCTGGTAGCCCTCGAGCGCGCAGAGGGCTGTGCCGCGCGGGTACCATGCCTCCACCGGATGATGGACCAGGATGCGCGCGTCGCCCTGCGCCTCCAGCGCCGGCCGAATGGCGCCAGCGTGCCACGACCACGTATTGCGAAACCAGACCTGCGGAAGAACGTGCAGCGGCGCGGGCTCGGCCGCGCGGTTGTGAGCCGTGATCTGCATCAGGATGTCTTCCGGTCCGGCCTTCGCGTACTCGACGAACACGTCGAAGTAGCGATCCTGGTCAAATATCCCGGTGTCGAGGAGCTCGAGCTCCGTATCGGTCTTTGCCCGGAGACGGTTCTCTTCGACGAGTCGCTCGTAGGGAAACTCGGCCTGCGGGTACTTGTACAGAAGCTTCAGGTACGAGTGCGTCGGTGTGGCGTCGAGATAGTAGTAGATCTCCTTGACGTCCTCGCCGTGGTTGCCCTGCGGATTGGTCAGCCCGAAGAGCCGCTCCTTGAGGATCCGGTCGTTGCCATTCCACAGCGCAACCGAAAGGCACAGGCGCTGCTCGCGATCGCTGAACCCGGCCAGCCCATCCTCGCCCCACCGATAGGCGCGGCTGCGGGCTTGCTCATGGGAAAAGTAGCCCCAGGCGTCGCCGGTGGCGCTGTAGTCCTCTCGGACCGTGCCCCACTGCCGCTCGCTCACGTAAGGCCCCCACAGTCGCCAGTCGGCAGAGCCCGCGTCGGCGTCGCAAAGGCGTTGCTGTTCGGACGTCACGCGTGGCCTCAAGCCAACTCTGCGCCGCGCAGGATTGCCTTCAAGCGCGGCCGCGAGGTTACGCCGTCTCCGCATTCCAGAAGTCGAGCCTTCGGAGCGCACGGCCGCGCGGTCCGTCTTCGGCTCAGGCGATATGAGAGTCCGTGGATGCGCTGGCTCAGCTCCGGCTGGCGCGGCCGTCCCACGCGCGCTTCGCCGGGAGCCCGAGCGCTTCGAGGTTTGGCACGATGACGGTCTCGACGGTCTCGTAGAACAGCTCGCGCGCGTCGCTGCCGCTGCACAGGCCGAGCACGGCGCCGCCCGCGTGCGGCGCGTTGAGCGGGAGGTGCGAGAGCTCGTGGGCTTCGAGATGGCGAAAGGCGACCGCGAGATAGGCGCCCAGCCGAGAGCGCCCCTCGACGGAGAGGTCGGGTACCCGCGCGCGGACGACGCCCCAGCCGAAGCGCGCGTGCCCCACCTCGTCGGACCAGAGGTCGGTGAGGAGATCACGGAGCGGGCCTTCCGGCATCTCGGCGCGCTCTGCGGCGATCAGCGACACCGCGATCGTCTCGCTCAGGCAGGACACGCTCAGGAGGTTGCGCAGCACCGCCTCGAGGCTTCCGACGTCGCCGTGACGAGGGACCGGCGTGGGTGAGTCGACGAACGTGGTCGCCTCGCCCCCCAGCGACTCGACGACGGCGCCGCAGAGAACGCCATGGTGCCGTTCTTCGGAGGCGAACCTGCGGCACACCTCGACCTCCGCCTCGGAGAAGCCCGCATCGGCCAGCTGGATCGCGATGGCTTCGAACACGTGGGCGGAGCCGTGCTCCTGCACCATCCTCGCGAGCCACGTGGCGCGCGCCGATGCGTTGAGGTGTGGGAACGCGCCAAGCTCGATGCGATGCGCGCGCGCCAGCTCTCGGAGGTCGAGCACCACGCGCGTCATGCGACCTCCAGCGCGCGCGGTGACGAGGCCGGCATCTCCGGCGGGACAGGCGGCCCCCAGGGCGTGCACGCGCGCCCCTCCGGTACGGGGCTCAGGTCCTCGCAGCACGCCTCGAGGACGCTGGAGACACGGGCGTAGTTGGCCTCGAAAGTGCTCGAGTCGCTCCCTTGATCGAGGTGCCCCACCACCGTCCCGCAGCACGCGCGCACCGCGAGCGACGACGGGTTGAACCCGAACGCCGCGTCGCTCAGCTGCGTGGGGAGGTAGCTCGCGCAGCAGCTGAACACAGCGCTCGAGGACGCGGCGTTGACGTTCTGGTTCGCGCCCGTGCAGCCGACCGTCCCCGCCTCGGGGAACGTAACCTCGGCCTCGGCGACTGCATCGCCTGCCTGGGCTCGCGCGTCCTTCCGCGCCGATCCCGTGTCGGGAGATCGGCCCGCACCGTCCTCTGCCGTCGTGGCGGCGTCTATCGTCCCGTGCGTGGTGGCCGGTTCCGGGTTCTCGGTGCCCGGTTCTCCGACCATCCCTCCACATGCCGCGAATGAAGCCGACAGGGCGACCTTGGCGGCGGCGCGCAGCGCGAAGCGTCTCGTAGAAGCGTTCATGAATAAGTCCTCCTCGACGGAAGACTGACGCCCTGCGGCTCTCCGGACCATCGCGATGTTCCGAAGAGCATTGTACGGCGGCGCGAGACAATCGCGCCGTCAGCGAAGAGGAGTCTTCGAGAGCATCGCGGCGAGCGACTCGAAGAGCGCGCGGCGCGGGTCATCTTTCCGGAAGACGATCCGGAAGTAGTCGTGGAGAAGCGCGACCTTCGGGAAGACCCGCCGCAGGATGCCTCGCTCGAGATCTCTTCGAACGAGGTATTCGGGCAAGACCGCGACGCCGCTCCCGTGCCGGACGCGGTGCCGGATGGCGGCGATGGTGCCGAGATAAGAATACCTCGCAAAGCGCAGGTGATCGCCCGCGCCCGGCGCGTCACGCCAGTATCGAAAGAGGGGGAGCTCGGGGGAGATGTCGATGAGCGTGTGCCGACCGGCGTGGTCGGTGCGAGTGAGCGGGGTCGCCTCGAGGAGCGCCGTCGCCGCGACGAGCACATAGTCCTCACGATGCAAGCGCAGCGCGTCGAGCGCGGGGTCGCCGATCGGGGCCGACGTGACCGCGCAGTCGATCTCGAGCGCGCCCACGTCGCGGTGAAGATCCATGGCCGAGCCGAACCGGAGATGAACGCTGAGCCACGGGCGCACGGCGGACAGCGCGTCGAGCTGCGGCAGGATCCAGCTGAGGCCGAGCTCGTGACGCGTGCCCAGGGTCAGCTCGAGGGGCGCCGGACCGATCTCGCCCCGCGCGGCACGGACCCCCTCTGCCGCGATGACGAAGCACCGCTCGGCGTACGGCACGAGCGCGCGACCCGCCTCGCTGAGCTGGACGGATCGCGTCGTCCTGACGAAGACCGCCACCCCGAGCTGCTCCTCGAGCTGCCGGATGCGCTGCCCGAACGCCGCGGGCGTCAGCGCGACGCTCTTCGCGGCCTTCGCAAAATGCAGGAGCCGCGCTCCGGCGAGGAAGCATCGAAGATTGTCGAGCGAAGGAACGGACGCCGTGAGTCGATCGGAGGTCATCGAGCGGGAGTCACTTCTATCATCGCGAGCTTCAGTCTAACCGGAACGAGGCAGGGGTCTGCGGCGACCGATCGATCAGCCGGGCGACTTCTCGATGTCGATCGCTCTGAGATCGTATACCCCCTCGAACGGCACGTCGGCCGCGCCGAACGGCGTGGCTCGAACCACCACTTCGAAGCTCCTGTTCTGTATTGGAACCGACACGGTCGTCGGGGTCGGCTCGGCGAGATCCTGACCGACGACGATGGTCCATCTGCCTTCCAGTTGCTTGTGCTCCCCAGCGTAGATGCGACGGGCGAGGAGACGTTTCACCCCAGGGCGGTCGTCGGTCGCCTCGAGGAGGACGTAGAGCCTTCCTGAGGTCTTCTCCGCGACGCGAAAGCAGGCGATGGCGGCCCGGACCTTTTCGGCGAGAGTGGATGTCGCGGCGAGGCTCATTCGGCGTTCTCCTGGTTGTAGAGCGTGGCGGTCCAGCGCAAGCGCGCGATGGAGGACATGCTCTGCACTTCTACTGCCCCTCTCGCACGGTTGGCGAGACCCGGCGCTTTCGGACAGCGCCCGCGCGGGCGGGGCGGCACCGATCGAAGAAGAGCCTGCCTCCCGACGTTCCCGCGCCCCTAACAATTCCACACACGCGACGGTGATCCGTCGAGCCCCGGCAAGCTCACTGAGTGTCGTGCCCCCACGTTGGAGGCCTTCACGCAACCCGGGAGAGATTGAGCATGAGCATCGACAAGACGGAGATGGACGACGCCCTGAGCAGACGTTCGGCGCTCGCGGCGCTCGTCGGCGTCGGGTTCGCGGTCGGCTGCGGGAGCGCGACGAAAGACTCCGCCACGGACGCCGGCACTTCGAAGCGCGACGCCGGTGCCGGCTCGCGAGGCGACGCGAGCGAGGGTGGCGGTGCCGACGGCGCGGGCGGGGACGCGGGCGCCTGCGAAGTCACTCCCGAAGGCGAGATCGGCCCCTACTTCGCGGACGACAGCGCTGCCGGCTTCAACCGCGCGGATCTCGTGTCGAACATCGACGGCACGGAGACCCAGCCCGGCGTGCCGCTCCTGTTGACGGTGACGGTGGTCGACGGGAAAAAGGGCTGCGCCCCCTACGTGGGCGCCCAGATCGACATCTGGCACTGCAATGCGAGCGGCGTCTATTCGGACATCTCGGCCGAGAGCACCTCGAGCGATCAGTGGCTGCGCGGTTACCAGGTCACCGACAAGAACGGGCGAGTGACGTTCAAGACGGTCATTCCCGGCTGGTACTCCGGACGCACGACGCACATTCACCTCCGGGTCCGCTCCTCCTACAGCGCGGCGTCCTCGACGACGGACGGGACGAACACGACCCAGTGCTTCTTCGATCAGACGTTCATCGACACCCTGTACACCACGGTCGCCCCCTACAGCACGAACGGGAAGAATCCGACGACGAACGCGAGCGATCGCGTGTACTCGCAAGAAGAGGACGGCGCGAACGTACTTGTTCTGCAAGGGAGCAACGCGAGCGGCTATGTCACTTCGCTGACGATTACTCTGCCGATCACCGCGTCGTACGACGCATCGAGTCCAGCCGGCGGCATGGGCGGCGGGCCGGACGGCGGGTTTCCCGGCGAAGGAGGGCCACCTGGCAATGGAGGACGAGACAGCGGGTAAATCACGTGGCGTCAGCGCGGCGAAGATCTGACCGAGCGCGCAACTGCACAGTACGGCCTCGTCGACGAGCGGGACGAAGGAACGCTCGTGTCGCCGCGAGGGTCGCTCGCTTCTGCCATCACGTCGATGAATCGGGTGCGAGCGCGCTCGTATCGTCCGGACGTACGCTCGCTCGGAGCGTCTCTTCGAAGAGTCGGGGCGCCACGAGCGCGAATCGGCACGAGTGACGCTCGTTCGCGCCGTTTGTCGGCTCGTTCGGGTCGTCGTGACGCTCGCTCCCGACGGCGGTGGTCACGGTCCCGCGGAAACGTCGTCGCTACGGCCGGAGCGCGCGTCGGTCACTGGCCACGTCTGTTCTTCGGGTCGCAGTGAGCCTCGCTTCGGCCGTGGTCGCCGTCGTTCGCGTCGATGGGACGCTTGCCAAGGTGGTCGCGTGCTCGCGGTCGTCATGGTCAGCCTCGTTCGGTCGGCCAGCATGGTCGCTCCCTGTCCCTGAACGCCCGAGGGAAGCTCTTGCCAGCGTGCTCACGATCGATGTCGCCAAGAAAGGACGAGGTGGAGCTTCGAATCTTTCGGAGTCGCGTTCGCGTTCGTGTTCGATGTCGTCCACGTCCGCGGCGTCCACCACGGTGACGCTGTCGTCCTCGACGACCTGCAGCGGCGGCAGCATGAGCACGCACGGTGTTGCAGGAAACGCGATCGATATGAGCGCCTGCGCTGCTTGGGCCGTGTCCATGAACTATCGAACGTCATCCTGAGGCCAAAGCCCGAAGGATCCCCTGGGCTCAGGGGATTCTTCGTCGCTGCGCGACTTCAGAATGACATCTCTTATTTCCAGACCACGCCTTGGAATCCAATCCCGGTCCACGGCGTTCCCGTGTTTCTACGCCGGGTGGCCCCCGGGGATCTCCACGACCGAGCCCGAGGTCTCGTCCATCTTTCCCTCCGGAAGTTCCATGCTCCGGCGCCGCCCTTTGTTCTGCCGGGTCCGTTGGGTAGGTTCCCCGACTTCGTCGCTCGTATCGCGGCGCTCTCGTTCCCCGGATGGCTCCGCTTGCCGCTTCGCTTCCCCGTTCCGGCCGACCACGCCGGAGACACGAGATCTCCCAAGTTCCTGGGTGACCCTTGTGCGCGTGCCACGAGCCTCACGGACCCCGGTGCGACGTCGGCTCAGGACTCCCGGGGACTTGCCCCTGCGCTTCGAGCTCGACGCTGTTGCCTTCCACGCTCCGAGCCGTGTCGGCCGCGACCACGACCTAATTTCGGGGCTTACCCTCGTGGCCCACTCACCTGCTGTCTACGCTTCGCAGCCGCCCTCACGGTGCCGACCACGCAAGACTCGCTCCCCGGCGGCGCTCCTCAGCCTTACCGGGACGGGATTTTCACCCGCAAGGTCCTTGCTTGGCGCAATAGGACGCTAGGACGCTTCGCGCGAAGCGTCGTCCGAGCACAGGCGCCTGCACCTTGTGCAGGTGGACCGTGCTCAACAAACTCAACCCACGACGTAAGCCGCTGCATTCACACGCTTTGGTCGAGACCGCGTCCCGCCGTCTCACCGTCCCAGTAGGCGGGCACAGACCCCGTTCACCTGCTTGTCCTTCCAGCTGCGTCCGGGGAGCGGCCGCGCTCCCCGCCAATTCTCGCGGAAGGAGGGAGGGAGGCTCTTGCCGACCGAGGCCGCGAGAATTGGGAACACGCGCGGCGCAGCCTCTCACGCGAGGTGCGCTCGGGACGATCGGCGGTGGCGGCTTCGCCCCGATCGCCGCTCTCGTTCTTCCTCGAGCACCGATGCAAGAGGTTCGACGTCGTGAAACCTCTCTCATCGCGTCGCTCGACACGCATGGGGCGGCTCTCGGCCTTCGTGGAGCACCGATGCAAGAGGTTCGACGTCGACCGACCTCTCGCACCGCGTCGCTCGGCACGCGTGGAGCGGCTCTCGGTCCGCGTGGAGCCGCGATGCAGGAGCTTCGACGTCGTGAAACCTCCCGCATCGCGTCGCTCGGCGCGCGTGGAGCGGCTCTCGCAGCTCGAAGAGACGCGCTCGCCCTTCGTGGAGCAGCGATGCAAGAGGTTCGACGACGGGGAACCTCTCGCAGCGCCTCGCTCGCCACGCGTGGAGCGGCTCTCGGTGCTCGAAGAGGCGCGCTCGGCCTTCGTGGAGCGGCGATGCAAGAGGTTCGACGACGGAGAACCTCTCTCATCGCGTCGCTCGCCACGCGGTGAGCGGCGCTCGGCGCTCGCAGAGACGCTCAGGTCTCTCGTCGAGCGCCGATGCAAGAGGTTCGACGACGGAGAACCTCTCGCATCGCCTCCCCTGTCACGCCGAGAGCCGCTCCAGGCAATCGAGGAGACGCTCACGTCTTTCGCGGAGCACCGATGCAACAGGCTCGGCGACGGCGGACCTCGCGCAGCGCCTCCGTTGTCATGCCGCCCGTCGATTCTCGTCCATCCGCGTCCGCCTCAATCACCGGAGCCCGCGCTTGCCTCTCTCTGCGCCAGCCGGCGCATCCATCCGCCATGTCATCCTGAGCCGCCGTGTCATCCTGAGCGAAGCACGGGGGATCCATCGCTTCGCGCAGGATGACATGGTGCGGCCGCCCCGCCGCGTGTCGTGCGCGCGCCCCGCCGCGTATCGCGCGGTGAGGGTCAGGTTCGTGGCCATAGGGTGCCGCACGCTCGGCGGACGAGAATCAGGCTCGCTGATTTAGGCCCAGAGCGCGGCCTCGATCACCGCGAGCATCCGCGCGGCGGACGCCGCGTCCGGCAGCCCCGCCACCTCGACGAGCGACGACGGCACCTCTCGCGCGACCTCTGCACGGAGCTTCTCGACGGTGTCACGACGGGCGGCACGCACGCGCGCACGCGCGGAAGCGGACAATCGCGTCTCCGCCCACGCCGCCACCTCCCACCCGAGCGCGGCGTGCCGCGTCTCGTCGACCGCGATCGAGGCCATCGCCGCGCGCACCTCGGGGTCCGTGGCCGTCGCCGCCTGGTGATGGGCGACGAGCGCCGCGAAGGTCTCCCGGACACATCCCTCGATGGCATTCTCGAGCGCGACGGCCTCGAGCGGACGGACCTCCCGGCTCGCCGTGCGCGGCGGGAGCGGACACGCGCCGTACCGACCCGCGATCGTCCGTGTGATCCGCGCGTGCCGCACCTCGTCCCTCGCTGCGGCCCTGGCGGAGCGGACGAGCGCGGACGGCGCGCGGTGCGCGGCGAGCTCCCCCGCGAGAATGCGGAACGCATCGACCGCCGACGCCTCGAGCTGCGCGCTCTCGGCGAAGAAGCGTGCGACGGGGGAGAGGCGGCCGCGAGCTCGGATGCGCGTCCGTTGCATCCCGGCGAACGCCCGGCCGAGCCTGGCGCACTCGGGGGCGCACTCGAGCGCGATTGGCCCCCCGTCGAACGCGGGCCCGCGGGAGCAGGTCGCCGCCCCTCCGCAGAGCGTCGCGCACGTCGAGAACGACAGCGAAGCGTCGGTGGGAACGCCGCCGTCGAAACACGAGGCGGCGATGCTCACGACCGACGGACACTCCGGCAGCGTCGGTTTGCACGGGTTACCCGAGTCTGCCGGCGGCGGACAGGCGGCGCAGCTGCACACCCACTCGCCGCCGACGCATGCGGAGGTCGACCCGCAGCTGCACCCGCCGATGCCACACCCCACCGCTTCGCTGCAGCCTCCGTCCGTCGCCGTCGCGTCCGGCTTCGCCGTGTGCCCCCCGTCCCCTGCGGGCGGCGACGCGGCGGTCGCGCCGCATGCGACGAGAGGGAGCGCGAGGGACGCCTTGAGCGCGGCGCGGAAGAGCGCGGTGAGCCGGGCTTCGTTCATCCAGGGATCTTACGCCGTGGAACCTCGAGCGCCACCCTGCGCTCGCGACGCTCCCCGACGTCGGCCGGGTCCTCCACGCGCGGCGCGGCGCCACCTATACGTCGTGGTTCTCGCCGCTCGACGATTCGAACGCACCGACAGATTGCGCAAACGTCGACCTCATCCTCGGGGCGACGCGAGCCTTGACTGGCGAACTCAGAGACCGCCCGTTCGCATCATCGCACTCCGGCCGTGAGCCCAGCGGGCGATGGCTGCGTTAGACTCGGGAGACGGAGGCCAGCATGAGTGTCACGTTCCCCGTGTCTGCCGAGGCGAGAGCCCGACCTGGCGCGCCGCGCAACCACAAGACCATCGACCCGTTCGACGCCATCGAGAAGCTGGCGAGGGTTCGGCCAGAGGCGGCGGCGGCAAACCTGACGGACCTCCTGCCGGCCGGCATCCGGCACGGCGAGAGCTCCGGCATGCACGGCTTCGTCCGGGCGCTCCATGAATCGTTCGCGGGCCACTACCCCCTCATCCTCGGCCCAGACGACGTCTGGCTCGCGATCGCGCAGGGCTTCGCCCAGCACGTGAACGCCAACGCCGAGAGGCTACGAAGCCGCCTCGTCGCCCACCAGGGCAAGCTCGATATCGGGATCCGACGCGACGAGCTCCGGAAGGGCGACCCCGGCAACGACTGGCAGGGCGGCCTGCGCGAGCTCTCGGACAAGGTCGCCGACCACGTCGGCAAGAAGCGAGATCTCCTCGTCGGCAACTTCACGACGACCGGGCCCGTGGAGAGGGCGACCTCCGAGCTGGTCCTGCTGGGCGCGATGCAGTCGTACTTCGATTACGGCGTGCACACGATGTGCGGGATCCCCGAGATCACCCTCCTGGGAGATAAGGCGGATTGGCGGTCCATCCTCGACCGCGCGCACGTGCTGGCCGAGCTCGACTGCACGCCGTGGGTCACCTCCCTCACCGCAATCCTCGCGCGCTTCGTCGGGGCCTTCGACGGGAGCGCCGACCCGAACGTCTGGAAGCACCTCTACAAGCTGAGCGACGAATCCGGCGGCCCCTACACGACAGGCTTCTTCAACGTCTTCTTTCCGTACTTTGAGAAGAGCCGTCCCAACACGTACGCGCTGGGGTGGGAGACCAGAGACGCGTTCAAGGCCGTCCGGAGCCCATTCAGCGGCCCGACCACCGCCGACTTCAAGACCGGACTCTCGGCGGTCCCGTTCAAGTGGACCTACTATGACCGCGTGTTCCCGATGCAGTTCATCGGCGGTTTCGTCGGCACCCATCAGCACCCCGAGACGCTCGCCGTTCGACCCGCGATCGGGTGGGGCATCGCCGACCGAATCGACGAGTAGGGTACGATCGGACGTGAGGGCATCCCGCCGTGGCGCGCAGGTGTCGGAAGCGCCGTACAGGTGTACAGTGCGGCCCTTCGCCCGCGCGAAGGAGGTTCGATGCGCATCTGTTCCAAGCACGTGGCGGCGGCCATTCTCGCGTGCGCGTCGTTCGCTCCGCGAACAGCCCTGGCAAAGTGCCCCGAGAGCAACCCGGGCGACACGCTGTGCGAGCCGGTCGTCTCGTACTTCATGCCCGCCGTCGCCGGCGTCGCCTACTTCCCGCACACCGGCGGCCCGTATCTCGGCGGCGGCGTCGAGCTCGCGCTGCTCGCATGGTCGAACAACAACGACGCGTTCGGCCCCTCCCAGGGCCGGGTGCGCGCGACCTTCGCCTACCTCGCCGGCCCTGGCGACCGACGCGTCGCGCTCTATCACGTCGGCGCGCTCGTCTCGTTCGAGGGGAACGCGAGCCGCCGCTTTCTCATCCCCTACTTCTCGGGCGCGATCGGCGGGATCTACGAGACCGACCTCGGGGGGCAGGCCGCGGCCGATGCGTCGCTCGGCCTCTTCCTCGTTCACACGCGCCGCTTCATCGTCGACGCCGAGGGGGGCGCCATCTTGCCATTCACGGCCGTCGATCAGCTCGTCGGCGGTCGCGTCCAGCTCACGGCGAGCTTTTCGCTGTGGTGACGCGATGAGGTGCCCATGATCACTCTGACGGTGAACGGCCAGACCCGGACGGTCGACGTCCCGCGCGACGTGCCGCTCTTGTGGGTGCTGCGCGAAGAGCTCGGGCTCACGGGCACGAAGTTCGGTTGCGGGATGGCGCTCTGCGGCGTGTGCACGGTGCACCTCGACGGCAAGCCCGTGCGGTCGTGCGTCACGCAGGTCGGCGAGGCCACGAACCGGAGCGTCGTCACCATCGAGGGTCTCGGCGCGGGCGCGCTCGACCCGGTGCAGCGCGCATGGATCGCCGAGAACGTCCCGCAGTGTGGCTACTGCCAGCCGGGGCAGATCATGAGCGCCGTGATGTTGCTGCGTGCCAAGCCCGACCCCACCGACGACGACATCGACGCCGCGCTCAGCGCGAACCTGTGCCGCTGCGGGACCTACGTCCGCATCCGAACGGCCGTGCGCCGTGCCGCCGCCGAGATGCGCAGCGGCGCGCAGCTCGCGCACGCCGACGCAAGCCTGGACGTACCGAAGCGCGAGGCGCCGCCGTGACCGCGACGACGCGGCGCGACTTCATGCGGTTCGGCGCGGGAGCCGGCGGGGCGTTCATCCTCGAGATCGTGCTCCCCGGGTGCGCCGGCGCGCTCAGGACGCCGGTCCAGCCGACGGCGCGCCCAGGCGACTTCGTGCCGAACGCGTGGCTTCGCATCACGCCGGATGACCGGATCGTGTTCACGCTCGACCGGGTCGAGATGGGCCAGGGGACGATGACCTCTCACGCCCAGCTCGTGGCCGAAGAGCTCATGATCAACCCCGCGCGCCTGGTCATCGAGCTGGCCGACTCCAACCGGGCGTATGACAACCCAGACCCAGGGATGGGCATGCAGATCACGGGTGGCAGCACCAGCGTGAAGGCGTCGTTCGTGCCGCTCCGCGAGGCAGCGGCCACTGCGCGCGAGATGCTGCGAGCGGCGGCCGCGCGGCGGTGGGGCGTCCTCGCGACCACGTGCTCCGCCGAGGACGGCGCCATCGTGCATGCAGCGTCGGGGCGACGGGCGCGATACGGCGAGCTCGCGACGAGCGCGTCGACCGAGACCGTCCCTCTGCACGCGACGCTCACCGCACCCAGCGACTTCAAGTGGATCGGCACCTCCGTACCGCGGCTCGACGTTCACGCGAAGGTCGACGGGTCCGCGGTCTACGGGATCGATCTGACCTTGCCCGGCCTCCTGAACGCCGTCGTCCTCCGGCGCCCGACGCTCGGCGCGAAGCTGCTCGGCTTCGATGCGAAGGCTGCCCTCTCGCAGCCGGGCGTAGTCGACGTGTTCGCGATCCCCCAGGGCGTGGCTGTCGTCGCCTCGCGCTACTGGCAGGCGCGTCGGGCCGCCGCGAGCGTGAAGGTCGAGTGGTCAGCGGGCGAGACGTGGGTGAACAGCGACACGCTGCGCGCGAGCTATCTGTCTCGCGCGCACGAGCCGGCCACCGCCGCGAGGTCGGAGGGCAACGTCGACCGCGCGGAGCGCGAGGCGTCGAAGGTGATCGAGGCCGTCTACGAGTTCCCCTACCTGGCTCACGCGCCGCTCGAACCGCAGAACGCCACGGCGCACGTGCACGACGGACGCTGCGAGGTCTGGGCGCCGACGCAGTCGCCGGGGGTTGCGCGGGAGATCGCGCGCGGGATCACGGGGTTCGCGTACGAGAAGATCGTCGTGCACCAGACGCTCGTCGGCGGCGGCTTCGGCCGCCGGCTGGCGCAGGACTACGTGGGTGAGGCCGTCGAGGTCGCGCTCCGCGTGCGCGGCCCCGTGAAGGTGCTGTTCTCGCGCGAGGACGAGATGCGTCATAGCCAGTACCGGCCCATGGTCGTCAGCCTGATGCGCGGCGGCCTCGGCCCGACGGGCGCCGTCACGAGCTGGCGTCACCGGATCGTGACGCAATCGATCCTGTCTCAGCTGACGGACGACTGGGGTGCCGTTCTGCCCGACGGTCTGCCGCTGTCGCTGAAGCACGCGGGCGTCCGTGCGATCGCGGCGCTTGCGGGCGGCAACGCCGTCGCTGACCCGACCTCGGTCGAGGGCGGAGCCACAGTCGCCTATGGCTTCCCCAACCTGCAGGTCGAGCTCGCGCCGGTCGAGCACTCCGTACCGGTCGGGCCATGGCGGTCGGTGGGCTTCTCGCACAACCTGTTCGCGGTCGAGGCGTTCTTCGACGAGCTCGCGCACGCTGCCGGCAAGGATCCGTACCTGGCGCGGCGAGAGCTTCTGGGCGGGAAGAAGCGCGAGCTGGGCGTGCTCGACCTCGTCGCCCAGAAAGCCGGGTGGGGCACGGCGCTGCCCGCCGGTCGCTTCCGCGGGATCTCGCAGGGGATGGTCTTCAACAGCTACTGCGCCCACGTCGCGGAGGTGAGCGTGAGCGGAGCCGACGTGAAGGTGCACCGCGTCGTCGTCGCGGTCGACTGCGGGCTCGTCGTGAATCCGGACATCGTGCGCGCACAGCTCCAGGGCGCGGCTGCGTTCGGGCTCGGCGCGGCGATGCACCAGGAGATCACCTTCCGCAACGGTGCCGTCGAGCAGGGCAACTTCCACGAGTTCGAGCCGCTCCGGATGAACGAGATGCCCGACGTCGAGGTCCACATCCTCGCGAGCGACCAGCCGCCGAGCGGCATTGGCGAGCCCGGCGTGCCTGGAGTCGGGCCCGCGGTGGCGAACGCGATCCTCAGCGCGACCGGGCGACCGGTGCGGGTGCTGCCGTTCACGCGCGGGCTGGCAGAGCGATCGGCGGGCGCAAAGTGAGACGCTCTTCGAACACCATCGCTCTCGGCCTCGGCCTCGCGTTCGCATCGGGGCTCGGTGCTCTGTTCTCGACAGGCGCGGTCGCGCGCGCCGATCTGCCTGTGCCTTCGCCCTCCGCCTCGCCCGCGGACCGCGCGCACGGCGTCGACGACTTCCTCGCCATCGCCCAGGTGATGCACTCCCCGCGATGCCAGAACTGTCATCCAAACGACGGTCGGCCTCGCGTGGGCGACGCGGGGCGACGCCATCGCATGAACGTCTCGCGCGCGAGCATGACTTCGGGATTGCCGTGTACGACGTGCCACCGCACGCAGAACGCGCCCGTCCCGCACAGCCCACCCGGCATCCCGGGCGAGCCCGGCTGGCGCATGCCCGGCGCCGAGAACCCGATGGTCTTCGACGGGCGCAGCCCTCACGAGCTCTGCGAGCAGCTCAAGGATCCGGCGCGCAACGGGGGCAAATCGCTCGACGAGCTGCGCGAGCACTTCGCGCACGACCCGCTCGTGGTGTGGGCGTGGGCGCCGGGACCGGAGCGTACGTTGCCGCCGATCACGCACGAGCAACTGCTGGTGCGCGTCGAGGGCTGGGTCGCGGCAGGGGCGCCGTGCCCTCCGTGAGCGAGTAGGCACTCTGGAATCATGACCGCTCGCTTCCCCATCAGCTTCGACGCGCCGTATGCGGTCCTCTCGTCAGCGCTGCTCCTCTTTCCGTCCGACTCATACGTTGCCGTCGGAGAGGCCGAAGTCTCGGTGCGCATGGGCTGGGCGTTCCGTGCGACGTTCGAGCGATCGTGTGTTTCAGGCACGTCGCGTTTCGACCGGCGCGTCCGGCTCACGCGCGGAGTCCATGGCTGGGCGGGTCGCTGGCTCGTGAACGGCGCCGGCGACGACATCCTCGTGGTCCACCTCGAGCCACGACAGCGCGCCTACGTGATGGGCTTTCCCGTGAAGCTGGAGCAGCTGCTCGTGAGCGTCGACGATCCACAGGCACTCGCTGCGGCCCTTGCCCGCTGAGCGGGACGCAGCCGTCTACTCGGGAGTCCGTTGGGAGTCGGCTTCACCCCGATCGGGCTGACTTTCTCCCCTCCGTCACCGCCCGCACCGCGACGCCGCCGCGAACGGGGACGCGCCAGTTCCGCAGGCCGCGCTCGAGCTCCCAGGCATAGAGCGCTCCGGTGGTGCGCGAGCGGAACGTGATGCACTCGTGAGGGAGAAGATCCTCCGGCCGCGTGGGTGTCCCTTGGTGTGCGAGATGGGCGGGCGAGCCGACGACCACGAAGCGAAACGAGTCGTTGAGCCTCAGCTGCACCATGTCTCGCTCGATCGATTCGCTGAGTCGTACGCCGGCGTCGTAGCCCTCCGCGACGATGTCGACGAGGCGCTCCTCGACGACAGGGCGGCGGCGAGCTGTTCGAGCGACGGGCCCGCGCGGTCGACGAGCCGCCGGCCCGCGTCCGTGAGCGCCACGCTGCGCGTCGTGCGCGCGAGCAGGACGCCGCGAAGCTGCTCCTCGAGCTGCCGGACGGTCAGGCCGACGGCAGACCTCGAGACGCCGAGCGCGCGCGCCGCGCCGCTGAAGCTCTTCTGCCGCGCGACCGCCAGGAACGACTGGAGCTGCGGGAGCGGCGCCGTCTTGTCGTATCGATCGCGCCGCTGTCCAGCTGGTGCTCGTCATGACGTTCGATCTGATCCTCGGGGGGTCGCAGTTCATGCTCGAGCTGCTCGCACGGGAGTGACTTGCGAGCGTGGCGTGGTTCACTGCTCGATCTGGCGCGTTCGTCCGTCCCTGACCCGCGCTTCGACCGCATCCTCAGTGGCACGAGATCGCGACGTTTCGCGACTCCTTCAAGATGAAGCGGAGGAAGCCCATGCAGAGCGAGCGCGTCGCGTCGCGCCCGACGAAAGATCCTTTGAGATCTCGTGCCGCGAGCGCCGCCGTCCGACTCTCGGGCAAGGCGACCGTGGCGCGGCTTTCGAGGACTCGTCATCATCGTGAAACCTTCGAGTTCCGAGGCGTCGCGGTGGCGCTCGGCCGCGCGGTCCTCGCGCTCCGGCGCGAGCGCGGGTGGACCGTCGAGGAGGCGGCTGGGCGCTTCGCGGTGGAGCCGGCGTTCGTTCGCAGGATCGAAGCTGGAAGGACCAACCCTTCGCTCGCGGTCATCGTGAGCATCGCGCGAGCGTTCGGCGTGCCGCTCGAGACTCTCCTGCGCGAAACGGGGCCCGACGCAGAGGTCGCGCGATGACCGGCCCCGACCCTTGCGGCGACGCCGCGGCGCGGGCCGACGGCACGACCGTCCTCGACGCGTGCGTCGCGCACGACGTGAACAACATGCTCGCCGTCGTCCTCGCGTGCGCCGACGTCCTCGCCAGGCACATCCCGCCGGACACGATCGCGGCGGGTACGCTCCGCGATCTTCACATCGCCGCAGAGCGTGCGACCGATCTCATCCGGCAGTGGATGTCGGTAGGGCGGCGAGACCACCCGCGACCTCAGCGTCTCGACCTCGCTGCGGTCGTCGACGAGATCGCGCCGATCCTCCGCATTCTCGCCGGTCGCGAGGCCGACCTGCACGTCGTTGCCGCCGAAGGGTTATGGCCGGTGCGCGCGGACCGCGGCCGCGTGGCCGAGATCGTGATGAACCTGGTGACGAACGCGCGAGACGCGATCGACGGCTCGGGGACGGTCCACGTCGACTCCGCGAACGTCGACATCGCCACGGGGCCGCACGTGCTCCTCCGTGTCCGTGACTCGGGCAGAGGCATGGACGGCGCGACGATGGCGCGCGTCTTCGAACCGTTCTTCACGACGAAGGAGCGCGGGAAAGGGAGCGGTCTCGGCCTCGCGATCGTGAGGGCGCTCGTCGATGAGATGGGCGGCGTCGTACGGGTCACGAGTCACCCCGGTGAAGGCTCGACCTTCAACGTCTACCTCCCGCGCGACGGGGACAGCGAGTCCCCCTAGCCGCTAGCACACGCGCGCTCGACTCGGCAGGCAACCCGCTGCATGCTGCGCAGCCATCCGCCTCGGACCCGCCGCACGATGCGTCGGCGCGAGCCTGATCGAGGAACATTCATGATCCGTTCAATCACGCTCGCGACGGTCGCCGCCATCCTCGGTGCGGTCGTCGCATGCGGCACCCAGGCGGGGAGCTCGAGCGCGACCGCCTCGTGCACGAGCCTCGCGGCCTGCTGCTCGGCGGCCGGCACGGAGCAGGCGCTGTGCGTGGCGATCGTGGCGTCGAACGTCTCGACCAGCTGTAGCTCCGAGCTCGTGTCGCTTCAGGCGGGCGGCTCGTGTGCCTCGACCCCACCCGGGTCGGGGACCGGTGGGGGGTCAGGGTGCAGCGCGCTCGCGACCTGCTGCGTGGCGATGACGGGCAGCGCTGCGCAAGGGTGCCTCGCCTTCGTGGAGCAGGGCGTCGCGGCGACATGCACCGCCGAGCTCAGCGCGTACGAGAGCGTCGGCTCCTGCGGAAAAGTCGGCACCGGCACGGGGACGGGCACGGGCACGGCCTGCCCTCTCCTGGCGGAATGCTGCGCGGAGATGACGGCCGGACCGGGCGCGACCGCATGCGACGCGGTCGTCGCGTCCGGCGTCAGCACGAGCTGCGCGACCGAGCTGAGCGCCGAGGAGTCCGCGGGAGCCTGTCACGGCACGGGGACAGGCACGGGGACGGGGATCCAGACGGGCACGACCACGTCGACGCACGGCCAGACGGGAACCGGCACGAACAGCCAGACCGGCTTCACGACCGGCAACACGGGCACGAGCTCCAGCTCCAGCTCCGCGATGACCTGCGTGCCTCACGCGCTCCCCGCGGGCTATGCCCCGCAAACGATCGGCCTCACCAGCGGAGCCTGCACCGCGGCGCAAGACGAGGCGATCAACACCTGCGTGAGCAACGGCACGAGCTGCGCGGCGTCCGAAGTCGGTAGCTGCGGCACGTGCGCGTTCGCGTCGTGGACGAGCTCGTCGTGGGGCGCCGTCGTCAACATCACGCTCCCCGGCGCGGGGAATGTCACGGTCCCGTTCCTGAACAGCGGCGGCTGCCTCCAGAAGGCCAGCGCCGCGGCGACCGCCTGCGCCGACGCGTCGAACAAGCAGTTCCAGTGCGAGCTCGAGGCTTGCGTCGCGTACTGCCCAGTCGCGAGCGCGTCGGACACGGTAGGCCTGGAGGCGTTCTAAGGGTCGAGCACGGCCAACGGCTGCATCGGCGACGCGGACTCCGCCATCTGCGCGAGCTACGTCACGGCCAGCAACACGGCCTGCAACGGCGTCGACACCACGGATGCGGGCGCCAATGGGCGCTGCGAGGCTCTCTCGAACGCGACCGATATCGGACCGTTCGTCGCGCTCTTCTGCGGCGGCGAAGACGCCGGGACCTGAGGGTCGCCGGAGCCGGGTGATAGGATCCGGCCAGTGCAATGCGGATCGTCGCCGTCGCAGACACTCACACGTTCGAGTCGGACCTCGGTGTCCTGCCCGACGGAGACGTGTTCGTCCACGCCGGAGACCTGCTCCGCGGCGGGACGCTCGACGAGCTCGAGGGCGTCGCCGCGTGGATCCGGGCCTTACCGCATCGACACAAGGTCGTGATCGCGGGCAACCACGACTGGTGCTTCCTCACCGAGCCTGCAGCCGCCCGTGCCGTGCTCGGCGACGCGATCTACCTGGAGGACGCGGAGACGGTCATCGAGGGCGTGCGCTTCTGGGGGAGCCCGTGGCAGCCGGCGTACAACGACTGGGCGTTCAATCTGACCCGCGGACCCGCGCTCGCGGAGAAGTGGGCCCGCATTCCACCCGGCGTCGACGTGCTCGTCACCCACGGCCCCCCGAGCGGCTTCGGAGATCGTGGCCCCGTGGACGGGCGCACGGGCTGCGAGGACCTTCTGACTCGCGTACGACAGATCCAGCCGCGCCTTCATCTGTTCGGCCACATCCACCAGGACGGCGGCGTCTGGGACGACGGCGCCACGTTCTTCGCGAACGTGACCACCTGGGAGTGCGAGCGCCACGCCACCGTCCTCGACCTCGACGCCGTCACAAGGGCCGTCGGTGCTGTCGCAGTCCCTCCGCGCGAGACTCCGCGACGATGATTCAGAAACCTCCGTCCGGACAGGCGACCGTGGACCCGAGACCGCAGACGACGCACTGGCCCGCGACGCACGTCGGCGTCCCCAGGTTCGGGCAGAAGCAATCGACCGCGCTCGGCGGTAGCTGGTTGATGAGCGCGTCGTAGCGAGCCTGGCCCGAGGCGTTGATCGTCGAACCTCCGCAGTTGCAGTTGTCGCTGCAGACGTCCCCGCTCGAGATGTCGATACAGTCGCTCGTGACCTTGCACGACGTGTCGAAGGTCGAGAGGTCTATCTCCACGCACTCCGCCGCATCGGTCGTGCCGACGTCGGCGCCGCCGTCGACCACACCCACGCCGCCGTCGTTGCAGCCGAGCGGCTGGTTCGGCTCAAAGCTGCAGACGATGCACTGACCGCGGAAGCACCGCGGCTCACCGGCGGCTTCACAGGGGCAGGCGGGGAGCGTGAGGACGGACGTCTCGGACGCGAAGCGGGCGGCCCCCGCGCTGTTGATCGGCGAGTCGCCGCACTCGCACTGGCCGGAGCAGATGTCTCCGGTGTTCACGGTGGTGCAGTCGCCATCCGACGCGCATGCGAGGTCGCCCGGGCCCAGCTCGAAGTCGACGCAGGTGCTGCCGACCGTCACCTCGGTCGTGACGATCGTCCCGCTGGAGGTACTGTCACCGGAGCCACTGCCGCTGCTCTGCGACGTGACCTGGGAGCTGGACTCTGTCGAGGTGCCGTCGCCGATGCCCGCGGTCTTTCCGCCACACGCGAAGGCAAGAGTTGCGAGAAGGAAGGGGAAGACGATGCGGGGCCGGACGCTCATGCCTCGGTCAAGAGCAAGAAGAGCGCCAGCGCTACACACACCAAGCCGCAGGCGGTCTCACGCGCGAGCGTGTGCCAACCCGCGCCGCGCTGGACACCCGTGTCGCATGCGCCTCTGACCCCCGGCCTACCTCTGCGCTCGCAGCGGCCGCGTCTACCCCACCTTCTTGCAGTCGAGCATGAGGGTCGCGTCGGTGTCGGCGATCACCAGCCGGTGCCCGGTCACGACGAACGTCGACAGGTCGCCCCCCTCGTCTCTCGCCCGGATCTGGCTTCCGGCCGGCAGCAGCAGCACCCCCGCGATGCGGGCCACCTCGGTGTTCGGTGCGAGCATCACGATCGTGCTCTGAGACATCGGCGTCGTCTTCATGCGGGACCTCCAGCGAACGGCGTCGCCGAGGTGAGTCGCGAAGTCAACGCCGAGCCCTCAGAAGAAGACGCCGATCTGCCCGTGAGCGCTGAACGAGGCGTACGTCCTCGCCGTCGCGCCAGGCGTCGCGAGCGTGAACCTGGGGAGCAGCAGCGCGTTGGCGTCGGCGCCCAGGAAGATCGGCCCGACCGGAAAGAGCACGACGAGCCCCGGCTCGACGTACACGTTCCCGACGGTGGTGGTGATCGGCGGGTTGAGCGCGCCGTCGGACGCCTCCTGCATGAAGGTCCCGCCTCCGACGCCGACCTGCGGCCGTAGGCGCAGGTGCGGGAGCTTGAACGTGTAGCCCGCCTCGACGCCGACGAGCACGGTGTGAAAGCCCGACTCGCCGCCCGAGCCGCCGAGGTAGTAGAGGGCGCTGATTCCGCCGTAGAAGCCGTAGAACGAGGCGCCAGCCCGGCCACCGAAGCCGAGCGCATAGGGGTTCGCGATCCAGCCGGGGCTGCTCGCCGCACCGATGCGGGCCGCGGCCTCGAGCTCGACGGCGCTGTCCGCGCGCGCCAGGCGCGGGCACGCGACGGTGAGGCCGAGGGCGGCGGCGGCGACGAGGATTCTGGAGCGCTTCACAGGAGAGTCCGAGCGAGGCTACCGGGAGAAGGCACGCCGATGCCAAGGGATCGTAGGTGCGCGCCACGCTGGGCACGATGGCAGTCGGAGGTGCCACGCTCGCGCTTCTGACGCTGTCCACCCGCGCGCACGCCGCCCCGACCGCGCGTCTCGTCTACTCGCGTACCGCGGAAGCCTCGTCGTGCCCCGATGAAGCTGCCCTTCGCCGCGCCGTGTCGGCACGCGTGGGCTACGACGTCTTCTTTCCCTGGGCTCCGCGCACCGTCGTGGTGGCCATCGTCCGCCGGCAGCGAGCGTTCGTCGCGACGGTGAGCCTCGTCGACGAAGGCGGCATCGATCACGGCGCTCACGAGCTGCACAGCGACGTCGCCTGCGTCGATCTGCTCGACACGGTGGCCCTCGCCGTCGCCATCGCGATCGATCCACAGAGCCTGCTCGCAGCGCCCGCGAGCTCGAACGAAGCGCCTCCTCCCCCGCCCCCGCCGGACCCTCTGCCATTGACTCCGATGCCCGCGGCGCTGGAACCGGGCGATGGAACAGGGAGACGAGGAGACGAGGAGTCGGAACGAAAGGCTCCCACGTCCGAACGTGTCAGACTCGAGGCGAGCCTCGGCGCGGTGGTCTCGCTGGGGATGGCGCCAAGTCCGGCGGTCGGAACGACTCTCGACGTCGGGTTCCGATGGTCCCGGTTCTCTCTCGCGATCGAAGGGGCCATCGACGCGCCGGCGAGCGAAGCCGTCAGCGCGGGCGGGCGCGCATCGGCGTGGCTCGCGTACGGAGCGCTCGTCCCGTGCGCGAGCCTCGGGGTGCTGTTCGGGTGTGCGGTCGTCCGGGGCGGCTCGCTCGAGTCTTCGGGCGAGGGTGTGCTCGACACGAAGTCGGCGTCGAACGCGTGGTGGGCCATCGGCGGACGGGTCGGCGCCTTGCTTCCGGTGACCGGCCCGCTGCGGCTCCGCCTGCGCGCCGATCTGGTCGGGGATCTGCAGCCGACGACCCTGAGGCTCGACGGCGCGACGGCATGGCCGGCCCCTGTCGTGGCGGGCTCGCTCGGAATCGACGCGGTCGTGCGCTTTTGGTGACGGACCCGGGTAGGTCGGACCAATCTCCCCGGGTGAACCCCAGCGACGAGCCGTCGGCACGGCCCGGGAGCCAGCGCCGCTGCGTGAGCTTGCAGGAGCTGTTCGACATGCACGCTCAGTACGTATGGAACAGCCTGAGGCGCCTCGGCGTGCCGCGCTCCGACCTCGAGGATCTCACTCACGACGTGTTCGTGCAGGTGCAGCGTCACCTCGGCGACTACGACCCGGAGCGCCCCGCGCGTCCGTGGCTCTTCGGGTTCGCCTTCCGCATCGCGTCTCAGCGAAGGAAGCGGGCTTCCCATCGTCGAGAGACGTTGACCGACCCGTCGCGGGAGCCGGTCGATCCGTCGACGCCCGCCGACCAGCAGCTCGCCGACGACGAAGACCGTCGCCTCCTCATGGCCGCGATGGATGCGATCGCCATCGATCGACGGGCCGTGTTCGTCCTCAGTCAGATCGACGAGGTGCCGATCACCGAAGTGGCGACGTCCCTCGCCATCCCTCTCAACACGGCGTACTCGCAGCTCCGTCTGGCTCGCGCCGAGCTCGCTGCCGAGGTCAAGCGACTCAGGGCGCGGCGAGGCGACCGATGAGCAACCACGAGCCCATCGACCCGGTCGACGAGGACCTTGCGAAGCTCTGCGCGAGCGAGCGACGCGCGCGAGCACCCGAGGAGGCCCTCGCCCGGGTGTGGTCCCGCCTCGGACCGATCGTTCCGCCCCCCCATGGCGGCGGCAACACCGGAACAAGCGCGCCGGCGCACGGATGGCTCGCGTCGCATGCGGTGGGTGTCGCCGTCGCGACGTTCGTCGGCGGCGTGGCTGCGGGGGCAGCGCTTCATGCGGCCGTCCAGAAGCCACCACTGCCGCGCGTGATCTACATCGAAACGCCGGCATCTCCGCCCGCTCCAGCCCCCAGCAACGCACCCGTGCCCTGGGTCGAAGAGAGCGCATCCTCTCCGCCCGTCGTGCCTGCTCCGCCACCCCCTCGCGCGACCCTGCCTCCTCGATCCGTGCCCGACTCGCTCCGCACCGAGCGTGACGTCCTGGACCACGCGCGCTCGCTGCTCACTTCCGGCGACGCGAACGATGCGCTCACGCTTCTCGACGACCACGCGAGCCACTTCTTGCGACCGCAGCTTGGCGAAGAGCGGGAGGCGCTGGCCATCCAGGCGCTCGTGGCGCTTCACCGATATGACGAGGCTCGGGAGAGGGCGAGGCGATTTCATGAGGCGTCGCCGAACAGTCTGTTCGCGCCGGTGATCGATGCGGCGATCGGAGCGATTCCGTGACGGATGGCAGGCGTGCGGACAAACAGAGGGGGTGGAGGGTGGAATGCGCATCGTGAAGGCAGTGGGGTTGCTTGTGCTGGTGGCAGCCTGCTCCGGGCAAGTCGCGAATCTCGGCACGAATGATGCCTGGCGGTACGGGCCATAACTCGGGAGCCAGTAGCGAGAGCACCGCGGCGACGAGCGCGAAGGACACGTCACACGCGAGCGGCGCGACCGGGAGCAACACCCAGAGCACACCGAATGCGTGTGTGGGATCCGGCGCGAAACGCGACGCGTCGGTGGGCAACAGCGATGCCGGTTCGTGCACCGCATCGTCCGACTGCACCGCACCCGATGTCTGCGTGATTCTGCCCGGCAGCGTGACCGGTGTGCGGTCCGGCATGTGGTTCGGACTGCGATTGTCCAGCGTGGCTCACATGCCAGAGCGGCACATGCGCGACGTGTTCGACGTGTCCTTCAGGCGAGCGGTGCATGCAGATCATCGATAATGTTCCTGGTCCTCCAATGTGCTCGTCGAGCGCGGACTGCATTCTTGGCGCTTACTGCGGGCCCGGTCCGGCCGGGTGCCGGATCGTCGAGGCATGCGGATTGTGTGTCGGCGGCGGGTGCACGACATGTGTGAACAACGCTCAGTGCAACGCCGGCGAGGTATGCGTCGACCAAACCTGTCAATCATGTACGGCGAGTAGTCAGTGTGGGCCAAACGCTCAGTGCACCGCAACGCATCTCGCGGTGCAGTGCACGTGCACGACGACGTCCGACTGCGCCTTGGGTGAGACATGTTCTTCAGGGGTATGTGCCCCCGACACGACGAGTGGCTGCGCCGAGGGACAAAGCTGTAGCAACGGCCAAGCTTGCATCAATAACATCTGCGGGCGGTGCACAAAATTCGAGGACTGCAACGGCGCCTACCCCGCGGGTCCTTCACAGCTCACAGGCTTCGCGTGCGTGAACGGAGTCTGCACGACCTGCACCGCCAACAGCCAGTGCGGCGGCGGCCAGGCCTGCGTCGGCGGGACCTGCGGCACCTGCTCCACGAGCTCCCAGTGCGGCCCGAGCGGCCAGTGCAATAACGGGTACTGCGCCTGCTCGACCGACTCCCAGTGCGCAACCGGGCAGCGATGCGGAGCAGGAGTATGCGTCCTGATGTGAGCGTGTGAACTTAGGATCAGACCGTCAGCCTCCGCGCGGAGCACCTGTCCTCGGGCGGGGACCGCCTGTCCTCGCGGAGTGCCGCGCACTGACCCGACGGGAAGCGCGTCTCCTCGCGCGAAGATAGCGGGAGCGCCAAGGATTGGCCGGCGAACGTCCGCTCGAGCTAACATCCGACGCCAGCGCGACATGGCCACACCGCCCAAGCCAGCACCGGATATCGGTGAGATCCTCGTGCGCGCGAGCGTCCTGTCGCCGGAGCAGCTCTCTCAGGGGCACGCGCGAGCCGCGGGCGACCGGGTCCGTCTCGAAGAGGCGCTGATCGATCTCGGGTTCGTCGCGGAGGCCGTGCTGCTGAAGGTCCTCTCGACGCAGTACAAGCTGCAGTTCGTCTCCTCCGAGAAGCTGTCGAAGACGACCGTCGAGAAGCGAACGCTCGCCCTGCTCTCCCGGCAGGTCGCGGAGAGGTACGGCGTCTTTCCCGTCTCCTTCGATCAGAGCACGCTGACGCTCGGCGTCGTCACTGCCGACCCGACCGACACGGAGCTTCTACGCACCGTCCAGGAGGCCACGCAGACGGGGCATGTTCGGCCCTTTCTCGGGCGACCGCGCGCCGTCGCGTCGGCGATCTTGCGTGCGTACGGGGGCGATCTGTCCGCGTTCGCGTGGATGGATCTGGAGACGCACGGGCAGCTCTACGGCTACGAGTCGGTCACTCGGGGCCAGCGAATACCGGCCGATCGCCCTTCTGCGTCGGCGTTCCCGCCGCCTCTCGGCGCGTCGCAGCCGCCGCCAGACGTCTCGTACGGCACCCTTTCTCAGCAGCAGGCGCTCTCTCTCGGCACGCGCCGGTCGCAGCTGCCTCCGGCGATTGGCGTCGACCTCGGCCAGCTGCGCGCGCCTGCGGTTCCTGCGTTCTCGTCCGTCGCTGCCCCTTCGATGGCGGGTGCCGACGCGCTCGACGGTGTCGTCCAGGTGATGACCGTCCTCGTGGGGCTCATCGAGGCTGACCGTCCGGGGCTGCGCGGCCACTCCGCTCAGGTCGCGCGCCTCGTGCGACGTGTCGCGGAGAGGATGCCCGCCGCACGGAGCTCGATCGCCGCTTACGTTGCCGCAGCGCACGCGCACGACCTCGGCAAGGCGGGGCAGTATCACCTCACTTCGCTCAACGCGAGCGAGTACGAGACTCATCGCGCCGCAGCGCAGGCGCTCGTGGAGACTCCGACGAGGCTGCTCGAGTCGGTGAAGCTCCCGCGCGAGACTGCGGATTCGCTGCTGTCGATGTATGAGCGCTTCGACGGGCGTGGCTTCCCGGGCACGCTCGCGGCGCAGCAGATTCCGCTCGGCGCCCGCATCCTGGCGGTCGCAGACAGCTACGCCGACCTCGCGCAGAACCCGCAAAACCCTTTCCGGAGACCGCTGCCGGCGGCCGAAGCGCTCGAGGTGCTCGGCAAGTTCGCGCGGACCATCTTCGACCCAGACGTCCTCGACACTCTCCGGGCTTCGCTCTAGTCAGCCGGGGTAGCGACCGCACACGTAGTCGTTGAGCACGCGGATCTCGAACTCCTGATGCTGACTGACCCAGTGGACGAGATCGCCGATGGAGATCATGCCAGCGACACGCCCGTCCCGCATCACGGGGAGGTGGCGGAAACGTCGCTTCGTCATGAGCGCCATGGCCTCCTCGACGGAGGCCGTCTCGTCGATGCACGCAACGCTGGTCGTCATGATCTCCTTCACGCGCGTGAGCGCCGGATCACGGCGGAGCAGCACGACGCGCCGCATGATGTCGCGCTCCGAAACGATGCCGCGGGTCATCGACTCGTCTGTCACGAGGAGCGACCCCACGTGTAGCGCGCACATCTTGTCGACGGCGGCGAGAACGGTCTCGTCCGGAGACACGTGGTGCAGCGTGCGCCCCTTGATTTCGAGAATCGAGCGTAGGGAATCCATGGCGGTCCGCTCCTTCCTTTGAGAGAAGCGTCCACCCGGCGCCGGGCATGTTCAAGCTCAGGGGCGACGCTACTGAGCGTGCGTCCCCGTCAGCGCGTGGCTCACCGACGGAGCGACAGCCGCCACCGCGAACTCGCCGCTCGGCCGTTCGCGAGACGCAGCCTCCGCGATCGCCTTCTCGCGGTTGTACGCGTCGATGAGCGCCTTGAGGCGAGACGCCGCGTGGAGAGTGGGCGCCACCCGCTTGTTGAGCTCGACGGCATGGCCAGCCTCTCCCTTGGCTGCATCCAGCCACTGTCGAAAGTCCTTCGCGGCCACCTGGTACACACGGACAGCGTCGATGACAGCGTCGAAGAGCGCTGGAACGGCCGGCGCAACGAGCGACCACGTGCCGATGCTCCTGGCGAGCGCTGGGATTGCGTCGGCTGCGTGGTCTATCTCGTCAAGCTGCTTCGCCCATTCCGCGTGCGTTCGATCCATCATTCAGTCTCCCCGATTGCCTGTCTATCCGTGGCTTGTTGCAAGAGCGTGAGCGGGATGTGACAGCCCGCCACAGCGAGGCCATTCGTCACGTCAGAGGTGAAGGGGCGCCGTCGAGTATCTGCTGAGATCTCGAGGTACGGCCCTTCGTCTCACGCCCGACCGCGCGGTCAAGCAAGGAGCGCACCAGCGCTCGGTGCCGTCAGCTGGGCCCGAAGTAATACGGCGTCTTCTTCGCCCAGGGAGACGTGGGGTACTTCGAGTGGAGCACTTCGAACGCCCGTCGCGACGCCTCCAGGTTCTTCTCGTCCCGGCATCCGTAGCGCGTCATCCGCACGGCGAGATGCAGCAGCTCCGGGACTCGCGGGTCGTTCGGCATCTTCGCCGCCATCACCACAGCCTCGGTCGCGACGAACGTCGGGCCCGCTCCGAGCGCGGACAGAGCCGCGGTCTCTCTCGCCGCGCGCCCGCGATCGTCGCTCGAGAGGAACGCGACGGAGGGGGTCTTCGCCGCAGCGTCCACCTTGCACCAGAGGTACCCCGCGCTGGACGACTCTATCGCTTCGGCCGCCGTCGGCTCTAGCTCCCACGCGTCGACATCGGGTCCGAGCCGCGGCGCACGAAGGAGCGCCTCGAGGAACGCGAACCGTCGATCGTCGGCAGTGGTCGCCGTGTCGACCTTCACGATGGCGGCGGCGAGCGCGGGGTTCGCCGTCTCTGCGGCTGTCGCGATCGACTGGGCGCCGGTGACGTCGCCGAGCAACATCGCACGGACCCACGCGGCTGCCGTCACCTCGCCTCGCGCGGCCAGAGGCAGCGCCGGAGACAGCGCCGCTTCACGCCAGGTCGCGAGCGGAAGACGCTGCATGAGGGTCGCCACCTCGTCGGGGATCGCGGGCTTCAGCGAGGGGTCGGGAACGGTCGCGCCCGGCTCCGCCGTCAGCCCCGCGGCCACGAGCGAGGTATTGGTGACGAACTCTGCGACCGACGGGGAGGTCTGCGCGGACGCGAGCGTGAATGCATTCTTCGTCGAGACGGTCGAATCGGCCGCGAGGTGTGCCCGCGCTTCCTGCAGCCGCGCGAACACCTCGCGGTCCGAAACGCCTCGCGCCCGGGACAGCCGCACCCACTCGAGCGCGAGCGTCGGATACGCCTGCGAGCTCGCCGGCGTCGCAATGGCCGTGTCGAGGAGCGGCGTGAGGCGAGGGTCGCGCGCATTCTCGGCGCTGACGAGCGCAGCCACGAGCCACACGGGCGAGGGCGACTTGCCATAGATGGCGAGCGCGCGCTCGAACGAAGGGCCGCTGGCGGGTGTCTTCATGACACCAATCCACGCGGACAGGCGGTCGGTGTCGGGAGCCGTGAGCGCGAGCGCGGCCGGGTCGCGATCGAGCAGCACGGTGTAGTCGGCGAGCAGATCCTCGAGCTCGCCGCCGACGTGCTCTGTCGCCAGCCGCACGCTGATCTCGCGCGCTCGTACGTCGGGCTTCAGATGGGTGAGGACGAGGGTCCTGTAGCGGAGCGCCGCGCCACGCATCGCCGCGGCCTTCGGATCGGCGATCAAGGCGTCGAGCGCAGACAGCGCGCGGCGATATGCGGCGGCCGCGTCGTGGCTCGAATCGGCACCGCGGAAGATCGCGCGCGCGACGAGGTAGCGCGCGCGCGCGCGGTACGGCGAGGCGACGTCATTGCCGATGGCCGTGAACAGACGCTCGGCCTCCACGAGGTCACCGGCGTAGAAGGTCGCTGCAGCGATCTGGTAGTCGCGGTCCATCCGCGCGCGCGCCGGCAAAGACGCAGGGAGTGGAGTCGGGATGATCTTGGTCGGCCCTGCGGTCTCGCCCGGGCGAGGCACGTGGTGCGGTGCCACCGAGCAGCTGGCGAAGACCTGGTCCTGCGCGAGGAGCCACGCGTGAGCTTCGTCCGAATCCGGAGGCACCTCCGTCACCAGCGCGCGAAGGCGAGTGGCAGCCGCGTGGAAGGAGTCGGCCAGGCAGTTCTGGACGGTCGTGTAGTCCATGCTGAAGTAGTCCGCGGTCACGCGGACGGTCGGCGCGTGAGGCACGAGGGCGCGCGCGTCCTGCCAGACACCGATGGCCGCATCGACCGACTCCGGCGGGTGCGCCATGCCGCTCGGATCGATGAGCTTGGGGTCGACCTGCGACAGACGTCGCTGCCACAGCGTGAGCGCGCCCGCCTGCTCTGCAGCGTCGAGCGGGAGACCGGCCAGGGTGCGGTATGCGACCACGAGATAGGACCGCGCGAGGGTCGGTCTGACGATGCCGAGCTTGCCCGTGGCGAAGCGCGCGAGTGGCATGTCCGGGTTCGCGAGCGAGATCGCCACGGGCTCGGGTCCACCTGAGCAGGCCCCCGCCGGGATATCCGCACGAACGAGCGCGATGGCAGCGAGCGTCGCTGCGAGAGCGAGGCGACCTCCGAGTCTCACGGCTGCCGCCGATCGCGCGAGGGACGCAAGGTGCGCATCGACTCCTCGAAGCTGCGAGCCGTCCATGCATGCCTGTCGAAGACGTACGCGCGACGGGTCTCCGCGAATCGGGGCGTACGCTCGCCCACCGCGACGCCGACGCTCGTGCTGCAGACTGGCAATGCGAAGCCTCCGAGGAAGTCGAGAGTCGTCCACACCGCGCTCGTCTCGCGCCCCATCGAGAACACCATGGGAACGACCTCGTCGACGAGCGGCGCGACGCTCTCGAGCCACGCGCCGTCCGACGTGCACCAGCTCGCGATGGCCGTCATCGAGAGGCGTGTCGTCGTCGGGAGAGCCGCGCGCGCCTCCTCGAGGATCTGGCGATACATCGTTCGCACGCTCGCCGGCGCGTCGAAGTCGACCTGCACGCCTCGCACGCGCGGGAGCTTCGCGGAGGCCAGGAGCTGGTCGACGATCCGGGCGCGCAGCGCGGGAGTGTCCTCGATCGCCCGGCCGCGCACCCATTCGATGCGCACGACCGCCTCGAGCGGCGTCGTCTCCGCGACGAGCAACGGCTGACGCCGTGGAGAGACATGCAGCTCGTCGCCGTCGAGCGTGAGCGTCTCGCCGAGGAACGCGACGCCGACGTTCGGACGCCCGCCCAGAAATCGCAGGTCCTCGGGTCGTTCCCACGCCCAGAGGGTGACCTCGAGCGATCCAGGAGTCGCGGCGGGCGCGCGGCCTGGGTTCGGGCCGCCCCCGAGGAGGAAGGACGACAGGAGGGCGAGCGCGGCAGTCCGCATCATCTCACCGTAGAACGCGCGAGATGCCCGCACGAGTCCCGCAGTGCCTCATGCGCGATTCATCTCGAGCGTGCCCGTTGCTCCTCGCGCCGATGCTGCATAGAACGCGGCCCATGAACACAGACGCTGGTCGCGGAGAGATTCGCGCCGAGGTTCGCAGCGGAGTCGGCTGGGTCACCCTCTCTCGACCGGAGAAGCGCAACGCGCTCACGACCGCGATGTGGACCGCCCTTCCCGGAGTCGTGCACGCGCTGATCGCTCGCGACGATCTCGTGGCGATCGTCCTCCAGGGCGCCGAGGGAACGTTCGGTGCAGGCGCAGACCTCGAAGACGTCGTCGCGGCCACCGCCGGCCGTACCGAAGCGACAGAGTACTGCACCCGGGTCGTGACCGCGCTCCTCGCCGTCGCGACCGCTCCCCTGCCGACGCTGGCGCTCGTCGCGGGGGTCGCGGCGGGTGGCGGGGCAGAGCTCGCGCTCGCGTGCGATCTCCGCGTCGCAGAACAATCGGCCTCCTTCGCCTTCCCGTTCGCGCGGCTCGGCGTCGTCCCCGACCGCTTCACGCTCGAGCGGCTCGTTGCGACCGTCGGCGCGACCCGCGCCCGACGCCTCGTATTCACAGGAGAGACCGTCGACGCCACGCTCGCTCTCTCTATCGGGCTCGTGGACGAGGTCACCGACGAGGGCGGTCTCGCGGCCGCAGCGGTCACGTGGGCCGAGAGCTTGCGGCAGGGATCCCGCAGCGCGCGGATCGGGATGAAGCGGGTGCTCGCGGGGGACGAGACGAGGCACGACGTCACGGCGCTCGTCCGGCCGATGGTCGATTCGATCGTCGGAGGCGAGGTGCGCGCAGCCGCGCTACGCTTCCTCGAGAAGCGCGGGTCATGACTGCTACGGATACCCGAGCGCGAGCTGATGCAGCCGCGCCCCGAGCGCCTGCCTCGCCGCCTGCATCATCGCCGGATCGTTCGAGTACAGCGTGGCGCTCGTGATGAACGCGCGAGCCGTGCTGGTGGCGAAGGCCGTGTCCCCCGCCAGATCGAGGGCGTGGAGGTATTCGAAGTCCTCCATCCCGTCTCGCAGCAGCGCGAGCCGGATGCTCGGCACGGTCACCGGCGTCGTGCCACCGATCTTCGCGGGTGTACCTGGATAGACGAGCGTCCCGTCGCCGTTGCCGCCGAACGCGTAGACGCTGACCCACGGATCGTTCGTGGCGCCGCTCGTCGCGTCACCGCACGAGGTCGTCCAGCAGTAGTCGGTCGAGTAGTAGAGCTCGCCCTCGATCTGGTCGAGGTACGCCAGCCACTGGAAGACACGGTTGCGGACGGGGGTGGCGTCGACCATGTACGAGGGCCAGGTCGCGCTTGCCGGCCCTGGAGTGCCGTCGCCGCACGCTTCGTGCGACGAGCACGACTGATACCACCACAGGTGCTTGTTCGGCGTCGTCAGCCACGAGTCGTACGCCGGACGCTCGCTCGGTCCGCCCGCAGGCTCCATCTCGTTGACGATCGACGTGAGCACGTCCACCGCGCCAAGCAGCCCGTTCGCCTCCGCGGACGCATAGTCCGTCGTCAGCAGCGTGAGCATTCCCGGCGCGTCCGCGTGGATCGCTTGGGCCTCCGAGAGCGCTGACGCCCACGAGCAGCCGTTCGGCGGTTCGTCGCAGTAGTACGCCGGCGACAGCGCCGACCAGGTCGACATCGAGCGAAAGTGCGACTGCCACGTCGAAAGCTCGGCGGCGCTCGTGTCATCGCCCGCGAACCAGATGGCCGTCAGGCTCGCGCCCGCGAGGCGTGTCGCTGCAGTGCCTCCGAGAAGGCCCCCGTACACCGTGTCGAAGTGAGTGAAGTCGCCATTCGTGACTGGCGCGTAGACGACGCCGCCGAGACTCACCCGGTAGTCGAGAAGCTCCGTCGCCGACGACACGTGAATCTTCTCGACCGCGTCGTCGGGGCTCGTCGCGCCGGGATAGGCGCCGCAGCCCGAGTAGCCTCCGTACGCCTGGACGCAGAGGCTGTTCCAGCCGAGCCCGAACCCCGACCTGAGCGACGACGTCGAAGGGAGCGCGAAGTCCCAAACCGCGAGGCGAACCGGCAGTGTGGCAAGCTTGGTGGCGCCGTCGCTCACGGTCACAGTGCCCGTGTAGTAGCCGGACGGAGCGCTCGCCGGGACGAGCACGTCCACCCAGACGCTCTGCGTCTGCCCTGCGGGCACCGTGACCGGAAAGGCGGTGCGGATCTCGTTCACGTACGGGTCGATCGCCGGGATGAGCGCATCGGGGGTCATTCCGAGCGTGCCGTTCGCGTCCGAGAGCGTGGTGATGTTCAGGTACGCTTCCCGGAAGACGGACACGTTGGCGGCCGATGCGATGGTCACGCCCGCCGTCTCATCCGTGAGATCGCTCACTGTCACCGAGAGTTGCACGGGGGTCGCCGCCGCCTGGACGTGGACCTGGAAGCTCTCGGACTCGTTCTTTGCCGCATGGAGCTCGGCCCAGTGCACGAGGCCCGGCGGCGTCGTCGGCGTCACCTTCACCATCCCGTCGGTCATCCACACATTCGCCGGATAGTCCGCGGGGTTGGTGTCGATCGGCGGCGCAAGGGATGGCGCGAGGGGATCGCCACCTCGTGCATCGGTCGTCGCATCTTTCGTCGCGTCCGTCCTCGCGTCTCTGGCCGCGTCTCGCTTCCCCGCTTCGCCGCCGAGCGGCCGTCCGGTGTCGCTCGAGCTGCCATCCTTGCGTGACGCGTCCGCCACGTTGCCACGCAACCCCCCGTCCGGTTCGGGCGCCGAACGGGACGCAGGACACCCCGTGAGGCCCAACGTGACCCACACGCAAACGGCGGTGACGGCACCGAACGGGCGTTCGAGATGCATCTCCTCCTATCTCGTGCTCAGGCTGATCGTGTCAATCGGCGTCGGAGAATCCAGCGCTCGAGGTTGCACGGCTCACGATCTGCATGCACGCCACCACATGACCCTCGTCAACGAGCTGCCTCGTCGCGCAAGTCCGTCGAGAGACCCGCGGCGCCCAGCGCGGATTCTCGTGGCCGACGACGACTCCGACTTGCTCGCGCTCGTGGCAGAAGCTCTCCGTGAAGACGGGTACGACGTCGTCGAAGAGAGCGACGGCGGCAGGCTCCTGGTTCGGCTCAGCGCCATCTACGCGCTGAAGGGTACGATTGACCCGATCGATCTCATCGTGTCCGACGTCTGCATGCCCGTCTGCTCGGGCCTCGATCTCCTGCTCGGGCTGCGCAACGCGCACTGGTCGACTCCCGTCATCCTCATGACCGGCTTCGGCGACCCTGACATACGCTCGCGGGCAAGACATCTCGGCGCCGTCCTCCTCGAGAAGCCATTTCCCGCGTCGACCCTCCGCGAGAGAGTGAAGAGTCTGCTCGCAAGCACCGCGGCAGGCGGCAGCTGAGACATTACAGCTCGGTTGTGGCGTTCGTGTACCCCACCCGCGTCCAACAGCGACACACCCTCGGTCTCGACCGCGGATTTTGTACGGCATCAATTCTGCACATGCCCCCCGAGAGAATCGAGCGGACCGGCGGAGAAGCGACGGATGCTGCGAAGCTTGAAGGACCTCGAGCGATACAAGGTGAGCGCGACGGACGGCCCGCTGGGGAGCGTCGTCAACTTCCTGCTCGACGACGAGCACTGGGCCATCCGGTACCTCGTCGTCGACACGGGGGGCTTCCTGGGCGGACGGCAGGTGCTCGTCACGCCAATCTCGTTCCGCGAGATCGACTGGTATCGCCGACGCTTCCATCTCGCTCTCACGAAGGACGAGGTCAAGAACAGCCCGAGCATCGACACTCACAAGCCCGTTTCCCGCCAGCACGAGGCCGAGTACCAAGACTACTACGGATATCCGTACTACTGGGGTTACGCGGGTCTGTGGGGTGCAGGCACTCTGCCGACCGCGATGGCGTCGAGAAGCAGCCCTGCGGACCGTCCGCTCTCGAAGGCCGCCCCTGGCACGGCCTCGCCATCGACTGACGATTCGCACTTGCGGAGCGTGAACGAGCTCCGCACCTACCACATCCATGGGACCGACGGGTCGATTGGCCACGTCGACGACTTCATCGTCGATGACGTGACCTGGCGGCTGCCGTACCTCGTCGTCGATACCTCCGACTGGTGGCTCGGTCAGAAGGTGCTCGTCGCGCCGCAGTGGGCCAGCCGCGTGAGCTGGGTCGAGCGAAACGTGTACCTCGACATCTCTCGACACGCGATCGAGGAGAGCCCTCGATGGGATCCGGAAACGCCCATCAATCGCATGTACGAAGAGCGCCTCTACGACTTCTACGGAAGGCCCGTCTACTGGACGAGCCCAGCCCCGCAAGCGCCGACGCGGGGCAAGCACGGGTCGCCCGGCCATCCGTGAGCCGCGCGCTCGCCCGTCACGGAGCGACGCCCGCTGCGAGCGGCTGCGCGACAAATCGGAGAATGGCCTCTCGCGTCTTCGCGTCGCGGAGGATCCGCTGATGGCCTAGCCCGTAGGTTCGCAGCAGCTCCGCGTCCGGCCACGCGCGCGCGATGGCTTCACCGCAAGCGATCGGCACTTCCCTGTCGTCCTGATCGTGCACGACCAGAAGCGGGCCGCGCATCGTGGCTGCCACGCGCTCGGCGCGCACGTCCTCGATGGGCACCCCGAACCTCGCGACGATGCGGCGATGTACGCGCTCCCGAACCTCCTCCGGCAAGCCCAGGACACTCGAGAGATTCCTCGTGAAGTCACGCATGTCGACCGGCGGCGCGATCAGCACGACGCGCGTCGAGAGGGTGCTATTTCGCATCGCCCAGACAGTGGCAGCGCCGCCCATCGAGTGCGTCACGATCGCGTGGAACGGTCCGAACGCCCGGACCGCGGACGACACTGCGTCGGCGAAGTGGAAGAGCGAGGATTGCTTGCCCGGGCTATCGCCGTGCGCGGGCGCGTCGAACGTGACGACCGAGAAGCCTCGAGCAGCAAGCGCCTCTGCCAGCGCGCCGAGCTGGCCCCCACGCCCTTCCCAGCCATGTACGAGCAGGACGCGAGGAGCAGCGCTCGCCGCCGGGTCGGTCGTGTCGCGCGCGCTCCACTCCCAGGCGGCCAGCTCGCCGTGCTCCGTGGAGAGCGTGGTCCTCCGCGCCTTCGCGAGCAGCTCCGCCTCGGCGACCGGCCGCTCTCGGCGATGTGGCGTCAGGAACATTCTCTCGGCAATCGCGGCTGCTCCGTCCGGTGCCACGCGAGAGAGGAGGCCCATCCCTTCGCGCAGAATTCTCACCGAAGGAAGAAGGGATGCGCCGCGCCGACGAACGCGGTGAGCATTCCGCTGGGCGAGAGCCTTCACCGAAGGAGGCACGACAGCCGGACATGGGGACGTACGAACGGTCGTGCTCTTATCTGGACGTGAAGACGTCGAAGAAGCGGTCATGGAGGCTCCTGTTTCAGTGTTGAGGTGAGCGAGCGTTGGCGAGGATGCGGTCGATCGCGACGTGAAGCCGGGACTCGGCCTTCGGGTCGCGCAGCAGCCGGGAGATAAGGTGCGTGCCGTACGCGAGCGCCAGGAACTCCTGGGCGAGCTGTGCGGGGTCGACCTCCTTCCGGAAGTGACCCTCCTCGACGGCGATCCGGCTCGCGGTGGCCAGCGTGTCCAGCCAGTCGCGCTGGCTCTCCGCGAGTCGATCGCGCACGGGGCCGGGACGATCGTCGAGCTCCGCGATCGATGCGACGAAGACGCACCCGCCAGGCATGAAGTCGGCGTTGGCCCAGCGCAGCCAGTTCTCGAGGAGCGCGCGGAGCCGAGGCTCGCCGCGCGGCTTGCGCAACGCAGGCGACACCACTTGATCGACGAAGCGGCGGACCGCCTCGTCGAGGACGGCGATCTGAAGCGCTTCCTTGCTATCGAAATGCGCAAACAGCCCGCTCTTGCTGAGACGAGCGCGCTCCGCCAGCGTGCCGATGGTCACTCCTTCGAGCCCCATCTCGCTCGCGAGGGCGAGGGCATGCCCCAGCACCGCATCACGAGTGGAGGCGCCTTTGGACACGCCTTGACTATAGTACGACCGTTCTATTTTGCCAGCCCCTTGACGACCTTCCCGTGGCGATTCACGTTGACCACAAGCGCGAGGCGATTCGCCCGCGTGGCTCGTGGAGCAGTCCGGGAATCTCTCGGTCCGCCAACCCCGGGCGTTTCCCCCGTCGAGCGCGAATGCCTCGGCGAGTTGGAGAGAAGCACATGTATCCAGGAATGATTGGTTGGTGGAAGCACGCGCATCGTCACGGCGGTCGGCACGGCGGGTGCGGCCCCGGTGAAGGTGGATTCGAGGCGCGCGTCGAGTGCGGGCCGGGCTCGGGCGAGGGTCCAGGTGACGGTTCGCACGGTCACGAAGGGCGAGGGCGCGGGTGGAGTCCGTGGGAGCGCGGACGTGGCGGCGGCGGCCCCGAGATCTTCGCCGGGCACGATCACGATGGGCACTTCGGAGGCTTCGGAGTGAGGCGTCCGCTGCGGTTCCTCGCCTACAAGCTGGAGCTCGAGGAGGCGCAGGTGGAGGAGCTCGCCTCGATCCTGAACGACCTCAAGACAGAGCGCGCGCAGGGGGAGGTCGACCATCGTCGCTCGACCTCTGCCATCGCCGAGGCCATCGCGGGCGAGACGCTCGACGCGGCGAAGCTCGCGACGGCGACGGAAGACCGTGTGAAGAGCGCCGAGCGGCTGCGAGACGCAGTGGTGAAGGCGGTCGGGCGCATCCACAAGATGCTGACCCCCGACCAGAGGTCGCGCTTCGCATACATGATCCGGACGGGTACGCTCACGATCTGAGCAGGACAACCCTGCACGCGTGGCGGTCTTGACCTGCCTGCCTCAGCGCATCTGTGTCCCGTTCTTGGGCGTGGTGCGCCGGGGCAGGGCGGTCCTCGGGTCACGGGACGGATGGCCGGTGGTCTTCGCGGCCACCACGCAGTTGCGGCCTTTGTCCTTCGCCTCGTACATCGCCAGGTCTGCCCTCCGCTCGAGCGATTCCGGGCTCTCGTCGCCGTCCCACGTCGCGGCGCCGATCGACACCGTCTGTTTGATGTTCACGCCTTCGTGCGCGAGCGGCGCCAGCGCGAGCGACTCCTGGATCCGCTCCGCGATCGCCTTCGCTTCGTGTGCTGCAGTCACGGGCATGATGAGCGCGAACTCCTCCCCTCCTCTTCGGACGAGGACGTCTGCGCGCCGGACGCGCTCGCGCACCGAGTCGGCGAACTGGCGGAGGACCGAATCACCCGCCGCGTGCCCGTGCGTGTCGTTCACCCGCTTGAAGTGATCGAGGTCGAGCAGCAAGAAGCTCAGAGGCGACGAGGTCTTGTGCGCGTACGCCATCTCCTCCCGGAGCCTCGGCGCCAGGTGACGCACGTTGAACGCGAGGGTCAGGTCGTCGACGAGCGCGAGCCTGTGGAGGCGTGCCTTCTCGATGGGGGGTACGGAGCAGTTCGCGAGGAGGCGCACTTTCAAGCGGCTCTCTTCGTCGAACGCGCGCGGCCGCGCGGACGAGACCGAAAGAACGCCGATGAGGTCACCCGACGACCAGAGTGGCTCCACCACGAGCGAGCCGATCGCGAACCCCTGCTGATCGGACTGGACGAAGCGCGAGTCCTTCGACGTGTCGTCGATCGCGACCGACGCTCTCTGCTCGACCGCCCACCCGATCGCCCCCTCGCCGCGACGGAACTCGAGCGGCCTGTGCCCCGCGCCCGCGCCCGAGCGAGCCCCGGAGAGGAGCGCCGTCTTGGCGGCGTCGAGGAGGCGGACGGACGCGTGGTCAGCCTGAACGAGGATGAGCGCGGCGTCCGTGACGGCGCGCAGTGACTCCTCGAGCGTGCGATCCTCACCGAGCGACTGCGTGAGCGCGAGCAGGACACCGATGGGATCCACGACAGGGGTGCTCATGACGGCCAACAGCGTACGGCTCGATTGTGTCGCGGATGCGTCGCCGACGACGATTGGTCGCCGAAGGTAGGAGAACGGCCCCGCTCGCGACCGTTGTCCGGTCCGTGCATCCAATAATGTTACAGCCACACGAAAGGGGCTCCCCATGTACGCGACAAAGAACGACCTCCCCGAGGCGACGCGCGCGAAGGTCGTCGAGCTGCTCAACCTTCGGCTCGCCGACGCCATCGACCTGCAGACGCAGACGAAGCAGGCGCACTGGAACGTGCGCGGCCCCAACTTCATCGCGCTCCACGAGCTGTTCGACAAGATAAACGAGGACGTGGAGGAGTATGTCGACCTCATCGCCGAGCGAGCCGTGCAGCTCGGCGGCAGCGTGCTGGGAACGGCGCGCAGCGTCGCGAAGCGGACGACGCTCCCCGAGTACCAGCCCGCGAGCGACCGTGGTCACGATCACGTCGTGGCGTACGCGACGGCTCTCGCGTCGTTCGGCAAGGTGGCCCGGCAAGGCATCGACGCCGCGAGTGAGTGGCGGGACGCGGACACTGCCGACCTCTTCACGGAGGTCTCGCGCGGCGTCGACAAATGGCTGTGGATGGTGGAGGCCCACGTCCAGACCGACCGCTGAACCGGCGGCCGCGCTCACGGATTGATCTCCAGGAAATCACGAAGCTCCGCGGGGGCGAGTGGTATTCTTCGATCAATCCATGCGCGCGGAAGGCACCAGGAAGGAGAGCTCTCCTGAAGCGCTGGCCGATATGCCGCAGGAGGGGGATCTCATCGCCGGGAAGTACCTCGTCGAGCGCGTCATCGGCACGGGTGGAATGGGCGTGGTCCTCGCGGCGCATCACACGCTCCTCGAAGAGCGCGTCGCGCTGAAATTCCTGCTCCCGAAGGCTCGCGTGAGCCCGGACGCGGTGGCGCGCTTCCTCCGCGAGGCGCAGGCCACGACGAAGATCAAGAACGAGCACGTGGCGCGCGTGAAGGACGTCGGTCAGCTCGACGACTCCGCTCCGTACATCGTGATGGAGTACCTCGACGGGAGCGATCTGGCGACCTGGCTCACCGAGCGCGGGCCGCTTCCGGTCGAGCAGGCGGTCGATTTCGTCCTCCAGGCGTGCGAGGCGATCGCGGAGGCCCATACGCACGGGATCGTGCATCGCGACCTCAAGCCGCCGAACCTCTTCTGCGTGCGGAAGCCCGACGGGGCCCTGTCGATCAAGGTGCTCGACTTCGGGATCTCCAAGATCACCGCGCCCAGGACCGGCGCGAACAGCCTGACGGCGACGACGACGATCATGGGGTCGCCCATCTACATGTCGCCAGAGCAGATGTCGCACTCGAAGGGGGTCGACACGCGGACGGACATCTGGTCGATCGGGGTCATCCTCTTCGAGTTGATTACGGGGCGACCGCCGTTCGAGGCGGAGGCGGTCACCGAGCTGGCGGTGAAGGTCACGAATGAGCCCGCGCCGCGTGTCATCGCACTGCGGCCCGAGGTACCGCGCGGCCTCGATGCTGCAATCGCCAAGTGCCTCGAGAAGGACCGGGTGAAGCGGTTCCAGACCGTGGCGGAGCTCGCGCTCGCGCTGGAGGGGTTCGGGACGGCGCGCGCGAGAGTCTCCGTCGAAGGTATCGTCGGCATCCAGCGGCAGATGAGCCTCACCGACTCTGCGCGCTTCCACCAGGAGCTCCCGAAGGCGAGGATCTCGGGGCAGGGCTCGCTCGGCGCGCCGCAAGGCGAGGCGCTCGCCGCCGCCGAGACGGCGGGGCCCGGCTACACCGCACGCACGATGGACACCGTGCTCGGCGTGCGTGCGACGCGGAGGAACGTGGCGCGCGGAGCATTGATCGTCGCAGGGAGCATGGTCGCGTCGACGTTCCTCGCAGTGACATTCCTGCGCGCGACCGCGGCGCCCGCGACGGCTTCGTCTCCCGTTGTCGTCAGCGCACCTGTCATGCCCGCCGAGGTCGCCAGCACGGCGCCCTCGGCCCGTCCCGATCCGTCGACCGTCGCCGTTCCCGCAGCGTCGGCTCCCGTCGAGCCATCCCCTCCCGCGCCGCGCACCTCCTCCCCGCGCCCTGCTGCAGCGCGCCCAAACGCGGCGTCACCCGCACCGCCCGTCGCAAAGGGAGGCTGCAATCCTCCCTACGTGATCGATGCCTCGGGTCACCACAAGTACAAGCCCGAGTGTCTCTGAGAGCGATGTCGACACGCGCGCTCCTCGCCCTGCTCGTGCCGGCCGTGCTCGCGACGACGCCTGCGTTCGCGGCGGACAAGGCCGCGTGCCTCGATGCGGCAGGGAACGCGCAGCAGCTCCGCGACACGCACAAGCTCGTGGAGGCGCGGCGCGAGCTTCGCGTGTGTGCGGCGAGCGAATGCCCGACGGCGGTGCAAGTGGACTGCGTGACCTGGCTCGCGGAAGTGGAAAAGGCGCTCCCCAGCGTCGTCTTGACGGCGAAGAACGGCGCCGGGGCCGACCTCGCGGACGTGAAGGTCAGCGTCGATGGCCAGCCGCTCGTGGCGAGGCTGGACGGTCAATCGGTCCCCATGAACGCGGGCATGCACACGTTCCACTTCGAGGTGCCGGGTGGCGCCGCGCTGGATCGTCAGGTGCTGGTGAAGGAGGGGGAAAAGAGCCAGTCCGTCTCTGTGACGTTCGCGCCCTCGCCCGACGCCGCGCGTGTCGAGGCTGCACCGCTCGTCGCGCCGCACGCTCAAGCTACGCCCACGACTCCAGAGAAGCCCGCGCCCGGCGCGTGGCGGACGGTCGGGTGGATCGTCGGCGCCGTCGGTGTGGCCGGCCTCGGACTCGGCGCCGTCTCCGGCCTCGTCGCCATATCGGAAAAGAGCAGCGCGCAGTGCGACGCGTCGGGCGCATGCGACGCCGGTCCGCTCGCCGGCGCGCGCGGCGCTGCGACCGTGTCGACGATCGGGCTCGTGACCGGTGCGGTGCTGGTCGCCGGTGGGGCGGCGCTCGTGCTCTTCGCGCCGAGACGTGACTCGGCGAGCAGCCTCCGGAGTCTCAGGATGGCGCCTGCGGTCGGGGCCCGCGACGCAGGCGTCGTCATCGGAGGGGCATGGTGAAACGGACACATCGACTCCTGCGCGCGCTCGTGGTCATGTCGCCTTGCTTCCTCGCGCTGGTCGGGTGCGCGCAAGTCCTCGGCTTGGATGGGCTCCATGACCGTGCGGACGGTGCCGCGGACGTCTCGGCGAGCGACACTGGCCAGCGCACGGACGCGCACGTGGACGCGACGGACGCACGCACGCAAGTGAGAGAGGCCGCGGCCGATGCGACGAACGACGGGCGAGCGGACGCGGCCGACGCGCGCAACGTACGTGGAGACGCCGCGGACAACGCGCGCGACGCGCGCGAGGCGAGCGCCGACGCGGCCAAGGACGTCGGCCCGCCAAGCTGCGCCGTCGGCGGGAAGGGGCTCACCAACTGCGGCGTAGACGGCGGCGAGAGCTGCTGTACGAGCCTCGACGTCGATGGCGGCGGGTTCTTCCGAAGCTACACGTCGGGTGACATCACGGCCGACTCGGACATGGCGACCGTGAGCTCGTTCCGTCTCGACAAGTACCTCGTCACGGTCGGTCGATTCGCACGCTTCGTGAGCGCCGGCGTGAGCGATGCCGGCACCGCTCTCTACCCCGCAGAGGCCGCCGGAAAGCATGCATACCTCGCCAGCGGCGCCGGCCTCGTCGCCGTCGGAGCGTCCGGGACGGACACCGGCCACGAATCCGGATGGAACACGGCCGACAACAGCCACGTTTCACCGACCGACGCGAACCTGGGGTCGTGCTTCGAATACAGCACGTGGATCCAGCCACTGATGCAGCTCGTGCCCTATCAAGAGAACCTGCCCATCACGTGCGTGAACTGGTACGAGGCCTACGCGTTCTGCATCTGGGACGGCGGTTTCCTACCGACCCAGGCCGAGTGGGAGTACGCGGCGGTCGGAGGGATCGCCGAGCGGACGTACCCATGGGGGAGCACACCGGCCGGAACGACGAGTCAGTACGCGATCGCAGCGTGCGACTACCCGAGCCCGTCCGACGGCGGGGTCTGCGGCCTGGACAACATCGCGCCCGTCGGCACGGCGACACTGGGCGCAGGGGCGTGGGGCCAGCTCGACTTGCTCGGCGAGCTCGAGGTCTGGCTGCTGGACGACTCGGTCACGGGCGGTGGCGACACCTATGCGACCACGTGCGACGACTGCGTCTATCAGGACCCGTCCCTCCCGAACCGGATGGTCCGCGGCTCGAGCTACATGGAGACCGTCGGGCTCGGCACCATCCAGCACCTCGGCAGCAGCGCACCCGACTCTCGCGCCGCCGACACCGGCTTTCGCTGTGCGCGCGCACCCTGACGATCAGAACGCGTAGTTGAAGCCGACACCGACGACGTCCGCCTGTGCGGTGTACGTCCCGGCGTTGATCGGAATGGTCGCCGTGGGGTTCCCCTGCACGGGGTTGATCGCGGGGACGGCGGCGGCGCTCGGGGAGGTCGTCACCGTCTCGCCGAACACGTGCGCGTAGACGAAATCGAACCGCCAGTGGGCGCCGAGGTGGAAGCCGAGACCGCCGCTGACCGTGAGCTTGTTCATGTCGATCGTGAGCGCCGACTCGTAGGCTGGAGGCACCGCGCTCGACTCGATCGCGACGCCGGCGCGCAGGTCGAGCCGGTAGTCGCCAATCGCGAGACCGTACTCGCCGCCGAGCCGCAGCGAGCTCGAGTCCTGAAAGTGGCGCGGGATGACGATGGGGGCGACCTTGTAGTTGTTCGGGAAGCCGGTGATGCCGCTGAGCGTGATGTTGCTCGGATTGATGTCGATCTCGGTGTGATCGGACCAGAGCTCGCGCACGTAGGCGAGCTCCACGCGGAGCGCGTCGATGGGGCGCACCTCGACGCCGGCCCGGAAGACGCCGGGCAGGTTGAAGCTGACGCGACCGCTGTCACCGTTGACGGTCGCGCTGTTGAAGAGAGCGGCGTTCGGCAGTCGCACCTGGATGGTCGCCGGCGCGTTGATGCTCGCAGGGAGCTGGCCGCTGAGCCCGATGCGGACATGCCCTTCGGGGACGATGGTGACGCCCGCGTTTCCGGTCGGCGCGAAGATCGGGCCGACGTTCAACTGGCTGAATGCGTCGTACTCCGGCTGCAGCGGGGCGCCGAGGACGCGGTTGCTCGGGTTGGCGTTCATCGCGACGCTCGTGGCGAATGTCCCGAGGATGGCCTCCACGCCGACTCCGACGCGGACCTGCTCGATGGGCTTGTACGCGAGCCAGGCACCCGTGGTCACGAGCGCAGACCCGGCGAGGGAAATGGCCGAGTAGCGTGACGCGGCCGTGGACGGATAGCTCGCGTCGGCGCCGTACGGAGCGAAGCCACCGATTGCGGCGGTCCACTCCTTGCGAGACCCGAACGCGTACGAGAAGCCAATCGTGGGGATTGGCAAGAATGCGTTCGAGCCCTTGGCGGTCGGGAAGCTCTCCGTGTACTGCGCGCCGTTCGCGTCCGTCGCGAGCGCCATGGCCGTGTAGCTGTTCGAGACGCTCAGATTCGAGGCGTCGAGCAGGAAGCTCGTCCCCGCGTCCGCGAGCCCGGCAGGGTTGTACCACATGGCCCCGAGGTCGTCGGCGCCTGCCACGAACGCGCCGCCGCGCGCGAGCGGCCGCACCCCTCGGTCGGAGAAATAGAGCCCCGCGGCGTGCGCTTCCGCCGCGATGCTCGACACGAGCGACGCGGCGACACACGCCCGCGCCATCGCGGCAATGCGCGCGGGAGCCCGGGCGCGCGAGGCATCGCTCATTCAGTGCCCTGGCGAATGATGGCGTAGAACTGCTCGAGCCCGCTCGTCTCGCTGCTCATGAAGTCGCTCACGTTGGCCGCGATGCTCATGTAGTCGTTCGCGGCGAGCTTCGCGGTGCTCTCGGGAGTCGCGCGGTTCACGTCCGCGATCGCGTCGACGATGACCTGGAGCGGCGTCTCTCCGTTGATCGATCCCGTGCTCGTCATCGGAGTCACCAGGTTCTGAAGTGCGATCGTGAGGACCTGATTCGGGTCTACCTCCTTCGCGCAGTCTTCGTACGAAGCGCCCCCCGAGGGCTGACCGTACACCCGCCCCGTGAGCCGCGAGAGGAGGTCCATCGACGCCTGCGTGACCCCCTTCTGCACGACGACCCCTTGAGCGTTCACGACCGACGTCCGCGCCGCTTGCGCCGCGACTCGATAGAACGGCACGAGGTTCGTATCGTCGCGAAGCACCTGGATGACGTCGTCCGAGGATCCGAGGAGCGCGGGCAGCGCGTCGTTGTCCGACCCGGCGTCGAGCAGATACGTGAGCAGCGCCTCCAGCTGCGTCCGCCCGTTCTGGTCCTGCCGGATGGCATCGCCAATCCCCACGAGCGCGGCGAACGTCGGCCCCTGCATGCTCGTCTGCATGTGCGTCACGACGTCGGTCACCCACGGGCACGCGGGATACGGCGGCGAGAACGACGCCGGGCAGTGCGCGGCAACCTGCTCGCGGAGCGTGCTCACGACGACCGGCAGGATCTTGGGCACCGACGCGTCCTGGAACGACGAAGAGCTCCCGCTCCCCGAGATCGTGAGGAACTGATCGACCAGCTTCGACCTCGCCGCCCGCCACTGGGTCAGCCGCTGCGCGTCGGCCGGGTTCGCCGTCGCGTACGTCGCGAACTGGGCGTCGATGTTGTTGAGCGCCTCGAGGATCAGGTAGATCGGCGTGACCTGTGCGTTCTTCATCCCGTCGTTGCGGACCGACGTGCGCTTCCCCTGGCGGTCCACGAGGCCGAGGTTGCCCGCGAGGGTCGGGTCGATGAGCTGACGCGTCCCCTGCGCGAGGACGGAGATGCCGTTCACCGTCGTCGCAGCGCACGCGCGCGTCACCGGGTCGATCGAGCCGCAGTGCGGGATGGTCATCGTGGTGAGGATCTTCGACAGATCGTGCAGCGCCGGCAGGATGTCGGTGACGTACTGCTGGACCATGAGCGGCTCGTAGGTGACGAGGCCGTCCTCGGAGCAGGTCTTGTACTGCGCGGACGGGTTGCTGCTCAGCAGGCACTCGTCGGCCGTCCCCTTCTCGTCGGCCCAGTGGCGGTCCATCACCTCCATCATCGCGATGAAGAGGTCCTCTCGGCCGTGGTTCGCGAACGCGGTCACGAGCGGCGTGATGCCCGTGTAGAAGTTGAAGTCCTCCCACACGAAGATCGTGTTGTTGTCGCGCTGGATGAGCCAGTCGCCCTCTTGGCATGAACGAAGCCCATGCACGAGCCCGTCCGGAGACGCGTCGGGGGCGCCGGGAACGGGATCGGGGATGATGCGCTCGGGGCAGACCGCCGTACCGATCTGCGTGCCGTCGAGGTCGTTCAGGAACTGGGCCGTCTGCGTGTTCACGGTGTCGCCCGCGATATCGAAGAACATCTGACGGTCGAGGAACTGCGGCGTGGGCCTCAGGCTCTGGCTGCTCGCGTCGTCCCAGAACGGCAGCCAGCTCCCCACCGCCCCTGTAATGCCGCTCGACTGCGTCATCAGCCCGACCGTCGCCGCCTCGAGCCCCAGGTCGGGGCAGAGAGAGCCGTCCGTCCCGACGCCGTCGCGGAGCTCGTCGTCACGGAGATAGAGCGACGCCTTGCCGATGATCGAGTCGAGGTAGAACGCGGCGGCGTTCGTGATCTTGAAGACTCCGCACTCCGGGTAAGTGCCCGCGCCGAAGTCGTTGTCGCACGGGTCATCCTTCGGCATCGTCAGCGTGATGGTGTTGCCGATGATGGGGACCGTGACCTTGGCGTCGACGGTTGCCCCTTCCTTGTTGCAGACGGTCACGCCGTTGGTGTCATGGATGATCTGGAGGAAGCGCTGGAACGCGCTCCGGTTGTTCCCCGTGTCGGGCATCGTGCGGTCGACCGGCGTCGACATCGGCGCGACGCTGTTCGTCGTCATGTTGAACGCGGGGCCGTTGAGGTTGTTCCGGTCGTAGGAGATCTGGTCGTTGAAGTTGTTGTAGTTCGCGAACGCCTGCCCGAGCATCGGTGTCCGGTCATCCCCGAGCGCCGTGAGCACGTCCTCGAGCAGACCCGGCTCTCGCTCGAGCTGGATCGCGACGTCGATCATCTCGTCCCAGAACGTCGACGTGCTTGGAATGTGCGCGGTCGTCGCCGCGTCCGCGTTGCCTTTCATGACGAGGCCCGTGCCGATGAGCCGCGCGACCTCGTTCGTGTCGTTCGTGAGGAGCGCGTTGACGTACGCGAGGAGGTCGTCATTCGACGGGCCGGGCGCCGTCTGCATGATGCCGTAGACGAGATCGAGCATCGCGGAGCTCTGCGCGTCGAAGCCGGCGTAGCTGAGCGTGACCGGCTGGTCGTCGATGCCTGCGGGCGGCGAGCCGGCGTGGGCAAGGCTCCACGTCGCGCTCGCGGTCGGGTCCGGCGCGTACTGCGCGGTGGTCCCCTTCGCGCCGCTACGGGGCCCGGCGAGGACGTACGCGCCCGCGAGCGCATTCATCAACGTCTCGCGGTTCTGCGCGGGGTCGGGAACGACGAGGCCCATGGCGTCGTTCATGAGCGACGCGGCGTACGTGTGGCTCGTGTCGATGTAGTCGAAGTAGAGTCGCCCCGACGCGCCGGTGAGCGCACGGCCGTAGCTGTCGTACGCGCTGGCGGCCACGCCGTCGGGCGCAAGGAAGGGGCTCGGGACCTGTGAGCCGTCGCTCGTCACGAACTGCCCCAGCGAGTTGATCTTCGGGAGCCCGCTGTCGTCGATGAACGGCGAGGGGAGCGCCCCCGAGGCACCCATCGCCACCTGGGCGTAGCCCCGCGGGTCGCGCTTCGCGATGTAGCGCGACGCGCCGCCGCCGAACGTCGGGTCCTCCGCATAGAAGATCTGCTGCATGAACTCGAGGTCGCTGCGCGGGCGAGACAGCACGGCGCGACCGACCGGGTCCATCGCGCTGGTCACCAGCGGCGCCACGTAGCCGTCGCCCGTCGCGGTGCGCAGCTCCTGGTACGCCACGTCGAGGAGAGCGACGAGCTCCGGGTATGCCGCGCCCGGCGTCGGCGCACCCGACGAGAGCGGGTTCGTGTTGCTCGAGAGCAGCGTGAGCGTGGCGTTCGCGAAGTCGCGGAGCTTCGGGTACGCGAGCACGGGACGGATCGCCCCGAGCGTGACGGGCAGCGGCCGGTAGCCGTTGCGCGCGTCGAAGCGTGCGTAAGAGGCGAGGGCGTCGCTCGACTCCTGGAAGGCGTCGAAGAGGCGCGCCATGGACTCGGTCGATTGCGGGATGGTCCCGTCGTTGTAGAGCGGGATGAAGCGCTCCAGCAGGTCCGCGAGCTCGCTCGTGAGCGCCGCCTGGCCCGCCTTGTTGCACGTCTGGCTCGGGTCCGAGGCCGACGTGTTCGTGACCGGGACCTGCGTGTTCGGCACCGTCGCGTTGAAGGCGAGGATGAGGTTCGCTCGGTCCTTCGCGAGCGCGGCGACGCGGGCGACCGCGTGCGCACGCGTCGCTTGTGCCTCCGCCAGCGTCACGGGCTGACCGCTCGCCGTGGTCGTTGCCTGGGGCGTCGGGAGCTGGGTCTGGTCGACCGCGCTCGCGTAGGTTCCGGACGCCGACGGGTGGCAGACCGCCTGGAACGACGCCCCCGTCAGGTCCTCCGTGAGCGCCTGCGCCGACACGCGATCGCAGACGACGCCGAACAGCTGCGCACCGATGGAACCGTCCACCACGGGGGTGCGTGTGGCGTCGAACTGCGGCGCACACGCGAACGGGGCCGCCAGCGCCATCGCGGCGACGAGCGCTCCCTGCCGTCGTACTCGAGCCATTCCGCACCCTCCTCCACGATTCTGCCGTAGTTCCCGCCGCGGATCGACTGCCACGAGAGGAGGCACCATGACATCATGCGGGCCATGAGTGACGCTTCCCTCGCCCGGACCGCTGCCGTCATCCTCGCCGCCGGGCACGGCACCAGAATGAAGAGCGCCCTGCCCAAGGTGCTTCACCCCATCGCAGGCCGCCCGCTCATTCACTATCCCGTACGCGCGGCGCTCGAGGCCGGTTGCGGCGAGGTCGTCGTCGTGGTCGGCCACGGGCGCGCCGGAGTAGAAGACTATCTCCGCAAGGCGTTCGGCGAGAAGGTGAAGACCGCGGTCCAGGAGCACCAGCGGGGTACCGGCGACGCCGCCACGGCTGGCCTTTCGGGCGTGAGCGTCGACGCGACCGTCGGGCTGATCTTCTACGGAGACGTCCCGCTCGTGGTCGCCGACGACCTGCTCGCCGTGCTCCGGGCGCTTTCGGACGCTCCGGCCGACGTCGGCGTCTCGATGGCGACGTGCGAGGTGCCCGTCCCGGCCGGCTACGGCCGCGTCCTCCGCGATGCCAGCGGCGACATCCGCGAGATCCGCGAGCAGAAGGACCTCCGCAGCCCCGAGGAGCGGAACACCCGCGAGATCAACCCGGGCATCTTCGCCGCGTCGCTCTCGCACCTCCGCTCCGCGCTCGCCGCGCTTGAGCCGAACAACGCGCAGAAGGAACTCTACCTCACCGACATCGTCGCCATCAGCCGCGCGCGCGGGAAGAAGACGGTGGGCGTCGACGCCCGCGCGGAGATCCTCGTCGGGGTGAACGATCGGCACCAGCTCATCGAGGCCGAGGCGACGATGCACGCCCGCATCGCCCGCAAGTGGAGCGTCGCCGGCGCGACCGTGCGCCCCGGGTCGCGCATCGACGACTCGGTCATCCTCGAGGAGGACGTCGTCATCGAGACGGGCGTCGTCCTCCGCGGCGAGACCCGGATCGACCGCGGCGCCATGATCGACGTCGGCTCGGTCATCACGAGCTCGAGCATCGGGGCGGGCGTCACGGTCAAGCCGTACTCCGTCATCACCGACTCACGCGTCTCCGAGAAGGCGCAGATCGGGCCGTTCTCCCACCTCCGCCCCGACAGCGTCATCGGCGAGAGCGCGCACGTCGGGAACTTCGTGGAGACGAAGAAGACGACGCTAGGGCGCGGCGCCAAGGCCAACCACCTCGCCTACCTCGGCGACGGCGTCATCGGCGAAGACGCCAACGTCGGCGCGGGCACCATCTTCTGCAACTACGACGGCTACCAGAAGCACACGACCACCATCGGCGCCGGCGCGTTCATCGGCAGCGACTCTCAGCTCGTCGCTCCCGTGACCGTGGGCGCAGGCGCGTACGTCGGGACGGGCACGACGGTGACACGGGACGTCCCGGAGAACGCGCTCGCGCTCTCCCGCACCAAGCAGGAGAACAAGCTCGGTTACGCGGAAAAGCTTCGGGCGCGCTTCAAGGCGGCGAAGAAAGAGAAGGACGAGACGGCCTCGAAGAAGCCGGCGTAGGCTCTCCTGCGCGCTGGCTGGCGAGCTCGCTCACCACCTCGCCCAGCGTCGCGATGCCGCTCTCGATGAGCGCCTCGCTCCGGTTGCCGAACGAGAGCCGGAGGTGACCGCGGCGCGGGGGGGACACGAAGAACGGCCCGCCGGGGACGACGGCGACCTTCCTCGCGATGGCGGCGCGGAACACGTCGAGATCGCCGACGCCCGGCGGCAGCGAGAGCCACACGAACAGCCCACCGGACGGCCGCGTCCAGGAGACGCCCGCCGGCATCGACCGCGTGAGCGCCCGATCCATCGCGGCGTGCCGCGCGCCGTACATCGACTGGACGCGCGCGAGGTGACCATCGAAGTCGAACGTCTCCAGCAGCTTCGCCACGACGCGCTGGTTCAGAGTCGACGTGTGGAGGTCCGCCGCCTGCTTGAGCGTCGTGAGCCGCCGCCGGATCGGCTCTGCGGCGCGGACCCAGCCGATGCGGAGGCCCGGGGCGAGGGTCTTCGAGAACGTGCCGAGCTGGATCACGAGGTCCGGATCGAACGACGCGACCGAGGGGAGCGCCGAGCCGGCGAAGCGGATGTCCGCGTAAGGCTCGTCCGCGAGCACCGGGACGCCACGCTTCGCCGCCCACCGGACGAGGTCGCGACGCCGCGCTGCCGAGAGCGTACGGCCGGTCGGGTTCTGGAACGTCGGCACCACGTAGAGCAGCGACGGCGGCTCGGCGCTCGGGTCCGCGTCGAGACCGTCGAGCGCGTCGGTGCAGAGACCGTCCTCGTCGCTCGCGACGGCCACGGGCACCGCCTCGCAGAGCGAGAACGCCTGGAGGGCTGCGAGGTAGGTCGGGTCCTCGACCACGACGCGATCGCCCGGGTCGAGGAAGGCTCGCGCGACGAGATCGATCCCTTGCTGCGAGCCGTGCGTGATGAGGATGTCGTCCGCCCGCGTCGGGACCCCGAGGCCGCTCAGCCGCGCCGCGACCCACTCCCGGAGCGGGCCGTGCCCTTCGGTGACGCCGTACTGCAGCGCGGGGCCGCCGTCTTTCGCGAGCACCGACGCGGAGGCCTCCGCCAGCGCCTCGGCGGGAAAGAGCTCGGGCGCAGGCAGCCCGCCGGCGAACGACAGCACGTCCGGCTGCTCGGCGACCTTGAGGATCTCGCGAATCGCGGAGGGGGCAGCCCCTGCGAGGCGGCGTGAGAACGGGAGAGCCTGAGCGAGCTCGTGGGGGCTTTGGGGTTCGGTGGTCATGCGGAGTCTCCGGCGCGCACGTGGGTGTGCTCCTTGATCGAGGCGAGGACGATGGTCGTGTGCGTGCTCGACACGCCCGGGATGAGGCGCAGCTGCTCCACGAGGAGCTGGTCGAGGGTGCCCGTCGTGCGCGTGCGCACCTTGAGGAGATAGGACTCCGGGCCCGCCACGCGGTGGCACTCGAGCACGTCGGGCATCGCGAGCACTCGGCGCGCGAACGTCTCGAAGTACTTCGGGTGCTCGATCGAGACGCCGATGAACGCAGTGATGTCGTGGCCGAGGGCGCGCGGATCGACGCGGGCGGTGTAGCCGACGATGACCTTCGCCTCCTCGAGCTTCCGGATTCGATCGGCCACGGAGGGCTGCGAGAGCCCCACGTGCTTCGCGATCTCCTGCTGGGTCGTGCGGCAATCGCCCTGGAGGAGATCGATGATCTTGCGGTCCGTGGCGTCCACTCTCATAGGGAATACGCCGCACCGGTCGTAAGTCAATCGAGCGAACTCCAGCTAATCCTATAATCTATCGGAGCGCATCGACTCTCTCCTGCTCCCGGGAGGCCTCGGGCCGGGTGTGGGCGACGCTCGCCGTGCCTCGAAAAGCTGGCCGGTTCGCGCTCGGATGTGCCCATAGTCGCGTCATGGACGCCATTCGACTCCGCGGCGGCGCCGCGCTCAAAGGGACCGTACGAATCAGCGGCGCGAAGAACGCCGCGCTCCCCATCCTCTGCGCCACGCTGCTGTCCGACGGCGCGAGCCGGCTCCGCAACGTCCCTGCCCTGCGCGACATCGACACGACCGCGGCCCTCCTCCGCTTCCTCGGCCGCGACGTCACCGTCAACGCTCCCGAGGTCCATGTCGCGGCGGGGAGCGACATCCGTCCGGAAGCGCCCTACGAGCTCGTGAAGCAGATGCGCGCGAGCGTCCTCGTGCTCGGGCCGCTCCTCGCCCGCTTCGGGCGCGCGAAGGTCTCCTTGCCCGGCGGCTGCGCGATCGGCGCGCGCCCCGTCGATCAGCACCTGAAGGGGCTCGAGGCCATGGGCGCCACCATCCATCTCGAGCGCGGGTACATCCACGCCGAGGGGCCCGGTGGCGGAGGCCGGCTGCGCGCCGCCGAGATCTGCTTCGACATGCCGACGGTCACCGGCACCGAGAACCTGATGATGGCGGCCGCGCTCGCGAAGGGGCGGAGCACGCTCGTGAACTGCGCGCGCGAGCCCGAGGTCGAGGAGCTCGGTCGCGTGCTGAACAAGATGGGCGTCGAGGTCACGGGCGCCGGAACCGACGTCATCCACATCGTCGGCGTCGACCGCGGGCACCTCGACCCGTTCGACCACGCCATCATCCCCGATCGCATCGAGGCCGGGACCTACCTCGTCGCTGCCGCCGCGTCCGGCGGAGACGTCCTCGTGCAGGGGGCGGAGCTCTCGGATCTGGAGACGCTCGTCTCCAAGCTCCGTATGGCGGGCGTCGAGATCGCGGCCGAAGGGGACGCCATCCGCGTTCGCCGTACCGGGCCGATCAAGCCGGTCAACATCACGACCGCGCCGCACCCCGGATTCCCCACCGACATGCAGGCGCAGTTCCTCGTGCTCATGTGCCTCGCGAAGGGGGAGAGCGTCATCACCGAGACCATCTTCGAGAACCGCTTCATGCACGTCCCCGAGCTGCAGCGCATGGGGGCGAGCATCGCGCTGCGCGGGAACACCGCCGTAGTGCAGGGGGTCGGGCGTCTCTACGGCGCGAGCGTCATGGCGACCGACCTCCGGGCCAGCGCGTCGCTCGTCATCGCCGGGCTGGTCGCGGAGGACGAGACCGAGGTCCGCCGCGTCTACCACCTCGACCGCGGCTACGAGCACATGGAGAAGAAGCTCGGGGGCGTGGGTGCCGACATCGCGCGGGTGAAGGGCGCGGAGTCGTAGGAGGAGGACGACCGACCCCGCAAGGTCCGTGACCGATCGTCGATGGGTGACCCACCGACCGCACCCGGCGACGAACCCACCCGCGAGGAGGGCCACCGACCACGCGCGGGAGGCGACCGATCCAGGGTCGGTGACGGACCGAACGCACGCGGCGACGGACCGACCCCGCGAGGAGGATCACCGACCGCCTGCGGAAGGCAACCGATCCTGGGTCGGTGACGAACCGCACGCACGCGGTGACGGACCGACCTCGCGAGGAGGACCACCGAACGGGAGAGGACGATGACCGATCGTCGATCGGTGGCCGACCGAACGCCCTCGGTGACGAACCGGACGCGCGAGGGGGATGACCGAACGCCGGCGGACGAGGACCGAGCGCACGCAGTCTCTTGAACTGCGGCGAGATTGCTGCTCTCCCTTGCGCATGGTCTTCCGGATGATCCTGGCGTCGTCCCTCCTGATCGCCTCGGCTGGTTGCAGCTCGAAGGCGGCGGACACCACGACGCCCGACGCGGCGAAGAGCGCGCCCATCGACGCGAATGCGCAGGCCCACGACAGCAGCGCGCACCACGCAGACACGGGCACTCCGCCCGCGGATGCCGGCGCGCATGCGAAGCCGCATGACGCGGCCTCGGCGGATGCCGGAGTGGCTGACGCGGGCCCGGACCTCCAGCTGGAGGCCGGGGACTTCACGTGCATCCTCGACTGGCCCAAGGTCGGAGACTTTCGCATCACGAACAAGCTCGTCGAGGCGGGCGCGTCGATCGCCGTCGCCGCGGATCCCGAAGGCGGCACCTACCCCGTCGGCACCCTCATCCAGCTGATTCCCGGCGAGGCGATGGCCAAGCACCGCGTCGGCTGGAACACGGCGACACGCGACTGGGAGTTCTTCCGTCTGAGCACGTCGGCGGCGGGCACCGTCATCGAGCAGCGTGGCGGGGTGGAGGTCACGAACGCGAGCGGGACCTGCTACGGCTGCCACAGCCAGGGCGAAGCGCAGTTCGATCTCATCTGCGGGACGACCCATGGCTGCGCTCCGCTCCCGTTCGACGAAGCAGAGATCCAGGCCGTCCAGAACGCAGACCCGCGCTGCGGTGACTGACGCGCCGGTCGCGCTCGCGGACGTCCGGCGGCGCGTTCTCATGGCGCCGACACGCTGCTGTCAGGCCCCGCATCGCTCGCATGCACCACCGCTGCCGGAGGTGGATCGAGCCGGACGAGCGGGCGAAGCTTCTTCAGCGACGAGCGGCCGATCCCTTTGACCTTGAGCAGATCCTCGATCTGCCGGAAGTGACCCAGCTTGCCTCGCAGCGCGAGGATCGCCTCGGCTCGCTTCGGCCCGACGCCGGGGAGCCGGTGGAGGTCGGCGAGCGTGGCCTGGTTGAGGTAGACGGGATCATCCGGCGTCGCGTGACCGTGCGCGGGCTCGCGTGCGGAGGCGGGCGAGGTGACCGACGACGGCAGCGTGCTCGCGGCAAGCAGGCCGGCGCCTGGAGGGGCCACACCCACGGGCGTCGATGCGACCACCGCGGCAGGAACGTCTGCGACCTTGGGTTGCGGCGGCGCGACGCCGGCGTCTGGCGCAGGCGGATCGGTCGAGAGGATGTTGCGCGCGAGCGCCGAACGACCGATCGCGCCGAGGAGCACGAGCCCCATCGCAGCCGCGACGAGGCGCCCGAGGACGGGGCCCCACTGCCAGGCGCGAGCGGCGGAGACGAGCGCCGAGAGCCGCGCACGAACGTGGCTGAGGACGGCCGGGAGGCCACGCGACGCGCGCGTGGCCTCCCCAGGAATCGCGCGGACGCGCGCAAGGACAGGCACCTTCACGCTCCACCGCGCCTACGCGAGGTCTCCGGTCGCGTCGTGCCCACCGCGCCGCACCGGAGAGCCCCCGGCGGTCTCGTCGCGGCGCGGGCGGCTTCGAGGCTCGCTCTCCCCGTCCCTCGCCCCGTCGCGCGCGTGACCCGTCCGCGGCCCGTCGTCGCGCGACTCCCACTCGCGGACCTGCAGCGTGCCGTTCACCGGGATGGCGTCGAGCTTGAGCGTGATCGAGCCGTCTCGATTCACGAAGCCCACTCCGACCCGAGTCCAGTACGACTTGCCCGAGCCTCGCTCGACCACCGTGTAGACCGCCTTCATCTGCTGCTGCCCATTCGCATCCATCGCATCACCTCTCAGGAGAACGCCGGCGGAAGTCGCCGACACGGACGAGGTTTGCGAGCGGCGTGCCCGGAGCCGAGGCCTGGAAATCGCGGGTGACGGCGTCGGATGGCCGTGTCCGGGACAGCCAGGCGACGTCCGCGGACAGCGAGGGCCTCGGCGCAACCGGGAGGGTGCGTTTGCCCGGTACCGCGTCCGGGTGCTACTCCTAGCCGGGAGGCCCGCCATGTCGATTGATAGCGAGAAGGACGTCATCCGGAGGATCGACGAGGCATCGGTCGGTCGACGCAAGTTCGTCATCGGCGGCGCTGCCGCGGCGGGCGTCGCGGCGTTCGGCTCGATGCTCGACGCGAAGGCGGCCATCGCGGCGACCGAAGCGCTGGGCCCGAACCTCGCGGCGAGCCCGCCGGCGGGCTTCGTGCCGTTCTCGGCGCCCGGACGGATCGTGAAGGTCTCGAAGGCCGACTGCCTCCAGCCGAACAAGCTCTACCCGAAGCCCGACGACGCGAAGGCGATGCTCGAGCGCGCGATGATGGAGCTCACGGGCAAGCCCGACCTCATCACCGCGGTGAAGGAGTTCGTGCACCCGGACGACATCGTGGTCGTGAAGGTGAACGGCATCGCGCTCCGCAACATGGGGACGAACAAGGAGCTCGTGCTGCCGTTCCTCCAGGCGATGATCGACGGCGGCGTGCGCGCCGACCACATCACGGTCCTCGAGCAGTACGGCAACTTCCTCGACGGCACGCGCGTCAACGCGAGCAACGTCCCGCACGGCGTGAAGATCTCGATCCACAACAACGGCGACACGACGATGCCCGACCGCATCATCGCGGGCACCGGCGTCCCGATGAAGTTCTGCAGGGCGCTGACGGAGGCCACGGCCGCCATCAACTTCTCGCTCATCAAGGACCACGGCATCTGCGGCTACACCGGGTGCCTCAAGAACATGACGCACGGCTGCCAGACGGTGCCGCACAACTTCCACATCCACCACGCCTCGCCGCAGATCGCGCTGCTCTACGCGCAGGACGTCATCAAGACGCGCGTGCGCCTCAACATCACCGACGGATTCAAGCTCATGGCCGACGGCGGGCCGCTCTACCGCCAGCCGCAGTACGTCTTCCCGCACGAGTCGGTGTACGTCACGACCGATCCCGTCGCGATGGACGCCATCGGCCACGACCTCGTCGCCAAGGCCCGCGCCGATCACCGGCTCCCGTCGCTGGAAGCGATGGGGCGACCCGCCGCGTACATCCAGGCTGCCGCCGACCTCGGTCTCGGCATCGCCGACCGCGGCCAGATTCGCGTCCAGTCCGTCACGCTCTGACGGCTCGCCACAACGGCGAGGCCGGCCGACGCCGTGGGCTCGTACCCACGGCGCTGACCGTATTCTTCACACGCGCACTCTCAGCGGGCGCGGCGGCGACGGCGGCTGACCATCGCAAGACCGACCGAGAGCCAGCCGAGACCTGCCCAGCTTGCCGTGCGGTCGGACGAGATCGCGCACCCGCCGGACGAGGAGGGCGTGATCGCATCCGTACCGCCGACGCTCTCCGCGGCCGAGGTGGTGGGCATGGCGAAGCAGTAGTTGTAGGTGCACGCGAACCCGATGAGGCACGTGGAGCCCGTCGCGGTGAGCGTGCACGCCTCCGTACAGACGGCCGGGGCCCCCTTCGTCGGCTCCGCGCAGACGTTCGACTCGCAATCCGTCTTTGCCTGGCAGCTCGCCCCGAGCGTCCCGGGATCTGCGGGCGTCCCGGTCATCTGGGCGGTCGGGAGCCCCGTTCCGGTGCCCGTACCCGGCGAGGTGCTGGTGCTCGTTTCCGTCGACGATGCCGAGGCCGTTCCCGTCCCGCTACCGGCGCCCGCGTCCTCCTCGGGAGGCGGCTGGGGCAGACCCGCGAGCATGGCGAGGACGCTTCCGTTCGGCGTGCCGAGCCCGCTCGGGCCATCCCACCCGGTGGCGGTCGTGCAGAGCTTGCCGCACGAGCTCGGATCGTTGGAGTCCGTGTCCGAGCCGGTCGAGTCGTCCGGGTAGGCCGCGGATCCGAGGTCGTTCCAGCCGGTCGGGTTCGTGTAGGGCCAGCCGAGGTTGTTCGAGATGATCTCCGCGAGCCCGAGCCGCGTGAGGATGCCTGCCATCAAGGGCGACGAAGCGCTCGTCCCTTCGACCGACTGCCATCCCGCCTGGTACACCGCGATGTCGACGAGCTGGCCGCCACTGACGAAGGCGGCCGCCGCGGAGACGTCTGCGGTCGCACGGTTGCTGCAGCCGGTCCCCGTGAGGGCCGCCATCTGCCACGACTTGGCGGCGAACTCGGTGCTGCAACCGCTCGTCGTGACGTCCTGCCCGTTCTGGCCGGTGCTGAAGCCGCCGCCGAAGTTGGAGTCGTTCCAGACCGCCTCGTCGTAACCGGAGCCGGTGCTGAACAGGATGGTCCCGCCGACCGAGAGGATGTCCGGCGCCGACGCGGGGTACCCGGGGGTGTTGACGTTCGAGCCCTCGTCGACGAGGTCGTAGCCGAAGTCACCCGTCGCAGCGAGGACGAGGTGGCCCGGCGTCGTGTAGCCGATCGGGTCCGTCCCTCCCTGGTCGTTCGGTCCGGCGCCCTCGGGGCCGCCGATGCTGATGCTCGTGGCCACGGCGCCAAGGCTGGCTGCCGTCTTGGCTCCGGCGATGAAGTCGTCGTCCGTGAAGTCCCCCTGCGTGTCTCCGATCTCGACGAGGAGGATGCTGCAGTCCGGGCACGCCGCGCTGACCATGTCCATGTCGAGCGAGGTCTCGGAGTCACCGTCGGAGCCCGAGTCCCCGCCGCTGCTCGCGCCGCCGGTCTGGCTCACCTGCGCGAAGCATGGCGAGGTCCCGGTCGGCATCCCGCTGCACTTCGGCAGCACGGGAAGCCCGTAGGTCGCTCGGTACTCGGTGATATCGGAGAAGGCCTTCGAGTCAGGGCTGTCGAGGACCGCGACGATCTTCCCGTTCGCCGCCGCGTTGCTCGGGATCTTGTAGGCGCTGATGATGTCGGACGGGGCCATGCCCTGAGGTGTGAGGCCGCCACCGCCGCCGTTGCCCTCGACGACGTGCTTCGGGACGGGCTGGTCCGGCGTCCACCCGAGCGGCAAGAGGACCTTGCTGTAGCAGTAGTGCGCCTTGCTGTGGTCGCAGTTGTCGACGGTGTAGCGGCCGTCTCGACGGATGTGTACGCCCGCGGGGAGCGTGGCGCCGGTGACCTGCGCGCGCGAGTGAACGCGGGGAGCGGCGCTCGCGGACTGGCTCGTGGCGAGACCGACGAGACCGACGGGAACGACGAAGAGCGCTGCGCACCAGTTTCGCATCCTTGCCATCGAAGCCTCCTGGCACGATCGAGTGAGCGCTGAGCGAAGCTCGTCCCGTCGGCCGTGGGGATCTATATGCGCCGGATTCGGGCGAGATCAATCTCCAGACTGCCGACTTTCAAGGCGAAACTGCCGGAGCTGGAATCTTGCTGTCGCTGCGTGCAGGATCGCGACTTTTGCGGCAGCTACAGTGAAACTTTCGCGCGATTCGAGCGTCCGCGGCGTGCCCTCGCCCGCTCGAAGGCGGAGCCGTGCGGATCACGCCTGGACGGAGCGGCCGCGCTGCAGCGAGCGCGGCCGCGACGTCACGAGGTTCAGCGCCCGGAAGCTCGCGGACGCGCAGATTTGTAGTGGTTGATGAGCGCGTTCGTCGACGAGTCGTGCGAGGTGATGACCTCCGGAGACGACAGCTCGGGCTCGATCTTCTTCGCAAGCTGCTTCCCGAGCTCGACGCCCCACTGGTCGAAGCTGAAGATGTTCCACACGATCCCCTGCGTGAAGATCTTGTGCTCGTAGAGCGCGACAAGGCGTCCGAGGGTCTTCGGGGTGAGCTTCTGGAAGAGGATCGACGTCGATGGCCGGTTCCCGGGGAACGTCTTGTGCGGCACGAGCTCCGCCACACGCTCGGGCGACGTCTTGGCCGCCTCCAGCTCCGCCTTCGCCTCGGCTCCCGTCTTCCCCTTCATCAGCGCTTCGGTCTGCGCGAAGAAGTTCGCAAGCAGCACGTCATGATGGTTCTGGCCATCCTTGCCGTCGGGAGCCACCAGATCGTTGTGCGTCTCGATCGGCGCGAGGAAGTCCGCAGGGATGATCCGCGTCCCCTGGTGGATCAGCTGGTAGAACGCATGCTGGCCGTTCGTCCCTGGCTCACCCCACACGATGGGGCCTGTCGAGTAGTCGGTGATGGTCTGGCCGCTGCGGTCGACGCGCTTGCCGTTGCTCTCCATGTCCCCCTGCTGGAAGTACGCCGCGAAGCGGTGCATGTACTGGTCGTACGGGAGGATTGCGTGCGTCTCGGCGCCGAAGAAGTTCATGTACCAGATGCCGACGAGCCCCATCAGGATCGGGAGGTTCGCCTTCGGCTCCGCGGTCCGGAAGTGGTGGTCCATCGCGTGAGCGCCGGCGAGCATCTCGTCGAAGTTGTCCATGCCGATGACGCAGGCGATGGAGAGGCCGATCGCGGACCAGAGCGAGTAACGACCTCCGACCCAATCCCAGAACGGGAACATGTTGGCGACGTCGATCCCGAAGCGCGAGACCTCGCCCTCGGCGGTGGAGACGGCGACGAAGTGCTTCGGGACCGCCGCCTCGCCGCCGAGCTTCGCGGTGACCCACGCGCGAGCAGAGCGCGCGTTCATCAGCGTCTCCTGCGTGGTGAAGGTCTTGGAGGCGATGATGAAGAGCGTCGTCTCGGCGTCGAGCGTCTTGAGCGCTTCGGCGAGGTGGGTCCCGTCGACGTTCGAGACGAAGTGCGCGCGGAGCCCGGGCTGCCAGTAGGGCCGTAGCGCCTCGGTGGCCATCACGGGCCCGAGATCGGAGCCGCCGATGCCGATGTTGACGATGTCGGTGATGCGCTTGCCGGTGTGCCCCTTCCACTCGCCCGACCTGACGCGGTCGGTGAACGCGCGCATCTTCGCGAGCACGGCGTTGACCTCCGGCATGACGTCCTGACCGTCGACCAGGATGGGCTCGTTCGATCGGTTCCGGAGGGCGACGTGCAGGACGGCGCGGTCCTCCGTGCGGTTGATCTTCTCGCCGCGGAACATGCGATCGCGCCACTCGGTGACCTTCGCCTGCTCCGCCAGGGCGAGCAGGAGGTCGAGCGTCTCGTCGGTGATACGATGCTTCGAGAAGTCGACGAGGAGGTCGGCCTCCTTCCGGGAGAAGCGTTCGAAGCGACGTGGGTCGGATTCGAACAGCGAGCGGACGTGGACGTCGCGCATCGCGTCGTGGTGGCGGGCGAGTGCTTTCCAGGCGGGCGATTCGGTGAGGGCGCTCATGGCGCGGATGCTACCAGGGTTTCGGAGGCGGCATCACCAGCCGCCGTCACCCGAGGCAGCACGCCTCGCGCGGCTCTACGGGCAGCTCGCGGGAGTGATCGCGCCCTGCGCGATCCAGAGGCTGAGACGCTCGAGGTCGCCGTTGGTGAGCAGGCTCACGGTGGTCGCCTCGGGCATGACGGGATAGGGGTAGGGCATCGACTGCCCGAGGACGTAGTTGCTCAGGATGGCTCGCTCGGATGCCGCGATACCGGGGAACTCGATGTTCTGGTCGTAGTCGCTGTTCCCCGCGTCGAAGCCGTTCACCTCGGCGTTCGGTGGGGCCGGGCTCGCGAGCAGCGTCTTGTACATGAGCCAGCTGTTGCCTGGGTCACCAGGCGCGATGACGGCCATGTCGATGCCGAAGGGCTCACCCATGAACTGCGTCTCGACGGACGCGAGCGGCCCCGTGTTCGACTCATCCGCCACCTGATCCAGCGCAGTCGCTCGGACCCCTTGCGGTGACGACAGATCCAGCCCCAGGCGTGCGTACCCCGAGCCACCATCGAGACTTGGGAGCACGGGCGTCGCTGGCTCGTGGCAGCCCATGTAGGCGCACGAGGGGAGGAAGATCGGCTTCAGGATGTCGCGGCAAAACTCGATGGTCGGGGGCCCCGCCGCAGGGGGGGATGGCGCAGCGCCGGCCGTGAAGGTGACGGTCATCGGCGCGCTGAGCGTGGCCCCGTCGATCGCCTGCAAGCCGAACGAGCTACCCGCGTCAGGCGAGGGTACGATGAGCGTGACCTGGTACTGCTGCCCCGGCGTCATCCAGCCCAGATTGCCGCCGGGGTTCGAGAGCGTGACGCCAAGGGTGACCGGGTCGTAGGTGACCAGGGGCTCGGTGAACGTGTTTCCGCTCGAGTCCTCCAGGATAACTGACTGGCGGAGGACCGTGCTCGGGTCGAGGAAGCGGTTGAACTCGAGGATGATCGGCTTGTCGACCGTGTAGTTCGAGCCGGCCGTGTTCGGGAACCCGATGTTCGAGCTGATGAGCTGGATCGGCGTCGCGCCGACCGAAGGCTGGTTGTGGTATGGGCCGAGGTCGCAGCCAAGCGCAGCGACAGCGAGCGCGAGGAGCGCCGCGACCGAGATCAGCTCTCGGCGTAGAGCGACAGCTGCTCGCGGACGACCTGCTCGCTCACGCCGGTCCGGATGTGGTCCTTCAGGCAGTCTGCGAGCGTCAAGAGGAGGTCGTCGACCCCCTTGTCCTCGATGAGCTTCGCAAGCACGGCTCGCGCTTCCCGGCTCTCGTCCCCACGGAGGAATTGACGAACGATGTCCAGCGAGATCTCCCCCTGAAAGTCGAGGTACATGTTTTCCAAGAGGTACCGAACAAGGTCTTTCACGAAAGTCCTCCTTCCAGTGGGGGGGCCGGGGAGGTGAGGCCCCTTCGGGTATAGCGAGCGGGGTCTCGCTATATCCCCCCGCCGTCCGAGCAGGCAAGGAACTTTCGAGGCGAACGTGTGAAGAGCGCATCATCTGCACTCCGCGAGGTTCGACTCGCCGGGCTGGTGGCAGACCATGCACGGTCGCGGGTTTCGACGGAATTGCGTGCTGCACGTGGCCATGAAGCCGGCGCGGTGGGGGTTGAAACCGGCACCGATGCCGGCGCCACCGTGGCAGGTGACGCAATCACGCTCCGTGTGGCAAGCGACGCAGGCGTTCAGGTTCCGCTCCGCCTCGAAGCCGTGGTGGGCGGGCGTGACTGGAGCGTCGCTCCAGGTCGCCTTGGGGGGGTGGAATCGGGTGGACTCACGTGCCGCCGTGGGACCGCTCATGGTGATGCCGAGGCGCATGTGGCACGTGAGGCAGAAGCTCTGCTCCTGGTGGCAGCTCGTGCACTTCTGCGTCGCCATGCGGGCCTCGATCGGGTGCATCGAGATGTAGTCGCTCGGGTGGATGCTCCGCGGACGGACGCGCCCATCGTGGCAGTTGGTGCAGTAGTCCTCCGTGTGGCAGTTCGCGCAGAACTGCGAGTCGGCCGCCGCGACCTGGCGGTGACGCTGAATCCAGTCCGGCGTGTGCTGGGAGTCGTGAAGCCACTGAGGGGGCTTGAGCTCGCCGGTCGCGAAGACGGTCCGCATCCGGCCTCCCGACGCCTCGCGCGTCTCTGCCGTCTGGTGGATGGGCCCCTCCCCCGTCTCTCGGAGGTGACAGATGGTGCAGGTGCTCTTCGCAGCATGCGGACCCGCCGAATCCGGGGCCTGGTGGCAGTTGAAGCAACCTGCCATCCGCGGGAGCTGGTCGCGCGTCGCCAGCTCGAGCTGGCCGACCTCGCCGTGGCACTGGGTGCACTTGAAGCCTTGAGCGAGGTGCTTCTTGTGCGTGAAGTTCAAGTTCGGCCGCGGCATCTCCAGCGGGGCGACGTGGTTCCCGTCTCCCGGCGCGTAGCCGAGGTGGCAGAAGGCGCACTGCCCTCGCGTCGCGGTGCCCGCGAGAACGGCGTTCGGGTTGGAATGGTCGGTCCCGTGGCAGCCGTCACAGGTCGTCGGCACGGGGATGAGCGAGAACTTCACCGACTCGCTGTTCGGCACGTTCTGGTGGCAGGTCGTGCACTGGACCCCCATCGTCGTGTGCCAGCGGTGGTTGAAGCGCAGAGTCATCTTCTGCGGCGGGAAGATCGCCGGGCTCGGGCCGTCGTCCGGCGAGTCCGCGCCCGGAGGCAAGAGCGCTGCGGGCACGGGGGCGTCGTCGGGCATCGCGCTCACGCCGGTCACGCGCGGGAGGTTCGACGCCGCGGCAGGCACCGCAGGGGCTGCGGAGGTCGCGGTCGGGTCGAGGAAGGCGACCACGATCGCCGCGAGCAGCGCGGCGATCAGGGGGAAGACTCCGAGGTTCCTGGGATGCGGGATCATCGGCCGAACGCCAGGTTGAGGGTCAAGAGGCCACGGAGGCGGGTGCCTACGAGGCGGTTGTTGTCTTGCTGGAACTCGAGCATCGTCTGGCAGCGCGGCGCGAAGCGGTAGCCCGCGCCGAGCATGTAGCCGACGTTCGTCGCGTAGCGGTCAGGACGGAGCTTGTCGTCCCAGTTCCAGACACCGAGCCGGCCCTGGACGACGTACCGCGTCTCGAACACGTGCTGCGCGCTCAGGTCGGCCCCGACACGGTCCCCCGCGTCGCCGACGTCGACCGCACCGCGTAGCGAGACGTTGCCGTTGCCCCACTTGTACTTCGCCGCGAGGTCGGCCCCTTCGTCGAAAGGATGTCCGTTGGTCGGGTAAAGGCCAGCGATGCTGTTGTTCGCCAGCGTCAGGTTGGGCGACGCGGTGGTCGGGTTCGTCTCGGATGTGTCGACCGTGTAGATGCGCGCGTGCACCCCTGCCGATACCGAGGCGCGGTCCTTCACGTAGCTCCCGCGCACCGACACGTCGTTGATCGGCTCGCTCTGGAACACGTTCCAGATGGAGTCCGCGTCGTACGTCGGCGCGAAGTAGTCGTAGTCGACGCTCAGTGTCAGGCGCTTGGTCGCGAACACGTCGAACGCCGCATAGATCTGGCTGAACTTCACGTCGTACAGGTCGTACGAGAGGCCGGCCTTCACGCCGCCCCACTTCTTGAAGTCGGCCTCGACGGCGTAGCCGATCTTGTCGCTCGAGACCCGCGTCTCGCTGAAGTTGGTCGCCGGCACGTTCGCGTTCGCGAACTCCGCGAGGTTGCTGCTGCCGGTGTCGTAGACGCGCCGGTACGTGAGGCGCGAGTGAATCCACGTCGCGCCGGTGGTCTCGATCGCGGCACCGAACGCGGGCGCGACGTCGGCGGGCTGGAACTGCGGGTAGAGCGACGGATCGAACCCGTTGCGGTTCCCCCTCCAGATGCCGCCCGCCTCGAAGCGCGCCGTCGACAGCGGCATCCCGCCGCGGACTTCGAGCCCGGTGTAGCCCTCCACCGCGACGAAGAACGGGAGCGACGCCTTCACCTCCGCGCCGTCGAAGCTCCACCAGCCGAGCGAGTCGACCATGTACTGCCGGCCGAGCTTGAAGCCGAGGATGCCGTGGAGGTACCGCCGCCCCTCCAGGTAGGCGTACATGACGTCGACGAGCCCGGTGTTGTCGGACAGGCCGGGCACGAAGCTCGAATATGCGCCGGGGTTCGTCTCCCCGCCGTTGACGCCGTAGTCCGCGTCGTAACGAACCCGGGCGCGGAAATCGAGCTCCGGGCCGTTCCGCTGCACCGAGTGCTCGCCGAGGATGTCGTAGAGGTTGAGTCCGAGCGTGGTCGTGAAGCGCGTCCGATCGAGCACCGTCTGGCCCGTGGGGCTGCGGACGTCGTAGAGCTGCGCGGCGCTGTCGCTCGAGAGCTCGGGCTCGATCGCGCGCGCGGGCCTGGCGACGAGGGCGACACCGGAGAACGTGGTGGCGACGAGGGCCGTCGTGGCGAAGCGTAGAGGGAAGCGAAGGGGCATCGTGGAAGCGCGAGCTCTAGGCGGTCGCGTCGCGTGGCTTGCCGCCGAACTGGGTCATGAGACGGTCGTCGTACGTGTCGGCCACGGCTGCGAGGTGACGGATCATCTGGTCGACCTCGGTGGCTTGCAGATCCTCCGTCGGGCGCTCGCTCACCGCGACGATTCGCTGGTCGATGAGCCCGAACGCGGCGTTCGCCAGCCCCGCGGCGTTCAGCTCGAGGAGATGGCGGAAGAGCGGCTCGTGCGGCGCCCTGTCCGCGGCGAGCGTGAGGACGGGAGAGACGACGCGCAGGTACGTGCGAAGCTCGCCCTTCGGAGGGGCGGGGCGCTCTGCGAGCCGGATGAGGACGGGCGCGCTGCCGCGTTGAAGCGTCCAGGTCGCGTTGTGCGCGTCTTCCTTCGCGAGCGCGGTCTTGGGGTCGACCCCGAGCCCGCGGACGACCTCCTCGATGAGCGCTCTGGCCCGCGTGAACTCCGATTCCAAATCGACCTCCGCGAGACTCCGCCCGTACGGTGAGCCACACCCCTGCCCACCGGCGCCAGAATCGGAGAGTTCACTGGACGCTGTCAACATCTCCTGTGCGACGGCCCTCCCGAGCGGCTCGCGAGCGCCTCCACGAATCGCCTCCGTCCGCCGCGCTGCCACTGCCGGGATGCGCATCTATCCCGACACGCTCCTTGACCCTGCGTCTAACAGGGTGGCAACCTGCTCCGAAGGCATCCACCGACCCATGACCGAGCCGCAACAGCGATACCGCGTCATCGAGAAGCTCGAATCGGGCGGCATGGCGGAGGTATTCCGCGCCGAGAGTGAGGGGCTGCAAGGCTTCAAGAAGCAGGTCGCCATCAAGCGCGTCCTTCCTCACCTCTCCGAGAAGAAGAAGTTCATCTCGATGTTCCTCGACGAGGCGCGCCTCTCCGCGCACCTCACGCACTCGAACTGCGTCCAGGTCTTCGACATCGGCGTCGGCGACAACGCCTACTTCATCGTCATGGAGTTCGTCGACGGGGCGAACCTCAAGTCGATCACCGAGTCGCTCCGGAAGCAGGGCAAGGAGTTCCCCGTCTCGTACGCCGCGTTCATCGCGCTCGAGATCTGCAAGGGGCTCTCGTACGCCCACGAGCTGCGCGACCCGAGCGGGACGGACCTCCACATCGTCCACCGCGACATGTCGCCGCCGAACGTCCTCATCACGAAGTACGGCGAGATCAAGATCGTCGACTTCGGTCTCGCGAAGGCGAACTCGCAGCTCGAGAAGTCCGAGCCCGGCATCATCAAGGGCAAGTTCAGCTACCTGTCGCCCGAGGCGGCGATGGGCCAGGACGTCGACGCGCGCACCGACATCTTCGCCGTCGGCATCATCCTCTGGGAGCTCCTGACCGGGCAGCGCCTGTTCATGGGCGACACCGACTTCCAGACGGTGAAGAAGGTCCAGCAGGCGCAGGTCCCGTCCGCGTCGAGCATCAACCCGCAGGTCCCGCCCGAGCTCGATCGCATCCTGTCGAAGTCGCTGACCCGCGACCCCGACGCGCGCTACCGCACCGCCCGCGACCTCGGGCAAGACCTGTCGAAGTTCATGTTCAAGCTCGGGACACCGGTCAGCGCGTTCGACATCGCGCAGATCGTCCAGAGCGTGATGAAGGACCGCGGCAAGGTCAAGGCGAAGCCGCAGGCGTCGATCATCGAGTCGCTCATCGAGGAGGCGCTGCTCGAGTTCACGTCGCTCACCGACGAGGAGAAGGCCGAGGCCCAGCGCAAGGAAAACAGCGCGACGGCGAAGGCGCCGAGCAACCCGGGCGGGTTCGTCGACCCCACCAACTGGGCGGACGAGTTCTCGGCGTCGGACGGCAGCAGCCACGACATCGCGCGCACCGGCATCGCGGGCAAGCAGCTCGAGGTCGGCAACCTCTCCGCGCTCGAGGACGACCAGAGCGCCGGCGCGACGGCGACCGATGCGCTGATGCGAGACACGGCGGACGACGACGACGACGAGCCCTCGGACGACGTCGCGCCCGCTCGCAACGGCGCGGGTGCGGCAGCGTCGCTCGGCAAGGCAGCGCCGACGGCGGTCGAGGCCGCGCTCGCCCGCGACGCCGCGAAGGCCAAGGGCGGCGGCTTGCAAGGAGTGATCATCGCAGTCGTCGTGGCCGTCGTCGCCTTCGGGGTGGCGTGGTTCACCTTCCTCAAACCCCACTGACTCAAAGGCGGCCCCCGGTCCATGCTCCATCTCTCTCGCGCGCGGCGCGCGGTCCTCTCGCTCACGCTCGCTCTCTCGCTCGCCTCGCTCGCTGGCTGCGACGACCCCACGAAGGGCCAGGCGAAGGCCAACGCAGCGGCTCCCGTCGCCTCGACCGCGGGCTCGGCGGTCGCCGGCAGCACCTACGCGATCACGCCGCAGAACTCGAAGGTCGAGTGGACCGGCTCGAAGGTCACGGGTCACCATGACGGCTCCTTCGGAAGCTTCAGCGGGGCCATCACGTTCGTCGGCGGCGCCATCGAGAAGAGCCGTGTCACCATCGACATCGACACGCCGTCGCTCACGACGGTGCCCGAGAACCTGATCCATCACCTGAAGACGAAGGACTTCTTCAGCGTCGAGGAGTTCCCGAAGGCCACCTTTGCCTCGACGTCCATCAAGGCCGGCGGAGGCAGCGCCGACAAGCCGGCCGGGTTCCAGATCACGGGCAACCTCACGCTCCACGGGGTCACGAAGTCGATCTCCTTCCCCGCGAACATCGCGGTCGTCGGCGACGCGGTGAACGCGGACGCCACGTTCTCGATCAACCGGAAGGACTTCAACATCAACTACCCCGGCAAGGTCGACGACGTCATTCGCGACGACGTGCTGATCAAGCTGACGCTCCACGCGACGAAGACGCCGTAAGCGCTCGCCCAATCGTCCTTCGACGCGGCGAGAGCCGTTGGGTAGACTGAGCCACATGGCGATGCTCTCGCGGAACCGGCCGTCCCTGCGCCGTGCGTCACTCGTGTGCGCACTGGCCGCAGCGGTCGCGTGCAGCGGGAGCGTGTCGGACACGTCTGGCCTCTTCCAGCCCGACGCAGCGGGCGGGCTCGATGGCGCGCCGAGGGCCGACGGTCGCACGACGGCTCGCGACGGCTCCGCCCACGACTCGACGGCGCACGACGCCTCCTCGCACGACGGGACGGTCGGTCAGGTTGACGGGAGCACGCCCGACGCCCCCGGCCCCGGCGATGACGCGACGAAAGCCGACGCGCGCTCGCCCGACGCGGGGCACGACGCCGCCACCAGGGAGGACGCGGGCGATCACGACGCCGGCAAGCCGCACGACGACGCCTCGACGTGCGGCGGCGGCGCGATGGCTTGCACGAACGCGGCCTCGTGCCACGCGAACACGAACCCCTGCGAGGTCGCGACGTGCACCGACGGGTGCTGCGCCTTCGGGAACGTCGCTGCCGACACGGCCTGCACGAGCGGCGCCACGAAGGGGGTGTGCAACGGCGCCGGCCAGTGCGTCGGATGCCTCACCCCGGCCAACTGTCCTGCGCCCGGCGTGTGCGAGGTCACGACCTGCTCGGCCGGAGCCTGCGGCACCGCATCGGCTCCCTCGGACACCGCGTGCAGCGGCGGCGTCTGCAACGGCAGCGGGCACTGCGTCGGTTGCCTGACCGCAGCGAACTGCCCCACGGCTCCGGTCTGCCAGACCGCGAGCTGCGGCATCCTCGACAACTGCGGCACCACGCCCGTCTCGCGCGGGACGGCGTGCGCCTCCGGCACCGGCACGGTCTGCAACGGGCTGGGCTCGTGCGTCCAGTGCAACGCGGCGTCCGACTGTCCGAACGCCCCGGCGTGCGAGACGGCGACGTGCAGCAACCAGACGTGCGGAACGACGCCCACCGCGACAGGGACGCCGTGCCCTGCCGAGCCGGGCACGTGCAACGGCAAGGGTCAGTGCAGCCAGGTCTCCTGCACGTCCGCGGCGGGCTGCCCCGCGACCGGATCGGCGTGCGTGATCGCGACCTGCGTCGGCAGCATCTGCAGCGCGAACGACGCGCCGCTCGGAACGACGTGCACCGACAGCGGCGGGCGCGTGTGCAACGCGTCCGGCAAGTGCGTGGCCTGCAACACGGCGATGGACTGTCCGACCGGGATCGGCCCCCCCATCTGCCTCGGCGGGACGTGCTTGTGACCCTCTGCCGAGCCTCCGCGTCTGCGCCTTGCCAGGTCGGCGGCGGCCGTGCCAGAACGCAGCCGTGATGCCGATCCTCCGTACGTTCGCTCGATGCACCTGCGCCGCGGCCCTCGCCGCGCTCGTCCTCTCGACCGGCTGCTCGAAGGGGGCCTCCGAGCCCGGCGCGTCCGACTTCAAGCCGGCGCCGCCGACCCCGCCCGACCCCGGGCCGGCGAAGCTAGTGGTCACCGACGAGCTCGTCGGCAAGGGCGCGGACGTCAAGGCGGGCGATACGGTGCGGGTCCACTACACGGGCACGCTGATGAACGGCACCAAGTTCGACAGCTCGCTCGACCGCGGCACCCCGTTCGACTTCGCCGTCGGCGCGGGCGCCGTCATCAAGGGGTGGGACCAGGGCGTCCTCGGCATGAAGGTGGGCGGCAAGCGCAAGCTCGTCATCCCGCAGGACCTCGCCTACGGCGAAGAGGGGCGCCCGCCCGAGATTCCCGGCAAGGCAGGGCTCAAGTTCGACATCGAGCTCCTCGAAATCAACCCGAAGGTCACGGCACCTGCGCCGCCACCGCCCGAGTCGGAGCAGGACTTCGTGCCGCCCGACATGGAAGGCATGGACGACGGGGAGCAGGGCGAATAGCTCGAGTCGCTGCTCGACTCACTCGCACAGCCACGAGACACGCCTCGAGTCGACGGAGACATTCGTCGCCTCGATGGAGACATTTGTCCTCTCCATGGAGACAGCGCTCGTGATAGCACGGGACATCGCTGGCGTCGGAGTGGACATCGCTCGCGAAGTAGCGGACAACGGTCTCCATGAAGGAGACATTCTTCGCGTCGGACGAGACAGCGCTCGCGTCGCATGGGACACGGGGCGGCTCCGACGAGACACCGGCGGACAGCGACAAGACAACGCCGCCGTCGCTGCGCGCTCAGGCGGGCGAGGGCGCCGCGATCCTGCGATAGAGCGTCTCGTATTCGCCCACGCGGTGGTCCCATCCGAGCGGCAGCGCCATCCCGTTGCGCTGCAGCGTCTTCCAGCGCGCGCGGGACTCGCCGCGGCCGTCCCCCCACACGTCCAAACCTCGCTGGAGCGCCCATGCGAGGCCCGTCTCGTCGAAGTGATCGAACACGAAGCCCGTCCCGCGACCGGTGCGGGTGTCGAAAGGGCGGACGGTGTCGGCGAGGCCGCCCGTCCGGTGGACGATGGGAGGGGTGCCGTAGCGAAGGCTGTACATCTGGTTGAGGCCGCACGGCTCGTAGCGCGACGGCATGAGGAACAGGTCGCTCCCGGCCTCGATGTGGTGGGCGAGGGGCTCGCTGAAGCCGCCGCGGTAGGCGACCTGCCTGGGAAACTCGCGACCGAGCCGGCGAAAGAGCTCCTCGTAGCGCGGCTCGCCGGTGCCGAGCGCGATGAGCTGGAAGGCGCGACGTCGCAGGAGGACAGGGAGCACGGCCTCGCAGAGATCGAAGCCCTTCTGCCAGACGAGACGCGAGACGATGCCGACGAGCGGGACATCGTGACGGTAAGGCAGACCGGCCGCCCGAAGGAGCTCGACCTTGCACGCCTCCTTGCCGTCGAGATCGTCGGCCGAGTAGCGGCGCGGGAGGTGCGCGTCGGTCTCGGGGTTCCACTCGGCCTCGTCGATGCCGTTCAGGATGCCGAAGAAGACGTCGTCGCGCTGGCGGAGAAAGCCGTCGAGGCCGACGCCGTGCTCCCGCGTCTGGATCTCGCGCGCGTAGGTCGGGCTGACCGTCGTGATCGCGTTCGCGTAGAGGATGCCCGTCAGGAGAAAGTTCAGCACTCCGTTGCCGAGCTGCTCCTGGTGGAAGTCGCCCACCGAGTTGGCGAGCCCGGTCTCGGGCAGGATGCGCGCGGGGAACGCGCCCTGGTGCCCGATGTTGTGGATCGTGAGGACGGTGCGCGTGTCGTCGAAGAGGCGGTCCCACGCGAAGGCGCGCTTCAGGATGAGCGGGACGAGCGACGTCTGCCAGTCGTTGACGTGGGCGATCTGCGGGGCGAACCCCATGTGCTGACACGCGACGAGCGCGGCCCACGAGAGCGCCGCGAACCGGATGTGCTCGTCCGGGTCCTGCGTGTAGAGCGACGGGCGGTCGTAGAGCGCGGGGCAGCGGATGAAGTAGACGCGGAGGGTCGAGTCGGGGAGGAGCGTCGAGTGGACGCTGAAGACGACGCGGTGAGGGCCGAGCTGGATCGACGCCTCGCGCACGACGGTGTCGAACGCGCGCCCCTCCGCGCGCACGCGGGCGTACATCGGGAGGAACAGCCGGACGTCGTGGCCGCGCGCGTGCAGGTGTCGCGGCAGCGAGGACGAGATGTCGGCGAGGCCTCCCGACTTGGCGAACGGCGCGGCCTCCGACGAGACGAAGAGAATCTTCACTGCGTGCCAACCTCCGGTTGTCACTCCGTGGACCTGCGTGGACTGCGCGAGGCTCCGTCCACTCCGGTTCACTGCGGTTCAACTGCGATACCGTACGCCTTTCCGGGTCGAATCAGGGTAGGATCTCGTCACCACCAATGACGATCGATGTCGTCTTCCTCGAGCCCTGCTTCCCGGCGAACCAGCGCGAGTTCGTTCGCGCTCTGCACGCGGTCGGCGCCCGCGTGACGGGGATAGGCGAGCGGCCGAAGTCGTCGCTCGACCCGGAGCTCGCGCGCTGGCTGTTCCACTACGAGCAGATCGGCAACGTGACCGACGACGGCGAGGTCGAGCGGACCGTGCGCTGGCTCCAGCAGAAGATCCGCATCGACCGGCTCGAGGCCGTCATCGAGGCGCACGTCATGGCCGCCGCCAAGGTGCGCGAGCGGTGCGGGATCCCCGGGACGAGCACCCGCACGACCTACCTGTGCCGCGACAAGCCCTCGATGAAGGAGGTGCTGCGGGCGGCGGGCGTCCCCTGCGCCCAGTCGATCGGCAGCAGCGACCCCGACGAGATCAGAGACTTCGCGAGTCGCGTCGGGTACCCGGTCATCATCAAGCCGCGCGACGCCGCCGGAGCGTCGGGCACCGCCCGCGTGGAGGACGCGGCCGACCTCGAGGCCCAGCTCAACGCCTTCCACGTGCACCAAGGGCGAAGCGTCGCCGTCGAGGAGTTCATCGTCGGTCACGAAGGCTTCTACGACACGCTCACCATCGACGGCCGCGTCGTCCACGAGTTCATCTGCCACTACTACCCGAACGTCCTGGAGGCGATGCGCGCGCGCTGGATCTCGCCCCAGTTCGTCGCGACCAACCGCGTCGACTCGGCGCCGGGCTACGACGAGCTCAAGGAGATGGGGCGCAAGGTCATCTCGGCGCTCGGCATCGAGACGTCCGCGACGCACATGGAGTGGTTCTCGGGGCCGAAGGGGCTCAAGTTCAGCGAGATCGGGTGTCGGCCGCCGGGCGTCCGCGCGTGGGACCTCTACTCCGCCGGCAACGACTTCGATGTGTATCGCGAGTGGGCGATGACCGTGGTGCACGGCCGGCCGAGCCAGTCGCTCTCGCGGCGCGCCGCTGCGGGCGTCATCGCGCTCCGCCCCGACAGGGACGGGCACATCCAGGGCTACGAAGGCATCACCGAGATCGAGCGACGCTTCGGCCCGTTCATCATGGACGCGCACTTCCCTCCCCCCGGCACGCCGACGCAGCCCGTCGACGCCGGGTACATGGCGAACGGGTGGCTCCGGATGAAGCACCCCGACTACGATCAGCTCCGCGAGATGCTCGACGTCGTGGGACGCACCGTGAAGGTCCGAGCAGGCTAGCGCCCGATGCCGGGTAGTCATACCCCCGCGAGCAACGATCCCGCAGGTCGCGCCTCCGTGAGCGGGAGTCCTCCCGACGGCGTCGAGCTCGTCGCGAGCGCTCCGGCGTCCGGTGGCGCGGCCCCTTCTGCGGGCGCTCCCGCGGCGGTCGTCCCCACGGGCCCGACGATGCGGCCGAGCGCGCGACCGGGCGGCGCGGCGAGCCTCATCGGGACCACGATCGGCGGGCGCTACCGGATCGACAGCATCCTCGGCGAAGGCGGCATGGGGACGGTCTACGCGGCCGAGCACACGCTGATGCGCAAGCGGGTCGCGCTCAAGGTGCTGCACCCGGACATGAGCCGGATCCCCGACATCGTCGCCCGCTTCGAGCGGGAAGCGCTCGCTGCAGGCCACATCGATCACCCGAACATCGCCGCTGCGACCGACTTCGGGCAGCTCGCCGACGGCTCCTTCTTCCTCGTCCTCGAGCTCGTGGTCGGCGAGGATCTGAGCGACGTCGTCTCGCACGGCCCCATCGCCGTCGCGCGCTGCGTTCACATCGCGACGCAGATCGCGAGCGCCCTCGCTCGCGCGCACAGCCTCGGCGTCGTCCACCGCGACCTCAAGCCCGACAACGTGATGCTCATCACGCGCGGCGCCGACATGGACTTCGTGAAGGTCCTCGACTTCGGCATCGCCAAGGTCCCCGTGCTCGAGGCGGGCGAGCGGCAATCGACCTCACCGCTGAGCGGCCCGCAGAAGGCGCTCACGCAGGCAGGGATGATCTACGGCACGCCGGCGTACATGGCGCCGGAGCAGGCGCTCGGCCAGCCGGTCGACGGCCGCGCGGACCTCTACGCCGTCGGCGTGCTCCTCTTCGAGATGCTCACGGGCAAGCGCCCGTTCCACCACGAGAACATGGCGACGCTGCTCGGCCTCCAGGTGACGGCGCCCGTCCCGCGGATGGCGGAGCTCGCGCCCGACGTGACCGTCCCGCCCGCGATCGAGGCGGTCGTTCGCCGGCTGCTCGCGAAGGATCCCCAGCAGCGCTTCGCGACGGCGGAGGATCTCGAGGCTGCGCTCGCTCAGTCGAGCGCCGTGACGCTGCCGACCGATCCCGCGCTGCCCGAACCGACGCGCCAGCCTTCGACGGATGCTCCGGCCGTCGGGAACACGGCGCCCATCCCGCTCATCCTCCGCGATGGAAACGCCTCGAGCCCGACTCAGCTCCTGCGCCGATTCTGGGGGCTGGGCGCGGTCGTCAGCGTCATCGTGCTCTCCGCGGTGCTGCTACGGCACTCGGATGGCCCGAAGGCGACGTCCGTGCCGGCCGAAGGAGCCGCGTCGAGCCCCGTGCCGGACACCGTTCCCCCGTCGGTCGCGACCGCCAGCGCGGCGCCGACGACGAGCGCCGCGCCTCTCGCCGTGCCGGAGCCCGCCCCGGTCGACCCGCTCGCCGCGCCGCTCGCGGTCGCGACGGCGGCGCTCGCGAAGAACGACCCGACGACTGTCCTGAGCACGATGAGGCCACTCGAGGCCGCGAACGCGACGCGCCCCGAGGTTCACCGCCTGCTCGAGCGCGCGTACGCGATCAGCCACGAGCGGGTCTCGGCGCTGCGCGAGGCGGATGCGTGGCTGGCGAACGACCCGTCCGCGGCCGCCGACCTCGCGCTGCAGAGCGACGTCGGAGAGATCGCCACGCACCCCGTCAACAGCGACGCTGCGATCTCTCTCCTCGCAGCACGCATGGGGGCGCCGGGCGTCGATATCCTCTACGACCTCGCCTACGCGTCGAAGCAGAAGCCGTCGGTCGCGAGCCACGCGGCGTCGGTCCTCGCTCAGCCCGAGGTGCGCTCGCACGCCGGCCCGGCCGCGGCCGTCCTCCTCGACCTGCGCGCCGCGACGACGTGCGAAGCGCGGCACGCGCTCCTCCCGCGGGTGAAGGCGGATGGAGATCGGCGCGCCCTGACGCTCTTGAAGCCGTGGACGGCCGCGAAGAAGGAGAGCGCGTGCATGCACCACGACGCCGAGCTCACGAGCGCGATCACCGCGGTGAGCGGCCGCACGGGCATGCTCTAGAGTGACGCTCTAGACCGCGACGCTCTCGATCTCGACCGTCGTCGTCGTCATGAGCTTGTGGACCGGGCACTTCGCCACGGCCTCGTGGATCTTCTGCTTGTCCTCCGCGCTCAGCGCCCCCTCGAACGTGAGCTCGACCCGCAGCTTGTACTTCCCCGCCCGTTCCTCCGTCGCGTCGCGAGTCACCTTCGCGATGACGCGATCGAGCGCGAGCCCGCGCTTCTTCGCGAACCACGTCGCCGTGAGCGCCTTGCAGGTCGCCAGCGACGTGTCGAAGTAGTCGTGCGCCCCTGGCGCCGAGCCCTGCCCTCCCGTCGCCACGTCGACGTCGGCGTGCAGCGTATGCGCGTCCACACGGACAATCTGCCGGAACACCCCCGCCGTCTCTGTCTCGCTGATGATCGTCATGGGCCTAGCCTAGAACGTGAGCCGAAGCAGTGGAACGGCTGTCGGTCGCGGCCAGGCGCTCTCGATCGCGCCTGTCGCGCGCCAGGTCGGCTGCGTTCGCGCCGACTCCGGACCGGTGGATATCGGCACGAGGACCTGCTGCGAGGTCCCCGAGCTCATGTTCGTCAACGCGAGGACGACGCCCGTGGTCCCCACGACGACACCTGCGAGCATGAGGATCCCTCCGCCAACCCCCGCCGCGGTGCACCCTCCGCACGACGCCGACGAACCGTCGCTCGCGTCGCTGTTGCTGGTCGCGAACGCAGCGCCAAGGAGGGCGACGGCGAGCCCCGCGCTGCCCATGACTGTGCCGACGGTCCCGACGGTCTTGGCGGTGGCATAGGTCGAGCGCAGCCTCGGTGAGACCACGAGCACGACGCGGTCACCGGGCGCCCCGATGAGCGCGAACGGCCACGACGACCGGATTCGCGGACCGTCGATCCGATACCGCCCATCGAGCGGGAGCGCGCGATCGCATGGCGCCGTGCAACGCCCCACCTCGCTGTTGTCGTCGCCGAGCCGGACGAGGCTCGCTTCGTCTCGCGCGTCGATGTGAACGAACACGGAGGGTCCCGCAGGCGCGGCTCCGAAGTCCGGGAGCGGGCCCTCGGCGGGGCCATTGTCCACGTGCTCGTCCGGCGCCGCTGCGCGAGCCCCGAGCGTCGCACACGCGTTCAGGGTGAGCACGAGTGCGAGCGCGACGACACCGACGGGGCTCGAGCGGGCCATGGCGCGCACCGAGCAAGTTCGAGGCCACACGGCGCTGCCCACCACTCTCCGGCATGGCGGCGCGCAGGATGGCCTCCGCTGTCGCCTCGCGACCACACTGGAGCATCGACAGCACACGCGCGCGGGGATACTCCCGCACCATGCCTCGATTCCTCCTCGCGAGCTGCGTGCTTCCCCTCGCCATCTTCGCCGCGTGCGAGCCTCCGCCGCCTCAGGTGCCGACCTCGCCGCCGCCAGCGCAACCGCCGCCGACCGCAGCGCCCGTCACGCTGCCCCTGCCGACGCCCGCAGCGCCCGCGGCGGTGTCGACCTACGACAAGCCACCGCAGAGCATCCTCGACGTCATGCACGCGCCGTCGCCGCCGGTCCCGTACGTCAACCCGACGCACGACGCGATGCTGCTCGTGTCCTGGGAGGACTACCCGTCCATGCTCCGCGTGGCGACGCCGTTCCTGCGGCTCGCGGGCGTGCGCGTCGAGCCGAGGAACCACAGCCGGCACGACACACCCGGCGGCTACGGCATCACGCCGTGCGCCACGGAATTCGGTCTCGCGAAGGTCGCCGGTGGGGCCGTGATTCACGTCTCGCTCCCGCCCGGCGGGTGCCCCCAGAGGCCGTCGTGGACCGCGGACGGCACGCGCTTCACCGTCCAGAACATCGCCGACACCTCGGTCGAGCTGTGGCTCGGCGACGGGACGACCGGCGAGGTGCATCGCCTCGCCGGTGTGCGGCTCAACCCGATGTTCGGGAGCGTCGTGCAGTGGATGCCCGACCAGAAGACGCTCCTCGTGAAGCTCGTCCCGGACACCCTCGGTGCGCCGCCGCCGGTCCCGCTCGTGCCGGCCGGCCCGAGCATCCAGGAGACCGGGGGCCAGAAGGGCGAGAGCAGCACGTACGAGACGCGCGACACGCTCACGAGCACCTACGACGAGGCGCTGTTCGACTACTACTCCGCGTCGCAGCTCGCCCTGATCGACGCGGCGAGCGGTGCCGTCACCCCGGTTGGCAAGGTCGCGGCCTACGACGACGTCGACGCCGCTCCGGACGGCGAGCACGTCCTCGTCACGACGGTCCAGCGGCCGTACTCGTACGTCACGACCTACGAGCGCTTCCCCCACGACGTGGACGTGTGGAACCGCGCAGGCGCCGTCGTTCACCCGGTCGCGAAGCTGCCGCTCGCCGATCGCGTCCCGGTTCACGGCGTGCCGACGGGCCCGCGCGACTTCAGCTGGCGCGCGACGGAGCCGGCGACGCTCGTCTGGGCCGAAGCGCTCGATGGGGGCGACTGGAAGGTGAAGGTCCCGGCCCGCGACAAGGTCCTGCTCCAGAAGGCGCCGTTCACGGCGCCGGCCGTGGAGGTGACGCGGGTCGAGCAGCGCTTCGAGGGGTTCTCGTGGGGCGAGCAGCCAAAGGTGGCGCTCATGCGCGAGCGCGACGACAACCGGCACTGGGCGCGCACGTTCGAGGTGAACGTCGACGACCCGGCGTCGAAGCCGCGCGTGCTCTGGGACCTCTCCTGGGACGAGCACTACAAGGACCCCGGCTCGCCCGTCTTCCGCGAGCTGCCCAACGGGTCATGGGTCATCCAGCAGGACGGGGACGCGATCTTTCTGTCGGGCACCGGGTCGTCGGTGGATGGAGACCGGCCGTTCCTCGACCGCCTCGACCTCAAGACGCAGAAGTCCGAGCGCATGTTCCGCAGCGACCGGACGGACTTCGACCGCTTCCTCGCGTTCTCGGGGCCGAGCACCCGCACCTTCATGACCTGGCACCAGTCGCCGACCGACCCGCCGAACGCGTTCCTCCGGACCCTGGGCGACCGCCTGCCGCAAGCCGCCGTTGGCGAGCCTGCCTACGCCTTCACGTCACGCGAGCTCACGCACATCCCGGACCCGACGCCCGCGGTGCGCGCCATCAAGAAGCGGCTGGTGAAGTACAAGCGCAAGGACGGCCTGGAGCTCTCGTTCACGCTCTATCTGCCGCCGGACTACAAGGAGGGGACGCGCGTCCCCGCGGTGCTGAACGCCTACCCGCTCGACTACGCCGACGCCTCGAAGGCGGGGCAGGTCACGGGCTCGGAGATGACCTTCACGCGGCTCCGGCAGTACAAGCTCCTCCTCCTCGCCGGCTACGCCGTCATCGACAGCGCCGCCTTCCCGATCGTCGGCGACCCGAAGAAGGCCTACGACACCTACCTCGAGCAGCTCGTCGCCGACGCGAAGGCCGCGGTCGACAAGGCGGTGCAGCTCGGCGTCGTCGACCCCGACCGCATCGGCGTCACGGGGCACAGCCACGGCGCCCTGATGACCGCGAACCTCGTCGCCCACTCGGACCTGTTCCGCGCCGGCGCCGCCACCAGCGGGTCGTACAACAAGACGCTCACGCCGTTCGGCTTCCAGAACGAGCGGCGGTCGGTCTGGGAGGCGCAGAGCGTCTATCTGAAAGTCTCGCCGTTCTTCTTCGCCGACAAGCTCAAGACGCCGCTCCTCATCGTCCACGGCGACGACGACGCGAACCCGGGGACGACGCCGCTCCAGGCGACGAAGCTCTACGAGGCCATCCGGGGCAACGGCGGGACGACGCGGCTCGTCATGCTCCCGCACGAACCGCACTGGTACGCGGCGATGGAGTCGAACGAGCAGCTCGTCTACGAGATGCTCCGCTGGTTCGACCGCTACGTGAAGAATGCCCCTCCGCGCCCGGCGACGCACGCTCGCTAGCGGTCCGGCCAGAAACGCCCGCCCGACCGCTGCGCGCATGTTGCGCACGGCGCTCGAGGCACTACGCTGTGACGGAAGAGCCACGCATGTCGATGAGCCAAGGCAGTGGGCGCACCGGGCGCGAAGGGATGCAGAACGGACGGACGTTCTTCTGCGGTTCCAGAGACGCCCTGCGCGAGGCGCTCAGTCCGCGGGCTTCGTTCGTGCTCGCGTACGAGCGAATCGCGCTGCTCGCGCACGCATCGAGCGAGCAGTGCGTCGTCGTGGCCGCGATCGACGTCTCGGGGCAAGTGGTGGCGGCGCGCCGCGTGTTCCACCGGCAGGCGGTCATCGTCGGGCGCCACGAGCAGTGCGGCGTCCGGCTGCCCGCGCTCAGCATCGCGCTCCGTCAGGTCGCGGCGCTCGTGCAGCTCGACGGCGGCGCCTGCAGGATTCACGTGCGCGACCTCGCGACGCGGCAGCCGTTTCGCACGGAGGACGGCAAGCCCAGCGCGGGAGTGACGGCCGACGGCCCGCTCTACGTCGCCGTCGGCGAGCACGCCCTCTGGTTCGTCCCCGGAAGCGCCATCTCGCCCGGCGAGCGGAGCGCGGAGGCCGCATGGAACGCCCTCGCGCCGCGACGGTTCACCGATCGCCTCCCGCCGATCGATGCGCCCACGCACCCGCGCGTTCGCGCGCTCGTGGGCCGAGACGTCTCGGAGCAGACGCGCGTCACCCACGTCGCTCCGCCGCTCCTCCTCGACAGCGGCGACGCGCCCGAGGTGGCGTGGGGCGTGCTCAGACTCGAGGCGGGCGCGCGGAAGGAGAAGCGGTGGGTCTCGGCGGAGCGGCTGGAGCAGGGCATCCTGCTCGGGCGGTACAGTCGCTGCAGCGTCCTCCTCGACGCCAGCGAGGCGACCACCTCGCGCGTGCACGCGCTGCTGATGCGCCTCGGCGCGGACGTGTGGGTCATCGATCTCGCGAGCACCAACGGGATTCATCGCGCAGGGGCGCCGCTCACGGCCGACATCCTCCGCGACAACGACCGCATCTCGCTCGGCACGCAGGTGGTGATCGGCTGGCAGCGAACCCTCCACGCGCAAGCGTGAGGGAGCGCGGAAGAGCACCTGCCGCCCTGCGTCCTTCGAGAGGAGCGCTCGGTGCTGCTGGAGCGGCGATGCAAGAGCTTTGAAGACGTCGAACCTCTTGCAGCGCGTCTCGCGGTGAAGCGACAGACGCGCTGCGAGAGGTGTGACGACGTCGAGCCTCTCGCACCGACGCTCTGCAAGAGGTCTGGCGGCGTCGAACCTCTTGCACAGCGTCTCGAGGCAAAGAGACAGACGCTCTGCAAGAGGTGTGACGACGTCGAGCCTCTCGCACAGACGCTCTGCAAGAGGTCTGGCGACGTCGAACCTCTTGCACAGCGTCTCGAGGCGAAGCGACAGACGCTCTGCAAGAGGTGTGACGGCGTCGAGCCTCTCGCAGCGACGCTCTGCAAGAGGTCTGGCGACGTCGAACCTCTTGCACAGCGTCTCGAGGCGAAGCGACCGCCGCTCTCGGCACTTCAGCTCGACTTCAGCCCTTGAGGACTGCGACCGGCTCGAGACGAACGACGCGCTCCACGAGATCGGCCTGGTCCGCGAGGACCTCACCGATGTCCCGGTACGCTGCGGGCGCCTCCTCGACCAGGCGGTCCGAGAGCCACGAGGGGTAAACCACCCCGCGCATCGAGCGCGCGAACGCTGCCGGCCGGATCGCTGCGCGCGCTCCCTTCCGGCTCATCACGCGACCCGCGCCGTGCGAGCACGAGCCGAAGGCGTCCTGGCTGCCGAGCCCGGCCACGACGTAGCTCGCCGTCCCCATCGACCCAGGGACGAGCGCCCGCGTCCCCTGCGGGACGGCGATCGCCCCCTTCCTGTGAACGAGGAGCTCGCGCCCGAACCACGTCTCCCGCGCGACGAAGTTGTGGTGGATGTCGAGGGTCGACGACGCGTCGGCCGCCGCACCGAGCGCCTCGCCGAGCACCTCCACCGCGCGGCGAGCCAGCGCCTCGCGGTTCGCGCGCGCGAAGGAGAGCGCCCACGTGAGATCGGAGAGGTAGGCCGCCCCCTGCTCCTTCGTCGTGTCGAGACCGGCGAGCGCGTCGGGGCGCGCACCTCCTGCGGCCCGCATGTGATGAGCGGCGATGGCCGCGCCGAGACCACGGGAGCCTGAATGGACGAGGAGCCAGAGGCCTCCGTCGGCGTCGCGATCGAGCTCGAGGAAGTGGTTGCCGCCGCCGAGGGTGCCGAGGTGACGACCGACCAGCGACGCCCTCGTGTGCTCGAGCGAGCCCGTGGAGAGACGCGCGTCGAGGAGCCCCTCGGGGACCGCGACGCCGCTCCCTCGCCCACGGTGCGTCGCGTCTCCGACCGGGATCGCGTCCGCGAGCGCACGGAGCAGCCGTTCGAGCGCCCGTCGATCGAGCTCGCGCGCGTCGTGAGACAGACGCACGACCGACATGCCGCACCCGAGGTCGCCGCCGAGCGCGGCTGGCACGACCGTGTGCTCGGTCGCGAAGACGCTCCCGACGGCGATGTTCTCGGAGACGTGCGCGTCCGCCATCGCCGCGACGTGCTCCACGACGTACGGCTGGCTCGCCAGCCTCTGGAGCTGGCGAACCGTCTCGTTGTCGATGGCGCGCGCCCACACGCGGATGGGCACGCGCCCGCGCGCGACGCCTTCGATCACCCGGAACATGGGTGCTCCCCTTCCTCGTCGTCGATGGGCTCGGACGCGAGCATGCCGTCGAACAGGAAGCGGAGGTCAGGGACGCGCTTCAGATCGAGCGCATCCGAGAGCCTCGCGCGCAGGAAGGGGGTGGCTCGCTCGAGCGCGCGCTCGGACAAGGCCTTGTCCACATGAGCCCGGGTTACCCCGGACATGCCACCGAGGAGCGCGAAGTGAACGCGCGCCTGGCGGTAATCCACCGACAGAACCACCGACAACACCCGCACGCCAAAGAGCGCCGGGTCAGCCACGTCATCGCGCAGCAGCGCGCGAAGCTCTTCGAGTATCAAGCCCTGCAATCGCAAGTGCCGGTGACCGGCACCTTCGTCTTCTCGTCTCATGGAACACGGCTCCACGACGCAGCGGCCACGCCGTGCGTCGCAAAAGGGAACTCACGCGCCGCTCTCGGGCTGCGTGATTCGACCGTGAAGACGAATCGCTAGGCGCGGAGAGCGGAGAGAACGCCGAGACGGTTTTGCGCAATCGTCAACATGGTCCACCTCCTGCCGCGAGAGACCGCAGCACGCTCAAGGTGACCAATGGCGGCGCAAGAGTCAAGGCTCCGCAGCGCGCGGTCGTTGCTACAGCGCGGCGCCCAGCGCCTGGTCGAGCGCGCCCTTGCTGAAGCCCACCAGGATCTTCCCGCGCACGTCGAGGATCGGGATCGACCCCGTCTTGAGCCCCGCGCGCGCGAGCTTCGACTGCATCTCGCGCGCGGCGTCGGCGTCCTTCTCGATGTCCTTCTCGATGAAGGCGATCCCCTTCTTCTTCATGTAGGCCATCGCCTCGTGGCACGCCCCGCACCACGACGCGCCGTACACGATGACTGCCGGACGCACCGCGCCGCTCGGGTCGACGGCACCCGACGTCGGCGGCGCTCCGGCGCTTCCGGCAGCGGGCGGCTCGGGGTGCGGCGTGACGCTCCCCAGCGTCGGCCCCGTCTTCTTCCTCAGCCCCTCGGCGAGCAGCTCGTAGTCGGCTCGCTTCATCAGGCGCGTCGGATACTTCCCTCCTTCGCCGGCGGTGCGGAGGTCGACGATGATGATGCGGTCCGGGTCGTTGCCGTCGTCGTGCTCGGGATCCATCACGCGCACCTGATCGCGCCCGACCATCGGCACGTCGGCCACCTTCTCGCCGGTGTGAAACTCCCCCTTCTCGTCGAGCCACGTGAAGATGAGCCCCGAGGTGTCGTCGGTGATGACCGGCAGTGAAGCCGCGGGGTCGGCCGACGCCGGTTGCTTCTTCTTGCACGCCACGAGCGCGAAGAGCACCGCGAAGCAGAGGACGAAGAGGCGCGAGCGAGCGCTCATGACGCGACCTCCGTCGAGAGCTTCGTCCACTCGAGCATCATCGCCTCGATCCGCTTGCCCAGCGCCTGCTCCTTCTTCGCCATCTCCGCGAGCTTCGCCCAGTCGCCGGCCGGGTCCTCGCGCAGCTGCACGCGCATCGCCTCGAGCTCCTTCTCGCCTTCCGCGATCGTCTTCTCGAGCTCTAGCACTCTCTTCTTCTTCCGCTCCTCGGTCCGCGCGCGGTTCTTCTGCTCCTCGAAGGCGCGCTGCTTCTCCCGCGCGAGCGCCGCGTCGTCGGTCGGCTTCGCGGGCGCCGACTGGGCCGCAGGCTTCGCGGGCGGACGCTCGCTCTTCTTTCCACCGTCACGCGCGCCCCCTCCGCGCGTCATCCCGGCGGGCTCGACCTTCGGAGCGTGCGCCGCCGCATAGTCGCGGAAGCCGCCCGGGTAGATGTCGACCACCCCGTCGCGCACCGAGATGATCCGCGTCGTCGTCGACTCGAGGAACCGGCGATCGTGCGACACGAGGATGACCGTCCCCTCGAAGCCGATGATCGCCTCCTCGAGGATCTCGGCGGCCGGGATGTCGAGGTGGTTCGTCGGCTCGTCGAGGAAGAGCAGGTTCCTCGGCTCGAGCAGCAGCTTCGCGAGCGCCAGGCGGGAGCGCTCGCCCCCCGAGAAGCCCGAGACGACGCGCAGCGGGTCGTCGCCCCAGAAGCGGAAGCGCGCGAGGTACATCCGCGCGGCCTCGACGGTGAAGTCGCCGCGCACCGTCCGGATCTCCTCCACCGCGCTCAGCTCCGGGTTCACCTCGCCGAGGTGCTGATCGAAGTAGCCCTCCTGCAGGTTCGTCCCGCGCTTGATGTCCCCCTGGTCGTCCCGCATCCCGCGGTTCGCGAGGATCTTGAGCAGCGTCGTCTTCCCCGAGCCATTCGGCCCGACGATGCCGATGCGCTCGCCACGACGGATGAGCGCGTCGACGCCCGAGAACAGCACGCGCCCCCCGCGCTCCGCCTCGAGCCCGTGGCAGTCGAGCACGATGTCGCCCGTGCGTGCCGAGGGAGCGAAGCGGAACGCGATCTTCTCCGCGGTCTGCCACACGTCCTCGGGGCGCTCGAGCCTGTCGAGCTTGCCGAGCATCTTGCGCCGGCTCTGCGCCTGCTTGGTCTTCTGGCTGCCGATGTTCTTGCGGATGAACTCCTCGGTCTTGTCGATCATCGCCTGCTGGCGCTGGACGAGCCCCTGCTCTCGCTCGAGGTCCTCGAGGCGCGCGACGGCGTAGTCGGAGTACTTGAGCGGGTAGAGGCGGACCCCGCGCGAGCCGAGCTCGATGGTGCGCGGCGCGACGGCGTCGAGGAACGCGCGGTCGTGCGAGACGACGAGCACGGCGCCGCGGAAGCTGCGGAGGTGACCCTCGAGCCAGGCGATGGTGTCGAGGTCGAGGTGGTTGGTGGGCTCGTCGAGCAGCAGGAGATCGGGGTCGCTCGCGAGGACGACGCCGAGCTGGAGCCGGCCGCGCTCCCCTCCCGACAGCGACGCGACGGGGCGCTCCATGTCCTTCTCGGCGAAGCCGAGCTTGTGGGCGAGCATGGTGACCTCACGCTCGAGCTCGTCGCCGCGCGCCATGTGGTAGCGGTCCATCACGTGCGCGAGGTGGTTCAGCGCCTTCTCCTCCCCGGAGGCGGCCGCGTGCTGGGCGTCGGTGAGCGCGGCGCGCAGCGCGAGGACGTCGCCGAAGCCCGACAGGAACGCCGAGAGCACGTCCCCCTCGGCGCGGAGCTCGTGCGACTGACGGTAGTACCCGAGCGTCGCCTCGCGGCGGATGACGGAGGAGCCCTGGTCCGGCTCGATCTCCTTGGCGATGGCGCGGAGGAGCGTCGACTTGCCGGCGCCGTTCGGCGCGACGAGCGCGGCGCGCTCCCCGAGGGCGAGGGTGAAGGTGACGTTTTCGAAGAGGGTGTCGCCGGCATATCCGAAGCGGAGATCGGCGACCTGGAGCACGGTCATGGCGACCGGGATCTAGCAGAGGCGGGTGCCGGCAGAGAACCGGAGTGCCCGTGGCGGGTGTCCGGACCGCGGGATTCGTCCGAGCCGTCGAAGCAGGGCGGCTAGGACGGAGCGCGGCGGACGAGTACGGTGGGAACGGTCAGGGACGCCACGGGGTTGGTTCTGTCGATGAGAGCCAGGGAGGGACGATCGACCCGGCTCCGCCGCCGAGCCGCCGCTGTGTTCGCAGCGTCGCTCGCGTCGTCGGGTGCGCACGTCGCCAGCGCAGAAGCGCCCGACGATCAGGCGCACGCGCGCGCCTCGCTCACTCCGCCGCGCATGATCACGGGTGGCGTCGTGCCCTATCCGATGGGCGCTGCCGGGACGGCTACGGTCATCGTCGAGCTCGTCGTCGATCCTCTCGGCGCCGTGTCGGACGTGCGCCTCGTGCTCGGGGCTCCTCCGTTCACCCACGCCACGATGAGCGCCGCGTGGCACTGGCGATTCGAGCCTGCGCTCCGGGGAGACGAGCCGATCGCGGCGCGGGTGCGGGTGCGAGTCGATTTCGTTCCGCCCGAGGTGACGGTGCCCGCTCCCGTCTCGGAGGAGGTCGTCCCCGTCGTGACCGAGGTCACGGTGAAGGGGCGCCGCGCGGATCCGGGACAGACCACGCTCGGCGGCGGAGAGGTGCGGCAGATCCCGGGCGCCTTCGGCGACGCGTTCCGCGCCGTAGACGCGCTCCCCGGCGTCATCCCGATGGCGAGCGGCCTCCCGTACTACTTCATCCGCGGCGCCCCTCCGGGAGACACGGGCACGTTCATCGACGGCGTGCGTGTCCCGCTCCTCTTCCACGCCGCCGTCGGGCCCAGCGTGATTCATCCAAGCCTCATCGATCACGTCGACTTCTTCCCCGGCGGCGCCCCCGCAGAGTACGGGCGCTTCGCGGGCGGCATCCTCGCGGCCTCGCTCCCTGACCCGTCCTCGACGGCGCACGCCGAAGGGAGCGTCCGTGTATTCGACGCGGGGGCGCTCGCCGAGTCCCCGTTTGCCGACAGTCGCGGCAGCGCGCTCGTCGCAGGTCGCTACAGCTACGCTGGCGCCATCCTGTCTCTCACCTCCCCGCTGAAGCTCGCGTACTGGGACTACCAGGCGCGCGCGACGTGGAAGCTCGACGACGCCGACGACATCGGAGTCTTCGCGTTCGGCAGCTACGACGACTTCGCGCAGATCGTCTCCGGCGTGACCGACACGATCATCGACGCGACCTTTCACCGCCTCGATCTCCGCTACGACCACCGAACGAAGCACGGGAGGCTGCGCGTCGCGGCGACCCTCGGGTACGCGCGCTCGAACGACAACCACAACGACATCCGCGACCTCACGGGCGGCGTGCGCGCGACCTACGAGGAGCGACTCACTCCGGCGGCGACGCTGCGCGCGGGCGCCGACGTCACGTTCGACCGCTACGATCTGCTCGGCAATACGATCTCGAGCCCGTATCTCGCGGCAGAGACCAACATCCTCTATCCGCCGCACCTCGACTCTGCCGTCGGTGGGTACGCCGACGTCGTGTGGCAGCTCGCGCCGCGCGTCCAGCTCGTGCCCGGCGTTCGTGTCGATGTCTTCACGTCCCACCGCTACGACAACCTCGCCGGCGAGCTCGCGTCGATCGGCATGCCCCTCCCTGTCGAGACCACGTCCGTGCTCCCCGCCATCGACCCTCGACTCTCCGCGCGCGTCGCCGTCTCGCCCGACGTGAGCATCGTCTCGACGGTCGGTGTCGCGCACCAGCCTGCGGCGTATGTCGTCCCGATTCCGGGTCTCACGGCCGTCGAACCCTTTCCTTCGTTGCAGACCGCGTTTCAGCTGAGCGAGGGCGTGGTGCTGTCGCTGCCGGGCGACCTCACGTTCCAGGCCACCGCGTTCCTCCACGAGTACCTGAACCTGACCGACCTCACCGCGACGTGCCCGAGCGTCTTCGGGTCGGGAGTGCTGCTCGGCAACGCTCCCAACATCATGAACAACCTGTGCGTCGTCGAGACCGTGCGCGGCCAGGCGTTCGGCGCGGAGCTGTCTCTCAAGCGCAGCTTCACCAAGCGACTCGGCGGCTGGATCTCTTACACACTCTCGCGCTCGACCCGCGAGGCGTCGGCGCCGGACTACTCGGGAGCGACGGTCACCATCCCGAGCGACTTCGACAGGACCAACGTGCTGAGCGCGGTGCTCTCGTACGATCTCGGCGCTGGCTGGCGCGCGGGGGCAAGGTTCGTGACCTACACGGGGCTGCCGTACACGAGCACGCGGGACTACGTCCCCGTGGCGCCCTGGAACGGCGCGCGGATGCCGGCGTTCTATCGCGTCGACGTCCGGCTAGAGAAGCGCTGGCGGCTCGGCGAGCGGGCGACGCTCTCGCTCGTGCTCGAGGGGATGAACGTGACGCTCGACAAGGAGGTGCTCGGCGAGCACTGCGCGCCTGCTCGAGGCCAGGGTCCCAGCGCGCTGGACGCGTGCACCCCGCAGACGCTCGGGCCGATCACGGTGCCTAGCATCGGTGTCGAGGGCTTCTTTCGATAGATGCTGCGAGGCCCGTCTACTTCACGGCCGCAGCGAGCGCCGCGGTCATCGCGGCGAACGACACGCACTCGTGGGCGTCTTGACCGAGGAACGCCTCGATGCGCGGCATGCGCAGAAGCGCCTCGTCCAGCTCCTTGTCGCTCCCCTTGGCGTACGCTCCCATCGAGATGAGGTCGCGCTTCGCCTCGTAGGTCGCCACGAACGCGCGGAGGCGCCGGGCCAGGGCGGTGTGCTCCCTCGACACGACCGAATCCATCACGCGCGAGAGCGAGACCGTGACGTCGACGGCCGGGTAGCGTCCGCGCGCTGCGACGGTGCGATCGAGGACGACGTGGCCGTCGAGGATGCCGCGTACCTCGTCCGCGATCGGCTCGTCCATGTCGCCCCCTTCGACGAGCACCGTGTAGATGGCCGTGATGGACGCGTTGCCCGACACGTCCCCCTGACCGGAGCGCTCGAGCAGGCGCGGGAGCATCGCGAAGACACTCGGCGGATAGCCTCGCCGCGCCGGAGGCTCGCCCGCCGCGAGGCCGATCTCACGCTGCGCCCGCGCAAACCGCGTGACCGAGTCCACAAGGAGGAGGACCTTCGCCCCCTCGTCGCGAAAGGCCTCGGCGTAGGCGGTCGCCACCTGCGCGGCACGCAGCCTTTCCAGCGCGGGAGCGTCGCTGGTCGCAGCGACGACCACGCTCCGCGCGCGCCCCTCGGCGCCGAGCGAGCGCTCGAGAAACTCCGAGACCTCCCGTCCGCGCTCTCCGACGAGCGCGACGACGACGACATCCGCGTTCGAGCCGCGGGCGATCGCGCCGAGCAGGGTGCTCTTGCCTACGCCGGAGCCCGCGAACAGACCGACGCGTTGCCCTTCGCCGACGGTGAGCAGGCCGTCCAGGACCCGGACTCCCGTCGCGAGCGGAGCCGTGATCGCTCGCCGACGGAGCGGATTCGGAGGGTCGCGGTCCACTGGCACGGCGACGCCCCCCTCTATGGGCGGCCCTTCGAGCGGGCGTCCGAGCCCGTCGACGACGCGACCGAGCAGCGCACGTGAGACGCGGACCTGGAGCGGCCCTCCCGTGGTCTCGATCGGATCGTCTGGACCGACGCCGGCGAGCCCGCCGAGCGGCATCGCGATAGCTTCGCCGTCGCCGAACCCGACCACCTCGCACGCGAGCGGCCCCCCGCGACGCTGAACCACGAGCACGTCGCCGACCCGAGCTCCGGGTACCGCCACGCGAAGCGCGAGCCCCGTGACGCCCAGCACGCGTCCGGTCGGGCGTGTCGCCGGGGCGATGGCGAGCTTGGCGCGGAGCGCATCGAGGTCCACTGGGGTAGACTATCCGCTGCACGTCCGAGAGGGGCGTCCTTGAGGGGCTCATGACACGTTCATTTCGTAGACCTGCGCGGGCTTCGCGAGGCTCCGTCCACTTCGCGTCGGCGCTTCCGTTGCTGGCCGCGCTCGTCGTGGCTTGCTCGAGCACCCCTACCGGTATCTCTTTCCCGGTTCTCTCCGATCTCTCGCTTCCGCCGTCCGTCGCGGCAGGCAGTACGGAGCTGGTGTCGTTCACCGTCTCGAACAGCGCGGGCGTCGGCAGCCTCACTGTCGACATACAGCTCACGAAGCCTGGAGCATCGACGAGCACGCCCGAGTCGACGCCTCTCACCGTCGGTGGCGACCCGAGCGTGACTCAGGCGGGAGGGAGCGTCGAGATCGCGATCCCCGCCGGCGCGGCGATCGGCACCTACGGCGTCTCGATCACGGTCAGCGACGGCGTCGATGTCAGCAACGTGCTCACGGGGACGTTCGACGTCACCTGACGGTCACGCGCGGTTACTTTCCGCCCGCGACCTTCCGCTGACCCTCGGCGTTCACTGCGCCGCGCAGCTCGCTGTCGAGGTCGGCGAGCAGCGCCTTCGCGCGCGCCGACAGCTCGGTAGGCACGTCGACCTGGATCGCCACGATGAGCGAACCGCGACCGCGGCCGTCGAGCCTGGGGATGCCCTGCGCCTTGATCGTGAAGACCGCACCCGGCTGAGTGCCGGGCGGGATGTCGAGCGGGAGGGTGGTCGCGTCGTCCTCGATCGACGGCACGCGCGCGACCGCACCCAGTGCGGCGTCGGTGAAGCTCACGTGAACCCGGGTGACGACGTCGGCGCCGTCGCGCTCGAAGCGCGCGTCCTCCTCCACGTCGACGTCGACGTAGAGGTCGCCCGGTGGCGCGCCGGACGGCCCAGGCATGCCCTGCCCCGTCACCCGCAGGCGCTGGCCTCCGTCGATCCCTGCGGGAAAAGTGACGTTGACCTTGCGCGGCTTCTCGACGACGCCGTGCCCTTCGCACGTCTTGCACACATGCTTGATGACGGCGCCTTGCCCGCGGCACCGCCCGCACGTGCTCGTGAACATGACGAAGCCGCGCGCGTTCGAGACCTGCCCCGTGCCACGACACTGCGTGCACGTTTCGGGCTTCGTTCCCGGCTTGGCGCCGCTGCCGCTGCAGTCGTCGCAGCGCGTCGGTGCATGAACGACGATCTCGCGCTTGCAGCCGAAGGCCGCCTCCTTGAACTTGAGGCGCTGCTGGACGCGCAGGTCACCGCCGCGGCGGCTGCGCGTCTGGCCGAAGCCGCCTCCTCCGGAGAACATCTCGGAGAAGAGGTCCTGCATGTGGGAGAACACGTCCCCCATCCCGCCCGAGCCGCCCATCCCTCCGCCTTCGAGGCCGGCGTGACCGAACTGGTCGTAGACCTGCCGCTTATCCCCGTCGGAGAGGACCTGGTAGGCCTCGTTGACCTCCTTGAAGACGGCTTCTGACTTCGCGTCGCCCTGATTGCGGTCGGGGTGGTGCTTCAGAGCCTCGCGCTTGTACGCCTTGCGCAGCTCCTCCGCAGACACCTCACGCGCGCAACCAAGGACCTCGTAGTAGCAACGTTTTTGCGACATGGCTCGATGGGGGAGGCGGGCGATGCTCGCGCACTACGCAGCATGCGCACTTCGAAGGTGGCCGCGGCAAGTTAAGCCGGCGGTGTGACATGTCAACGATTCTACGTGCCAACCCAGCCGGGTTGCCACCGGGGTTCCGTCAGGGCGACTGCGCAGCGGTGGATGTCGCACCCTCGTCCGAGCTCCCCTCGACGGGGCGACGGACACCGTCGTGAGCCTCCAGCTCTCGCGAGAGTTGCTCGAGCAGCGCGGCCTGTCGGGCAAGCTCGGTCCGCGCCTGCGTGAGCGCCTCACCGGACTCGGCGCGCACTCGAGCGTCATGCTCCTGCGCGAGCGCCTGACGGACGATGTCGAGCTCGTCCTCCGCAGTCGAGAGGCGGCGAGTGAGCACCGTGACGTCGTTGGCCTCGCGTTCGACGTGGAGGAACGCCGGCGGAGGGATCGTCATGGTCAGCTCGCTCTGCTCGTCCTCCATGCGCAGGAGCGCTTGCTCGAGCTCCTGGATGCGCCATGCAGACGTCGCTGTCGCACCTTCGCGCCGCGCGATCTCGAGCGCCGCGGCGTCGAGCCGCGCGCGGAGCTCCTCGTTCTCGGCGCGCGCACGGTCCGTTCGATGGCGAGCCTCGCGGAGCGCGCTCTCGGCGTCCCTGAGCGCGGACGCTTGCTCGGCGCCCTGATGCGCAGAAGGCGAGCCTTCCGCTCCCGTGACGCGCGCCTCGTCGAACGCATGCACCAGGTCGAGGATGATGCGCTCCCTGCGGAGCAGCTCCTCCTCGAGCAGGTGCGTCGCCCGCGCGCGCTCGCGGAGGGCGGATTCGAGCGCGATCAGCTCCTCGCCGTGACCGAGGCTCAGCGCGGCGACCTCCGACTCGAGCTCGGTGACCTCCGCTTCGAGCTCCCGCACACGCGAGGCGGCGAGCGCCATGCGCTCGATGTCTTCGCTGCGATCGGTCTCCTGCTTCCGCGAGTGACGCGCCACCTCCAGCTCGCGCTGGGCGGTCGCGAGCGCGCTTTCGGCGCGGCCGCGGGCATCTTCGGTCGCACGGAGCTTCCGCGACAGCTCGCCCGCGCCGGCCTCGAGCTGGGCCATTGCGACCTCGAGCGCGGGCACGCGATCGACCGCGACCGCGAGCACCTTGGCGTCACGCGCCAGGGCCTGGAAGCTCTCGCGCGCGGCGATGAGCTCCTGCTCGGCGCGCGCCCTCGCGCGACGCTCGTCCTCGAGCTCGCGCAGCCCGAGGGCCGTCCGGTCTCGCAGTCTCGCAAGATCCTCGTCGCGCCCGCGCCCTTCTGCGTTCCCGCGCTCGAGCCGCGCGGCGGCGTCCGCGAGGCGACCCTCGGCAGCCTGAAGCTGGGACAGCCGATCCGCGAGCTCTGCCTCGAGCGCGGCCAGGGAGTCGGTGTGCGCAACGGCCTCGCGATTCCGCTGCGCGCGAAGCTCTTCGATCTGGGCGTCGAGCAGGCTCGCTCGGAGCTGCGCCGCCGCGAGCTCCGCCCGCTCACCGCCGTACGCGATGGTCGCTTCGACGTCGACGGACGGCGCGGCGGGGACTTGCACCAGCGCGTACTCGGCGAGGCGGATGTCTTCCTGCCCCGCGATGGCGATGAACGCCTCCGGCGGCTGCGACTCGGTGACGAGCTGCGTGTCGACCGTCACCGCCGGCGCGTCGCCGTCCAGCCCGAGCTCGGCGAGCGCCACTCCGCTCCACGGGATCTGGCCGACCATGCGGACGTGCGCGAACTGCATCGCCACGAGGTCGAACAGCTCGTAGTAGTCGAGCGAACCGCCCCCCCCGTGTCGAGACCGACCGCGAGCGTTCGCGTCGGCGCTGCGAGAGCGCACGAGCGCAGCGCCGCCCGGCGCGAGGAGGCGTCGGATCCGCGCGAGGAGCGGCGCGGGAGCGGTGACCTCGCCGAGGTCGAGGACGACGGCCAGGTCGAAGGCTCCGTCACGAACGTCGAACTCCCCCTGCGGCAGCGGCAGGACCGTGAGGCCTCGGGGCGCTCGCTCGGCGTGGGCAGCCGCGCGCGCCGGCTGCGGGTCGTACAGGTGAACGACGCGGGCGCCGAGATCCAGGAACCGCTCTCCGAGCCGACGCGTCGCGTCTCCCAGCACGACGACGCGGCGACCGGCCACGAGCGGCTCGGCGTACACGCAGAGCGCATGGAGCGGCGAGGCAGGCAGTTCGGACGGATCGGTCATCGGTACCTCGGTCGACAGGGCGAGCAGGGGTACCTTGTAGCCGCTTCGGCGCCAGAATTCTCTGTCCCAATTCTCACGGCGCTCCCGGCGCGGGGGCACCTGTTCAGGTCGCGGCAGGCTGGGGCTCGTTCGCCGGCATCGCCGCACGGGCGATCGGGGGCGCTCTTCGGTCGGCCGCGCCAGCCTCTTTCGCCCACTCGCCTTCTTCTCCTACGCGGCGATCGACGAGCGCGCGCGAGAGGGTCTTCACCAGCGCCGCCGTCACCGTCCTGGTCGGGAGGCGCGGCGAGAGACGGTAGACGCGCTCGTCCGGCTTCCGGCCGGGCACGGGCATCACTCCTGCTGCGAGCACCGTCATCTTGGCCGCGGCGGCGGTCGCCTCCTGCACGCGGACCAGCACCTCCGGGGTCGCCACGAACGACGTCGCTGCGTGACTCCATGCAAGGCCGACCTCGACGCCCACCAGGCCGTCGAGCGGCGCGCGCGGGAGGACAAGGACACGGACTTCGTCCGGACGCGTGACGCCGTCAGGGACGCGCGCCCACGGAGACACACGCAGCCCCTTCGTGCGCACGAGCGTACGGAACAGGCGCCCGAGCCAGGCGCCGTGTCTCGGGCTGAGCCCTGCGCCGCCCGGAGGGAGCTGAGAAGGCGTTCCCGTCGTGAACAGCGGTAGGAGCACGAGGGCGTCGAGCGGCAGGAAGAGGGGCGCTTCCGGCTGGGTCGCGCGGAGCAGCTGCCCTGCCGCGAAGAAGCAGCCGACGGCGCCGACGCTCCCGAGAGCCCACAGGAAGAGCGTGAGCTTGCGTGCGCCGTCGCCGGCATGTGCCCTGAACACCTCCTCCGGACGAAGAGCGAGCCAGCGGCCCGGGCCCCTCGCGGGACGCGTGGCGGCCAGAGCCGCGGCGCTCGGCGGGCGGAGCACCGTGCAGGTCATCGCGAGGACAATCGCCGCGGCGCCCGCGAGCGGCGCGTCCACGAGCTGGAGCGAGAGGCCGACGAAGAGCGCGGCGCCGGCTGCCGTGGCTCTCTCCCACGACGGAAGCGGGACGAGGCCGCGAGCCGCCAGCTGCGACGCACGTCCAGCCGCATCGAAGGCGCGATCCTTCGAGCGCACGGCCGCCGTGAACGCGAGCGAAAGCAGCGCGAGGACCGCGTACGCGAGCGCGTCCGGTCCGGCGGGCTGGTCATGCCTGGGTGGCGGTGGTGGATGCGCGAGCGTCGGGCTTCGTCCGCCGTCGAACGCCTTCGCATCCAGACGCACCGCCCAGACGACCTCCTCGCCACGACCCACGTGAGGTCGCGTCAGCTCGACGTCGTCGTGGGTCGGCGTCCGCTTCAGCGTCGCCGCCACCCCGTCGTCGCGCATCGCGCCTTCGCCGATCAGCGCGGAGGGTGCCTCGAGCGCCGGCGGAAGCGAGAACGTCACCTTCGGCCCCTCGTAACCTTCGGTCGGGAGTGTGGCCCTCCACACGAGCCGGTACGCCGACCCGTCCCGGACCAGCTCTCCTGCTTCTGCGAGGTTCACGGAGTACGCGACCTTCAGGCGGTACTGCTGGCCGTGCCGGAGCGCCTTCGGCTCGGTCAGCGTCACCCGCAGGCCACGGCCCGGCAGGGTCGCCACGATGGCTCCGATCGTCTTCCCCTCCTCCGACTCGAGGGTCGACGTCGGCTCCGGCTGCGCGGACGGCTCGGTGCCTACGAGGTCGATCGTGCGCGGCTGCCCTGCGACGACGCGCCAGGTGAGCGCGTGCTCGATCCGCGCGACGCCTGCCGTGTCGACGGTGACTCGCACGTCGTCCGCCGTGACGTGGCTCTCCTCGTAGTACGCAGACGCTTGTCGGACGTGCCCGCACGCCAGCACGACCGCGCCGACGGCCGCGACGGCGATGAGCGCTCGGAGTGGAAGGCCGGGTGCGTGTGAGCCCATGTCCGAGGCTCTTGTTAGCGAGGGCGGACCGCGCGGGCCAACTCTTGCGGCTACGACGGTCCGGCGCTGCCCAAGAAGAAGGTGTGGCAGACGTCACCGCCCGGGCGTGCGACGATTCAAGCATGCTCAAGCTGCGTGTGTTCCGGGTCTCGGCGTCGGTCGGTCTCGTTGCCGTCGCCTATGCGTGTGGTCAATCGTCGGGAGCAACGAGCGGCGATGGCGGGACGGGCGCCTCGAGCACTCGAAGCGGGTCGAACGCCAGCACGGGATCGTCGACCCACGCCGGCACGACACACGGCTCCACGAACACGAGCCCGTCGAGCAGCAGCATCATCGGCCAGAGCAGCGAGAGCAGCGGCGCTTCCAGCAACGCCTCGACGACATCGGGCTCCGGCCCCACCTGCGCGGGCTTCAATGCCGTCGGAGGGCTCTTCCAGGCTTCGGAGCCCTGGAACACGGCCGTCGACAGTGACCCTGTCTCCACGAGCTCCGACACCATCATCAACTGGCTTTCGGGCGCAGGCGGATGGGGGAACGGCAACAAGCTCCAGATCGACTTCTCGATCAACATGCTCTGCGCGGACGCGACGACGCCCACGCAGACCTTCACCGTCACCGGAGGCTCCTGCTCCCCGGACTGCGACAGCGTCACGACGTTCCCGGTGCCGCCGGGCGGCGCGGTCGAAGGGGAGACCGGCTACGCGTGCACGATGGGCGGCGACTGCCACATGCTCGTCGTCGACGTCGCGACGAAGCAGCTCTGGGAGATGTGGCAGGCGTTCGACCCGCCCTCGTCCACCGCGTTCAACACGACGAGCGGCGCGTTCGTGTGGGACCTGACGAAGCCGTATCCCCCGAACCTGCGCGGCGACGGCTGCACCAGCGCCGACGCCGGCGGCTTCCCGATCGCGGCGATGCTCTTCACGGCCGACGAGATCGCGGCAGGGCACATCGATCACGCGATTCGCTTCATCCTCCCCAACGCGCGCATCGAGGGGGGCGCCGTCTACGTGCACCCCGCGTCGCACACGACGAGCGGGCCCGGCGGTGCGAGCGGCGCCGCGAGCGCCCCTCCCTACGGCGTCCACTTCCGGCTGAAGTCGACGTTCGACCTCACGCAGCTCCCGACCGGTGCGCAGGTCGTCGGCAAGGCGCTGCAGAAGTACGGGATGTTCCTGGCAGACGGCGGCAACATCGCGCTCACGGCGGCGAACGATCAGTTCACGACCGCGAAGTGGACCGACGCGGACGTGAACGTCGGCTCGCACGACCTCTTTCCTCTTCAGGTGACGGATTTCGAGGTCGTCGACCTGGGCACCCTCGTCACGACCGGCGACAGCTGCGTCCGCAACCCGTAGCAGCCTCGCGTTTCTCGCCGCCGCTTCAACAAGACAGCGTGCGATCCCGTCCTCGCTCAGGGGTCGAGCTGGAGCGCGAACCACACGGCGTCGCGGATGGACTCCGCGGGCATGTTGAGCCGCAGCTCGCGGACGCCGCCCGCGTCGTCCGCGGTCGGCGGGAGCGGCGCGCTCGTCACGGTGATCGGCGTCACCCCCTTCGCGGGCAGGTGCGCGAGGAGCGCTTCCCAGTGCTTCGCCTCCGCGGCTTGCTTGCCCGTCATCGCGCTCAGCCCCATCTCGATGAACGCGCGGACCGTCAGGTAAGCTCCTGCGCTCATCCGCGTGTCCTTGAAGCCGTCGAGGCCGCGCTCCGTCGCGTGGGCGCCGAGCGTGTCGGGGTTCTTCGCCGAGAACGACGCGAGCGCCTTGCGGAGGGCCGCCTCGCTCGTCGAGATCGCGAACCAGCTGCGCGCTCCGTCGGGGATCACGACGAGGTGGTAGACGTCCGGCGGGGTCTTCGGAGCGGCGACGTTCGTCGCGGCGACGAGCGGCGGGTGCGCGCTCTCCTTCGCGGCCTTGCCACCCTTGCCGGGCGCATGCTTCTTCGCTGTCGCCGACTCCGCCGGCACCGTGATGATCACGTGCACCGCGTCTCGCGGAAGGCCCGGCAGCGCCCCGCCGAGCTTCAGGAGCGGGACGTCTGCGCCCGCGTGCTCGTCTGCCTTCAGCCACTTCGCCACCGCAGGCCGGTTCCACGTCGCGACGAGATCGCGCAGCATCTTCTCGCTCGTGGCGGGGAGCGCGTCTTGCTCCATGAGCCAGTACGACGTCCCGTCCGCCATCCCGTGCGCGAACGCGCCGCGCTCGCCGTGAATCAGCTCGGTCACCGTCTGCGCCATCGCGCGGCGATCCCCCTCGGCGATCTTCTGCTTCTTGAGCTGCTCGTCGATGGCCGCGAGGACGAGCTCGCGAGGGTGCTGGAGGTCGGCGCCGTCCACGCCGCTCCCGAACGTGGCGAGGTCGACGTCGGCAGGAAGGCGCCAGAACGCCTCGGGCGGCACGTCGACGCGCTCGGGGTGTGCGGTGACGAGCTTCGCGACCAGCGACGTCGCAGACTTGAAGGTCGTGCGATACGACAGCGCGGCGTGCGCAGGGTCGAGCGTCGCGTCGAGGGTGATCGCGTCGAGGTCGGCGACGCCCTCGAAGAAGTCGCCGACGACGGCCGTCACCAGATCGCTCGTCGCGGGCTCGTGCTCCGGATCGAGCCCGAGGGCGGAGGTGAGGATCGACATCCCCTGCAGTCGACCGAGCGTCGCGAAGCCACCGACCGGGCCCGCGTGGAGCTCGACGTGCACGTCTCCCGGGATCGTCTGGCCCGGCGTGGTGCGCGTCAGGTACGCGCCGAGCGCAGAGAGCGCGTCATGGGAGGAGGCGCACACGAGACGGAACGCGGACGCGCCCGCGGACGGCGCGAGCTCGCACGCGGGGCCGCCTCCCTCGTCGGACTTCTCGGGCGTCGCGCGCGAGGGCGTGTCCATGTGCGGCACGAGCTTCGACACGCCCGGGTCGCCCGACACGAGGTCGAACTTCGGCGCGAGCGCAGACTTCGCGGCGTCGATGTCGGTCACCGCCGCCGAGAACGCGAAGTACGCCTTGGGCGGGAGCTTCACCTCGAACGACGACGCGAAATCGATCGCCTGCGCGGTGTCGACGACCGCGGAGAGCTTTCCGTAGTCCTTCGAGCTCATCACCGTCTCGACGAACCCCTCGAACAGGGTGCTCGCCTCGAGCGAGGGCAAGCGCGCCCAGTCGGTCGCGACCTTCACCGTCGCCGACGCGTTCTTCACGCGGCCGAAGAGGATCAGGTTCGTCGGCGCGGGCACGGGCGTGCGATCGATCGGCGGCGCCGGAGGCGGCGCGTGCACGACGACCGCCGTGACCGGTGGGGCGGGCGGAGCGGAGCCGCAGGCGAGAGAGAACACCGCCAGAGTCGCGGGAGAAACGAGCGAGAAGAGGCGGCGGAACCGGCGGCGTTCGGTCATGGCGCGCGCCAGCATACCGATCGCGCAAGCGCAAGCTAGCGCCGTGAGCGGCGTCGGGCGTAAGGATCGTAGCGCTCCGTCGCACCTGCCACAGACAGCTCAAACACGAGCGAGCGCGCAAGAAGCCCATGCAGTTCCCGCTGAATCCCGCCCAGGCCGCCGCGGTCGAGCACCAGAACGGACCGCTCCTCATCCTGGCAGGCGCGGGGTCCGGCAAGACGCGCGTCATCACGCAGCGGATCGCGCGTCTCCTCGAGCGCGGCATCCCGCCGTCCGCCATCCTCGCCCTGACGTTCACCAACAAGGCGGCGGGCGAGATGAACGAGCGCGTCGACGCGATCCTCCACGGCAAGAAGAAGCCGGGAGAGAAGCCGCGCAGGCACAAGGTGCCGCTCGACCCGCGGCACGTCACCATCACCACCTTCCACTCGTTCGGCCTCGGCGTCCTCACGCGCGAGCGCGCCGCGGTCGGCGGGTCGTTCACCATCTTCGATCAGGGCGACTGCCTCGGCGCCGTGAAGGAGATCCTTCGCACGGTCGACGCAGGGAGACGGCTCGACGCGCCCGCGATCCTCGCGCGGATCTCGAACGCGAAGAACGCGTTCCTCACGACCGAGGATCTGCCGAACCGCGAGGGGGACGAGTACGACGAGATCACGCGCATCGTGTTCCCGAAGTACGAGGCCGCGCTGAAGGGCTTCCGCGCGTTCGACTTCGACGACCTCGTGTGCGGCACGGCCAGGCTCTGGCGCGAGCGGGCCGACGTCCTCGCGCGCTGGCGCGAACGCTACCGCTACCTCCTCGTCGACGAGTACCAGGACACCAACCGCGCCCAGCTCGAGCTGCTCCTCCAGCTGGCGGGCGAGCACCAGAACATCTGCGTGGTCGGCGACGACGACCAGTCGATCTACGCCTGGCGCGGCGCGGACGTGCGCAACATCCTGGAGTTCGAGGACCAGTTCAAGGGCGCGGTCGTCGTGAAGCTCGAGCAGAACTACCGCTCGCGCGCGCCCATCATCGCGGTCGCCAACGCCGTCATCGCGAAGAAGCTCGACCAGCGCCACAAGAAGGTGCTGTTCACCGACCGCGGCGGGGAAACGAAGGTGCGCGCGGCGATCGCCCCGACGCCCGAGGTCGAGGCCGCGTGGGTGTCGCGCCAGGTCGACGATCTCGTGCGCGGAGACCGCGTCGCGGCGAGCGAGGTCGCGGTGCTCTATCGATCGAACGGGCAGTCGGCGGCGCTCGAGGAGGCGCTGCGCGAGCGCGGCATCCTCCATCGCGTGCTCGGCGGGCAGCAGTTCTTCGAGCGCAAGGAGGTGAAGGATCTCCTCGCGTACGTGAAGGTCGCGCTCAACCCGCACGACGAGATCAGCCTGCGCCGCATCATCAACTACCCCGCGCGCGGCATCGGCGACGGGAGCCTCGAGAAGCTCGCGGTGAACGCGCTCGCGAGGGGGTGGACGCTGTGGCAGGCGGTCGAGCGGGTCGACGCGCTCGACGACGTCTCGGCCGCGGCGCGCGAGGGGTGTCGCGCGCTCGAGAAGCTCGTGCTCGACACGAAGAAGGACCTCGACGAGAGCGGCGGCAGCCCGACCGGAGCCGTGCGCCGCCTGGCCGAGCGGACCGAGCTGCGCGCGGAGGTCGACGCGAGCTCACCCTCGGGGCAGATCGCGGCGCGGCGATGGGCGAACGTGGAGTCGCTGCTCGCGTCGTTCCAGCGGCGAGAGGCGCGCGCAGGGGTCTCGGAGGGGGAGTGGATCGGCTCGTTCGTCCACGCGCTGACGCTCGAGCAGGGGAAGGACGACGAAGAGACAGGCGAGCGGGTCACGCTCTGCACGCTCCACGGGTCCAAGGGGCTCGAGTTCGATCACGTCTTCCTCGTCGGGTGCGAAGAGGGGCTCCTTCCCCACTCGCGGACGCTCGACACGCGCGCGACCGACGCCTCGCCGCAGGACATCGAGGAGGAGCGCAGGCTCTTCTACGTCGGCGTGACGCGAGCCCGGGAGACGTTGACCCTCACGCGCGCCGCCACACGAGCGATGCGCGGCAAGGCGATCCCCCGCACACCGAGCCGGTTCCTGCTGGAGATCCCCGAGGAGCTGCTCGAGCAGTTCAACGTCAAGGACGAGCCGTCGAAGCCGGTGGCGTCGCTCGAGCAGGGAGCGAACGCCCTCCTCGCTGCCCTGGACGCGCTCGGGTAGGTCCGATTCGACTCCGAGTCGACCGCTGTCGACCTGGACTCGACTGGAATCGACTCCGACTCGATTCGAACCGACCTGGAGTCGACCGGAACCGACTCTGACTCGACTGGAATCGACTCTGACTCGATTCGAACCGACCTGGACTCGACTGGAACCGACTCCGAGTCGATTCGAACCGACTCCGAGTCGACAGGGCTCAAACGAAACCAGCGGCAAGCAGGCTCTCGCCCACATGCCGCTGATTGAGACCCGCACGTCGTGCAGGCCAAGCCAAGCGTGCGAAGTTCTGCGTCAGCGCCAGCCGTAGCGGTGGTGACCCCACTCGCCGCGGTAGCCGTGCAGGTAGCCCGGCTCGGCCGCGTAGCCGTGCCAGTAGCCGTGGTCACGGTAGTACCAGCGGTTGTTGTAATAATAGTGGGCATACCCGTTGTAATAGACGGGGCGGTAGCTCGCGACGTAGGCGTCCGAGGGGTACACGACGACCTGGGCTTCGGCCGAGGTGGTGTGCGTACCGACTGCCGTCATCGCGGCGAGCGGGACGATGGCGGAGAGCATGATCTTGGCGATGCGGTTCATGTTGGATTCCTTCTGCCTCACGGCTCGTTGGCGTGCTCACGGAGAGAAGCTGAGACCTTCGTACGCTGGTCGGCCGTAAGGACGGGCGAGAGCGCCTGGTAAAACCGGACCATCCTCGCGGCGCCCCACGCAGCGATGTGCGTGTTCGCCGGGTCGGCGGTGACGAGCGTCTTCGCGTCGAACGTCGGGAGAACGAACGCGGTCGCAAAGGCCTTGGCGTGTGCCTCGGCCGCGGCCGGGTCGAACGCGGTACGGGCCGAAGCGACGCCGCCGAGGTTCGCGCGGACCTTGTCGACCTGATCGCCCGTCAGGCCGATCTCGGTGGCGAGCTGCGCGATGTGGCCCTCGGGGCGAGCGTTGTCGTGGCCCTGGTCGCCGGCGTTCGAGTCCTTCCATAGAGACCAGTGGGCCTCGACCTTGTCGACGAGAGCGACCCGCTGCTCGGCCGTCAGCACGTTGTGCAGCGCGTTGAGCGCGTCTGCGGTCGCGCCGTGGACCTGGCCGGCCGCTGCGCTGACGGCCGCGACCGCCGCGTCCACCTTCGCCTGATCGATGTTGCCTGCGGCGATTCCGTCGGCGAGCACGTTCATGAGCGCGCCGTTCGCGACGCGCACGGGCTCCGTCCGGGCCTTGAAGTCCGCCTTCACCTTCTCGATGGCGGCGTCCTGGTCCGGAGTCGCGCCGACGGTCTCGACCGCCGCGAGGACGAAGCCGGCGAAGCCGCCGTGGTGGTGACGATGGTGGGCCTTGAGCTCGACCGTCGCCTGGTCATCCTCCATGCTGCCGGCAGACGCGACACCCTCCGTCGTCGTCGTCGGGGACTGAGCTGGTGTCGCAGTCTCTGCGCACCCGACGCTCGTCACACCCGCCACTACCGAGAACACCCCCAACCAGCCTAGACGCGTCATGAACGACCTCCTTGCGCCCGCATGCTCTGCGCACACGGAACACTGCGCAAGGCCGAACACGCGGACGAGAGGTGAGCGCGCACTATTTCGTGCATGGGTTGGGACCGCGCTCTCATCGTAACGGGTTTGACGGGAGTGACCAGCGAACCATGCAGAACGACCACGCCACCCGAACGGGTGACGCGGTCGAGTGGAGCGCAGTCACCCGCACCTCTGGAGGGTGCATGTGCAGCAAATTCAGGTGCAGGAGCCTGCGCTCGGACGACGCTTCGCGTGGAAACCGCGTGCGGCCGAGGTTGAGGGCAGGTTGAGGGCAGTGAGAACCACATGTGCGCCACGCTGAGCGTCGTGGTGACTGGGCTCTACTCGACCAGGCCTGCGGGTGACTGCGCTCTGCTCAACAGCCCTCTACTCGGAAGCCAGCCTCTTCTTCAGGCTTCCATCCGCGATCGCGGCCTTCGTCAGGTCCTCTCCACCGATGAGGACGCCCCGGACGAACACCTGGGGGAAGGTCGGCCAGCCGCTCCAGAGCTTGAGGGCGAGGCGGGGGCGCCATTCGGAGAAATAGCTTCCGAATTCCATGTACTTGAACGCGATGCCGGCCTCGTCGAGCGCCGCGCGGACCTTCTTCACGTGCGGGTTCTGCGCCATCCCGACGACAACGACAGGGTTGTCCGCCACCGCTCGCGAGACCTGCTCGACGATGTCGGTCTGGAACGAGATGATCTTCCCCAGCGCGTCGGGGGCGATGCGTGCGGGGTCGTGGAGCGGGCGGGTGATCGGGGCTGTCGTCGGTGCAGTCATGGGGAGATGTGTGACACACGGAGCGGTGTAGGCAAACAGCGAAGGGTTCGCTCGCCTCCCCCTTCCGCTGGCCGGGCGAACCGTCGCCGACGCGCATTGAGATGCCGCGGCAGCCTCCTGGGTGTTGAGAACGTGCGCCACGCGAAGCGTCGTCCGAGCGAGCGCAGGCTCCTGCACCTGACTGGGCTCCCACTGCACGTCGTAAAAGTGCGGGTGACTGCGCTCCACTCTACAGAGGTGCGGGTGACTGCGCTCCACGCAACAAGAACGGGACGACGGCCTCGGCGAGCTTCCGTCTGCCGCCGAGGAAGAAGTGGTCGTTCCCTGGAAACACCTGGAGCGTCGCGCCGAGGCTCGACGCCAGCGCCTCGGCTTCGGCGACGTCGCAGAACTCGTCGTTGTCGCCGAGGTAGATCGCCAGCCTCGCGTCCCCTTTCCCTCGCAAGGTCGAGGCGTCCTCCTTCACGAAGTCGAAGATGCGGACGGCGGGCGCGACGAGGGCGACACGCTCGACCGTTCCTTCGAGGGCGGCGGCGCGTAGGCCTACCCAGGTGCCGAACGAGTAGCCGGCGACGGCGAGCTTCGCGTGAGGGAAACGAGCAGCAAGGAACCGGAGCGCGGCGCGTGCGTCGAGCGTCTCCCCTCGGCCATTGTCGTACGACCCGCCGCTCTTCCCTACCCCGCGGTAGTTGAAGCGCAGCGTCGCGACCCCCTCGCCCTTCTCCGCGAGCACCTTGCCGAGCGCGACGACCACCGCGCTGTGCATCGTGCCTCCGTAGAGAGGATGCGGATGGAGCAGGAGTACCGCGCGATCCGCCGAGGCCGCGCCGCGCACGCGCGCTTCGATCGCGGGCTCGCCCGGGAGCCCGTCGATCATCACCGCGACCTCGCCCGGAAGCGTGACGGCCGGCGACATCACCGGCTGCGACGGAGGCGGCGGAAGATCGTGAGTTCTCGCCATGGGGGACGTCTCCGTCTCGTCAGCCCTTCGCGAGCGCGACGATGCGGTCGACGGCGCCTGCGAGCGCGACGGCTTCGGCCTTCTTCGGATCGGGCTCGCTGCGCAGCTTCACCTCGACGTTCCCTGCCGCGAAGCTCTTGCCGCCGAAGGTCACGCGCACCGGGATGCCGATGAGATCCGCGTCCTTGAACTTCACCCCCGGCCGCTCGTCGCGATCGTCCCAGAGCACCTCGACGCCGCGCGCCCAGAGCTCGTCGTAGAGCTTCTTCGCCGCCGCGAGCAGCGGCTCGTCCTTGCCGAGCGTGCACAGGTGAACGTGGTACGGCGCGATGGTCGCGGGCCAGCGCATCCCCCCCTCGTCGTTGTGCTGCTCGATGGTCGTCGCGACGAGCCGCGACACGCCGATGCCGTAGCACCCCATCACGAACGGCCGCCGCTGCTGCTGCTCGTCGAGGAAGGTGGCGTTCATGGCGGCGCTGTACTTCGTGCCGAGGATGAAGATGTGGCCCCCTTCGATCCCCTTGTAGGACGCCAGCTTTCCGTCCGCGCAGACCGGGCAGCCGTCGCCGGTCGTCGCGAGGCGGAGGTCCGCGATCTCGGCCTTGAAGTCGCGGCCGTACACGACGCCGGTCAGGTGATGGTCGGTCTCGCTGGCGCCCGTGATGGCGGGGACGACGTGGGCGGCCGCGCGGTCGATGACGACCCGACCCTTCCAGCCGACCGGCCCTGCGTAGCCGACCTTCGCGCCGGTCTCCTTCTGCACGACGGCGTCGGTCGCGAGGAACACCTCGTCGACCCCGAGCGCGCGCGCGAGGCGCACCGGGTTGACCTCGTGATCTCCGCGGACGACCGCGAGGACGACGCTCTCGCCGGCCGCGTAGACGAGCGACTTGAGGAAGCTCGACGCGGGCGCCTTCAGGAACGCAGCGACCTCCTTGATGCTCCCCACGCCGGGCGTGTGCACCTTCGCGAACGCAGGCAGGTCGCTCGTGGTGCTCGCTTCGGCGCTCGTCGCGGGCGCGCGGACGGTCGCGATCTCGACGTTGGCGGCGTAGTCGCACGTGTCGCACGCGACGATGGCGTCCTCGCCCGAGTCGACGAGCACCTGGAACTCCGCACTGGTCGAGCCCCCGATTGCGCCGGGGTCGGCCGCGACCATGCGGTAGTTGAGCCCGAGCGCGTCGAAGATGCGGCAGTACGCCTTGCGCATCGTCTCGTAGCTGGCGGCGGCGCCGGCCTCGTCGACGTCGAACGAGTACGCGTCCTTCATGAGGAACTCGCGCCCACGCAGGAGCCCTCCACGGGGGCGGGGCTCGTCGCGGAACTTCGACTGGATCTGGTAGAGGTTCTTCGGCAAGTCGCGGTAGCTCTTCAGCTCGGCGCGCGCGATGTCGGTGACGATCTCCTCGTGCGTCGGGCCGAGGTGGTAGTCGCCCCCTTTGCGGTCCTTCAGGCGGAAGAGCACGTCGCCGTACACGTCCCACCGTCCGGTCTCCTTGAAGTACTCGGCGGGGAGGAGCGCGGGCATGAGGATCTCCTGCGCGCCTGCGCCGTCGAGCTCACGACGGATGATGGCCTCGACCTTCCGCAGCACGCGAAGGCCGAGCGGCAGGAAGTCGTACGACCCTGCGCCGATCTTGCGGATGAACCCGCCGCGCGTGAGCAGGGCGTGGCTGACGTTGCCGGCATCGGCAGGGGCTTCGCGGACTGTGGGGATGAGGGCGTTCGTGAACCGCATGATGGCGGCGGAAGTAGCACGGATGGGGCGGGCTCGGCTCGCTCTCCGGTGAGCGCCGCATCAGCGAGCGCGCAGCCGTGACCCATCGCGTTCGAAGGTCACCTGGCAAACCGACTGCAAGCCTCCGGCCTTCTTCACTTCGATCACGAACCGGCCCGCAGGGTGCGCGGCGTCGGCATAGGTCCGCGCGAGCAAGTCGCACGTCGGCGGCGTCCAGAAGACGCCGACCTGGCACGTCACGAGCCCGGGCGCGCTCTTGCTGTCGGCTTCGACGCCGCCGTCGGCGAGATTGCGGGCGTCGTTCGCGAGCTTCGCGACGTCGGCGGCCGTGAGCACGAACGCCTGGTCGCAGTTGCCTGCCCTTCGCACCTCCTTTGCGCCAGGCGCAGACTGCGCCCGGTACATGATCGACGCCGAGTCCCCCACCATCTTGACGACGCGCTGGCCGTCGGTGGAGCTCGCGAGACGCCACGCGAGGAACCCGCAGCCGATGACCGCGACGACGCCGCATCCGAGGACGATGAGGACGGCGATCAGACACCCGGACGTGCGCTTCCTGGCGGGTGCGCCTTCCATCCCCCCTGGATAGCTGGGAAGCGCGCGGGAGGTCTACTGGACGGCTCGGCGCGACAGGCGCGACAAGTTGCCCTACCCGGCGCGAGCTTTCCGACCTCGCCTGACCGTGCGGTCCCTGCGCTCGTGTGCAGAGCCAATGGTCTCGGCCACTTGCGCGCGGCATCGCGGTTGCACTGACCTAGATTCGCAGGTCGTCACTCAGCGGCGGCCGCCAGGATAGAGTCATGATTACGAACTTTGCAGGTGCAGTCGGTCGATGGGTTGCTCCGCTTGTCCTCGCCGCATCGACGTTCTGCGCGACGCTCGGCGTCTCGTCCGTCGCGTCTGCAGACGAGCGCGGTCGCGAAGTCTCTGCGGAAGGCCATCGTGACCATCGCGAGGGCGGGCGTCGCGATGAGCATCGTGACCACGGGCGACGTGGGGGCCGCGGTGAGCACGGCAGGCGCCATGGCGGTCGTCGCGGCGAGCACCGTCGCTAGGAGCGACGGCACGGGGTAGCCGGTGCAGTCGACCGGCTACCGCCGCGCGAGCCCGACCCATCGCCCGTCCGACAGGCAGGTGAGCGCCACGGCCAGCGCGTCCGCCGCGTCGGCCAGGGGCACCTCGGGGAGCCCGAGGATCACACGAACCATCTGCGCGACCTGACCCTTCGCCGCCCTCCCGCCTCCCGCGACGGTCCGCTTCACGCGCGCGGGCGGATACTCGGCGATGGGTAGCCCGGCGCGCGCGCACACGAGCAGCGCGACCCCTCGAGCGTGACCCAGCTTCGCCGCGGCCTGCGCGTCCTTCGCGAAGAAGAGCCCCTCGACGCTCGCGTGCGTCGGTGCGTGTCGCTCGACGACGCCGACGAGCTCCGCCTCGATCACGACCAGTCGATCGGCGAAGGTCCCGTCGAGGTCCGGGTGGACGATGCCGTGGGCCACATGAACGAGCCTCGTGCCCGCGCGCCGCACGACGCCCCATCCGAAGTGACGTGACCCGGGGTCGAGCCCCAGCACGGTGGGGCCAGCGGGCAGAGCCGAGGTCTTCGGCAAGCTAGGTTTCGAGCTTGGCGAGCTCTTCGTCCGAGATGTCGAAATCCGCGTAGACGTTCTGGACGTCGTCGTGGTCGTCGAGCGCCTCGACGAGGTTGAGCGCGACCTGCGCGTCGCGCCCGGCGAGCAGCTTCTTCGCCTTGGGGAGGTAGGCCAGCGAGTTCCCGAGCACGGGGATCTTGGCGGCCTCGAGCGCGGCACCCACGACGTTCATCACCTCGGGCGCGGTCGTGATCTGCCACTCCTCATCGCCCGAGTAGTCGTCGGCGCCGGCTCCGACGGCGACCTCCATCAGCTGGTCCTCCGTCGCCGCCGACTTCGCGACGCGGATGACCCCCTTGCGCTCGAAGGCCCAGCCTGCGGCGCCCCCGCCTCCGAGCACGCCGTTGTTCTTCTCGAAGATCTTGCGGATCTCGGCGACGGTGCGGTTGCGATTGTCGGTCATGCCTTCCACGAGGAAGAGCGTCCCCCCGGGGCCGGAGCCCTCGTAGAGAACCTCCTCGTACGACGCCCCCTCGATCTCGCCCGTCCCGCGCTTCACTGCGCGCGAGATGGTGTCGTTCGGCATCGACTGCCCCTTGGCGTCGGCGATGGCCGAGCGGAGGCGCGGGTTGCCAGAAGCGTCTCCCCCGCCCATGCGCGCGGCGACGGTGAGCTCCTTGATCAACTTGGTGAAGAGCTTGCCGCGCTTGGCGTCGAGCGCGCCCTTCTTGTGCTTAATCGTGGCCCATTTGGAGTGGCCGCTCATGGATGTCTCGCGTTCGGTGGGCGTCGGGGGAGGGAGAGCTCGCGGCTGCGGCTGCTGCAGAGGCGGGCGGAGGAGTCGAGGAGAGTGAGAGCGGCGACGGTAGTCGCAGGTGCGAAGGATGACAACCGACGGTGAGCGATGATCGACCCATGAACGCCACACACGCATGCACGGACGGGTGACGCTGCGATCGAGCAGAGCGATCGGTTAGAGTCGTCTCGTGCGCGCGGTCTCTTGCAAGGCGAGCGGAATGCTCCTTGACGTCGTCGAGGCGGCGGGTGTTCCGATCGAGCCGCTGGCCCTTGGCCTCCCCGTGTCGCTCGCACGTCTGCGCGATCCGCGCGCGTGGCTCGACTGGGACACGTTCGCGCTCGTGCTCGCGCGGGTCGAGAGCGCGTGCGGCGACACCCTGTCGCTCGAGGAGATCGGGGCGCGGCTCCTCACGGTGCCTTCCTTCGATGTCCTGCGACGGGCGGGGCAGCTGATCATGGCCCCGAAGCAGCTCTACGAGATCGCTGCTCGCATGTTCGCTCCGACCCTCTTTCCCGACGTTCGCGTGCGCCACAGCTGGCTGCCGTCGGGGCGCCTCGTCCTCCGTACAGAGCTCCCGGGCAGCTACCGCGCGTCGATCCCGTTCTTCCGGATCTGCCACGGGAACGCGGCCGCGCTCCCACGGCTGCTCGATCTGCCCGCGTCGAAGATAGAAGAGCAGACGCTCAGCGGACGAGCAGGCAGGCTCGTGCTCCTGCCCCCGCCGTCGCACACGCTCCTCGCGCGCGTGCGGCGGAGTGTGCGCACGGTGACGGCGCTCGGCGAAATATGGCGCGGCATCGAGCGCGACCAGACGGAGCTCGAGGAGAGCCTCGTCGCGCTTCGCACGTCGCGCCACGAGCTGCAGCTTCTGCTCGAGCGGCTCCCCGACGGCGTCGTCATCCAGCGTGACGGGGCATTGCTCTGGGCGAACACGGCGCTGCTCGAGATCCTCGGGTTCACTCAACTCGCGGACGTCGCAGGGCGCTCGCTCTCGAGCTTCGTGCCCGCGGAGGATCGCGCCGCGCTGACTCTCGCCATTCGCCGGGCGTCAGCGAGCGAGATCAGCGAAGTGCGGCACGAGTATCGCGTGGAGCGCCCGGATGGCTCGCTCCGCCGCGTGCAGGCCACCGCCGCGCAGCTCGTGGACTATCACGGTGCGCGGGCGCGCATGGCCGTCGTCCGGGACGTCACCGAGCAGCACCGTCTCCGCGAGCAGGCGGCGATCTCGGATCGGCTCGCGTCGCTCGGTGCGCTCGCCGCGAACATCGCGCACGAGATCAACAACCCGCTGTCCTACGTGCGGCTCAGCCTCGAGACCGCCTCGCGCGAGGCAGCCACCGTGACGGGCCAGGGGCAGCACCTCCACGACTCGCTCGTCCACGCGCGCGAGGGTACCGACCGCGTCCTCGGGATCGTCCGCGACCTGAGGATGCTCTCTCGCGTTCAGGAGGATCTCGAGACTGCCATCGATCTCCCGGAGGTGCTCGACGCGGCCCTCGCCATCGCCGACCGCGCCATCCGCGCGAAGGCGCGCCTCGTCACGCGCTACAAGCCCACGCCCCTCGCGCGAGGTATGGGAGGAAAGCTCGGGCAGGTCTTCCTGAACCTGCTCATGAACGCCGCGGACGCCATCCCTTGCGGGTCGCCGGACGATCACCTGATCCGCGTCGCGATACACGGGGGGGCGGACGGTCGCGCAGTCGTCGAGATCGCCGACACGGGATGCGGCATCTCGCCCGAGATCGCGTCGCGCGTGTTCGACCCGTTCTTCACGATGAAGCCCGCGGGCAGCGGGACAGGGCTCGGCCTCGCGATGTGCCATCGCATCGTCACCGAGCTCAAAGGCGAGATCACTTTCGAATCAGTGCCCGGCGCGACGACCTTCCGCGTGACGCTCCCTGCGGCGACGTGCCAGCAGCGGTCGGAGCCGGCCAGAGAGCAGGAGAGCGAGAGGCCACGGCGCCGAGTGCTCGTGATCGACGACGAGCCGGAGCTGCTCGCGTCGATCGGACGATCGCTCGCGCACGCCCACGACGTCGTGACGGCTCCGGGCGGACGCGCCGCTCTCGAGATCCTGAGCGGCGACGTCGGCTTCGACGCCGTGCTCACCGATCTCATGATGGCCGAGATCACGGGCATGGACCTCTACGAGAAGGTCAAGGACGCTCACCCTGGCCTCGAGCGCAGGTTCCTCTTCATGACCGGCGGCGCGTTCACGGCGCGAGCGCAGCGGTTCGTCGAGGAGATGTCCAGCCGCTGCGTCGAGAAGCCGTTCGACAGTCGACACCTCCTCGACGCGGTCGACTCCGTCGCGCAATCGACCGGCTGCACGCCCGAGTGAGCGGTCAGTTTCCCTTCGTGCAGGAGCTGTCGTCGGTCACGGGATCCCCGGCCGCGCCGGCGGGGAAGTAGACGACGTCGGCATACGCGAGGCTGCCGATCGCGCACGAACCGATGGCGAGGGCGGCGCTCGGGGGACACTTGGACCAGGAGTCGCCCTGCGCAGTGACGCTCGAGGTCGCGCCGCTATTGCAGAGAATCACACCGGCCCGACCGTTGTTGGCGCTCGACGTGGCACCGCCGAACGTGTTGCCGCCAGCGACGGAGACGCCGAGGTCGAGGACGCTGGCCCCTGCGTAATTGTGGAGTAGGCCGACGGTCGTGTTGCCCCGAAGGTCGCTCCCGCGCAAGGACAGGCTCTGTCCGCCGTACGTGACGACGGCGCCCGGGCCCGTGTTGCCGGTCGCAGTGAGGTTCACGATCGAATGCGCGCCCGGCGGGGAAGACGACAGGCGAATCCCCTGCACGTCGCCGCTGGCGGTGCCGCCTTCGAACGTGAGCGTTGCCGCGCCGCTGAGGTCGATCCCGTTCCCGCCGTTCCTGTCGAACGTGTTCACGCCCGCGATGACATGGACCACGCCAGCCGTGACAGCAGGGCCGCAACCACCGGCGCCTGGAGACTCCACCCCGGCCTGCGTGTTCAGGTTCACCGCGATGTCCGGACCAAGGTCGACCGACCCCAGCGCACAGACACCGTTGATGCCGGAGCCGCTCACGCTCGCGTTGCGTACGGTGGGGATGGGGCCGCTGGCCGTCGGGGCGAGCGTCACGATGCCGTTTCCCGTCGGGGACGTGACGGCCAATCCGTCGAGCTCGCCCTGGAGGACGACGGCGCACGGCGTGGACCCGCACATCGCCGAGTTTCCCGACGCGCTGAGCGCGGTGATCGCCGGGCCGTCGCCATGAAGCGTGACGTTCGCCGGCACGACCACCGCGTTCGTCTCGACGTACTTGAGCCCGCCGGATTTTCCGACCACGTGGACCGTGAGCGGCACGTTGCCCATTGTTGCCGCCGCGGCCATACCTGCGAGGATCGTCGGATACGGGCAAGCGGGCGTCCCGGTCGCCGGTGCGCAGGTGGTCGTCTGGTCGACGGTGATGACTGGCCCCCCAGCATCGACCCCGGCGTCTGCGCGGGCGTCCGCGTTGAGGCGCGCGTCGATCGCAGGACCATCGTGCGTCGGTCCGTCCGTCGAGCGCGCATCGCCAGGGTGTGCGTCGGTCGCACGTGCGTCCGCCGACTCCGAGTCGCTCCGAGAGCCGTCCGGCGGTGGGTTCGACTGGGAGTCCGCTCGCGTCGCGTCGAACGCGGCATCTGCGGGATGCGACGCGGAGTCTCGGCCCCCGTCCGTGACGACGAAGTTGATCGTGCCGCACGCGGCGACGACGAAGCAGAGTGGAAGCAAGGCAGCGAGTGGGCGCATGGAGTCCGGGAGGTCACGGTGTTTCGTGGCCAGCTTGTCAGTGTGCCTCGAACGGGGCTCCGCTCACACAACCAAGTGCGGTTTCTCGTGGCGAGCTGACGCGCGTCGCCCTCGCGCCACGCGCGCTTTCAGCTCGTCACGGGGTCGTCGGTTTCGGCGCGATCGGCGTCCGGATTCGCGTCGTCGCGAGAAACGCGTCGTCAGTACGGTGTGCATCTGCGACGAAGCCCGCGTACTCCGAGGCGGGGATCGTCCCGGTCGGCACACCCATCTGGAAGTCGTCCTCTACGATCGTCGACGGACCCGCCGTCAGCCGCACCCTGCGAGATGCCAGCAGCGCGTGCGTGTGTACCTCGAAGGGGCCGGGCGTACGAACGAGCGTCGCGCCGGCGGGCAGCTCGACGCGGCGGTGCGCGTGGTACTGCACCGCGTGACTCACCGCGAGCGCACTCTCGCGCGTCCCCTCGCTTGCGTACGTCGCGCTGAGCGTCGACGCCGAGCCTCGCGGATACACCGTATGGAGCGGCTCGATGCCCGGGAGGATCCAGGTCGGGCCCTCGGGGGTTCTCGCGCCATCTTCCTCCGCGTAGCCCGGTATCGTCACCGTCGCACGCAGGGCCACCTGCCAGCTCCCCTCCGTCGACGAGAGATCGACCGATTCCACGTTCGCGAAGGGCACCCACGCGAGCACGACGCCTCGGAGCGAGCGCTGCCGCTGATCTCCCACCGTCCGCACGAGCATCTCCGCGATGTCCTGCGCGTCGCGCCCCCTTAGGAGGATGGTGAACGTCCCTCTCGCGTCGCCACGGGCGTCGACGGTGAGGCGCTCGTCGATCTCGTCCTCCTCCGACTCGCTGCTCGTCGCGGGGAGCGGCGCGATCGTCCCGTCCTCGTGGAGGGCCTGGCGGCCGCGGAGCTCGGGCGAGATGTGACCGGCAGGGAGCGGCGGGCCCGAGACGTCCGCATCGATGGCGACCTCGACGGTGCCGGTCGCAGGCGGCGCCTGACGCACGTGCGCGATCGCCAGCGGGTGCATGAAGCGACCGAGGTGAGGCGGGAAGTCGGGGGAGGCGCTGAACGGATCATTCTCCGCCACGACGACCTCGCAGGGGACGCCGAGCTCACGCAGCACGCGGACGATGAGCCAGGTCCGGCTCCCCTCGTGATCGCTGAGGATGCCGCGCGCCGTCGTGCTCTGCGGGCCCATCGAGTGACCGTAGAGGATGTCCGAGAGGTCCCCGGCGTCCCCCTCCTTGACGAGGTTGCCCACCGCGAGGACGACAGCGTCGACCTTCGCCGCGTCCGTTTCGGCGTGCGCATCCTTCGCGACCGACGTCGCCCAGGCGAGCACCGCCGGGTCATGATCGAGCCGCGCAGCGAGCGCCTCGCGGAGGCCGCGCCCGATCTCGCTCCAGCGCGCCGTCGTCAGGCTGACTCCGACGCTGCGATCCATCTTGGGCGTCGCGTCCTCGACGCGTCGCGCGAGATGATCGGTGAGCGACCACCGAAACACGGTCTCCTTCCCGCCCTCTCCGACGACCTCCGTCTGCGGCGCGCCGAGGATCGGGTGGCTCCACATCGCGACCTTGAGACCCGTCGGGAGGTGGATCTCGACGCTCGCCTGATGGACGGCCGTGCGCGCAGGCAGGAGGTCCACCGTATCGACGCCGATGTCGCCGGTCTCGAGCGGGATCGACCACCCCTCGTAGATGGCCTCGACCACGTCACCCGCCTCGAGCTGCGCGAGGTCGGCGTGGCCCTGCGAGGCGCCCGGGTTCGGGTCGGGCTCGACGATGGTCCCGTCGTGCTTGAGGACGCGTCGCCGCAGGATCCGGAGCGACGTGCGCCCGGTGAGGGACGGCGCCCCCGCCTGCGCGTTCTCCTCGACATCGGTCGTCCCGTTCACGCGCCGCACGTCGAACACGATCGCGTGGACGACTCCCGACGCGGCGATGTCGTAGCGCTCGGTGTGGCGCAGCACGGCCGTCGCGGCGCCCGGCAGCACAGGGTTGGCGCGGTCCTCCCGAACGACGCTCTCGGCGACACCCGCGAAGGACGCGGTCGGGTCTTCCCGGAGCGCGCGCTCCAGCGGAGCTATGGCGATCGGGGCGTCGTGCGCCGTCGACATCGCGTGGGTGAGCTGATCGAGCGTCTCGCGCGCCGGCGATGCCCGACTCGGGTCGAGCGACGCGAGCCCGTAGATGTCGGAGAGGGTCACCTCGGCGGGCAGCATGTCGTGCATCGCTCGGTCGACGATCGTCCGGTCACGCAGGGCGAGCCCGTCACGAAGCGTGAGCGGCAGGAAGAGATCTACGCCGCCGAGCACGGAGCGGAGGCGCTCGAGCTCCGCAAGCCCGGCGCGGAGATCTCCCTTCGCATGGAGCGCGTTGTAGCAACCGAGGCTGCTCCGCGGTCGGGGCTCGCCCGGATGCGCGGCGCAATCGTAGGCGACGAGATCGGCGGCCGATCGCTCGAACGCCACGCGCACGGCATCGGCGTAGAGAGCCGAGCGCTTCAGCGAGGTCTCGATGCGTGCGTCGGCAGCGCGAGCGCGATCCCAGAGGTGCTCGCGCCCGCTCAGCGACAGCTCGAACAGATCGAGCATGGCCGCGCTGGCCGGGTGCATGCCGGGTGCTCGCGCCGCGACCAGGTCGTCGAGCTGCGCAAACCGGGCGTCGCCGGGCCCACGCTTCGCGCCAGCGAGCCAGGCGTGAGCGAGGATCGCCTCCCAAGCGTCGGGCCACGCAGCGAGGACACGCTCGTACGCCGTGCGCGCGCGCTCCGTGCGATGCACCACCGTGAGATCGCGAGCGTCTTCGAGCGCGCGGCCGTAAGCGAGGGCGAGCTCGGGCGGCGCGCCTTCGCGCAGAGCATCCGCCTCGAGCACGTACTCGGCGCTCCGGGAGTCCTGCGCGGCGAGAGCCGCGAGCGCCACCGCGAGCTTTTCTGCCGACGAGCGCGGAGCGGGGTACGAAATCGCAGCGCCGTCGGTGACCTGCACCGTCGCGCCTTCCCCCGGGCGCGGCGCGCGCATGCGCAGCGGCTTCCCCGAGGCGTCCCAGGCCGCGAGGAGCACCGACTCACCCTCCTGATCCATCCCCACGCGCGCGACGAGCCGTAGCGTCCCTGGCCTCGCGGTGACCCATGCGAAGCGCGCGACGCTGCCGCCGCCGAGCTCGTAAGGGCGGTCGATGACGAGCTTCCCGCCGGCTCGGAGCGTCGCTGACGCCGAGGAGCGCAGGAGCAGCCCGATGCGCTCGCTCTTCTTCACCTCCACGTCGACCACCACGTCGCGAACTCCCGCGTTGGAGCTCTGCGCGGAGAGATCGAGCAGGCAGCCTCGCCCCCGTTCGACGACCGGCGCAGACACGGGCGCGAACCCGCCGGGCCCTGTGTACCCTGCAGCGATCTTCGCGTCGAAGGCCGCGAGCGGGTCGACCCCGTGGATGCCCGTGAGCGCCGCCCAGTCGAGCGGTCCGAGGATGGTCGCTTCGAGCGCGCAGCCGCTGGCCTCCCGCCACCGGGACGCGTCGTCGACGTTGCCGCGGTGCTCGGCGATCTCCGTCATCGCGGTCGCGATCAGCCCGGCCACGAACGGGCCCTGCGCGTGAGCGAAGGACGCCGCGAGGCGCGACGCGATGCTCTCGGGCGCATGCGTGCGCTCCTCGATCGCGAGCGAGTCGCTGCGCGTGAGCGAGGGGTCGAGCGTACGGTAGACGAGCGCCGAATCCGGGCTCACCGTGCCGAGGGCGCCGATGGATCTCGCGACGAGCGCGTCGAGCGCGGCGGAGGTGATCGCGAGCTGCCAGGCGTCTGGTCGACTGGTCGCAGCGGCGTCGACGAGATCGAGATAGCGCGTGATCGCACCGTCTGGCGACCCGTGAGCCTCCTCGGCGAAAGCGAGCGCGAGCGGCGCCGCGAGCCTGCTCGCGTCCGCTCCGGAGGCATCGGGCGTCGATGGTGGGCGGGCGCACCCGAGGATCAGACCTGCGACGAGCAAGAGGGGGCGGAGACGCACGGCCGGGAGGATAGGCGATCGCACCCCAACCAGGTCGGCCCGTCGCTGCGAGTGGCCACTATTCCAGCGGGGTCGAACACGCGCTTGGCGAGTCTGACGCTATGTCTGCGCGCCCGGCCGGCGCGGGCGGTATGAGTGCTCCGCATGACGTTTCCTCGCTCGTTCGACCGTCTTCTCGAGTCCGTCATCGACGCGAACCGCAGCTGGGAGGCGGGCTGGCCTCCCGTGGCCCCCGATCCGGCGCAGCGCCTCGACCCGGAGATCTGGGCCGCCGCCACGCGGGATCTCTCGGAGCGCCTGCGGGAGAACTATCCCCACTTTCATCCGCTGTACGCGGGTCAGATGCTCAAGCCGCCGCACCCCGCGGCGGTCATCGGCTACCTCGCGGCGATGCTCGTCAACCCGAACAACCACGCGCTCGACGGCGGTCGTGCGACGGCCGCGCTCGAGAAGGAGGCGGTGGCGTCCCTCGCGCACATGTTCGGCCTTCGTCGCTCGGACTTCATGGGGCACCTGACCGCGAGCGGAACCGTGGCGAACCTGGAGGCGCTCTGGGTCGCCCGCGAGCTCCACCCGGATCTCCCCGTCGTCGTGAGCAGCGAGGCTCACTACACCCACCGGCGCATGTGCGGCGTCCTGCGGATGCCGTGCATCGAGGTCGCAGCGACACCCGACGGACGACTCGATCTCGCTCGGCTCGACGAGCTCCTCGCGGTCCGGAAGATCGGGACGCTCGTGGTGACCCTCGGCACGACCGCGCTCGGCGCGCTGGATCCGCTCGCGGACGTGCTCGAGAGGCGTCGTGTCCATGGCTTTCGCGTGCACGTCGACGCCGCCTACGGGGGGTACTTCCGCCTCGTCGCCGGCTCCGCGCAATGGGCCTCGGAGCTCGCGCCGCTCCTCTCGACGGGCGAGGTGGACAGCGTCGTCGTCGACCCCCACAAGCATGGCCTGCAGCCTTACGGATGCGGGTGCGTGCTGTTCGCCGACAGCACCCCTTCGAAGCTCTACGCGCACGCATCGCCGTACACCTACTTCTCGTCTCCCGAGCATCACCCCGGGGAGACGACGCTCGAGTGCTCCCGCTCCGGAGCTGCGGCCGCGGCGCTATGGCTCACTCTTCAGGGGCTGCCGCTCGAGCCTGGCGGAGCGATGGCCGCCGGGCTCGACCTCTCTCTCCGCGCGGCGCGCGCGTTCGCGACCGCGCTGCCAGGCGCGGGGTACGCCGTGCACGTGCCGCCGACGCTCGACATCGTCACCTACTATCCGGAGCGTCCGTCTCTCTCGGCCATCTCTGCCGCGAGCGACCGGATCTTCACGGCGGGCGAGCAGGCGAAGACGCCGCTCTATCTGGCCAAGCTGGTGGTCAATGCCGACGTCTTCGCGTCGCTTCACCCTGCGATCCGCGTCGACGCCGCCACGGTCACTCTCCTCCGGTCGTGTCTGATGCGGCCGGAGCAGCTGGGGTGGGTTCCGGCGATCGTGGCGCTCCTGGCGGAGCTGGCGCTGGGTGCGCCGGGCGTCTGATATCCTCTCTCGAGCGAAGCATGCCTGTCCTCGACGCCAGCATCGCGCCGCTCTTTCGCGAGCCTGCGCACATGGTCCACGACGACGGGGTCGCGATCTGGTTCATCGAGCCGCTCGGCATGGCGATCCAGGTGCGGGCCACGCCGCCGCACTGCACGGGCGCTGCAGCCACCTGGGTGTCCGGACCGGCGTACGCGCGACTCCTCCGCATACGCGGCGCACGCGCGGCGAAGTTGCATTTCCTTCACGACTACTCGCGAATCCGGACGTACGACACGCACGCGCGCGTCGCCCTGACCGACTGGGGGCTTCGCATCCGCAAGGACGTGCTCAAGATCGTCATGGCTGCGCCGGACGACGCTCCTCTCAGCCGGATGGCGATCTCCGTGGCCGCCGCCGCCCTGACCGTCGCGGGTGTGCCCACCCAGGTCGTCTCGGGCCTGAGCGTCACGATCAAGGCAGGCGGCTACCGCGTCATGCTCGATCCCACGCCGTGAGAGTGAAGACGACGACCTCGGGCCTCGCGTACGCGCGAACGGGAAGCTCGACGCCGCCGACGCCGCGAGAGACGTAGAGGGTGAGGTCGCCTGTGCTGTGAAGGCCGGACGGATACTGTCTGCCGAGCCGACCGGGCACGATCAACGGGCCCGACGGGGTCGCGATGTGACCGCCGTGCGTATGCCCACAGACGTAGAGCGTCGGCGCTCGGCCGCCTTGCGCGGCCTGCGCGAGCGGGAGCCCGTCGGGCGAGTGACAGAGGACGATGACCGCCGCGGCGTCACCCGTGCCTTCGAATGCGCGAGCCGCGTCGGGAGCTCCCGTCCACGGGTCATCGAGGCCGACGACCGTCACCTCCCCTTCGGGCGCGAGCGCGGTGCTCCGGTTGACGAGGACCTCGACGCCCGCGGCCGCGAAGGACCGCTCGAGCAGCTCGTGCCGTGTCCAGAGGTCGTGATTGCCAAGGACGGCGAGCTTTCTCGCGGCGGAGACAGCGCCAATCCGCGCAGCGAGCGCGTCGATCGCGCGCTCGTCGGCGTCGAGGAAGACGTAGTCGCCGCCGAGCAACAGCACGTCGAGCTGCGCGGAAGCGAGGTGGGCGAACGCATTGTCGAGGAGCCGCTCGGGCGTCGTCGGACCGACGTGAAGATCCGACACGAAGCCGACGCGGAGCGAGCGTGCGCCCTCCGGAAGCATCGCAATACGGTGAGCGACGAGGTCGACGTCGCACGCTCCAGGGACGAGCCCCCACAGCTTCGCGGGCCAGTCTCCGCGATAGAGCGTACGAAGGCACGACTCGACGACCCCGCGACGGACCGTGTACGCAGTCCCCCGACCATCGGAGCGAAGTCGGAGTTGCATGCGAGTCGAACGCCTCGCGCCGACGCGCTATTGCGGGCCGACGCCAATCTGGCCGCGACCACGGCTACGCTGTCATCCGTTCAGAGGTGTGGACGCGCGCGCCGCGATGGCGCACACCAGCGACGTCTCGCTGCGTCGACAAGGAGTCCGGTGGCATGAAGAACAAGACGGTCGGCATCGGTGCACAGCTCGCAGCCTTCCTCTGCGTGTCGCTCGCGGCGTGCGATTCGTCGAATGACTCGACTGCGGCGGACGCCTGCGCGAACCTCACGCAGTGCTGCGCAGAAGCAGCGCCGGCCGACAGGGCTTCCTGCAGCGCCGTCACCACCGAGGGCGACGAAGCCGCCTGCAGCGCCGAGCTCGCGCTGTACCAGGGGAGCAAGCTTTGCGGCAGCTCGGGGAGCGGCTCGGGATCGACCAGCGGCAGCAGCAGCGGCAGCGCGATGGTCTCGGCCACCACGGGCAGCAGCGGCGCGACCGGCCCGGATTCGGGCGCAGCGAACGGCGTGGTGCTCTTCGGAGGCGACGACCTGGAAGGCACGCTCCTGTCGGACACCTGGAGATGGAGCGGTACGGCCTGGTCGCAGATGCTCGTCATGGGGCCGCCCGCTCGCGACTCGTCGGTGATGGCTCCGCTCGGCGGGAAGCTGATCCTCTTCGGAGGCTCGGGAGACAGCGGTCTGCTCGGGGACACCTGGAGCTGGGACGGCGCGCTCTGGACCCAGCTCGGCGTCGCCGGACCGCCCGCCCGCGACGCGGCGGTGATGGCGCCGCTCGGTGGGAAGCTCGTTCTCTTCGGCGGCTCGGAGGAGAGCGATCTGCTCGCGGACACGTGGACCTTCGACGGCGTCGCCTGGAAGCCGGTCACCGTCACGGGGCCGACACCGCCCGCGCGCGCGTGGTCGGTGATGGCTCCGCTCGACGGGAAGCTCGTTCTGTTCGGCGGTCTCGGGAGCGGCGGTGGTGGCGGCGGCGAGCTCGGGGACACCTGGACGTTCGACGGCGCCGACTGGACGAAGGTAGCCACGACCGGTCCGTCCGCGAGGTCGCAATCGGCGATGGCCCCCTTCGGCTCGGAGCTCCTCCTGTTCGGCGGAGTCGGCGCGGGGAGCGGTTCGGACGCAGGGGGCTCGGTGTACACAGGAAGCGGGAGCGGCTCGGGCTCCGGAGGAGGCGGCGGCGGCGACCAGCTCGGAGACACCTGGGGGTGGAGCGGTGCAGCGTGGAGCCTCGTCGGCGCGGCCGGTCCTTCTGCGCGCGACTCGTCCGTGATGGCAGCGACCGGCGGCGCCGTCGTCCTGTTCGGCGGAGCGGTCGGTGACAGCGCCGTAGGCGATACCTGGATATGGAACGGCTCGCTGTGGATGCAGCCGAGCATCCCCGGACCGTCCGCGCGCTACAGTGCGGTGATGGCCGGCCCGTAAGACGACGGCGTACGCGTCGGCGCGAGCGCGAGAACCGAAGCCAGGTGCGCGCGTCGCGAGGTCACAAGAGACAACAGATGGTTGCGGGAGCCGAGGAGGGCGTGACGCTTCCGGAGGGGACGCTTGCCGCGACGCAGCTCTGTCCTGAACCCATACTGACGGCCGTTGCTTGCGCCCCGACTTGCGTTCCTGCGGTGCACGCCTGCGGCGCCGTGTTCATCTTCGGGCTGCCGGTACAGTTCGCCATGTCCGCCGTGGTGACTTTCGTCGTGGAGCAAGTGCCGCCCGCCGGCGAGCCGCACTCGCAAGAGCACGTGCGCGTATCGTCTAGGCCCAGCCCCGCCTCCGGCTTCGAGTAGTAGGTGCGCGGTGCCGGGTAGGTGGCCGGACACGAAGCCGCACTGGTATTCGTGATGCAATAGTTGTTCGCCTGGAACGGTGCCTCGCTCGCCGGGACGAGGACGCGCCCCGCCGAGCACGTGCCCTGCGTCGGCGGCGCGATCGTCCCGCAAAGCCGAGCGCTCTCCGTCCACGACGCAGGGCTCGTGGTCGGCCCCACGACCAGCATTGGTGCGCACATTCCACCCGACGGTTCCGGTGCCGTCACGGTGAAGCTCTTGCAGCCGGCCGTCGTGAGGGTCGTGCACATCGGCATCGCGGGGATCGGCGCGTTCTGACTTCCGCACTCGGTCACGCAGGTTGTGTCACTGAAGAAGCTGATCGTGGGGGCGCACATCACTCCCATCGCCGGGCCACATGCGCACATGCAACCTGCCGGCGGCGCGACCGGCATCGCGAGGCCGTCGAACACGGGATTCGCGTTGAACGTCTCGGGGCACTCGGGCGGCGTCGGCAGCGTGGCACCGGTTTGCTCGTCGATGATCAGCGGCCCCGTCCAGCCGGCGGGCACCATCGGGACACAGATCGATGCTGCGGCGTCACCGCCGCTCAGAGAGCCGCCGTCCTGGCTGCTCGACTGGCTCCCCGTGCTCGACTGGCTCCCCGTGCTCGACTGGCTGCCCGTGCTCGGCCCCGTGCTCGACTCGCTCATGCTCGACTGGCTGCTCGTCGCAGAGGTGCCGCTGCTGTTCGAGCTGCTGCCTGTGCCGGAGCCCGCCTCTCGGCGACCGCCGTCGAGCGAGGCGTCCGCTTCGGTCGCGAGCGGATGGTCCTCGACGCCGAGGATCGCGTTGCATGCGGTGAGCGCGAGAGCGCCGGCGATCGTCAGCGTGGCGCGACGCATCACCAGCTCCCCCTAACCTGCAGTCCGCCGGGACCGAAGCCCACCTGCGCGGTCGTCCCCTTCGTCGTGGGCGCGGTGAACCAGAGCACCGCCGCCGCTGCCACTCCGACGCCGCCCACGATGAACCCGATCGTGGAGACGGTGCCCGAGCTCGTCGCGTTGCTCCAGTCCTTCACCCCCGCCGGGGTGGAGCACGCTGCCCCCGGGCAGGCGCTCACCGCCGTGCTCTTCTGCGACAGCGTGAGCCCGCCGAACGCCGCGCCGACGCCCAGGCCGACGAGCCCGACGCCGCCCGCGGCAATCGCCAGGATCTTCTGCGTCCCCAGGCCCGATGCACGAGGAGGCGCGACTGCGCCCGCCTTCGCCTCGAAGGTGATCTGCTCGCGGCGGTCCTTCTGCGACTGCTGGATGAGGAAGGTCTTCGTCACGGGATCGAGCCCTGTCGCCTCGAACGTGAAGACGTGCTGCCCGGGGTCGACCGACAGCGCAGCCCCGTCGAGCTTGTCCGTCAGCGGCTCACCGTCCATCCCGACCTTCACCGCGCCGAGGTCGGCTCCCGTCGAATCCTTCGCGCCGAAGATGATCGTCGGGATCTCGGCGTTCACCTCGTCGACGTGGCTCAGGCACTCCTTGCGCACCACCTCGGGGCAGGTCGCCGCCGCGCACACCAGCAGCTGCGCACGCTCGGTGCGCAGCTTGTGGTCCGTCGCCGACTTCAGCGACGCTTCACTCGCGGTGAGGCATTCCGCAGTCGTGGGCGCCCCCGCCCAGGCGGTCGTGCCTGCGAGCGAGAGGGCCGCGGCCGCTGCGAGCGCCGAGGTCAACTTCGTGAGAGGTCGCCCCATCGAATGTGAGTACTTCAGAAACACTCGGGTTTGAAGTGCTTGCGGCCCTCGCCGTCGAGGACGTACGGCGGATCACACGTCTTCGCGCTTGCGGGCGCTTTCGCCGGCACGTGCGGCGCGGGCGCGGGCGCGGTCCCCGTCTTGGGCTGGGTTCGCTGCTGAGCGGCAGCGAGCGCCGAAGTGGAGGGCGCAGGCGTGACAGGCGGCGGAATCGCCACCTCGGTCGACCCGGCGGGCGCGGCGCTCTCCTCGGGAGACGGCGTGGCGGGCGTCGGGCGTGATGCGACGACGGCGCTGGGCGCGGCGACCGGCGGACTCGAGAGGGCTCCGCTGCGAACCAGGAACACGCCGGCTCCGACGGTGACGATGAGCCCGACCGCCGTGGCCGCGGCGAGCGCAGCCTTCACCGAAAATCCCCCGGAAGCCCCCGGCTTCGTGGTCTGCCCGAGGAGCGTCACGGCACCGCGACGCTCGTCCGGCTCCGGCGGCCTGATCGAATCGAACTCGACGTCGACGTCCGCTCCGCCAGGGTCGCTCGGCGCGGGGGGCCTCGTGGAGACAGAGCTCCCGCTGCCGCTGTTCGAAAGCTTTCCCGCCTCGATCGTGCCCGTGATGCGCTCGATGGCCCCGTACGCGCGGGCGGGCGCGAACGACGCGAGGTCGCACGCGAGGTCTGCGACGTTCAGATAGCGCTGGGCTCGGTCCTTCTCGAGGCACTTCAGGATGACCGCCTCGAGCCGCGGCGGGACCTCGGGGCGGAAGCCGCGCAGCGGGCGCGGCGGCTCGGTGGAGACCTTGATGATCACCTCGGTCTCGGACTCTCCGATGAACGGCACCTGGCCGGCGATGAGCTCGTACAGGATGACGCCGAGCGCCCAGATGTCGCTCTGCGCGTCGGCGTGCTTCGACGCCTTCATCTGCTCCGGCGACATGTAAAGAGGCGAGCCGATGACGTCGAGGTTCTTCGTGACCGCGAGCCGCTCCTGACCGACGGCCTCGCCCCCGGTGATCTTGGAGATGCCGAAGTCGAGGACCTTGATCGACAGCTGCCCGTCCGGGCGCTTGATGCAGAAGAGGTTCGCCGGCTTGAGGTCGCGGTGCACGACGCCGAGGCCGTGCGCCTCGGCCACGGCGACGCAGGCGTGCAGCACGAACTCGACCGCCTGCTCGATCTCGAGCGGGCCTTTTCGCTCGATGCGCTCGGCGAGATCCTCCCCGTCGAGGTACTCCATCACCATGTACGGGACGCCGTTCTCCAGCGTGCCGACGTCGAGGATGCGCGCCACGTGCTCGCTCGTCATCCGCGCGACGGCCTTCGCTTCGCGGTCGAAGCGCGTCACCGCCTCTGCGTTCCCCAGGAGCTCGGGCAGGAGGAGCTTGATGGCCACCTTCGTGTCGAGCTGCACGTGGTGGGCGGCGACGACGATCCCCATCGCTCCGGCGCCGAGGACGCGCGCGACGCGGTATTTCCCGACGAGCACATCGCCCGCCTTGATGCCAAGCTCGTGCGGTGAGGCTTCAGACAAGACAGCTACAATCTTCCGACCGGGGCGCGCTGCGGTCAAGGAACCGTTCTACGGAGCGTGACCCCGCATCACGATGACGCCGACGACGAGCCCAATCGCGATGGCCGCCACCGACCAGACGACGATCATGACGATCATCAGGGTCGAGAGGCCCTTCTTCTTCGCCGTCTCGCCCGTCGCGACCGGAGCGCTCATCTGCGTCACGGTCATCCCCCAGGTGGACAGGAACTTCGCGGCGGCGCCGATGCACGCGGCGTACTGGTTCGGGTCGAAGCCCGTCCGCGCGCCGAAACGCTGCATGGAGACCTGATCGACGTACTCGAGCGAACGAAGCTCGGCGATCTTCTTCACGCGGTCCGCGTTCCCCACGACGTAGGTCTTGGCGGTCTCGTCCTCGGAGGGGACGAGCCGGATGTGCTGCAGCGCCTGGACACCGCCGCCGGTGGATCCTTCGGGGACGGTCATTTCGAGTCGGTGGGTACCGACCGGAAAGTCGATGATGGCGGCCTCGAACTGCTCTGCCAGCGTGGCGGAGTGGGCGGCGAACTTCGTGCGCTTGAGGCGGGGGTCCATCGGGGCGACCTGCGCGAACGTATCACAACACGTTCGCTGGGGCGGAAGCTGAGCGGCCCCCGACCCGGGCCGGGGGTGAGGGGCGCCAGTGAAACCCCAGCTCGCCTCAGGGACGCATCGGCAACAGCCTGATCTCCTTGTGCATGAGGCGGTCGACCCTCTGCAGCCAGGCCCGCCACGCCGGGTACTTCGTCGCGGGAATCACGTCCTGGTCGAACACCAGCGTCCGCTTCACGACGATCGCCCGCGAGTCGCGCGCGTCGCGCGAGATGTCGAGGTGGGCCCGCCCGAAGTCGCCGCCGTTCTCGTCTCCCCCTGCGGGGAGAGGTGCCCAGACGAACCCCGGCGGCGCCGTGAAGCGCACCGTACGTTCCTGCGAGCTCGGAGCGAGCGTCGGCGGCAGCACCACGGGGAGCGTGCGCGTGACGAGCGGCGCGAGGGTCGACGCGAGGCCGTAGGTCTGACCGACCGAGAGCGTCATGTCCCCCTGCTCGTGGCGCGCGAGCCCCGCCGCGCGCGCGGAGTACTTCACCCACGCGTGGCCGTGCGGGAGGTCCCCCTTGAAGTCGACCTTCTTGTCGACGACGACGGTCGGGAGCCACGGGGCGACGAGGTGATCTCGCACGTAGTCGGCGCGCGCGTCCGGCTGCGTGAGCGAGCTCCGGAGCCAGAACGCGGCGTCGCCCACGGCCTTCTCTTCCCCCGTGAGATCCGCCGAGCCGTCCGCGTGGAGCGTGATCGCCCAGCTCACGTCGGACCCGTGATCCGCGGGGGAGGTCGAGGGGAGCCTCGTCATCTCGGCGGGTCCGCCCTGGATGCGAAAGGCGGGGGCGCGGGCGTCCATCGAGGGGAGCGGGCCGAGCCGCGACTCGGGGCTGGTCGCGTCGAGGTACTGCCCGCCGCCGGGACCGGGGAGGAACGCGATGCCGTGGTCGAACATCGGGATCGCGGCGCCCTTCGCCAGCACCGTCGACGGCTGCCCGCGCTCGCGTGTCTGGACCATGACCTCATCGGCGTCGATGCCGACCGCGCGGAGGAGCGTGATGAGGAGGAGCGCCTTGTCGTCGCAGTCCCCCTCGCGGCGCGCGAGCAGCTGCTGCGGGCGGTTGGGGAGCCACCCCTCGGCGCTCGTGAAGTTCACGTAGCGGATGTCGTCCGCGACGAAGTCGAACAGCGCCGCGAGCTTCTCTTCGCGCGTGCTCTTCCCGTGCGTGAGGCTCGCCGCGAGCCGCTTGATCTCCTCGTCGGGGACGGTGAAGCCCTGGATGGCGGTCGTGTACCAGGCGCGGAACTGGCTCCAGTCGCGGAACGTGGAGCCGACGATGAGCGGCGCGATCTCGCTCAGGTTCGGGGCGAGCGGCTCGTCGGGGATCACGGCGGGGTGATCCCAGATGAGGCGCGTGACGTGGCGATCGCCGTCGTCGTGCTCCTCTCTCCGGTCGGGGTCGCCGTGCAGGACGTCGAGGAAGATGGGGGAGGTCTTCGGCGCGACGACGACCACCTCGTTGTAGAGCAGCGGGTGGGTCGGCGCGGCGCCTGCGTAGTCCATGAAGTAGAACGGAGCGTCGCCGCGACCGCCGACCGCACCGCGCGTCCACGTCCGTACCGCGACCTCGATCGTGTCGCCCGGCAAGAGCTCCGGCCAGCGGATCGACGGCCGTGACCCCTCGTCGTGCTGCTCGGTCGGGAACGCCGTTCCGCCGTCCTTCCGGTAGACGCGCGCGCGGAGGATCTCGGTCAGGTCCCCCTCTGCCGGGAGATCTTCGAGGAGGTCTTCCTGCGTGCGCGGCGGGATGACGATCTCGCGCGAGTACTGAATGAGCTGTGAGACGCGACGGTCGGGGTGGAGCACCACCGCGCGCAGCCAGTAGAGCTCGCGGTCGGCGACGTCGGGGACACCCGAGGTCTTCACGCCTCTCCGGCGCGACAGGAACACGTCCGGAGCGACGAGGTACTTCTCGTCGTCGCGCGCGGTCGCGTCCGAGTCTTCCTTCGTGGTCGTGCGAAGCGTCAGCTCCGCGCGCAGGCTCGCATCTCCGGGGGCGAGCTCTCTCGCGCGGACGAGCGCCCGGACGAACGGGCCAGGCTGCGCCGCGATGACGAGCTCGTGCGCGAGGCCGCTCCACGCCTCGGCGCGGTTCGGCGCCCACTCCGCCATCTGCTGGAAGGCGACGCGCGCCTCGTCGTGACGGCCTGCGTGTGACAGCGCCTCGGCGACGAGGAGACCGTCGTCGGCGTCGGTGAGCTGCCCGTCGAACGCGGCCCTCGCCGCTCCCACGAGCGCCTCCGTGCTCTTCATCCCCTGCGCGGTCACGTAGTCGTGGCCCCGGTACCCACGCGCCGCGAGCACCTCGCGGACCGCGCGGCTCTCTGCCGGGTCATAGGTCGACGCGAGGCGATCGAGCTCGTTCAGGAGCGCGGTCGGCGCGAGCGCAGGCTGGTGGCCCGTGAAGTCTTCGAGGTCGCGGAGGGCCTGCGTCCGCAGCGCGTCGGTGCCGAGCGCGTCGAAGAGGAGCGCGTGGATGAGGACGGCCTCGCCGTCCGAGCTGCCGAGGTGCGCGCCGAGCGCGGTCGCCATCGCCCAGTCGATCAGGTGCGAGTTGAGGCGCTGCGCGATGAGCCTCCGCTCCGCGAACGCTTCCGCCCCTGCGTCGACCCCCGCGGCACGCGAGAGCGCGAGGTTCAGCACGGTGCTCCGGTTCGCGCCCGAAGGGCTGATCCACCCGATGAGCGCGATCTCGTCGGGCGCGAGCTCGGGGCGGCGCGCCAGATCGTCGAGGAGACCGGGGGCGCGAGGGCTGCGCGAGTCGTCGGCGCTGCCGAGGGTGCGCGCGATGGCCTCGTCGAGGAGCGGAGAGAGCGCGGCGCGCGAGGCGGGCGGCGTGCGTGGTGACAGCGTGCGCGTGAGCGGAGTGCTCAGACCCGCGGGGTGCGCCGCAGACGGACGGCCGACGACGGTCGTCGAGGCAGACGCGCCGAGCACGGAGAGGTCCGCGCTCGCGGCGAGGTGGAGCGCCGCGCCTCGCCTGTCGGTGAGCCGGATGCGGACGTGCCCGTCGTCGGCGATCGCCCCGGTGCAGACCTTCACGGCGACGAGGTGCGCGCCCGGCGTCGCGTCGACCTCCGCGGCGAGCCGATCGACGAGCGCCGACGTGTGCACGTCCTCGCTCCGCGCGACCTCTCTCCCGTCGAACGAGAGCCGCACGCTCCCGCTCGCAGCGACGCGCAGGACGACGGGCTGGCGGCTCGTCGCCGTGATCGCCGTGGCGACGATCGAGCAGCTCTCCGAGCGCGGAGAGACGAACAGGTCGAGCGGGACCCCTGTCGCGGGGGCGTAGTGCGCAGGGATCGCGCGCCAGCCGACGTCGACGGTGCCCCAGGAGTAGCGGTGCTTGATGTCGGCGAACGAGCCGCCCTTCGCCTCCGGCCCCTCGCGCGTGTCGAGCCCGCCGCCCGTGTCCCGAAACGGACCGAGCAAGGCGAGATCCGTGACGACGCCGAGCTTGCGGTCCGCGATCGCCCCTGCGTCCGTCCCCTCGTCGTCCGAGAGCGACTGCGCGAGGAGGGCGACGTCGCTCGCGAGCTCCTCGCGTCCACCCGCTTCGCCGAGCTTCCTCGCGATCTCTCGCAGGGCGCGCTCGGCCCGTCCGTTCTCCGCGCGCGGCTCGAGCGAGCGGATGACGAAGGCGGCCGCGAGCGTGTCGGCCTCGGTGGTCGCCGTGACCGCGCGCAGCTTCGCGTCCTCGATCATCGCGTCGGGGGTCTGGTCCGTCCAGCGAACCGGCGTCCGCGTCGTCGAGACCATCGATGCCGGAGCTGCTGCGGGGCGAGGCGTCGGGGCGTGCGTCGGGGCGCGCTTCGGTGCGTCCGCCGCCGCTCCCGTCGTCGCGAGCAGCAGCCCTGCGAGGGCCACCCGCCGCGTGGAGCGCTTCAGGGACGGAGGCGTGAAGGGCAAGCGGCGCACGTCGACTCTCAATGTCATATCGAAGGCCCGCCGTGGCACTTCTTCCACTTCTTCCCGCTGCCGCAGGTGCACGGGTCGTTGCGGCCCGGCTGGCTCGACCGCGTCGGCAGGACCTTCGCTTCGGCGTCTTTCCAGCGCCGGACACGCGCGAGCGACTCCTCGGGGTGCCACGGGCCGAGGTAGGCGCGGACGAACTCGCGAGGGTAATAGAAGTCCTCCGCCGAGGCGCGCGCGGCGGTCGCCATCGCGGTGATCGTGAAGCCCTGGATGCGCTGGTCGAAGATGTTGCCGTCCCACGCGAGCGCCGCGGTCTTCGCGAGCTCGTCGGGGACGGCCGCGTCCTCCGTGTACTTCAGCGGGTGCCCGTCGGGGATCTGCTGGCTCCACATCACCACGAGCGAGCGGCCCACCTTGAGCGTCATCTCCATGCGCTCGTCGACGTGGTCCATCACGTCGAGCATCGCGAAGGCCCCGTTCCGTCGCATGTCGTCGGGAGTGACGGGGGTCGGCGTGGGCGGCCCGTAGGCCTCGAAGACGCGCCGCACCTCACCACCGAGCGCCGAGTGCCGGATGGCCAGCGCCGCGAGCCCGCCCACGGCGTCGAGGACGCCCATCCAGTCGGTCGCCTTGACGAGCGCCGCCTTGTACGAGGGAATCACCGCCTTGCCGAAGCGCGCCGTCATCCACGCGGCGCGGAGGAAGAAGGTCGTCCCCCCCTGCGCCGAGCACGCGAAGGTCGCCGACGCCTCGACCGTCGCGCGCGTGCCGAGGAACGCATCGAGCTTCTTTCGCTCCGCCGCGCCCGCGAGGACGGTCATGTGCGCGGTCGACCACTCCATCCGGTGCAGCTGCTCGAGCGCCTTCGTCGTCGCCCCGTTGACGACGATCTTGTCGGCGTTCACCGACACCGCCGCACGCAGCTTCACCGCCTGGAGGCCGATGTCCATCAGGCCGAGGAACGGCGCGAGGCCGAGCAGCGGCTCGAACGCGGACACGGCCATGAAGTCCTCGCGCGCGAGCCTGGAGCCCCTCGTGAGCACGCGGTGGAAGAGATCCCCCTCCTCTTCGTCCGGGCGTAGCTCCCGCTGCGCGAGCTCGCGACGCGCCCGCTTGTCGGCGACCTTCGCGAGGAGCGCGGTCAGCTGCCCGTGCGGGACGACCGGATGGTCATGGCGCATCCCGCTCGCGAGGCAGGTGACGAAGCGACCGTCGCGAGTGACGATGACGACGGGCCCGTCGGCCGCGCGATCGACCGCGAGCGCGACGCGGGCCGCGGCCTCGGGGAGGTTCACGTGCGTGAGGACGTACGCGACCGCCTCGTGATCGCGATAGAGGCCGAGCGCGAACTCGGTCTGCTCGCGAGTGACGCGGTCGAGCCGCTCGAGGAAGTGGTGGTCGTGGGCCACGGCGGTGAGCCTACAGCAGCAACACTTCGCACGGCGCCGTCGACTTGAGCGACCAGACCGATCGAGGTCGCCTGGCTCTCGTTCGAACGAGGCTCGCTCGGCGCGGGGTGGCCTTCGCCTGGCGTCGGCCTGCGCTCGTTCCGCGGCGAGCTTGCCTCTCGTGGCGTCGAGAGAGCGAAGCCTGGCGGCTCGATGGCCTCGCCTGGCGCGCAGCGAGCGACGAGCGCCGACGTCGTTGCCACCCGTGGCGCACCGAGAGCGAACGGTGGCGCACACCGACCCTGCCTCGGCGCACACCGAGCCTCGCTTGGCGTACGAATGGCTACACGTGGCGCACGGAGAGGCTCACTTGGCGCACAGTGAGCGTTGCCTGGCGCCTCGATGGCTACATTCGGCGCAGAGATAGCCTCTCGTGGCGCACGGATGGCTACTCATGGCGCGTCGTGAGCCTCACTTGGCGCACACTGAGCCTCACGTGGCGCCCTCGTTGCGAAGGATGGCGCATGCGAGGCCTCACGTGGCGCATACCGAGCTTCGTCTGGCGCAGAGAGAACGACAGGCGGCTTATCGTACGCTTCTCGTGGCGCACAGATGGCTACTGATGGCGCGCCATGCGCTTCACGTGGCGCATTGATGGCTACAGGCGGCGCCTACCGAGCTTCACGTGGCCGAGAGAGAGCGACGAGCGGCGCATGGTGAGCCTCGGTTGGCGCCTCGAGAGCTCACGACGGCTCGTCGGTCACGCGTCGTGGCGCACACGACGCTCCGAATGGCGCATCCGTTGCGATAACACGCTCCGACCGAGCCACCCTCCACGCCAACCGAGATCACCCAGTCGGCGGGGTAGCCAGATTTGACGCATCGTTCGTCCGAGGTGACGCCAATCGTGCGCCAATCGGCCGAGCCGCCCCGTTCGACGGCGTCTCGTGGGCGATGGATCGCGGCGGATGTGACTCGTTCCTCGACGACCCGGCTACAATCTGGCGCCCCTCTCGTTCGAAAATGGGCGAACGAGCGACGAGTGGCGCGCCGAGGGCGGTGCTCCGTGAGCTCTCGGCCACGGAGCGGCGAAGATGAGCCTCGGTCGGCGCATCGTGAGCGACGCTCAGCGCGGACGGTGCTCCGTCCCGCGACCGTAGGTGATTCCGAGCAGCTTCGCGGGCTCCTGGACGATGACGCGGTGCCACACTCCACGCGGCACGATGCACGCGCGCCCCTGTTCGAGCTCGACGTGTCGCTCCGCTCCGGCTTCGTCGAAGACCATCGTAAGCTTGCCCGAGAGCAAGAGGAGGACCTCCTCTCCGGACGGGTGCATCTCCCAGTGCTTCCAGTCGGCCTTGCACGGGAACACGGCGACGAGCCGCCCTTCGTGCAGCTCCTCACGCTCGCCGATCGTTCGCCAGAACTCGGGGGTGACCTCGATGGCCGAGGCGGCACCGGAGGGAGACAGGCACACGTAGGTCGTCGACGGATCGAATGCGGTCATGCGAGCGAGCATGCCGGACTTCGAGGAGCGAAGCGAGCCACAGCCGTGAGCGACGCTCGAGCGTCAGCGTCAGGGGATCGCGCCGTCGGGGAGCGGCACGCCGGGCGTCGTGGTGCAGGTCTGAACGCCGGCGTCGAAGCAGGTCACCGTGCACGGGCCCCCCGCGGGGCAGGTCTGGTTGACGATGCCCGTGCGGAAGAACTGATCGGCCATGTCCTGCTCGGCGGGAACGTAGCGGAGCTCTCCGTGAGGGTCGGGCCCTGCGTCCGGGGGCGTGTCGGTCGTGGGTGCGACGGGGAGGCCGAA
>Ga0302279_10000042_pt1 | contig 168737 bp, 242 predicted proteins | sample III_Bog_N3_3_FD_194541 | JGI IMG/M metagenome (GOLD analysis project Ga0302279, IMG submission 194541) | Peat permafrost microbial communities from Stordalen Mire near Abisko, Sweden - III_Bog_N3_3 | ecosystem: Environmental > Terrestrial > Soil > Wetlands > Peat | place: Sweden: Abisko... | reverse complement strand
GATAGTTGGTTCGTAGTTGGAATTTAGATCGTTGTCGGCAAATTGGCGAATTGTTGCGTCCCCTGCTTGCCGAAGAGGGGTGGATTGCTCCAGAGTTGCTCGAACAGCGAAGCGATGGTTACCGGCGTGAGCTTCTATACGAAGCCGAAGATGGTGCGTTTTGTGTCGGCTGCTTTGTTTGGGGTGCTGGGCAAGCTACCCCAATCCATGATCATCGCTCGTGGAGTGTCCTCGGAGTATTTTCTGGAACGCTGCAATCAGAGAATTTTGTAATGGGTGCATCAGGGAAGCTAGAGATGGCTGAACCAGCCGAATTGCTCCATCAGGGCGAGGTCGTTTGGTTGGACCCATCCATAGGAGATATACACCGAATTAGTGCGGCTACGGCCGCTGGTGGCGTTAGCGTTCACGTCTATGGTTGTAGGTTTGCTGATGTATGTCGCGAGCGTTATGATTATACCGGATAGAGTCAGTGGGGTAAATAACTACTGAAGATGTGTTGTTTGCCGGATCGATCCGGCAATTAAGGAGCATGTGATGAGTTCAATACGTAGCAATGGTCATCGAGTCCTGATCCTCGGCGGAGACGGCTTTTGTGGATGGCCCACGGCACTACATCTCTCTGATCTAGGTTATGAGGTGTGCATCGTCGACAACCTTTCGCGCCGCAAGATTGATATTGACCTGGGAGTTTCGTCACTAACTCCAATCTCGACGATTGAAAAGCGTCTGGAGACTTGGCGCAAGATTTCTGGTATGCAGATCAAGTTTGTCAAACTCGCGCTCGGTGAAAACTTCGCGAAGTTTACGCAGCTCCTCACGGAGTTTTGCCCTAAGACGATCATTCACTTTGCAGAGCAGCGAGCCGCCCCTTATTCGATGAAGTCACCAACCGAGCGTCGCTATACGGTGCGCAATAATCTCTGCGCTACTCACGACGTTTTGTGTGCAATGGTAGCTACTGGTTGTGACGCCCACCTCATCCACTTAGGTACGATGGGAGTCTATGGTTACGGCACAGCCGGTATGAAAATCCCAGAGGGCTACCTGCAAGTGAGCGTTGCAGATGATCAACGCGTACACAATTTTGATATCCTCTATCCGCCAAACCCTGGCAGTGTCTATCATATGACCAAGACGCAGGACCAGCTGTTCTTCCTCTATTATAACAAGAACGACAAGGTAATTATTACCGACCTACACCAGGGTATCGTCTGGGGAACGCAGACTTCACGGACCGCTCTTCACGAAGATTTGGTGAATCGATTCGACTACGATGGTGATTACGGTACGGTGCTGAATCGATTCTTGATGCAAGCAGCCATCGGCCACCCAATGACGGTGCACGGAACTGGTGGCCAGACGCGAGCCTTCATCCACATTCACGACACGGTACGCTGTATCCAGCTGGCGCTGGAAAACCCACCGGCTAAGGGTGATCGAGTTCAGATTATCAACCAGATGACGGAAACGCATAGGCTTATTGATCTGGCCAAGCTCATTGCCAAACTCACTGGCGCTACATGGCATCACGTTGACAACCCGCGCAACGAAGCCGCTGAAAACGAACTTTCTGTAAGCAACGAGCAGTTTCTAGCACTAGGTCTCAATCCTACGACTCTGGAAGAGGGGTTGCTAACCGAAGTGCAAGAGATTGCTAGAAAGTATGCTGACAGGGTCGACCTAACGAAGATTCCTTGCGTTTCGAATTGGGTTTCTGGTAGCAGCTCAAACTATGAGATTTGATCATCATGTCAAAGACTACTCCTGAGTTTCCCATCTACATACCGTCCAAGGGTAGGTCGGATATAACCCGAGGCACCACGGACATGCTAGACGAGGCTGGAATCGACTACAATGTGGTCGTGGAGCCTCAGGATCTCGTGGTGTATCGCCAGCGCTATGGGGACAAGGCAATCGTCTTGCCAGCCAATGATCGTGGCAACTTCTATGTTCGCCGTTATATACACCACCTAGCGCGTAAGGATGGTCACCATTACCACTGGCAGATGGACGATGATGTAAGACGCTTTGTGTATCGCTCTCCAGTTACGAAGCAGACGACCGTCCCAGTTGGTAAGGCGTTGAGGGCCATAGAACAGGAGACGTTGCGTTTCAAAAACATTGGAATGTCAGGAACCAACCAAAACTCCTGGCCACCATCGAAGCACGCGTCGAAGTTTAACAGCTTTCCGGTTCAGTGTATGCTAATTCGCAACGACGTGAAGGCGCGATACCGCTGCACTGGTGGTAATCTAGTGGATTTGGACTTCGTGTTGCAGGTTCTGACGGAAGGATTGTGCACTATAATGTTCGACCATTTGCGTGTCGATACCCCACCTATCGGAACCAACCAGGGTGGATGTTACACGATGTACCGTGACCAGAGCAAAATGATCGCGGCCGCTGAGCAGATGGTAGAATGGTATCCCACATTGTCCTACGTCGAGGACGAGAAGGGGGTTCATCTGCGGCGTAATCGCATCTGGTCTCAGTTCACTCAGCAGCCAATTAGAGCGTAAGGAGAGTGTATGAACACACTGGTAAGATTTCCGCGTGACCCGAAGAAGCGTGTAGCGGAGCGCGGCGCGGACAGTAACCGTGCGGCTAAGGAGAAAGAGCGCGATGACAAGTTGGTCATCGACTCCACGCTTGAGGACATGGGCATTAAGCCGTTTGAGCAGGAGTACCGCAAGCTCCGCAAATTGTCGTCCGGTGAAGACTTCTCCGCGTCCAAGGCATCGTATGCGCTATTGCGTGCTCAGCTCGCGATGGTAATCCAGGCGATGCCGGTACTGGAGCGTAACCTCCACAAGTTTAAGAATGAGCATGCTGCCTATGCGCTAGTCTCCCTCTCTAGCCATGCGCGCGAGCTCAGCCACGACATGCGTGCATTTGGTGATCAGACGGAGATTGCAGAGCGTATCCGCGAAGTTGTGACACAGTCGTCCATCCGTGGTCTCGCTGCAGGAATCGTCCAGGATCTTATACGTGCACGACAGGATCTCCACTCTGGTATGCCATCTGCAGTTGCACGCAGAATAGATGAACGTCTGCGCCTGCTTCAAGATGGTCTTGCAGTTCACTTCACTAAGGCCGAACAGGAGACCTCAGAACAAATCTCTCGCATACTTAACATCAAGTGAAACAACAATCCAATTTATAGCGAATAGCAGCAGTTACCGCTAACATAGGAATAAGCCATGACCATCGACACAGCCCGTCTTACACGTATGTATGATCTGGAGGTAGCCGCTACGCGCCGGTTCGCCGCCATGAGTACTGCCCAGAAGCGCGTTTATCTGAAGGCCCACCCAGCCAGCCGTCTCGCCATTGCCGCTGACATGCCAGAGCAGACAGACGACTTCGGCCAGGAGACTACCCCTGCCAAGAAGATTAAGGGTGGCAAGGACATCGATATCGGTGACACCACTGCGAAGGATCCATCTAAGGGTGGCGGTGGTGATGATATTGACCTCGGCCGGAAAGAAGGCATTGTTACGGAAGGTGTAGCATCAGTGGAATCCCAAACTCGTTTGGTAAGAATGGCTCGCGCTGAGGCATCCGCCGCTCAAATCTTCAAGTCGATGAGCAGCGTTGAGCGTGTGATGTATCTCAAGGCAAACCGCGTATCACGCTTCGCTCCCAAGAAGTAAGAGGCTGTCATGGCGACCCTCTATACCGGCACTTCCTATGCTAGAGCCCGCCTCCTTATCGAGGCGGGCTGGCCAAATCTCGCTATGACATCGAGCATTGAAACCGCCCGACTCATGGCGTGTACTGCGTCTATAGAGGATGCATGTCCTGGCGTAGTGTTGTCGTGGGAGGCACCTGGTGAGTGCGCTACCGATGGTATCATGGCGGTACAGGTGGCACCGAAGGAGCTGTCGCCAGTCGAAACTACCGACGACCATGCTACCCCAGAGAAGCGGCTCGGTGCTGCGGAGGGTGCGGAGATTGGTGGAATTGCGGATGGGATTCTAAACGCCATTGACCAGACCCACCAGTTTATTCGCAAGACCATCATGGGCGACGCTGAGATTCCTAAGCTCGCTGACCTCGTTAAGGGTCGTGGTGGTAAGGATAGCGACGCCGAGTTTGATACCAAGCAGAACCAGAAGGATCACATCGATGATGCCAACTGGTTCAAGCAGAAGCTACTGGCTGGTGGGAAACCTGATGTCGTAAACAAGCAGCTTTTAGAACGCCAGGAAGCGCGTCGTAAGACGCGTGCAGAGCAGAAACGAGTTCGTGATCAGCGTGAGCAGGAGAAGCAGCGCAAGGCTGCCAAGCGTGACATTTCTAAGAAGCTAGGGCAGGTTCAGAAGACTGCCCACAAGAAGATTGACACACATGTGTTCAAGCCCGTCAAGTCTGGAACGAAGGTCAAGACTCCCAAGAGCACGTTTAAGCCAAAGACGAGCAAGACGGCAGTCAAGACGCCAAAGAGCGCATTCATGCACAAGGCACCTAGTGCCAAGACTCTCACCAAGGTAGGGGTGACGAAGCCGGTCAAACCGCTAAAGCCTGCAGTGAATAAGCCACCGAAGCCGATGCCACCGCCGAAGCCGGAACCCATCAAGTCACCAAAGGCACCAATCAAACCAAAGAAGGAAACAAAGATATGAGTAAGGCTTATCAGAGGCTGCTGGCGATTGCTGCAAAACTTGAAACCGCCACCAAGAAGATTGCCGACATGTCCCCTGAGGAGCTGCGCGAGTATCGCAAGACCCATCCCCTAAAGGGAAAGGGTAAAGAGAAGGGCCCAGCCAAGAGTGCTCAGCCAAAGGCACCTGGTACCAAGGCACCAGCTAAGGGTAACAAGATTGCTGCTCCAGCAAAGGTGAAGATTCCGAAGCTTCCAGCAGCTATCAAGAATAAGGACAAGGCACCACCGGCACCGAAGACGCATGGTGATACACCGAAGCCTCCAAAGGCGAAGGGCAAAGACAAGGCTCCAGCCATGAAGGCTGTAGAGAATCCGCACAAGCCCGCCAAGGAAGCCAAGGTCGCAGAGGCACCGCCAAAGGAAAAATTCCCCAAGAAGGGCAGCCTTACACACGACGATGCAATCGGTCACGCTGGTAAGACACTTGGCTTCACGTCGAAGACGACGCCTGCACCGTGGAACGACAAGGACGACGTATCCTACACGTCCAAGGGTGATCGAACCAAGGACGCAATCGCTCACTTTAAGAAGCTCGGATATGGAAAGCAGGCGACGCAAGACTATGGCGACTCGCACGTCCACGTCCTGCAGCATCCGTCAGAGCAGCGCCAGGTAACGATTACTCACCACCCCGCTAGTAATGGTGGTGAGGAGCAGACTATCATTCGTTAAGCGGAGACGGTCATGATCAACAAGCTGCTGGCGCTTACGTGGAAGGCAGAGACCGCTGCCCATGAATGGTACACTGAAGATATGAGCGATGATGAACGCGAGGCGTATCGTTGCGCTCACCCCGATAGCCAGTTTGCCAAGGACTACCGCAAACCTAACCGCGTAGAGGGTGAGCATCTCAAGCAGGCTGCGTTCCACCGCGGTCGTGCCGACGCTCACGCCGGTGAGATAAGACTCAGCCAAGGGTTCAACGCTGTTAATAGGATGCACTACGACCTCAAGCATCATCACCTGGAGCAGTCCAAGGCACACTATGATGCAGCCAAGGCATACCGTGCATTTATAGACTCCGCTGATGGCAACGTAGACAGGAACCGTTCTGAAGGTAAGACTTACAGTGAGCACTTCTCAAACATAAAAAATCTCGGCACAAACATGCGGGCGCGCTACCGCAAGTATGGGCTACAGACGGGACACGGTATAACGGAGTATAAGCCGACGCGGCCAACTGATGACCCCTTCCCAGAGGCAACAGTTCATGTCGATAATCCGCGAGACTTTTTGCCGAAGCACCAAGTGATCTTTAATGAGTTTAATAGGCGGCGCGAAGCTCTAGAAGCGGCCCCTCGTTCCAGCCTAGCTTTAGCTTGACGCCCTTTCCCGAATCTGATATAATTCCCGACGCGGAAACTAGCTATGTTTGACATGCGACGCGGTGCCCCGTTTTATAAGACTGAGTTTTGGCGCGAGCTTTCCAGCGCATGTCGCCGGCGCGATTGCAACACCTGCTGCCGATGCGGGACGCGTGATGGGACTATGCACTCTCATCACATCATATCGCGACCAGACCTACCCTTCGCTACGGGGCTCGACGTCCTATCGAACCTCATTACGCTATGCGTGGCCTGTCACCAACTGGCACACGGAACACACAAGATTACGGGAGTGAAAAATGGTCCAGCAACGATGTTCCGCGCTAAGAGACCAGGTAGACCTAGATAGAGGATAATATAATGTGTTCAGTTTCAGGGTGTATTAGGCCCACGAGAGCTAAAGATTTGTGTGCAATGCACTATAAGCGTTGGTGGAAATACGGCGACCCAGAAATAATTTTTAGAGCGCCTCCTGGTGAACCACAACGCTACCTGCTAGAGCATATGTATGATGGTTGCTGTTATCCCTGGCCCTATGGCAAGCGTAATGGTTATCCTGAGGTAACAGACAATGACGGTCGTCCAAGAGGTGGGCACAACAAAGTCTGTGAGATGGTCAATGGTCCTCCTCTGGATGGAGAAGTTACTAGACACAAGTGTGGGAAAGGGCACCTCGGCTGCTTCAACGCTGACTGCTTGGAGTGGGGTTATCCACAGGAAAATGTCCAAGACTCTATCAAGCATGGGACTTGGGTTCATGGTGAATATCACGGGTGTACAAAACTCTCAACAAGAGTAATAGAAAAGCTTAGGAAGATGTATGCTACTGGTAATTATACACATAGAGGGCTAGCTAAGATTTTTGATATTAGTAAGTCACAGGTGAGCAGTATCGTAAACTTCAAGAAGCGTAGAAACGGTTAGGAGTGAGATTATGATAAATCGAGGCGTCCAAAGCGCTGATTATGAAGCTTTGCGCGCGATGGCTATCGCGGACATGCAGGCCGACGATTCATTCTCTCGTCTTGGCAAGCATGGTCAGGAAGAGTATATCAAGCAACATCCAGGAAGCATACATGCGCCGGGACATAGCAACAACGCTACGCCACCTGCTGCTGCAGCACCGACCGCTCCAGCGGCAAAGCCTAGTTTTGCAGAGCACGTGAAGAGCTTACCGAGACATGTTAAGGATGCCTATAGTAAGCTGAGCAACAACTCGAAGAAGGCGGTCGAGGACTGGCACGGTAAGACGCCTGCGGAGAAGGCCAAGCACGTAGGTGCAGCGGCGGTAGACTTTGCCAAGACGGCTGCACACAACGTTGGCCACGTAGCGAAGCATGAGGCTCATATGTACCATGGTGCCGGCAAGGCCCTAGCACACATGGCTAAGGGCAATAGCTGGTCGTCACTACCCGACGAACACAAGAGCCACTTCAAGAAGGCAATGATCCATGCAGGGCTAACCGCCGCTGATATCGGCCTTACCGGTGGACTACATCACGCACACGGAATGCTCGCAGCGGCCGCAGGCGTCGGTGCCCACCACATGCATCATTCGGCAACCATCGCTGGTGGTGAGGCTGCTCTGAAAACAGGCCAGCACTACCTCAAGAAGGCAATCTCCATGATCGAGCAGGCCAACAAGAAGATTCCACCGAAGATTGATGCAGAGGTTCAGCGGTTCATTGACATGCTGGTCAAAGCGGAGATACCACCAGAGGTGTGGATCGAGATTTTACAAGAGATTGAACGCGAGGCCGCAGCCAAGCTTAAAAATAAGGGGCGCTGATATGCCTGGATTCCTAGATAGAGGAGCGGCCCCTAGACCGATAAACATCTCCGAACGCGGGTTAGAAGCGCTAGAGCGTAGTCTGAAGATAAGATGTGCAGCTCTGCAGGAAAATGAGGACAAGCGTGGGGCGGAGTGGATTGCTGCTCTTCCAGATATCATCTTCTCCCCAGAGTCGGCGTTTTCCGCTTCAAACCAATTCGGCGGTGCTTGGTTCGATAGGCAGCTCTGGTCTCATGAAGTAAAGAAGAACGCGCTCAAAGCACTAATTCGTGCTGTTAGTGTGTATCCACCCACTGATGATTCGGCGTGGCGCAAATACCTTGTTAAACTGGAGTCTATGGAATGAGAGTAGCTACACCGACGCACGAACATCGCAGGAACGGATAGAGCCATGATCAAGATTGATACAGCTGACACGGCCTTCGAGGCGGCACTCAACCGCATGCGTGCAGTCGAGTCCCTCTCGACCACCAGGTTGAACAACGCCTTACAGACACTCGCCGTAGCTGCCAACCCTAATACCGACGACGCCGACGACAGTAATGCAGAGGAAGATGAGGCGACCCTTCAAAAGAAGCTGGCGATTAAGTATGCTCACTTCACTGCGCCAAAGCCGCTGTATACGAAGATTGCAGAGGCAGTCGCCGTAGTTGCTGGTATGCTATCGCTGAAAGCTTTCAGCGAAGCCGCTGGTGATGATCAGGACGAAAATGCCGTCAAGCAGTCCGACCCAGGACTCATGGTGACGCGCACCCTAAAGGGCATGCATTACCAAGATTACATCATGTGCGACCCCAAGGCCGGTTGCAAAATGATCTTAGCTATGCCGATGCTAGGTCACATGACGCATGGGCTCGCCGCCGACGCGGATGGTAAGCAAAACGCTGCATACCAGCTAGGTCGCAAGGTGCTGGCCCAACTGTTTCCCAAGCTTGATATCGAGAAGCTAAAGATTGGGGATGATGGTGTTGCAATCCTCGACCCATCTACATCGTCTGCTGAGCTTCCCCTAGAGCAGATAGCTGGGTTCAATATACCAGGTGTAGGCCAACTCGACATTGCCGAGTGGAAGGAATATAAGGGTATCGTGAAGCTACAGTTGGCAGTTTCTTCCCTATATCTAACCAATGAGCACCCACCACACATCAACCAGCACAATACATTCAACGCAGAGATCATGGTCAAGGCGGAGATTGTATTCCCGTTTGAGTATGCAATGTGGTCGACGTCAGCTACGAGCGAAGAGGACTTCATTCCCTTCAGCTTTTGGAGCAACATAAAGCGCTTGCATGCTTGGTGGTGCAAGGAAGATGCTAAGGGTAAGAAGGTTCCGAAGGGCCGAATGGCTCACCCAGACGCAAACGCTCACATGTCCAAATCCGTGGCTGAGCGCTTCAACCTGAGCCCACGCCCACGCGTTAATGGTGAAGGATTCTGTACGGTTCCCACAGGAGATATTTATTGGGTACCGCCGGCGGATAAGGCCACTAGCTGGAAAAACGTTTTGAACTCGTGCGTCAATCCCAAGACAGGAACGGTATCATCAGCCGACGCGCTCGGCCTGCACATAGCTACTGACTGGGTAATCTCTAAGATGTTCATCACCAATGATAATGGTGATGCATTCGTTATCGACCTTACTGGTGCTCGCCCGCTCGTTCCTGGTGTGATAGCCCATGTCATGAACTCCACGCCAGATAGCGCGATGCTGGCGCGCATGTTGGAGCTATGCAGTAAGTTTGGAGTAGGCGTCCATGCGAACTGGATCTCCATGGTCGATGAGATGGTCGCTAAGAATAAGTCGCTGAAGTTTACGTGGGACAATATGATCGACGTCCCATTTAATCACCTAGACGAGGGACACCCGGTCAACAATGGCTTGTTTGAGATGGGGTTGGCGTTTGCCCAGTGCTACGCGAAGCTCGCTGGGTCTGCTATGCCCGTCTACAACCAGTACCAGGTCCGCCCCTACTTCGCGCTCTTCGGTGTATATGCTCCGAAGCGCTTGGTCTACTCGAAGATCCTGGGTGAGACGATAGCAAACAACCGCGCGCAGGTTATCCTAGATAAGGAGAAGCCTGTGATGCTGGACGACATGCCGGGTTGTAAAACATGCATGCCGCACCAGGCGCGTGTCGACGCAGAGCTTAGGAAGTTTCCTCTCAAGGCTATCTTCGATATTAGCGCTGGTGGTGGTAAGAGCTGGACCTACATCAACGACGTTACCAAGCTCCTAAAGGCCGGGAAGATTAAACGCCCAGGCATTGCTATGCCTCGAAACTTGATGGCGCAGTTCGGAAATGAGGTTATTAAGTTTACGAATGGCTACCTACGCCCGTTTCTGATCAATCGCGTTATCTGGCGCTTGCTCACCATTCGTGTCGGGTCTAGTCCCCTAGCTATGAAGCAGTTACTCATGGCCCAGCCAGCGAACACGCTGTTTGTCGTCGATTACAACTGGCTTAGCGGTGAAGCTAAAAAGGTGTTTATGGGTGCAGCTGACCCTGAGATGTTCTTCCCACGGGCAGCCTTCCTCGCTGAGCTAAACTTTGACTACTTCGCACTTGATGAGTCACAACGCGTCAAGACGCTCTCCTCCGGTCGTACTATGGCTACTGCCGTCTTGTCTGCAGAGGCTGCTGTCCATGATGATGGAACCGAAGGTTATGTGCGTATCGGCACAGGAACCCTACTTCAAAATACCCCAGCAGATCTAATCGGCCAGATGGCACAGCTAGAGCCGATGGCTCTAGGCGACCTCGGAAAACGGATCAAGGCAAACGATTCTATCGAGCAGAAGGATATACCGGAGCTACACACACGTACCGATATGTTCGCGAAGCGCATAAAAGTTAGCCGTCGCGAGTGGGCTCACCTGCTACCACCTGTGGTAGAGCGCGTGTGGGCGTGCAAGATGACCAACAACCAGCAGGAGTTTTACGACGCTTACATAAACAATCAGCAAGCGCTCCTGATGCAAAACGGCAAGTTTGCCTCTCTAGTGGAGGCTGCAGAGAAGGGTGGTGAGGAGGGCGAGGCTGCGCAAGATGCCTTGGACTCCATGCTTAAAACGAAGTTAGCAGGTCTAGAACAGTGGTTGAACGCACCAGACAGCGACCTTACAGATAAGGCCAGCTCTGGTTGGATGGCTATGAAGGGGCTCAATACAAACTTCGAGAGCAAGGGTTGTGATCTTCTATCCCCAAAGATGGCAACCATTAATAAGTTGATCGGCCAGCACTTCAACGGCGGCAAGATCAACCTCTCTGGTCAAGAGGGTGGTGATATTGAAGTTCCACCAGATCCAAACAAGATCATTATCGTCGGCTACAACAAGGTTGTGTCGCGCCATATTATGGAGCATCTGAGTGATAGCTATAAGGCGATGGCCATCCACTTCACGGCCAGCACACCAGAAGCGATTAAGGAGTTTCGGGACAACGATGCAATTCGTATCCTCGTAGCCGACGAGTGCTTCCCAGGTTACATGCATGTATTGACCGACTACGGTAAGTCAATGTCGATGGAGGACATTTACAAGACTGACTCCATACAACACGTGCTCGCCTACGATTTAGAAAACAAGGAGATCATACGCCGCAAGATAAACAAGAAGGTCCGGCACGACGTCAAGGGAGATGAGCGCTGGTTAGAAATTTCAGTACGCGACGAGGAGCGTAACCTGACTCTATCGTTTGAGGTTACTGATAACCACGCCATATTCAAGAGCAGTGGACTAGAGGTGCACGCTCGTGACCTAGTAGTAGGCGACGAGCTCATTACCCATGGTCAGAAGGTACAGCGCTACCGTGCACATGCATACGATGGAGTAATAGTAGCGCATGGAAACGAGGCAATGCGTCATACCGCATCAGCAATGCGCAACTCTTGTCCGCATTGTGACTTTACGGCCCATCCGGCAGAAGTTCGGTGGCACCGTAACAAGGTGCATGGAGAGTTTACGGAGTGGCGTGATAAGGTAACATCTGCAGTAAGTAATACGCTAGTTCGTGACTGGCAGGATCCGAAGCACCGCAAGGCACGCCTTGCGAATATAGCCACTGCACGAACTACTTTTGAAAACGATTCGGTAAGGGTTGCAGCGAGAAATGCGAAGATCCAGGCAAACGTCGACGCTGGCATATACAGTGACGCCTTTGCTAGAAAGCCGAAGGCTTACCGTGACGCGCAGATAAAACGCTTCATGGAAGCGCCGAATTACAAGGGTGGTCCAAACAAGGTCGAGACCAGCATAATTGACATGGGCATTGATAACCTTGTCTATACAGGTGATGGTTCCTACTTCGTCACGCTGGAGGTAAATGGGAAGAACCGGAACAAGAACCCCGACTTTATCAAGTGCCCTACCAAGTGCGGTACGTGCGCCAACTACGCTGATGGTAAGTGCAAGCTATGGAACAAGGCTTACCCCACAAACGATACTTGCGGATTATGGGAGCGTTCACTTAGCTTCCGAGCCAAGAAGGTCGTGGAAGTCGCAGACACTGGGTACTGGCACTCGAAGGAGGAGATGGTTGGAATACGTAGTGCTTATTCAGAGAAGGGTATTGAGTGCCTGCTACTGGACGCCGCACGTAAGCCAGATTACATGCGTGCTCGTATTGAGTCACATGTAAATAACCACTTCTTGAAGATAACTCGCATCCGAGAGATTCGCAAGAAGGACAAGCTTGGGTCGTACAAGTACGACCTAGCCGTAGAGGGCGATCACAACTACTTCGTCGTAGCGGGATCGTCTGGGGCTCACATGCGTGGTAGCATTCCAGTACTAGTCCATAATACCGGACTTAGCGAAGGTCACAACCTACAGTGCGCTTCGCGACTTATCAGGACGCAAACCATGTGGACGCCAGGTGCTCAAGAGCAAACCTTGGCACGACTGTGGCGTCCAGACGTTCCAGGTCCTAATGGGCAATATAAGTTTAAGCGCGACCGCATCTACATGGACTGGATCATTGTCGAGCCATCAATCGATGTGCCGAAGATGGCGCGCATGATTAGTAAGAAGCTAGAGAATGCAATCGTTAGTGAGATCCAGAGCAACGCAAACCTCGCCAAGGTGGTGAACTCCCCTGAGAATGCCGCCTATTTCGCGCAGGCGAAGCGCATTCCGATGATGCTCAAAAAGATTGTCGAGCAGGACATTGACATCACGGATGAGGATGGTAATCTCATAAAGAAGTCGGACATGCAGAGCCGCGAGGCTCTCACCAACCACTTCGCTGCATACACGCTATTCCTGCAGTGGGAGGAGTCCGAGTACGCCGCCGAACGCAAGAAGCTGAAGGCCGAGCTGCTGACGCGCCTTCAGAAGAAAGACCCTAAGCGCAAGTCGATTGCCGACTACGAGCTAGGCCATCTCTCTATGATGGAAACCCAATCTACAACCTCTCCGTCGTTTGCGCCAGGTGACGCCTTAAACGCGCTGGGATATGTACCGTGGACGGATGGCTTCTATGGAATGAACAACACGCCGCTTGAACTGGTACCTGTGGTCACCAAGACTGTAAAGGATGAACCAGATAGTGCACCTGATGTACTAGAGGCTGGTGATGTAAACGTGGACGTCGTCATAGGCGACCCGGTAATGACGGAGTTTGGTCCAGGTTGGATTGCACCTCCCACGAAGTCTAATGCCCTACTAGTCTGGGTGTTAATTCCTGGGCTCAGTGAAAAGCCGGTGCTAGTGCGTCGCGACAGTATTACGGCACCAAGCGACGCCGCCAACAGAGAGGCTCTAATCATACTAATAAAGAGCTACGGTAATGGTGGTGCAGCTGTACTGAAGATAGATCAGCAAGGCGCGCTCGTGCCGAAGTCCAATCTGATACCGGCGCAGAAGGTGGTCGATGCAGTAGCGCAGGGGAAGGTGCTGGTAAAGGCTGGGCAGATAACGCCAAACTCCAAAACGAAGGGCGTGAAGCAGCCGAAACATATTACAATTCCTGGGGTCACTAAGCCTACCCCTGGGACGAAACCAACACCAGGAACCAAGCCTATATCTTCTGGACCAAACCTCGGCCCAGAGGAAATTCAAGACTTGTTCCACCAGCACATAAAGGCGAATCCAGCTAATAAGGAACGGTGGAAGAAGATCCAGGAGCTGAAGAGTATTGCAAAACCAACTTCAGCTCACAAGAAGCTACTCGCGCAGTTGCTAGAGGAGCGCACAGCAGCTCGTGCTAAGGCGATGGCGCTGGCCAAGGCCGGTAAGCTTCCTGGTGGTGGACACGCTGGAACCGGGCAGGAGCCTGTGAAGGCACCGAAGATGACGCCGAAGTTTACGCAGCCAAAGACGCCCGGAACGCAGCCAATGCCTGTAATAGTGAAGAAGCCAGTGGATGATGATAACGGGCCAATCACTATGGGTAACAAGGGCATACTAAAGAAGGCTGCTACCAATCTCGACAAACGCGACTTCCAGGCGATGATCTACAACGGCATCGAATGCCTAATCACAGATCCAGGTGGAGCCAAGGATAAGATACTGCTCGCCAACGGCTTCGATCATATCAATGAGAGCATCGTTGTCCAGGTTAAGAATCCGGCTGGCTTCCTACGGCTAGCAAATCTTCTGGCCACGAAGTTTTATATCCCACCGGCCGTGAAAGCCAACCTCGACGCGTTTGCCATCGCCTACGCGAAGCACAAGACAGCCTTCCCATTCAAGAAGGCCCAGCTGAGGATCTTTCATACAGCGTGGGTGAAACAGGAACGCATGAAGGCATCAAAGAAGGGCGAGATTCGTCCCTACGGCGTTGTCGAGAATGGAAAGGTTTACATCTACGCAGACTGTCACACGTGTCCTGCTGCGCGAAACATACCCAAGCTCAGCATGCCGATAGGTTGCCAGAAGGTTCCGCAGACGCTAGCTGCTACCCTCATTAAAATGACACCAAATATCGCGGCCGTCAAGGCTACCGTGCAGACGCTCATGAAGGAAGGTGTAGTGGTAGCTAATCAGAAGCAGTTTGACGCATCAGTTCAGGCTGTGCACGGCTAGTAAAGATACACGAGCCTGCGCGTAAGCGCAGGCTCTAGAGGAGATTACCATGGTAAAGTTGGTTGACCCCATAGCACTTTTGAAACAGAAAATGCAACACCGGGAAGTCGCGTCAACTCCGGCCTCAGACGCTGGTGTTCCCTACGAGATTTCAATGTCACCTACACCAGGGGCGAAGCTCATGCGTATGACCATCGCATCGACATATCGCACGCCAATCCCAGTAGTATTTGACCCAGCTACTAGAACTACCTTTCCCCTGACTACGGAGTCGTAATATGTTGAAGGGAGCTGGAAGGCACCGGATGGTCGGTGGAAAGTTTAAGACCAGAGGTGACATGGGCCCACGTCCGCGTCAGCGGTCTGGGTTCACGGCTCATGGTAGTTCGGACAACGGGATGACGCCCGGTACTGGCATACCATTACCAGATACGATGGGCAACGGCATACCAAACAATACGGTGGTAAGGTCGTTTGCAAAACCTACAAACCTATCGCTCTCCGCCGGCTTACTGGTAAACTCGCCGCTTGAGACGATCATGCTCGCGCGTGAGATGTATGACAATGATCCAATTAGTGGTGCCGTTGTAGATACCATCGTTGGTGTTCCGTTTGGCAACTTCTCGCTATCAGGAATGCCGGATAAGGACCACCTCAAGCCCTACTTGTCCGGCATGGATCGCATCCGCGTCAAGAGCTTGCTACCCACGCTGGCGGCATCCTACCTCGTCGACGGTGCGTTTCTCGGCACCGCCATATTCGACGACAAGGACAAGTGCTTTAGCGCGATGATGCCGCAAGACTTGATCCACGCGGAAATTACACCAGTTCCATTCTTTGGGGCGACTCCGGTCATCGACATCCATATTCCGCCAGAGGCGGCTCGCATGATGCATATCGGTCTTAAGGACCCACGCATGCAGGCATACCTCAAGTTTATGCCGGAGGATTTTCGCAAGGGTGGTCTCGTAAAGCTGCAGCCGGAAAACACGCTCTACATCCCGCGCCGTGGCCTATCACACCAGCCGCTTGGAATCTCATTATTCCGCAAGATTATGATCACCTATATATTGGAAAAATCGCTAGCGCGCGGGACCACTGAGATGGCCTACCGTAGGCAACGCCCAGTTCTCCACATCGTTGCCGGTGACGAAAACTGGGATCCATCTGTCGAGGAGATGCAGGAGCTGTCTGGGTTGTTTCTAGATGCCGACCTTGATCCGTTGGGTGCCGTCGTTACGACGCGTGCAGGCGTCATGCCACAAGAGATTGGCGGCGCGGGAGATTTCTGGAAGTGGACAGATAATATTGATGTGCTCACGAGCATAAAGCTCAAGGGCCTCGGCATGCCTGACGGTCTGCTTGGCGGCGACATGAGCTTAGACTCCGTCAGCGCAACGCTAACGATCTTCATTAACATGATCCGCGCCTTTCGCGACTACATCACACGAAGCGTTTTCTACGAGAAGATATTTCCATACACGGCCATCGTCAACAATCACCGCCGTGCGCTCATGGGCGATTTTGAGGAGACCAGTCTCCGCCGCACCATGCTAGGAGAAGACCGCAGCTTCCATTATACCAACAACTATGTTGAACGTGCGCAGGACAGCGATGTCGACATCGGTGACTACCTTACGCCAACTATCAGCTGGCATAACAGCATCCGTCCAGAGGGTGATAAAGACTATATCGACATGCTCATGCTGCTGCAGCAGGCCGGCGTCCCGATTCCGATCAGGATGATGGCGTCGGCTGGTGGTCAGGATATTGGTGACATCATAAACGGCGCGCAGGACGACGTCGAGATGCAGGCGAAGTTGGCGGTCTACAAGCAGGCCATTCAGCAGGCCGGTGGTGTTACCGGCCAGGAGCAGCAAGACGGTGGCGGCGACGATCAGGGCGGTGGGGAGTATGGAAACTACGATCCCCACAAGGCGCTTGCTCCATTCAGACGCAAGAGCATTCTACAGCGCTTCGACCGCGACGACAAATTCCAACCGCGCAATTCCATCAACGGTCATTCTTACCACACAACACAGCGCTTCCGCAACGATACTGGTGAGAAGCAGAATCGCATCGTCGCGGCAGCCAACGCGTCTGTTGCGCAGCGCATGAACTGGCTTATGCACGACAAGCATGAGCCCAAGAAGACCACCCACTTGATTAAGAGGTATGGATTGCAGTATCAGGGAGCGCCAGAGGGAGGCTTCTAATGGTTGAGGAAATTGCTTCTACACCGACTGATGAACTGTTTGATGCGTTTGCGCTCATCGCTGCCTTTGAGCGCAAGCTACAAGAGTCGATGCTGCTACCCTTTGCATATTTATGTGATGGGCCGATGCAGCAACTATCTTGGCCTATTGAGCGCACGCGTCCCATGTACAACCCAGATGGAAGTTTGGCGTTTGAATACCTGGAGCCGAAGGCAACATATTCCCCATCCACTCGCATTAGATTAGATGGAGCATAACATGACGATCCCAGTCGCTGCCTACTGGCCATTCTTTAAGACGACTGAGCGACGTTGGTTCCACTACGTGGATGCGACGGGAACGTGCCCATCGGTGTCGTCACTATTCTCATATGATCTAGCAACAGATTCCATGTTGTGTAAAGACTATGATGCCAACGGCACATGGCTGGACACCTGGTATCTGCAATATGATCCAAGCCTGGGGTTGAAGGAGTGGCGTGACGACTATCCGCAGAAAAATGCACTCCTAAAATCGGTATTCGGACCTGTTCAGGAGGAGGTGCTATCTACCCCGATCCTGTGGGGAAACCTGATCAGCATTGGTCAGATAATATCAAACTATCCGACCTACAACCCAACAAAGAGCTGGCCACCATTTTGCGTCATAGGCAATGGGTATCAAGTGGTTGTGTTTGAGGCGCTGCTTCCAAGCCTCACACTCGCAAGTGGTGTCGTTCACCAAAACGTATTACAGTTTTCATATGCGCAGACGTGGAATGGTAAGACAACCGGCGCGCGCTACTGGAACGCGCTTGAAGTAGGTCCTGTAGCTCTGCAGTGGATTGGCCATGAGCAGGCTGAAATAATCACCCAACCGAGAATGGATGCACAGTGATGAACGACACCACAAATGAAACAAACCACACATGCAAGGCGGATCATGTATGCGGCCCGTTGCGTTGTCTTCTCGATAGCATCCAACATGCCCGTGACATTCTTAGTTTTAAGGTCGTCTCAGACGATATAGACGACAACCCTAAGCTGGATCAAGCCAAGCTAAATCTCGTAGCGCATACGGACATCTATCCACCGAAGGGTATGGCGTTCTATTACCACCCTGATGGTTCGCTCGCCGGTGTATATCCCGAACCAGAACCATACATTGAGTTGAATTTTATAGTCACAAAAGACGGAGTCGACTACGAGCCAATGAGGAAATCTGCCTAATCATATCTGAGCATAGCGCAGCCTGGTAGCGTGCCTCATTCGGAATGAGGAGGTCGTAGGTTCGAATCCTGCTGCTCAGACCATTATCTCATACACAAACCCACAACGCGGAGCCGACCCTCATGTTGAATGTCAATGACATCGTAAAGGCAGATGCTGCAAATACCGACTCACGATTGTTGTGGAGAGTAGTTCGAATTACACCAGACCGCGTGGTAGAGTTGGTTCGCACAGATGATGAAGAGTCGTCCTTCCTCATTCAAGAGTCGAATCTGGTTGGCAAGACAGTCTTCCGCGAGACATTATTCATCGAACATGAGACCGCCGCAGAGGCTCGCAGCCGTGAGTTCTCAACATTCTTCGACTTCAATAGCTTTGGTGCAGATGCTCGCAAGTGGGCTCGCGCGTTTACCAGCCGGTTCAAGCTGCAGGCACCAGACGAAGTTATCATGCTCAGCTGGTTCTCATGCGCCATCGCAGCTGGTAAGGAGCACGCTTCCAAGATTGAGTTTAATGCAGACCCAGACAACCTTGATCGTTTTTCAAAGACAGCCGCCGGAGCCCAGGCATGACTCATACCTGGCGACCCTTGGGTAATTATAGCATCTACCCAGACTCTAGCATGACAGACGTCACATGGATCATGGTAGATGAAATCATAAACACCCTCGCGCTCCATGGCGACCTCGACGCAGATGTCATGGTCGACGGTGAGGAGTGGCACTGCATTGTGTGTGCCGACCACGATGATAAGTTTTATCCGTGGCTTGCCTACAACCCGGCTGGCGACGTCGCCAGCTACACTCGCTTTGGACGCGGGTCATTCCAAGCATGGATTGACTCCGATTCAGGAGATTAGCATGAACTTAATGATGGCCAGCGACGAAAATCGCTTCGTAGAGTATGCTGCTGCAGAGGATTCTACAGCAGACGCTCCTATAGACATGCATCAAGTTGTCAAGACAGGATCGCTACCCGACGGCGTTACGGATAAAGGCCAGGTTGCCACCGCGCTCCTAAACGTCAATAGCTGGATGCCCTATGCGTCTGAGGTCTACGGAACCTCAGCGTCGATGTCCGACTACATCATCGTTCCCTGCACAATCTTCCTGACGGACCTACCAAACGCAAACCTCGCGGCCTTCCCGTTTGAGGAGATGAGCGCGTGGAATCCAAACGCCGGGCGCATCTCATACCGCACGTGGGTGGGTAAGCCGACGCACGAGGAGCACGCAAACCAAGATCCCACGATTGCGCGTGGAATGATCTTCGATGCGTCGATGAAGCGCGTGCCAAACTACGTGGGCGACTTGCACCGTGTGGTGCTGCTGGCCGGGTGGGATCGTAACAAATTTCCTGAGCTAGCCGCACGCGTTCAGGGTGGGCGTTCCGGGTTTAGTATGGGCTGTTGGGTTAGCGATTACAACTGCTCGGTATGCAACGCCTCGCTACGCGAGGGCGGTTGTGGTCACATCCATCCGAAGCGTGGCGTGTGTGTTGGTAGTGTTGGGAATAAGCTAGTCTACCGTATCGCTCGTGGGTGCACCGGCTTTGAATTATCTAGCGTCGCTACACCAGCGTGGCGTGGGGCAATGGCAGAGCCAATCGGGTGATTTGTTAATAGGAGCCAGTGATGATTCCACCAGACCTGCCACCATTAACCGAAATAATATGTATCGATGCCAAGCCGCGCATGACACCGGTATCGCTAATCAAGGGTCAGTTGTATCAGGTACGTGCTTACAATCTTCATGCATCAGGAATAATCTCAGTCCTGCTTGTTGGTGTTTCTGTGTGGGTTCATCCACTAAACGCCCCGGATGAAGAGATTGGCTTTTTCAGAGACCGATTCCGGTTGCCAATCATACCCAAGCTATTTACGGATATGTTAGAAGTTGTCCCCATTAAGATTCGCGGGCGTGTAATTGAGCCTGTGGATTAGGGACCAATTTAGGATGTGAAACCTGCAGGTTCCATGACTATACAAACCAACAGAGGAAACAAACATGAAGTTTAAAAATCACCTAGGCTGGATCGGTGCAGTTGCCGGTGCCGCCGCGCTGTTCGGACTTGCCACCAGTGCAAACGCCGTCAGTCCAGTTGTCACCTACTCACCATACCAAGCCGGTCCAGTAACGGCACCAGGAAACGGATACCCAAATCCTTCGATGGGTGGAGTAAACGTCACGCTTCCTGTTACCAACCTAGACGGTCAGGTTTCTGGTTACGTCGCCAGCGTTGCATACTCCGTCATGGGCAGCGGTTACGTTATCGGTGATACGCAGACCCTCACCGATGGTGGAGTTACTCACTCCGTGCTTACCATCACCCACGTGCAGCTCTACTCAGCAACAGTTGCCGCTGGTGGATCCGGCGGCACTACTGGTGCTACTACTTGTACTGGTACTACCGGAACGGGCACTAAGTTTCAGGTAACTGGGACCATCGCTGGTGGTGCAATATCTGGTGCGCTTGTAGTATCAGTTGCAGGCGACTACACGGTAATGCCTACCAGCCTCACCGTCGAGCCAGGTAGTTGCACCGCGTCGTTGACCGGTGCAACCTTTGCCCTCTCGTTTGGTGTAAAGACTGCGACTAACACTGCTGGTTCTGGTATCGTGTATCCATCGACCACCATCCTCGGTGGCGTCACTACAACTGGTGCCGGCACTGGTGCAACGTGGACGGTCACTATGACCCCCGCCGCGCAGACTCTGGCCATTGCTCCCGTCAATGGCTACAAGGTGTATAACAGCATGCTAACCGCTTCCCACGTATTATGGGTAACGGACAATGGCACGACTCCAGTTGCCTCTGGTTCTAGCGCGCAATACGTCGCGGTAGTTTCCGAGATTCATACCAATCCAACCGAGTCTCCTCCGGGCAGCAAACTGCAAATCCTCGGATATGCAGTTGGCGATTGGTTCCAAGCGAGGGTTTGGTAATCTAATAAACAGGGTGGCGGAAACTAATCCGCCACCCTCCAAGTGTAATCTCGAGTGTCTATGGAGGTGTCATATACAGAGAGTGCGAACATCATGCCACCACTTAACGAACAGCAGTGGACGACATCCACATTAAAGATTTACTTTGACGAGGTATTTACAGCGAAGTTTGCTCGTATTGAGCAGATGCTGGCCGACCGAGACAAGGCACTACTAGTGGCACTAGGGGCTATTGAGGAGCGGGCAGTGGAGCTAAATGCTTATCACCAACGAACGGAAGAGAAGATTGCCAGTAGTTGGGGTCACGAGGCACACGAGCGTTATGCAAGCGCGGTAGCCATTGAAATCGATCGTATCAAAGATTCAATCAAGACCAGCGACGATGAGATCAATACCCGGATAGCCGAGCTAGAGAAGCCAAAGTGGGCTACGTGGATATCAGCCGCGATGCTGATGTGTACGATTGTTGGTGGGTTGTGGTTTCTCGCAATAAATCCATACCAGCAAAACCTTACTCGAATGGAAACCCAGATCGAGGCAATTCTACAAGGTAAGAATCCTACCCAACCATCCATTCACTTGAGATAGGAGGTCACCGTGGCAAATATGCAATGGAGGACGTCTGCAGGCGTTGACAACAATCCGTTTAGAACGCGTGGAGCGTTTGATCCAAACGCTCCCGACAATGCCGTAGCATTAAACCTACCCACTCTTGGTGATATCACAATATGCCCGTCCGAGGGTATTGCCGCTTATGATTCATTCACCGTCGTAGGTTCATTTACGTATGGTGGCGGAACACTAGGTGCCGGATCACTAACCGTATCTCCTGGGGATCGGCTAGCTTACATGGGCGGTGGCGCAGGTATTATTAGTAACTGGGTATCAATCCCAGAGTCTGCAATCTACGGCGCAAACGTCCAGATCATAGCACAGCGCTACGGGGCGTTTATGTGAATCTTCCCACGTTGTTTTGTAGTCCTGAATGTGAACCTTAAAGAAAGATTAACCATGGGCCACGTAGATGATTCCAAATTCACCAGGTTCCACACAAGACCCATTAGATATAATGCTGGTGCAGACCACCACGCGCGTCCTCGTCACGCCGACCGTCACCGCCGCGACCTATGCCGCGAACAAGGTCATTGGCGGCATCATGACGTTCGCCAACATTCTTCCTAGAACGCCGTTTTCCGCGCTGCTTGAGAGCATCACGCTTCGCTTCAAGGGCAGTTTGCAGACGGGCGGCTTCTATGTCGCAATCTTCGACACGTCGCCCAGCGGCACATTCACCGACACCAATACCGCAGCTATCGTCTCGGGCGATACGGCGTATCTCCTCGGAATCTATCATCTCACTAACGGCGTTAGCGTCCTCGGGACGCACACCATCTACACTATGGATGGCATCGCAAAAGCTATTCAGGGGCAGTCGTCGAGCCTCTTTGTGGTGGTGGTGCCCGATGCGACGACGGCGGCCCTCAACTCCACGTCCGACATGAGCATCTCGCTTGGAACATTGTGGGGTTGATCGGATGATCGGTACCAGACGCGCACTATTAAGTAGCACAGGCATTAAGCCTTTACTGCAATACAACTTTACCAAGTCAAGCGTGTTGCCGCCGTGGTTAGCTTTTTCCCGCGCCGGCAACGCAATGATGTTCGACAGCACGGGCACGCTGACCTATGCGCCGAACAACCTGCTAACGTATAGCAACACGTTTACAAACGCCGCATGGACAAAAACTGCCATATCAGTTACCTCCGGTATAGCAGACCCATTCAGTGGAACAAATGCTTCTACACTTACCGCAACAGCTTCGGCTACATTATACCAATCCAATACAGGTCTAAACGGCGTAAATGCAGTATCCTCCATCTGGATTAGAAGACGGACAGGAACCGGGGCTGTAACTTTATGGACTCCGGGTATTGGTGGCAATACTACGCTGCCCCTAACTAGTAGTTGGCAGCAGTTTTCTACATATAGTGTTGGCGGTGGAACATCATATTTCTATTTAACGATGTCAACCACCGGCGATGCTATAGATGTATATGGCGCGACGCTATCCGCCGTCACCTACGAAGCCGCTCCCCGTGCCGGCGATCAAGTCGTCACGGGAGCCTCCGCTTACTACGGCCCGCGCTTCGACTATCCCAACTCCACGGCGGCAGGTCTCCTGCTTGAGTCCGTGGCGGCGACGAATGTCGTCCTCTATTCCAACGACCTCACGAACACGGCGTGGGCAAAGAGCAACATCACTGCCGCGCTGAACCAAACAGGCGCGGATGGCGTCGCGAATGGCGCATCCTCAATCACCGCGACCTCAGCAAACGGAGCGGTCCTCCAGAGCATAACCCTCGGTTCGTCGGCCCGCGCACAATCCGCGCTTGTGAAGCGCATCACCGGAACCGGCGCGGTCTACATGACCACGGACGGTGGAACGACGTGGACGGCCATCACGATCACAGGCTCGTGGGCCTCGCAGACTATCCCCATACAAACGCTCGCTAACCCTTCGGTCGGATTCAAACTTGCCACGAATGGCGACGCCATCGCGGTGCAATACGTCCAGAACGAAACAACTCAACAGTCTTCGCCAATCCCGACCACAACCGCCAGCGCAACCCGCGCCTCCGAGTCCCTAACGGCCACGCCCGCCGCTCTCGGTTGGAGCGACACTACGGGCACGTTGATTGTTGAGGGGACGTTTGACCCCGTAGTCGAAAATGGCATCATCGCAAGTATTCAGGGTGTAAACATTCTAGAACTTCAGCGCGGCAACACATCCGTCGGCGTTCCGGGCCAATATGCTGGTCAGTTTGCAAGCGCGGGCGGCGCTTGGTCATATGACGCGGCGACAAATCTAACGAATGGTTCTCCTGCGAGGATGGGTGTTCAAGTCATTTCTGCGGTTCCATATCTATCTGTTAATGGTGGTGCTCTAGTAAATGGCGGCTCAATAAGCTTTCTGGCTTCAACTGTAATAGGATTTGGCGACAGAGGCGGTTCTTTCCGTCTCAATTACCACCTCCGTTCCCTCGGCGGCTACAGCGCCGCTATGTCCTCCGCCGTCTTCCGCGCCAAGACAACTGTAGGAGCTTCTTATTCATGACGCAGATCATCTTCACCGCAGTGGACATCGCGAGGATCATCGCTGAAAATTTGCCGAGTCCATATGCCCTCGACGCCGTTTGGAAACTAGATCCAGAAGATAACGCTTCCGATGTACCACAATTTTCTCTCGAAAGACAGCCGGATTACGTCGTGAGCGAGTGGTATAAGCTTGTTGAGGCAATTATGGTGGAGCTTGTCAAGCAAATAGAAAATTGCAAGGTCGAGCCAAACGACTCAAACGACGAGGGGGCAAATGGCTTCAACGACGGCATCGACGCCGCCATCGCCCAACTAAAGAAAGTTTGGAAATAAGATGAAAAAGCTCGCTCTTGTTCTAGCAGTTATCTTCGGACTATCCACGCCGGCCCACGCCGTAGAGCTGGTCGTCAATTACCCATCGACCGCAGTTCTCGTCCAACTCGCGCAGGCGCTCGGCTATTATAATGCCGCGCAAAGCCAAGTCGTTATCGCGGGTGGATTAGCGGCAAATGGTGACTACTTTATTAATGTTGTTGGAGCGGTCGTGCAAACGCCTGCAGTCTACGACACAGCCACGCCACCAAACCTAATAACTCCCGCCGTGATGGCGCCAGGGCTCTGGCTTCGTATTCGACATAATGCCGACCCCGCGATCATCACCACAAAGATGAAGCCGACGTTTTTGGCGCTAGCGGCATCGCTTGGTGCGACGATTTATATGCAATACCCAATCGGCCCCAATGATGTTAATGGTAACCCCACGCTCGCATGGTCTAGTGATGGCGTCACCATCGCGCCAGCTTGGGTAGGCTCGATCGGACAAATCATGTGAGCTGTTGTCGCCTAATCAGTGGCCCAGCCGTCTGAATCATATTGGCGCCAGGACTCCTGATCTTAGATGGTAAATTGTAAGCAACCTCGTATAAGGAGCATGTAACATGAAGCCCAACCTTCCTATCATCCACTCCCTCGCACTTGTTTTCGCACTAATCCTTAGCACCAGTGCGTTTGCCTGCGAGAATGAAGTCAATACTCCAAACGGTCTAGCCTGTATCGACAACCCCCTCGCCTGGATTCACGATCATTGTCCCGACGCGCGTGGGCAGATACATGGAACCAATGAGAAGATCACCGCCGACTGCGGACACGCAGATTCACCGAAATCAAGTGAAGGATCGCTTTAATGAAGCCCAACCTAACTACCCTGATCATCGCTGTGGCAATTGCCATTCCGCTCGCAGCCTACGCTGCGGTACCAGAGGCCGCCACTGTTTCCATTCCCTACGGTGACTGGTTAACTGCAATCCTGCAGAGCGCCGCCGCAACCTTCGCCGCCGTAGTCTCGTGGATTGTCGCAAACTACGCACCGGCCGTGATCAAGTCGTATCTCACCACTGAGGCCGTCCGCGCGGCCGTCGACTACGCCATCGCAACCATCGCCAATGCAGAGCATGGAAAGACTCTCGACCTCTCGGTCGCAAACAAGGTCATTGCACAGGCTGCGAATTACGCTATAACAAGCGAGCCAAAACTCGCTGCATGGATTGGTGATGAGCTACGTCCCCTGATTGCTGCCAAGCTGGCGTCGCTTAACATGCTACCAGCTGAATCCACAAACAAGAATCTAAACATCCGGTGACCGCGCTTGCCGTTACGTTTGGCTTCACCGCGTTTCTGACCCTCGTTGTGTTGGACCTCGGGCTGTTCAAAACCGGGATAAATCGGGTGAGTAAATTAAAACTAGCAATAGCGATATCGGTTGTTGCTATTGCATTAGCATACCTCATACATTGATAGGAGAGCAACAGTGATCACTATTGGTAACAAGATTCACGACATTCCTGTGGTGCTCTGGTCATTTGGTCGAGACGGTGGAACTTCTTTTGGTGAGATAACCCTTAAGCCTGGAGAACCACTCTCCGTCTAATCTTGCGCTGGCCCGTCATTATCTAACTACAGGAGTACTACGATGAAAATGGAAACAGATCCAGGCTACAAGTGGCCGGTTGGTTGGCGTGGACCATTAATAGGACCAGGCCCAAAAGCATTTGCTCGCTATGCTGGCTGGGTTCGTGAGATTATCTGGTTCAGCAAGACATGCTGGATTCGCGCCGTCGACGGTGGAACTACCCTAATCGGCTGCCAGCTTGAGGCTGATCCTTATAAGTGGCCGACCGACGGTTGGCGAGGACCGATGATTGATCCAGGTCTAAGCCTTTGTCGTATTACCTGGCCGGGTGGTTCACCATCACGTATTGGTGAGACTATCATCTGAATCCAATGTTAATGGCTCTCGCAGGTGCCGTCCGGGGCTTCTAATCCTATGGCCGCTGGGTTCGACCTCCCAGGAGAGCAGCCAATTCCACACAACCAGGAGCAGCTCGTGTATTAGATTACATCTCCCGCGTGGACCACCGTAGATCCTGATGGATTGATATCACTAGTCAACCAACAGGAGAGTACAATGAAACGCTATGTTGAGCTAAAAATAAAGATCATCAACCTCGCTGACGAGGCCAAGACCATCCGCGCCAACGAGATTAAGCTTACCGGCAACATGCGTGCAGATCTGCACAATCACCGCGTAACAGTGGTTCGACATGTCGCCAGGCACAACCTCTTAGCCTATGGCTTCCTGCGCGGCAAGGCTTACAAGAGCATGGAGCAGAGCTGCTACGAGAAGCCAAACTTGGAGGAAATCCTAAAGCACGTATTGAAGTTTGGTGGAGCGCAGGCAACTGCAATCCCACAAGGCGCGCTTGAGGAGAACATTTACGACTGGTATCGCGGTCGCGTGTGGCCGTCGCAGATGATGCAGGCCGCTGAGTAAACAGGAGTCTTCATGCTCAAAAACATCCTAACCGTGGTTGGCATCGCCGCCATCCTATTCATAGTCGTAACCATCGGCATTGATGTGTACGACTTCAACAATTGGGCCTTATTCCGATGATCAGAGTGAAGATGCGTCTCGCCGACGTCATCAGTCGTCAGTGGGTTGGACAGAAGGCATTCTTCCACTGCGAATACGATCCGAAGCTTGTCGAGGAGGACATTTCGTTCTCCAAGGCTACACCAACCGGACTAGCCGAGTTTGTCATCGACAACCCAGCTGCTACTGCACAGCTCGTGATCGGTGCAAGCTACTATTTTGACATCACCCCAGTACCAGTCGACCAACCCAAGGAGATAGCACATGGCAGTAAATGAACCCGTCCTAGTAGCAGAGTTGCTTGCTGCTGGCGTTCCCGACGCCTCAATTCCTAGCATCCTCGTCGCCCTCGCTGCCGACTTCTGGAACAGCAAGGAAGTTGTTGGTTACATCGCCCAAATCCTTGGGACAAACGATGCAGCAATCGTAAATGACCTCTTGCTCCACGTTGCTGAGGTTAAGAGCCTCCCACTTGGCCTACTAAACTTGGTTGGCGATCTGCGCCTACCGACTGCTACCGTTTCCCATATTCATGCTGTTCTCGCGCCAATCAGCGTCGCGATTACGGAAAATGAAAACTGGATTACGAAGACTCTCTGAGCCGATTCGGAAAAGGGGTGGGCGCACGCGCCCACCCCTTTAATTTAGCCCACTTGACAACCCGTTCCACCTGTAGTATTCTGACTTTGGCTATGAGTAAATAAAAACGATAGAGGAAAGAAATCATGGCATCACAGGTGGATGAAAAGGCGTTGGCAGCGTGGCTATCTCTGATGGCCGGAACTGTAGTAGCCTATCGTCGCAACTTGAACAGCAAGGCCCTCGCCCATCATATGCAGGGGCAGCTATCGGCAGCGATCCAAGTAATCAAGTTGGTTGGTGGTAAGGAAGCGAGCGCTCAGTTCAAGAAGATCATCACGATGATCGGGGCGAACAAGGCGCGCGGCAAGAATGGGATGCCCACGACGGCCTACGCCGAGCTGATGTATGCGGCGAAGATTTCGATGGGTAGGTTCCCGAAGCCCAAGGCGCTGAAGACTTTTTTGGAGAGCACCAGCGTCCCAGAGCCAGAGGGTAAACTTGCTAATCTCATCCTCGGAATGTTCACACCGACCGCAGAGCGCGTCGACGCCAAAGAGAAGGCGCTGGACACGAAGCTCGCGATTCTCCCAGATACCTTCATCAAGTCGATGTTCTGCCCAGAGAAGATTCCCGACCAGCAGCAACACGTCGAAGAGTTGAAGCATATAATCAAGCAGGTGACGGGCAAGCCGGGACTGGTTCTAACCCCAGAGCAGCGGGTCGCGTTGAAAGAAAAGAAGCCAAACGTTCACAAGCGTCTGGTTCAGGTCGAGGGCAACATAACCAATAGCTGGAAGACTTATGTGCGCATGCTCGTGCGTAAGAATCCAGCCGGTGCCGGCAAGCCGATGAAGATCGACCTGGTTCTCCAGGCGCTGGCGAAGGCTCACATTGATGCTCCTGCACTCAAGTCGTTTGGCCGACTATTCGTTGGAGAGGACTGCCGTCTCTATACAAGCGCAGGCAAGCGTATCAACGTCATGCCAATGCCAGGTTCGGCAATATATTGGCGCGTTAAAGGAACGGTCCTCCCGTCGGGACATGTTGTAGGTGAAAGCTACGATCCTAAGAAGGACAACGGAATCATTTTCTGGTATCGCGTCCCAGGATCGGTGGCCAAGGATGAGGGCAAGGCATACACCGAAGGCAAGCTGCAGGCAAACAAGGGCAACAAGGACGCGAAGATTGAGCACGCGCGTCACGTCGTTCCGCCGATGCGCGACAAGTGGATTGCCTTGCTAAACTCCAAGGACCGCTTCCAGCAGACCGTCGGCGCAATGATGGAAATCCTCTACACCTACGCCTGCCGTGCAGGAAATCCCGGCAACTCGACGAAGGGTGAGGATACGTTTGGGCTAACGACGCTCCAGGTCAACCAGATCAAGCCACGCAGCGGTGGCTATCTGTTGACGTATCCTGGCAAGGATCATAAGCTACAGGCCCATCAGATAAGTCCCACCAACAACATTGCAAAGCGTGTCATTGCGGTTATCCACCGCGTAGTTAGCGGGCGCAAGGGCGACGAGTATGCGTGGGTCGTAAACGGCAAACGTATTTCAAACGGCGTCATAAACGTTTGGTTCAAGAAGCTTCACATCCCGATCACAGCCCACAATCTCCGCAACATTCGCGGAAGCAATATGATGGAGAAGCTGATCAAGGATGCCAACATCCCGAAAACGGCCAGCCGTGCGGACATGTCCAAGATCATCAAGGGGCTCGCCATAAACGTTGGCGGATTGCTCGGCCACGTATCTGGTGACAAGACGACGGGCTCGACTGCCATCACGTCGTACATCCTTCCGCACATAATGGCCGCGCCGTTTAGAAAGCGAAAGCTGAAAGTTCCTGGTTGGGTGCCGCGCGGCGGTGGAGACGTTTATCCAAGTGGTCCTGGCGGCGTCCCTAGTCATACGATGCCTGAGCCAGAGATGGACAAGCAGCCCATGCCTGTGCAGGTAGCCCCACTCAAACCAGCAGCCAAACCAGCACAGAAGCCAACGGCTAAGGCCCCCGGTATCGGTCACAATCGCGGACCTTCCATGCAACCATTGCCGAAGCATGTGAAGCCAGCCGCGAAAGCACCTCCCAAGGCTGCACCGAAGCCAGTGAAGCCAGGATCACCTCCGCCGAAGTGGGTGCACACTCCTGGGAAATATGATCAGTGGTAAGTTGATATGCACCGCGCCAGTTCCGCACTTGTCAAATACCTTCGCTATCACCCACGACTACCCCTTGATAGGTGGCACGATCCATCCTGGATGTTTGGTCTCTACATCATCGTATTAATGACCGTTGGAGTTGCTACCCTCTACCTCTACATCTTCTTCTGCAAGGTCGTCTACCACCTACAGCGAGAATTTTAATGACCGACTCCCTATATGGATTTGACCTCGTGGTCACCGACAAGGCTGGCCAAACTATTGGGCTCATTCCCGTCGTCATGGACGGTGACAATGACCGCGCTGCGTTAGCCCGCCTCAGGCTACGCCAACCAAACGTAAATGGCCTTCCGACAGGTGCAGCTATTACCAGCGTACAACATCATGTCGCTCACCTAGGTCACCTATTTGCGGACCCAAACAGTCCGCTATTCGTAAAGGGCTGGAGGCCATTCGCTGGCCCGGCCGTTCCCATTGCCCAGGCCAGAGAGGCCCTGAGCCACACCGTTGCAGTCACTAAGTTGACTGTCTAAACCCATTGCTGCCCGTAACAGAGAGGATAGAAACGAAGCGCGCAAGCCTCACAACCCGCGAGCACTCCGGCTCGCAGCACCCTAATGGAGAATACATGCCTAATGCTAAAACAATCTGGATCGCCGTAATAGCAATCCTCATGACAACGATGCCATCGCTCGCGCGGGGTTATCACCACCACCATTATCGCTACTCTTACCACTACAGCCACCGCTACCACACGGCGGTCGCGGCACCAGTAGCAGAGGTGGATCCACTAACTTCCTTCCTCAATGGAATGTCGGGCGCACCACAAGCCGCCTACTCTGTTGCCTACCGCCGGTCTACTTACGTCTACGGACGTGCAGCGACCGGAATGTCAAACGCCTACCATTCGCACTTCTTTCGACCCGTGCGTCGGTCGTTTGCATATGCGCGGCGAATCCCGTTTAAGGTCTATGCCGGATCTCGCAGCCTTCTGGGAGTCGCGTCAAACTATATTGGTTACGGAAACTTCACAAATCAACGTGGTCCATGGTGCGCAGCAGCGATGCGCAAGTGGGTAGCGTTGGCCGGTGGCACTCCTGTTCAGTCTGACCGCGCCATTGATTGGCGCTACTTTGGTCACGCTTCCGAACTAAAGCCGGGTGCCGTCCTAGTCTGGAGACACCACACTGGGATATATGCTGGCAACGGTATGACGTTGAGCGGTAACGGGCGCGGAAGACGCGTCCACCTAGGCCATCACTCCCTAGCAGGTCTCGTGGCTATCCGCTCGATGTAACGCAATCGCGGGTATAGCTCAGTTGGTAGAGCACTGTCCTTCCAAGTCAGATGTCGCGCGTTCGAGTCGCGCTGCCCGCTCCAAACAAAAACCCCGGAGACCTTAACTGGTCTCCGGGGTTTTTCTGTGTCTGGATTCAGCCTATTCAAACTTAATCGCATCAAACAGTCTCTCGGCTTCAATGCGTCCTGCCTCAAGATCAGCTTTCGACCAGCGTTCCTTGCGAAACACGATTTCACCCTTCGTCTCGTCGACCCCTGGAATAATTTCACCAACCGAGTCGCGCAACTGCGCATCTCGCCGGCTAATCGTCCAGTCGAAGATCCCTCCCACAACGACAAACTTGCGTTCACATTCATCGAGCATTGAGATTGCTAGACCATACACTCGCTCTGAAGCCCGCGTATGGCCTGCTGTGATGTCTACCAGTTCGGCGTAGTAGAGCCCTGTCTCCATATCGACTTCATCGACCACACCCTGCCAGTGCTGAATTACCTGCCATTCATTCATGATCAACACCACCAGCTACGTTTCCAACGCCGGAACAAGTAGAGCCAAACGCGTGGATGCGTTAGGAATGCAATCGTGCCTTTTCCCGTCAGTGCTTGATAACCGCTCTTACGAACGGCATAACCCTCATCAACTAGGTAGTTACGACTCGCCTTGCTAGCGAGGCTGCCGTCACATACTAGCCCATCTCGGAATAGCTGGAAGGCTACGTCGAGGTCCGCCCCAGAGTATCGTGGGCCTTTGCAAGTAACAATTCTTCTGATCATTACTACCTCACTTAGCAGACGAAGCTGCGTTCGATGAACCTGAGCTGTGGCCGCAAGTAGGCATCAGTACATGCTACCCGTCCTTGCAGCCGACCGAGGTACCCGTGCTCTATGATAGATGCTGATGTCCCTGTTACCAGGTGATCGCCGTAGTCGGGAATGCTCTCGGCCCACTCAGCTATATCACTGTAGCCAATTGCAATGTAGCTTGCGATAGAACCATACTTGACAGCAAAGTCGTCTTGCGCGCTGGTAATTCCGCCCAAGCTAAAGTCGGTAATGACCACGCATTGCTCATCGCTTATCAGATTGAGTGGCCAAGTCAATGGCCCGTCGGTATCGGTATCTATTGGTAAGGGTGCGTGGTCTGTCTTCGTGACGTGGTCAATAAACGCGCGGTCCATGACGTCGGTCATCTCCCAGTCCTCTGCGAGTAGGTCGTCGTCGGTTAGCCCAGCACCACTGAGGGTTCCGTTACCGTCGTTGCGATCTATACGACTCTTGTACGTGCAGATAGTGCCACTGGGGAAGATCCCCAGCAGCGGTGCGCGGTTAACGATGAAGCTCCCACCTCTGACTAGGTAGATAAACTCGTCGTCGTCCCACTTCCCTGACCTATGAACGAGGTTTCCAGCCTTCAGTAACTGGAGGGCCTTGTCAAATCCAAACATAGTTGCTCCTACATTACGCTTGATTCGTTGGGGTCTGAAGCTACTGGTGCACATGTATGCTCGTTGAATATTTTAGGACGTCCATAGAGCGGAGGAAGATTGCGAAGGCGCTGCCGCAAACCTACGATGCCGCTACCGACTCCATACATGTAGCTACCAACGTTCCATTGGCCCTCGTTGTATGCTTCACGAGTTGTACGCTTAAACTCCATCCATATACGAATGTGTATGACCTCGGTTACAGAATCTGTACTGGACACGAAGTAGTCACCGTGATACAGGTCGGTAGCAGAATGTCGCTGTCCAAACCGACTCTCTACCCATGCGCCAAACGCCGATAGCTCTAAGATTGCACTACGTGCAGTTAGTGTTAATTTCTCATCAGTCATAGACGCAATGACGAAGTCACGTACGGCATCCTCGTGACGTGCTACATTTCGCGATTCAATCTTTTCTCCTAGCCACTCGTGTATCCACTTCATTGCTTGGTCGAGTAGCGTTGTCGCAGGTTCTGGTGGATTGCCGCGCCGATTCTTGGCAGCAGTAACCATCGCTGATAAATCATTATCGCTGATAGTATCAAACTTACTCCTGCCCGTGACAATCTGCGCGTTTGGACTGCGCCCGTCGTCGAGAATTGGAATCACGTCGGGGCGCATGTCTGCGGCAACCTGGCGGTCGAGCCACTCTGCTCGCTCCCTAAACTCTTCTTCCATCACGTCTGTATTTGACATGTCTTCTCCTTTCAAAGTTTTCTTTAGGCCGCGCTGCATCGCGAGGTATATGTCCGCGACGCTTCTTTCCTTGAATGGTGCAACAATAGTCGCGGGGGTTTTTACCGGCAACAGGTTGTGTTTGTGCCGGTAGAATCCCTCTATGTCGTCAGCGCTATCAACCAATACGGAGATGTGATCCCATGGTGGGTAGCTCTTGTCAGCCATTACTAACCCACAATCGCAAGAATGCGAGCGTCGCGCGTCTTGCTACGAACATAGCGCTTGTCGACGTCGGTCATGATGTCTAGCAGGTTACGAAGCATGACAAGGCGGTCATCGTCGCTGTAGTCCTTGTTCTCCATGATGTCAACCACGGGTGTCTGAACATTGGCCGTCTCAACATTAAGCTCACCTGGTGCTCCACGTGGAACCTGAGCGTCTGGATGCATGGCGCGGAACGCCATGTCGTCCTCGACGTGGTTCGGCGTATGCACTAGCTTGGCCTGACGCACGGCCTGTAGGCGGTCGATCTCATGCATTGCAGTGTCGTTGTCGAGTGCATGCTCGGCGTCTTCTGAACTCATCAATATGAGAACACCATTGTTCAGCTGTCGCATGAGGTCGGGGTTGCGTAGTAGCTCTGCCTTCGGTGCATAGGCAGCTAGGTCGATTGGAACAAACGTCATTGGAATCTCAATGACGAATGTCTCGCCACCCTGCGTGGACTTGTGCGGCAATAGCACGTGTGATGGAACGCCCATCAGCTTAGTTGCCTTGGTCATTACATAGACACTGTTGCTATCTTCCAGCTCCAAGTCTGCAAGGCGCATGCGAGTCTTGCCGCTAATGGGCCGTGCACCAGGTCCCTGACCATGCTTCGTAGCAACCGAACGATCTCGTGTATCATTTACCATCTGGTCTCTCCAACATTCGCAGCACCTGCTGCAGTAGCAATGCGTGGTCTGTCATCAAACCACGCCACTTCTCGGCGTTCATCTCCACGACGTCCGCCAACGGTGTTCGTTTTGATATTTCAACAATTTTATTCTCGACGCGCTGGCAGGTTCCATCCCCAGCGCAATTGACCCGGCCACATTTTCCGCATCCACTACCCAACGGGATGCACTCGGCCGCGTCTACTAGCTTGAGCCACAGTGCCAGCTTGTCCTTTCCAGCATCCACCATCTCCTGAGCGGCGCGCTCTTTGATGCCGTTTATCCGTGCTATGTCAAACTTGGTAATCTCCGTATGACCACTGTCGTGAATCATGCAGTTGCCAAGTGCGCGGGAGTTGTGCATCCAGCAGCTAGATATGCTACAGGGATCACCAACCTCCATCAAGGGCTCTACTAAGCACTTCACTTCGCGCGCGCCTTCTTTTTCTTAGGCTTGGGAATCCTCACATGCGTAACCGAATTTTTCAGTAGCCACATGCGGCATACCTCCAAACCCTTCTTTATCCGTCTCCAGTCCGCCTTTATGAATCCAAAGTTGTTTTTCATAAAGAAGGCTATGCAAAGAGCGTCCACTACGTGGTGCTCCATGTTTAGCAGCTTGGCGTGGGAGTAGAGCGCATCTAGGTCACCGATCTGCTTGAAGCACTTCTTCCACGTAGATGCCATAACAGCATTCTCGGCAACTCCTTCAGAATCACACAGCATCTGTATTCCACCGATCATTATATTTATGACCTCCGTAAGCTGCGTGCCGAATCCACGGACGGCAAACTGTTCCAACAATAACACATCGGGACGCGTATGTTTCATGAGCTTGCGCATGGAATCCCTATGCAATGCACGCTCCTCGTAACACGCACGAGCCATAGAATGGATCGTGTTTTGTATCATCCGTGCATACACGACGTCGTGACCGTCAATTACGACGACTGCAAAGTTTGTGACTCCAGGGTCGATGCCCATCACTCTCATTAATGCTCTCCCAATCCAATAAATCTTTACTAACCGTGCATACTCTAAATGCTACATTACGTTCAGATTCAATTTAATACATGGAAGCCGCCGCGCGTGCATCCTAACGGAATCACAGTTGGCATTACATTGCCACGAGATCATACCCACACGAACACTCAGGCTCGATAATGAGCCAACCACCGTGGAGAGCACTGATGTCAAGATTGAATCTAAAGAGCACTGCAACACCGGTGCTGTTCGCGGCACCAGCTGGGGGCTCCGTAGAAGTTGCTGCGTACCGCACCGAATCTGGTGATCGCCTAATTAGTTTGGCCTCACAGGTGCCGTTTAGCCCTGTAGACGGTGAACAGATGCAAGTGGCATCTTCTCGCAAGGAGACCATCACCCAGCGCCAGATCAAAAACGCATTTGTTAGCGTTGGAACCTGCGCTCACTGCCATTCGAAGCTGGTAGCATCAGCATCACTTGCCGACGTTATTGAGGCTGCCGGCGAGGAAATCCATTGCCCGGTCTGCACCTCCAGCTTCCAACCAAGGATTGACACCATGCAGCTAGTCAAAGCACTGGCAGAAGAATACACCGGTGGAGACGACGTTCCTGAGGATGAAGACTACGGTGACGACGACATCGGTGGTGAGGAAGGTGATGAGGAGCCCGACTTCGGCGACGATGAGGGTGACCTCGATGAAGGCGATGAGGGTGACCTCGATGAAGGCGATGAGGATGCTGGGATGGATGATGAAGAAGATTCCCCAGAGACAGAAGACGCTGTTGCTGCGCTAGTAGCTAGCGTGAGACGTTCCAAGCGCCGCGCCGCCGTAGCCTTCGATGAAGAGAATGACATCGGAACCGATGACGAGATCCAGGGTATTGACGGCGCGGACGGTGAAGATATGGGCGACGAAGGTGATGAAGTCGATCCCGACTTTACTGGCGACGACGCCGACGTTGACGCTGGTGGCGATGAGGGACTAGGTGATGATGGTGAGGGTGATCTCCCAGCAGCCGACCCAGACATGGTAGGTGACGACGAGGACTTGGCAGCCATTGCTTTTCTGCGTCGTCGGATCAAGCGCCGCTTAGCCGCTGCAGCTACTGAAGATGCCGAAGATGGTGATGTTGATACTGAGGTCCAGGAAGCTGCATCAAAGCTACGTCGAATTATTCGCAAGCGTATGGCAGTAGCCGACGACCTCGATGGGCTCGGTGAGGATGGAATCGGAACAGAGCCTGGTGCCGACGACATCGTTGACGATGGTGCGGGTGAGTCCCCAATCGATGACGACATGGGTGAGGACATTGGTGAGGACCAGGAGGTGGTTGCAGCACTCGCCAAGTTTGTTCGCAACGAGTATTCACGTCGTGGGATTAAGTATCCCAAGAGCGCTACCGCTGCAGAGATGGTGGATCCACTCGGTCTTGAGAACAACTTAAACTCCGACGTGACCATGGACCGCATGGACGACGTTACCCCAGGTACCGGCGAAGACATCGACGGCGAAGTGAACCTCGGCCCAGGTGGTGACAGCATCACTCCCGGCACCGACTTTACAGCTGACGATGGTGAGTTCCCACCCGATACCACTATCGATGAGAACCTACACAACGATGAGCTGTCTGGCGACTCGCTAGTCGACTGGCGTAGTGCACCGATTGAACTGGTTGCTTCAAAGCAGACGGATGACCGCTGGGTCGTATCTGGTGGGCGTCCCGTTGCTCGCCTGATTCGCGCCAAGGCTTCCGCAGGCGTCAACGCGATCTGGGAGACGGCTACACTAGAGACTTCATTCCTTCACGTTGCACGCAATGGTCTGCGTGCCGCCGACGCAAAGGAGTTTGGCTTCACACCAACTCGCTACCGCGTTACTGGAACCGATGCAATCCGAACAGCAATGCGCCGCTCGTCTGAGTTGTCAAGCGAGAATGCTCAGAAGCTGGCTAGCAAGTCGGTAGAGCGTCATCAGCAGGCACTTCGCACCACGCTGCTCGCCGCCATCAAGGGCGTTGTCCCTGAATTAAAGAATCCGGTCCGCGACCGTCTGGTTGCAGACCTTGCCAAGCTCGGGGTTCACGAATCCCGGACCATCGTCGACAAGGCATTCGCGTCCTGCGTCGACGAACTGGTGACGGGTGTATTCGCCTATGCGGATGAACTCGCTGCCAAACCCGACGCAGCCCGTAACGAGGCCGCGAACTTTGTTGCAAAGGCTGCCTTTCAGTCACGAGACATCGACCCGTCGGTCGGTCTCTCTGACAATCTCGTGAAGGGCAGCCGTACGGTAGCATCGACCACATTTACTTCGAGTGTGGTGGCTGGCCCAGGTACCGATAGTGGGGATACGTCCTCGCGCGTTCGCCTGGCACTTCGTAGCATCGGAAGGTAACACGTGAAGACGGGGGTCGGCAGAAACCGACCCCACCAAATATAAACATCAGGAGAGAACATACCATGGCCATTAACTGGACACTATCCAACCACGCAATCTCGTTTGAGCGCAACGTGGCGACCGCAAGTCAGGCTGCTCTGCGCTCAGGCATGGGACTTGCCGGCATCCTCGAAGCGAGCACCAGCAACCTCGACATAAACTACCCTGGAATGGTCGGCAAGGTGAAGTACACCGATGGCACGACCACCGACGTGTTCAACGGCATCGCTATTGCTCCCAAGAAGGAGTTTTTGATCGATACCTTCATTGACCAGGTTGTAGTTCCTGCGTCACCATATGTAGTGCTGCTTTCGCATACCACAAGCAACACCGCGCTAATCGGCGCATTCGACCTAGCCACCAACGCGATGGTTACCGTGTCATCTTCTGCCGCATCTTCGACTAATATCCAGTACGGCACCGACGCCGCTACCGGCCTGACCTCACTAACCTTCGACTCGACCCACGTTGGCGTTACCTTCAACATTACCTACCAGTACACGATGACCCTGACGCAAGAGTCCGTCAAGTATGGCGACTCATACCCAGGTTGGACTCAGCTGGATCAGCTTGGTCGTACTGGTGTAATCAGCAACGGTATTGTTGCCACCAACTGCTTCGATCCGCTTGCTAACTGGTCCGTTGCTAATACCCCAAAGGTCAAGTGCATTGCAAATGGCCTATTCACTAGCGCGGATGGTGGTGGAGCTAGCGCTGCCGGATTCGTTCCTGCAAACGTAATTGTTACGGCAGTCCCAACCTTCCTAGTTCCGTGGCTCGTCCTAGAACTAATCTAATAGTCTACGCGTAGCTAACATCGTAAGCGGCGCGTCGCGCCCATCAAGGAGAATGACCTATGACTATCAATATCATGAAGAAATCTGGTGGGGCGACACCGGCCCTAGCATCGCGTCGTCCAGGCTCAAACGAGCGCTGGTTCGGCGGGAACGGTGAGATGAACGCCGGCAGCAACGTCGAAGCCATGCAGAGCTTCGCCACGCTGATGGCTGAAGTCGCTAGCGGCCGCGTCAAGTTTGTTGATCCAGACGTTGCTGAAACGGCTACGATGAGTGCGTCAGACCGCACTCAGCTGCTCATGGACTCCTACTACGACCATACCACCGCGTCGTGGGCGGAAACTGGAGCCACCATCGGAGCGGTTCTCTATGAGACCGCAACGCGTGAGGGCTTCATGCGCCGCTTCATGGAGAAGGGTGAACTGCAAAACGGGGCTATCCCACGCGTGCAGCTTCGCTTCCAAAACGTGCAGGCAATTGTCGCTACCTCGCCAATTACCGTGCAGCCACAGATTGTCAACCAGAAATATCTCTATCCGCCAGAGTTTTACATCCTCGGCAACGTTCGCGTTGAAGAGCGTGATATTGCCCAAGGCGCTGCGGATATCATGGACGACACCTATGCTCGCGCAATCGAGCAGATCAACGTCCAGGAAGATCGCTCCTATCTCAATCTACTCGACAAGAGCGTTGGTGCTTCCAATCCAATGTTCCTGCTCTCCGGCGGCATGACTCCTTCAAACCTCGCCGCTGCTCGCACCGCGATCCTCACCTGGGGTCTGCCGGCCGAGAACCTGCTCCTGGCCGCCGACTTCTGGACGGACATCGCAGGCAACGCAGCTGCCTTCGGCAACCTGTTCGATCCCGTCACACGTTACGAGTTGGTCCAGACTGGCTTCCTCGGCACGCTGCTCGGAATGGGCATTACCACCGACGGCTTCCGCGATCCAATGCAGCGCGTTGTTGCATCGAACACGGGCTACATCCTGTCCAGCCCGGTCAACCACGGCGTCTTCACCGATCGTGGTCCAGTCAACAGCAAGCCAATCGACACCTATCCCGATGGCATCCCTGCTCGCGGTTGGTTTTTTCACGAATTATTGACACAGACGGTCGCGAACAGTCGGTCAGTTGTAAAGTTCATGCGCGTCTAGGATACGGGTGTTACCAATTTACCAAGAGGTGGGGGATACGTCCCCCACCAACCTTGCTAGATTGGATCAGTAATGAAGACCGGACCAAAACCACGTACCAATAACCAGCTTCAGGCCGCACTTGACGACAAACGCGGCAGAGGCACATATATTATAGTTGGCAACGTAGGAGCCGACGGCTATCGCATAGTCAGACATAACTGCGGAAACGAGTTCAAGGTGCGCATAGAGAATTTGATGCGCAAGAATCCCACAGCCCACTGTCCCTGTGAACACAAGCGCGTCATGGTAGTGACGCCGGAGATGCACCGAGCAGAAATACTGGACGCGCGCGGACACGACTTCGAGCTAGTAAGGTTCGTCAAAGGTAAGGGGTCGAAGTGTACCTATAGACATGTAGCGTGCGACCAGACGTTTAGGACAACGCGCGACTCATTTAACCTAACAAGGGGTTGCCCTTACTGCAACGGGTCTGGTAGTGCAGGAAAACTCACTATTGATGGTATTCAAACTGATGTTAACAAAGTTCACGGAAGCGACAATTACCAAGTTACAAGTCTAATTAAAAATGAGAATGGTCATGTGCGTAGGATAATGATCAGGCATAAGTGCGGCTACGATTACGAAGGAAGTTCAAGGTCACTTACTGCCGGCTTAAATAGGTGCCCGAAATGCTTCCCCGTCGTATTCTGTATCAACAAGAAGGTCGAGGTAGGTGGCGAGACGTTTACGTGTCAGGGGCACGAGCCAATAACGCTGCGTAAGCTCGCCGAACGATTCCCACTCTATGATATAGTCACTGCACATGATGCTGAGATTCCCAAGATACGTTACAAGTTTGAGGGAACCTGGCGGACCTATACACCAGACTTCTATATCAAGTCAAGGAACACGATCATAGAGGTCAAAGGCGTTGCTACAATGGGGCTAAATCGCGACGTCGATGGATCGTTCTTTGGAGAACATCTGCTAGAGAAGAATCAAGCTAAGGCGCGACAGTGTATCAAGAAGGGCTTTCGCTTCATAATACACTTGTACAATCAAAAGGGTCATCGCATTAAGCTTCCACTTGAATGGATCAAGATGGACAAATACCAGTTAGCCTTGGCTACTGGCCTTCCCGTGTAGCATTCCTAGTCAGAAGGGCAATCCGCATGTCAAGCCACTGTATCTTAGATGTCGTCACCGTCGTATCAAATCCCGTTGGGTGGGAGAGCCGCATCCGCCTAGCTCGTGAAGCAGTCCAGTCATGGCTGCGAGAGCCAAACGTCCGAGTTACGCTAGTCGAATGCGCGCACGGATCTCGTGAGTATGAGCTAGCCGATCTTGGCGCACATGAGCGTGTAAACTACGTTCAGGTTAAAGCCACCACTCAGGCGTGGTGCAAGGAATCGTTGATGACTCTTGGTATTAACCGATTGCCTCACGACGCGCAGCACATCGTTACCGCCGACGCCGATATCAAGTGGCGCAACGCTGGTTGGGCGACCAAGACAATCCATGCATTAGATCTCTACCCCGTGGTTCAGCCATGGAGCGTCGTACACGATCTCGGGCCAAACAACGAGCTGCTTGCCAGCTACAAGAGCTTTGCATCTCAGTATCACGCTGGTCATCCGGTAGTTCCAACGTTTGACACCAAGACGCTACAGTTGACCAACAGCCCCTACGACTATCCGCATCCCGGATTTGCATGGGGCTGGCTACGAAGCATCCTAGACATGATTGGTGGGCTATTTGACATCGGTGGTGTAGGTGCGGGAGACCATCACATGGCTCTTGGGCTAATAGGCGACGCCGAGATGTCCATGCCACCTGGAACGAATAAAAATTACCACGATGCAGTTATGACCTGGCAGGAGCGCGCCTGTGCGCAGGTCAACAAGAAGATTGGCTTTGTGGACGAGCTCATTGACCACCCATTTCACGGTCGCAAGGTTGATCGTGGTTACAATGCTCGCTGGGGAATGTTCTTGAAATACGACTTCGACCCGCATCGCGATCTAAAGCGCAACACCTACGGCGTCGTGGAGTTTTCTGGATCAAATCCACCGTTGGAGCGCGAGTGGGCTCGCTATATGACATCTAGAAACGAAGATGCCAATACCCTTAAGTGAGGACTAATAATGCCGCACCCAATCGCAGACATGCTAATCGTATCACGCAAGGCAGCACTCGCCGCCATTGCGTCTGGTGATGACGCCGCGCTGGGTAGGGCTGTTGAGCTGGCCATTAAGGTCCTGACGCACCCAAAGGCGGGCCCATTCTTCAACGCACTGACCGCCGCTATTCGGCAAGAGATTGACGACGCTGAGATGATGGGCAACGATCCTGAGGTGTTGAACAACGACGGCGCACCCGTCGATCCGCAGATACCCGACGAAACTTACGATGACGACTCAGCAGATCCAGTTGACGAGGATTCTGATGCGTCAAACCCAGCTGATGAGGGACTGGTGGACCACGACCACGTAGAGGATCAGCCAGAGGAAGAGCAAGACGCCGGTGCACCAAACCTCCAGGCAACCAGCGGAATAGCCACCTTCGTTGCGGATACTGAGCGGGTTGCGCGTCGCGCTATTACAAACTTTCGCAGGTTCACGTGACCACCGAGGGAACCCCTCGCGTAGAACGTGCTCCACTATTTGTGGAGAGCTGGGAGGGCGTGCTCGCCGTCATTAAGAAGATGTACTCTGCTCAGAGCAAGATCATCGGTCCGAAGGACATCCAGGTAATTCCAGTCGCGAATCCTGATGCATTGGAACGCATGATACTGCAGCAGGAGAAGCCGCTTGCGCTACCCGTCATCGGTGTGAGCATAATGCAGGTCGAGCCAAATACTGGCAGCTTCAATCCAACCGCCATGCGTCAGCACGGCTATCCGATGCAGGTAGACGATACGCGCGACTACTGGATCATGGCTAAGGTTGCTCCGGTCCTGATGACATTCCAGGCAACGTTTTTAACCGACGACATCCTCACCATGCTACGCATGATCGACCGCTGGATGTCCACGGAGAATTTAGCGTTTACCCTGGCCACTGAGTCAACGAAGCTGAGTTTCAAGATTAAGCTCACCATGGACAAGACTGTCACCGTTCCTACACCAGCACCTGGCGCTGGAGGCTCAGATCAGTTCAAACTTACGACCAATCTCAAGGTTGAAGCATACTCAGGCTTCCTATGGCGCTGTCCATCTATCCGCGTCATCGAACATACGGTCAATATTCTCAAGCCCAATATCAAGGTCACCGAGCAAAACTTCCTCGAAGTCATCGCGAATCCAGAGAATGGCATCGTGGTTGCTGAGCAAAACTTTACCAAGGTCGTCAACGAACCAGAGTATTAGCAGTTCCGACCAATTTGAAGTACGAGCCCAACTACTGAGGAGACTGCACTTGTCTGGACCGACGTTTACCATGCGCTCCACGATTGAGATTGCCGAGCGTCTTGCGCGCCGTCTAATCGGTAATGTCGCGGCTTACTGGGCATGCACGACCTATTCGGACCAGGTATTGAGTCTTGCTCCAGGTGCTATCACCTACCTTCCTACAGATGGTATTGCCGTGGTAGTTGACTGCGACGCCAAATTATCACTCATTCTTGGGTGGACGCAGACCCTGCCAGTTGCAGCCACTGTTGAGATTCCAGTTAACCAGCTAGCAGTAGTATCGAGTGCTCTTGCGGCACCATACATCCGCAACGCTGCCTCCACCGGAACCCCAAGCGCCCTCGCGCGCATAATTACACTATCCTGAAACAAGGAACCCACCATGATCATATCAAACCCCAAAGACCACGCCATTGTCCTGAAGTCGTTTGACGGCGATAGCGTACACGTTCCAGCTAAGGCCATGCGAGTCAGGGTAGCTGATAAGTTTGGCTGGCACGTTCCAAACCACGTGCGCGTCCACGTCGACAAGAATGCCAAGCCAGAGCTGATCGATCCAACGACCATCGTACCTAGCCGCCCAATCCCAGAGCCGTCTATCCGTCCGCCGAAGAGTGCAGAGGAAGCGGTAAGGCTCCGCAATGAGATCGGTGCCATGCGCTGACGGTGTTAAAACTTATGAGAGCCTTGGTGTAGACCAAGCCACACGTAATACAGGAGCAATACCATGACTTTCAGAGTTTCTCCCGGCGTGTGTAGATGAAGTTCAGGGTCGATCCAATCAAGCATCCAGATCGTTGGTGTAGACATTCCCTCGCATTGAAGGGAGTGTCAATAGACATGGTACTTGAGTGGGCAAATACGGTACAGACGGAATTGCCACAACAATCTACCTCTCAGCTTATGTCCTATGACGAGCTTGCCTATATTACGCGACGAATGGTTCTAGGAGACCCACCACATATTGCACTAACTAGGGTCGGTGTTCCCTGTGGATTCGGTGCTCGCGAGGTTGCTTATAAGATCCAGAATGTACTAGTCAGTAACAACTTAGTGGTAAGGCCCTCGCGCAAGTTGCCAATCCTAAATACGGCCCGTCTAAACCGGATAATTGATGGTTTATGGATACCACCAGATTGCTTAGTTGGTATTAGGACGCAGTCGCGTAGCGCAAATAGGTACAACATCTACTACATGATCTACCTACGCCAGATAAAAGACCTTAGCTCGATTCAGATTCAACGTCTAGCCGGATGTCCACGGGCCAAGTCGCTTCTAACTGCGTATGGAATGTGGAATAACAAGCGGGCTAAGCAGAGTCGAAGCTATGCTAACGGACGTAAGCTACACGCAAATCCTGTACGAGTTGAGTGGATTCATCCAAACCGACTTGTTGTGGACCAGCCGTTAGACAAGTCGACCTATCGCATGAGGGTTCGACACTATACTAATGTCATGATATCAAAGTACGGCAATCTAATACGCAACGCAAAAGATTTAAACTCGAAGGGTTACGTCGTCGATCATATTATTAGTGTTGCCGACGGCTACTCACATGATGGAAAGCAGACTCCGTGGAGCATGCTATGCCACCCAGCAAACCTTCAGGTCCTTTCTTCTGCCGATAACAACTATAAAGGTGGTGGTAGTGAGATGTCGCCAGCTAAGTTGGAGGTAGCTATCCGCCAATTTAGTAAGAGGCATGGAACAGTTCTCATTCCAATAGACACCACATCTCTCGAATCCGTCAGGATGAAATACTCCGCGATGGGCTTAACCAAGCAAGGAGCAACCTCATGACTTTCAGAGTGTCACCCGGCGTTAAGGATCGGCGCCTGAAGTAGGTAACTACCTCAGCAAACTCTTCTAAACGGGGAACGGTCACTGACCCAATCCCGTAGGAAAGAAGCCTACCAGCTAGTCTGGAAAGCGGAAAACCTCTAACGACTATCCCGCAAGGGAGTAGAGCACAAACGATTGGTGCTCGAAACGAAGAGGGTCCTTACAGGACCGTGATATAGTCTGATCTGCATGGCAACATGCAGCAGCTCGAAAGAGCGGGTGGGGCGTAGTGAACCCCGTTGAACATTTGCTATCCACGCATCATCGACGACAGCCTACAGCCATCCTACGTCAATGATAGCATCGGAGCCATCGTTGGTGCAGCAATGCGTGGGCCAATCGGTCCAAACTTCGTATCGAGCTACAATCAGGGCGTTCAGACGTATGGTCTGCCAAACCCACAGATCGGCTACATGTTAGACTCGGCCTACGCCTTCCTGTTGGAGAGCACTAGCCTTTGGATGGACCGCGTGGTATCTGCCGATGTTACCTACGGTCTCGGTCTGCTAAGCAACAACACTATTGGTGGTAATGCAGCCGGCACAAACTTCACTACGATGCCAGCGGGGTCGCAATACGACTACACGCAGGTCAATCGCGACGTCCAGGACATCGAGTTTACCGGCCTATTCGTCTCCGGTAGCGTCTGCACCATCACGATCAACAGCGTATCTGGTACGGTGGTAAACTTCGCCACAGATCACAACACGACCATCAATGCAGTAGCCCAGTCGATCCAGACCGTGCTCGACGGTCTCGCCGGTGGCGGGCTCGCTTATGTAGTTCCGCTCGGAACAAATTATCCCATCATCCGCGTAATCTCTCCTGAGGCCATTGTAATGACAATCTCAGCTGTCATTACCGGCGCGGGTGCTCCAACCTCGAACATTTACGAAGCCGACTGGCTCGCGTTTGTCGTTGCGGAGAATCCAGGATCATGGTCGGCCAAGGGAAATTCCTACGGCCAAGCTGGTATCGCATGTGGAATCACAAACGTCGACGTTGGAACTCCGCAGCGCGTGCAGCTAAGCTTCTCTGGTGCTCTGCTAATAAACAACGTGGTCACCGCTACGATCAATGGCACCACATTCTCCGCGACGTTTGACGGAACTACAAACGCTACCAACAATGATACGCTGACTGCCCTCTGCGCAGCCTACACCACAGCGTTCCCTGGTGCTACTGCCGCCGTAACAAATGCCAACAACGGAACGTCTGGTAACCGCATCGTCACGCTCATTGCCCCAGACTCCGCTACAATACTCTCCATCTCCGCTCTAGCTGTTACGCTCGGAGTGACACAAGCTACCATCACCTATACGGTAACACTAAACAACACGCCGAGCACCAACGGCTTCAACTTCGTGGTCTATGAGAGCTTCACGTTTGCTCAGCCGACAGAACTCTATTCCTGCACCTTTGCCAACGGCATCGACGGTCTCGGCAATCCTACTGGGTTTGAGTATGTAATCAATACCAGTGCAAACGCCTCGCCGCGCGTGAAGGTGAATGTGAATCCACTATTCTCTGGAACGGTAAACGCCGCGACGCAGCCAGTATGCGCGCTAAACACCGCATGCTACCTTGGTGGTGGATCGGACGGCTCCCTACCATCGACGGCACAGGTCGTAAATGGCTGGGCCGACTTTGCAAATACCGACCAAGTCACAGTTCGTATCCTGATCAACGGCGGCTATGCCACTCCAGAAGTGCATCAGTGTATGCTAAACCTCGCGGCTGCACGCATGGATTGCATCTCTGTTCTGGACATGCCGTCCGATCAGCAGACTCCAGCAGCGGCTGTAAACTACCGCCAAAACGTGATGAACATATCAAGCTTCTGGGGCGCAATCTACTCTCCAGATATCCTGATCTACGATTCCCAAATGGGCGCGCGCCGCTATGTTCCACCAAGTGGACTGGTTGCATGTCAATACGCCTACACGGATAAGGTCGCCGCCGCTTGGTGGGCCCCAGCCGGTCTCACGCGCGGTCTCATCAATACAGCACTAGCCCTTCGCGTGACATACGTCGAGGGTGATCGCGACCTGATGTCGGCGGCGCAGGTAAACTGTATCCGTAAGTTTGGTGCAGCCTTCACCATCTGGGGCGAGTATACGCTTCAGCAGGAGATGAGTGCGCTTCAGTCGGTGCCGGTGGTTCGGCTCATCATCATCGTAGTTACGGAGTCCGTAAACGTCTGCGCCTACTCGGTGTTTGAGCCCAACAATCCATTCACCTGGCACACGATCCAGACCGTCGAGAATGCGATCCTGCAGCCAATTGAAGACGCGATGGGGATAACCGACTTCTACGTCCAGTGCGACGCGACGAACAACACGCCTCAAGTGATCGACCAGCGTGTGTGTAAGGTAGCGTTGTGGATCAAGCCGACCCTCAGCATCTTGTACATCCAGCTAGACGTGGTTGTTACGCGTCAGTCCGCCACCTTCACCATCGAAATGGCTGCCGCGAATGGTATGTACTAGTACGACCACAAGGGGTGGCTAGAAAGCCGCCCCTCCTACCTGAGGATTGTGCAATGACACTTTTTGCAAAGATCCCACCCAAGAACACGGCGCGGATTCGCTTTACACTAGGTCGTAAGAATCTGCTTTCAGAGTTTATCGTCCTGGAGCAGGGTGCGCAGTTCGCCCACGCCGAGGCAGTCCTTTCCGACGGAACGATAGTTGCGTCAATCATAAACATTGGCGTGCAACACTACCCAAACAACGAGTGGTACAACAGCGGAACCACCGATCAGCAATTCATTGACCTGCCCATGACGGCTGATCAATACGCCAACTGGGTCAACTACCTATTCAGTATCGTAGGTTCCAAATTTGACGACGAGGCTGCCATCGGCATACTATTTGGGTTGCCGCTCCACTGCGCCAAGGAGTTTATATGCTCCATGGTGGTAATCAGCTCCCTGGTCAATCCCAAGGTCAAGTGGTGCCGCATGCTAGACGCCGATCAGATCACTACACCCACACAACTCCTATGGATGTTGAAGGCCGACAAGCGGTGCATCGTTCACCCACCGGAATCCGAGAGCAATCCATAGTACCAATTTTGATCATGCCATCCGGCTTGCTACCAAGCCCACTACCATACCAGGAGAACAACCATGGCCGGCATCGCATATTCGGCATTCAACGCACTGCCCGACATCATCCCGACAGATCGATTCCAACTGCTGATCGTCCCTATCGGCGGCACTGGAACCAACGCTGACCTCATGTTGCGCTGCCAACAGGTAGTAGTTCCTGAAGAGAGCATTGAGCCGATGCTGCTTCAGATCCACGGTATGGAATTTAGCTATCGCGGCCGGCGCGTCTACGACAAGGCTCTTGGAGTTTCGTTTGTAGAGACGTCAGACATGATCGTCAGCAGCACCATCGCCACGTGGATGGAAAACATCGTCGGTGCCGAGTCTGAGGACAGCGCGACCGCCAAGGCTGGTTACGTCACGGTCGGAACGCTAAACGTGCTCGACAACACAGGCGCGACTGCCCTCGCCTACCAGTTTGATAACCTGTGGCCCAGCCAGAAGCCACAGACGCAGCTGGACGGCTCCTCTGCCAACCCCTTCATCGTTCAGGTAACGTTTACGTTTGACCGCATGCGCCTAAACGGCGTCACAGTGATATGATCCATTACAAACATATTTGCAGCTATATTCAGTAATGCATCCACTACCTCGACGCAGTAACCCTCTTGTGAACCTGTAAGTTACGTTGCGTCGGAAAAACTATCGGCATCAGCCATAGAAGGGACGCACCGTCATGAGCAGAATCACCACCACACACGTATGGACCGAGCTAGTCTGCCATTGCGCAGCTTGCTCGGTTTTGCGCGTCTATGAGGTCATATGATGGCTGGAATATCTTACACAAACATCAATACGAGTGTAACACCAGCACCGTCGTGGCGCTTTATCGTGCAGTTTCCTACCATACCTGGTAGTAAGGTAACGGCGCAACAGCTATCGTTTATGGTGCAGCGCATAACCGCATCTCAGAAGAATCTAGACGTCGAGCCAATCGTATTTCAGGCAGGTGTACGCCACTTTCCCACCGGCTGGTCGGTCGATAACATATCACTGACGTTTGCGGAGGATATCAGCTACGATGTCGCGTCTGCGTTCCGTTCGTGGATTGACATCGTCGTCTCTGATAATGGGGTATTTGGTCTCCCCGGTGGAACCAATGGTTATAAGCAGCAGATATCGCTGCAGGCAATCGACTATACAGGAGCGGTAGATTGCACGTTTACCTGGACCGACTGCATGCCTGCGAAAATTGATGGTTACGACTTCGATGGTACTGCTACCCAGCATATCATGCCAACAGTGTCGTTTGCAGTAGATTCAATCGGCGTACTAACTCTAGGTAATACGGCAACACCAACCTTCACCACCGTTACTGGATAATTTAAACCTGTAAGAGGAATACAACATGTCGTCAAAATTTACGCCCAGGCCAGGTCGCCCGGCAAATGCCAAGTTGGCAGCGGAGATCCAGGCAGAGCGCGACAAGGCAAACGCCGAGTTTCGTAAGCACTTAGCTGTCAAGGCCGCTCAGCCGCCACAGCAGGCATACGTCGAGCTGGTTCCAGATAAGAACCCAAACCCGACTGAGGAGTCTACGCCACTTGATGCATCGGGCGTAGTGCTAGACTCGTCGTGGGAACAGGTAGACCTGCCATCGAGCTTCATCTTCTACGACTGGTCTAGCATCAGCGTCCGTCGTTTTGAACCGATGGATCAGGCGAAGCTGGCTCGCGCCGTGCGGCACAAGAACATCTCACTGATTCTCGACGTCATCGCCAGCACCTGCAACCGTGACTCGCGTGAGCTATCCATTGGCGACTTCCGTGCCCTGTGCCTGTGGCACCGCCGCAACAGCTACGCAAATACGAGCGTCAAGGTGCAATGGCTCTCCTGGTATGGAAACAGAATCGACGTAAACGTCAACAGCACGAACATCAAGGAGACGCGACTCGACAAGAACCGTGCCGACTACCTGGCTGATATCAGCAAGGGGTTTGCGGTTCCCACAGCACGTGACCTAGAAACCGTCGAGATTAACGCCATCGAAGAGGACACGATGTACCTATTTGACCGGGCGCAGTTCATCGACCCGGCTCCGCTGTCTGCTGAGATTGAAGCGCTGAAGTCGAAGGGTGATCGCATCCCAACCGTAACTGCACGTATAAACCGCCTGCAGGAAATCGGAAGGGGTACCAAGTTTCAAATCTTCGAGGACATCGACAAGTTTGCTGAGACGTATCAAAACTTCGGCCTTCAGGAGATTGCCTCCATTATCGATACCCAGTTTGAGCCGGTAGCTGCGTTGGAATTTCTGCGCAACTCAGACTCTGAGGCATCGCTGGCAGAGGCCAAGCGCATCCAAGACTTGATTGATGCAGGACAAACTCCAAAAGCTAAGGCCGAGGAGGTGCCACTGGCCTTCAACCTCTTTAGCATGTTTCCCTATATCTAGCCTTGAGGATGTGCTGAACCGCATGTACAATGTGGCGATGCACACGAAGCTACCAGTGACCGGCATACCGTTCTCGTGGTTCATGCATTGGAGCAACATCCTAGAGACGGACCTATCACAGGCGAGGCTCGTTGCATTGACAAACAAGAACAAGCCCAAGAGGCGCTAACGGCATGATATCAGTATCACAAGCAGCATCCTTTATGCAGAAAGACCGGGGGGCCAAGGGGCACCCGGTCACTGAGGCGACTCTTGTTCTAAGCAACAAGAGCGTAGGTGCAACGCTGATTGTGGGAACTGTTATTCAGCGACTGACGCGGCTTACCAAGTCGGTCGAGAAGGTGCTTGCTGGGCAGAAGGCTGCCGCTACCGCTGCCGCCATAACAGCCAGGGATCCAGCTGCACCTTCCGAGCGTGCCAAGGCTGTCGCTGCGGCAAACGCTAGTAGCCCAACTAGTGATAATGGTGCAACCGCATCAACCGGTGGTGGTGGTGGAGGTGGAGGAGGAAGCAGCATCCTAGACTTCGCTGAGGGTGCGCTCTTTGCTAAGTATGCCAAGCCGTTGCTGAGCAAGGCTGGTAGGCTCCTTGGCATGATAGCCGCCCCACTAGCTACCGCGCACGGTGCCTACGGAGTCTACAGCAGCCACCGTAAGACTGGTCGCACAAGCCTGTTGTCCGCCGCAGAGATGGGTGGTGGGTTTGGTTTTATGGTTGCTGGTATTCCAGGTGCCGTAGTTGGTGCTGCGGCTGGTGCGGGAACGGCCTGGCTACTAAATACCACGCAAGACATATGGGAGCACGGTAAGACTAGCTGGGGCCGCGTCGGTGCTAAGATTGTTAGCGGCTGGACGCGCGTGTGGGACCGTGCCACAGATAAGATTAGCAGTTCGTGGGAGTCGACACGATCCTTTATCGCGGATACTGGGAAGTCTGTAATAGACGGTGCTAAGTCGGCGTGGGAGAGCGTGACCAGCGGCAAGGCACTATCCATCGCTGGTCATATGATCCAGGAGACGTGGGAAGGAATCAAGACGTCGGTCAGCAAATACAAGACCATCATTGGCGAATGGATGTCGAGGCAAGGGACAAACCTAAACGCGTGGCTGGATACCGTATCTACAAATTTACGTGCAGCGATCAGCGTTCATAACCTATCGTCACTGGCACTTGAGTGGTTAGGCGAGCTGAAGAAGTGGGTGCTGTCTAAGCTGCCAACGTGGGCCGGCGGGACTGGTGGTGAGGAGTCTACCTCGAAGACGCCCGCCAAGAGTGGTGCTGGTGGTAACGAAGGTGCATCGGCACCAAAGATGAATACCCAGGGGTTTAATGGGCAGCGTCATCATCCAAGCGTTGGTGGATACACCAACACGCCATCGGGAAAGTCGCCAAACCTTCCACCTGATCTGACGACCGTTCCGCTACCCAATGCGTATGTAGGCCCAGGCCCACAAGCCGATCCTACAAAACCCACTCCTGGTCAACCGGCGATTGGAACAGGTCCAGCGCAGTTTGGCTTTGGTCCGGCTGGAACGAACACTACTGCCACCGACATGTTTGGTGCGCAGCAAAACAACGCGACGCAGACACCGACACCAAAGGGTGGTTATAGTGGTACGCCGCAATCGCCAGCATTCATGCAGCAAGGTGGTGCACTTGACCTCCCACGTCAGGAAGGAACACTTACACCAGCAGGGTCGACCGCCGCCCCAGACCAGGGTGGGGGAAAGCAGGTTCCAGGAGACCCTACCAAGATTAACTGGGCAAGAGGCACATCCAATTATTCTGCAGAAAACTACCAGCGCGCCGCAATGGTAATGAACGCTGCTCGGTCGTCTGGGGCCAACCACGCGGCTGCTGCCGCTCTTGCCGGCAACGCTAATGTCGAGAGCCAAGGGTTCAAGAGTAGTGCTGAGAATAATCATGGTGAGCGTAGTTTTGGCCTGTTCCAGTTAAACGGTGACCGCCAGGATGCGTTTAAAAACTACGCTGCACAGAACAAGCTGAATCCATATGACCACAAGGTCCAGGTCGACTATGCCCTAAACCACGAGCCATCTAGCCTATCGAAGGTATCTCCCAAGGAGATGGAGGAGTTTAAAAACGGTAAGGGAACGTCGCAACAGAAATCAGACTGGTGGCTTCAGCACTGGGAGCGTGCGCGAGACCGCATGCCAGGTGGTCAAAATAGTCGCGAGCGCGGCGCACTAGCAGGAAAGTATGGCGACTATTACAGCAAGCTAGCAGACAATCCTGATGGATCAAAGGCTGTTTCATCCTCACCACATGGGGTTGGTGTAAAGCCTGGTGGAGGATCAGCCGGTGGTGCTGGTGCATCCTCATCGTGGGACCCTAAGACTGGTGCGCCGGCGCAACCAGCGGCGTCGACGCCGCAGGGAAAGATTGATCCCAAGGCCCAGGAGGCCATGCTCGCAAACGCTAAGGACATCGCAAAGCGTGACTGGGCTGAGGGAACCAAGCGTCCAAGCTACGGTGCGGAGGGAACTAAGAGCATGCGCGGCGGTTGCGTTCAGGGAGCACTGAGTGCGGCCTCCGCCATGACAGGTGGAACCAAGTTTTCTCACAGTGGTGACGCCGACGCCTATGCAAACAATGGTGTGTTGCAAAAGAGCGGTAAGTATGCAGATGCACAGCCAATCGGTAAGGATTACATGCACGACCAGTCACAGTGGAAGGTTGGTGACGTCGTCTCTGCATCTGGTGGGCATGCTAGTGGAAAGGGTCATATCCAGACTTACATCGGAAATGGAACTTGGGTATCCGATGGAAAGCAGTCCAAAATTCTACCGGGTTACGACAACTACACCCTGCACCGCTTAAACGATACCGGAAATGCCAGTCTCGACCCAGCATTCTCCTCTGGAAATAAGAATGCAGACCCATCTCAGAATCCAGCTGCACCAGCAAAATCTGGGAAGTCGGATGGTTCTACACCAACCAACGGACAGCAGGGCCAGGCTACACCAGCGCAGCCGGCCGCACCAAATGCAACAACTAAGTCGGTGAACAAGGCGAGCGCGGCGGACCCTGCTGATCCCACGTGGGGCGGCACACCAGCAAACATGGCAGCTGGGGGAAATTCAGCTACGCCCGCAACTAAGGACGTTGCCTCTTCAGATACGCCTACGCAAGCAAACGTATCTAACACAACTACACCAGCTGCTAGTGCAGAGCCTGCTACAGCTACACCTGCGCCTGCGGCCGCAACAGCTACGGCCTCTAGCACGACCTCTGCACCGTCGGCAACTACACCATCAGATGCTACGGCGGGGAACTCAAACACTCCGAGCGCGGCAGCTACACCTACATCCAGCGCATCGTCTGCACCTACGCCCACTCCGACTACAACAACAACTCCTACAGCTTCAGCATCGGCGTCGGGCGGTGGTGGGGGAGATACCGAGCCGTCGTCGCTCGCGGAATCAAATCAATCACCGCCTGCACCAAACAATGAGTCGGAGGGTAAGGCGAGTAGTGCTGATTCCTCACGCGGTGTTGGTGTTGGTGACATTAGTATAGCAGACATCGCGTCGTGCCTACAGGCTGGTGCAACGTCGCTCGCCCTAACAATCCTATCGTGAGGAGGAACTGATGCAGGCATCGCTTACACGCCTTCTCCGAGACATCCTCAGCGGTGGCAATGCCGCGCCCTCTGCAAAGGAGGCGCTACTAATCCCTGTTGACAATACCACGAGCCTGTCGAACACGCGCTTGCAGTCGAGTCGGCTATTTGACAGGCTCGATAAGGCGTTTGCCGCGATAGCAAAGGGCAGCGCCGCCGCGCCGGCAAAGACTGCAAAAGTCGCCAAGCAGAAGAAGGTCAAGACCGCAGCTGTAAAGCGCGCTAAGGTCGGATCTAAGCTACACGGCAAGGGCGACATTGTTGGTGCGCTCATTGGCGCTGGTATTGGACTAGCTGTAGCTGCAATCCAGCATAATAACCAGCACAAGAACGGCGCGATTCCTGGTCAGCGACCAGAGCATGGTGAGGGCGACGGCGGTGAGAGGACCAAGGAGATTGTTGACTGGGCAGCGAATAAGGGAACCGAGCTGCTTGAGGGCATCGCATCAGTAACCTGGAAGCTGGTCAAGTATGGGTATGACCTCGTAGCTGATGCATTATCTCACGTAACCGTCGATTCCGTAACAAGCTTTGTCAAGGGTGCTGCCAAGACTGGGTGGAGCCTCATAAAATCTGGATACGGACTAATCGCTGGTATTGCTGAAGCAGAGGGCAAGTGGGAGATTACCCAAGCCGCGAAGTTTGAGTCGGACTCTAAGCCGTCGTCCTCCGACATGGACATCAAGCCAGACGACTCCAAGATTAAGGCCAGCATAATTGATGGCGTCAGGGATGCCGTATGCTCCTTCTGGGAGAGTGCTAAGCGTGCAATTAAGGACTGGTTGTGGACGCTGTTTGGTATCGGGTATGATTCCGTCGCCACACCAACTGCAACCACTGGTTCTGCTGAACCGTCTTCTACACCAGCGGCAAAACCAGTACCCACAACCCCAGCCACAGGTGTGGTTGGAACCACACCTGGCTCGATGCCGGCGCGTGCTGGTGGAGGTCCTGTTAACAAGGGCCAACCCTACGTCGTAAACGAGCGTGGCGGCGAAAAGTTTAAGCCAGCTGGCAGTAGTTCAGCACAGGGCATAAACTCTAGTGGTCCAGCGGTATTCGTTCCACCGAAATCAGGAACTGTCGTTCCCCATGGTGCCTCTGGCTCTGAGACTCCGCACGGTAGCGCTCGCATGTTAGATGCTATATCCAAGTCGGAGGGAACCGCTGCTGGAGGTGGTGGCCACGAGTACGACTCTGTATTTGGCAATGGAAAGTATGGAAAGTCGGATACACCAATAACGCAGATGACGATTAATGAGGCTATCGCTGACGGTGTAGAGCGCCGTAAGGCCCAAGCAATGGCTTCCAACAAGCAGGGTGGGCACGTTTCGTGGAACAAAACGTCTTCAGCTACTGGTCGTTATCAGATGACTGGTACGACTACTGCAGAGATGGCACAAAAACTTGGTATGGATCCAGACAAGACGAAGATGGATAAGGCTACGCAGGATGCTCTAGGAGCCAAAGCTGCAACTACTGGACCGAAGCTCGGTCGCTGGGAAGGTCTCAAGGACAATCCCGAATACATGCCAGAGGCTCGCAAGGGCTTCAAAGAGATGAAGGCTGAGCAGGCGACGGCGAGTAGGGCGAGCCCAACTACAACCATCACACCTGTTACTATACCACCCACACCTTCGGCTCCTACACCAGCTGCCCCATCAGGGTCGGCAGTTGCATCAAATTCAGCAATGCCGTTTATATCCCCACCTATCACGTCGTATGGTGCAAAGCCCGATCCAGCAATTGGTAGCGGTAAGAGCGTTGAGTTTTCTTCGCGCTCGCCGAAGCCACCAGCCGACAATCCCAAGGCCGTTCGTGCAAACGACGCGGCGGCGACAAGCACGGTCGGTGGTTATGTTCGAAACATACAGGGATCTTCTGGTAGTGCTCAGCGTCCAGGATACTCCAATACCAACATCTTCACTACCCCAATAGGACAACAGCCCGCACCAACCACTGCCGGTGTCTACTCTAGTCCAAATGCGAAAGGAGCAACTCCAGGATCGGTTTCCACCGAGAACTATCCTTTTATGCACAAGCAAATGGGGACCCAGCCTAGTCACGGCAGTATTGACATGCGTGCTGATGAGCGCAACTTCCCAGCAATCCCAACAGCTACCACATCACCTGCCGCCCAACCACTTACGTCGCCCCAGCCGATACAGCAGAGCGATGGTGCTAGCGCGCAGGCCGTATCAGAACCTCCGGTCGTGGCTGCCGACCGGCCGCTGCCTGCAACTACCCCTAGTGGCTCTCCGAGCCAGGGTAATGGGAATGATGGTGGTGGGTCCGCGTTCCCAAGCAATGACGGTGGTAGTGGTCAGGGATCATCAGATTTCTTCGTGAATAGCAACAACCGTAATAACGGCAACACCGCTGGCCTTATCTGCATGGGCTCTCAGTTTGAGAGATGATAACAGGATACTCATCACATGGCCGCATTAGGACAGAATGCTTCATATTTAATCACTATCCAGCAGAATGGATCTGGGCTCACAGTTCAGGCAAACGCGCAGGCGAAGCTGACGCTGAAGATTGACAACCGCTGGGTCAACATCCTAGAGGCCATTGGAATATCAGGTGATAGTGGAGTCGTTGGTTCCGCACTCGCAAACGCCGCCAACTTAGGCCAGATATTCTCAGGTAACAACTTCCTACCAAACTTCCTCACGTCGCACGTGTGGCGTGGATCAAATGGGCTGGACATAAACTTGAGCCTGCGATTCGATGCATGGGACAATCCGGCCAACGACGTCCTAGCACCAGTAGAGAATTTGATACAGATGTACTCACCGATGCGGGGAACTGGTGACAGTATCGGCACCAGCATTATCGGATCGCTATTCATGATGCCTCCAGGACCTACTCCGCTAGAATACTGGAACTCTGGAAACAGTGCTCGCGGTATGATTACCATAGCGGTAGGAAAGCTAATGATAATCACCGGTCTAGTGCCGACGACGCTTGACTGGGAGTTTGAGAATAGGTTTGAGACGAGTGGTTATCCTGTTGCGGCAAACGTAAACGTCGGACTGATGAGCTATACGATCCCTGACCAAACAGAAATTCTATCCTACTTCAAGCTAGCGGCTGGTGTTCAGCCGTCAGCTGGCGCAACGTAAGGGAGGCTCACGATGGCATATAAGACTCCCCTTCCACCGGGCTATGATCCCACCTACGAGCTATCGTCGATAGTCGCGACTGTAGATGCGACAACCCCAATGGATGAACTGATTCGCCCCGGAACCACCAACTGGCTAGTAGACGCGTTGGACCAGCGCTTCCTCGACCTGCTGCAGAGCCTCACCTCATGGACTCCTGTGGTGTGGCGCGGCGGAAAGATTACGACGTTTTGCTACACCCACTATGGGGTGCAGAACATGTGGCTGATCCTGCTTGCCTACAACGGGCTATCGTCGCCGATGCAGCTACGTCCAGGGATGTTTTTGCGCCTACCGCAGAAGACCGCAATCGATGCCTATCTGAAGACGCTGGTTCCGCCCGCCGGTGTTCAGATCGGTACCGTGATCACGATATGAGGCGCTACAAATGACTTTTCGCAACGTCGACACGGGGGAATTTGGACTGCTCATCAATGGCATGGATATGTTGCTGGGATCAGACGGTCTAAAGTCGTGCACGATCATCGACAATACCACGTCCGCCGCGCCAACCGTATCAATGACGTTTTTAGACGCGCGACGCAAGGCGGTCGCCGCTGGGGCGTTTACCGACGGCTCGAAGATACAGGTGATCATGGGCGATGGTCATAACGCCCCCGTGACCTACAACTTCCTACAGTGGTCGCTTGCAGACTCCGCCGCAAACGTCGCTGGAGAGACAGCTACCATATCGGGCGTGGCAGACGTGCTTCCGTGGATCTCCAAGATTAACACCAAGCGTTTTATCGGCAACGTATCCGACGTGCTGCCTCAGCTAGCCCAGGCCGGTGGAATCAATCTTACTGACATCGACGCAACCCAGGATAAGATGACGTGGTTGCCAAACAGCAAGACGCTGCATCAGTTCGCGCGCGACCTTCAAGACCACTCATGGATGGGTTCAGGGGCCTCTCCAATGCTAGCTGTCACTAGTCAAAATGGCCAGTGGCAGCTGCGCATGAAGGATATTCTAAAGCAGGGAAGTAGTGGAACACCGATGGCCTCGCTACCATTCGCTGCGACAGGTGACATACTAATCTACGACTATCGTGCTCACTCCGATGCGATGTTCTTCAACACGTGGGTCAACTACGGCTACAAGGTAATGCAGGAACAGCTAGACGGGACGCTCAACAGATTTCTCGGAATGAACATTACATCCCAGACATCCAATATCGGAATTAGCTCAGCTGCATCTTCGGCCGTAGGTCTAGTCCGCTCGCTCTATCATCCGCCAAACGTGGGTAATACGCACGCAAACTACGCGCAGGCCGCTCACAACAACCTCAAGGCGCAGGCGGCGTTTACGACCACGGTACATGCTATGACGGGTCAGCAAACGACTTACAAGTTGTTGGATGACGTGAAGGTAACTCTTGCGCAGAGCGATGGAACGATTAACACCGCCTATAGCGGTATGTATAAGGTCAGCTCAATATCGAGGCACATGTCTAAGGGCAGCTATCGGGAGAAGTTTGTGCTAATCAGCCAGGGCATAAACGCTCAGTTTACGGGAGCATAGAATGAGCTTCGCAAACCCAACACGTCTACTCTCCGGTCGTAACCTCGCCGGCACGCGTCTACAGGGATTCGTAGTCAACAATGACGACTCGCAGGATCAGGAAAAGGTCAATCAGGAGCAGCAGCGCATCAAGGTTCGCATCCCTGACCTGGATGATGATATAGAGAGCGATAATGACCTCCCCTGGTATGAACCGGGAAACTTACCGCAGTACGGCGGCACCAACAATGTCGGCTTCCACGGCGCTATCCCTCCAGTAGGCACCAAGGTATGGGTTCACTTCGAGGATGACTCACGATACCACGGACGCTATATTGGTGGTGTGCAAAACCAAAATACCAAGATGCCCGACTTTACCAAGTGGGACAGTAAGAATACGAGCAGCGGAGATATGACGAGTTCTGGTGGTGGATCAGGCTCAGGTAGCTCCTCTACATCAGGATCTTCCAGTAGCGATTCCTCTAGTTCCAGCTCAAGTTCGGGGTCTGGTAGCAACCAGCAGCTTCCTGGTTGGGCCTTTGGTAGCTCATGCAAAACTGGCAGTAGCGGTGGAGCATATGAGAAGTCGTATCCGCAGGCGTGGGGTAAGGTCGATCCATCTGGAAACTTCTGGGGCGTCGACAACAAGACTGACTGTATAGAGCGCACTCACTGCGGGCGCGGCACATACCAGATTGACGGCGAAGGCAACGTCTACTTCCTCGTTAACGGTGGAACCAAGACGCAGGGTAGTCAGGACGCAAAGTCTAAGTGGCCAAAGGGCTTCACCATGGTTGTGTTTGGTGACCATACGCTCTACGTCGACGGCAACTTCACTGCAAGTGTTGGTGGTGATCTATCAGTAGTTGCCAAAGGTAAGGCCAACGTCGCGTCGGGTGGTGCAATGACGGTGCAGAGCAAGGACAAGCTAAGTGTCGTCGGCGGTTCAGATGTGACGGTATCAGCGAAGGGAACGCTGAACCTTATCGGCGGATCAGCCGTCAAGATTGCCGCGCCAAATATTACATCCAGCGTTGCGATAGTGCTCGGTGGTGGTGGACAGCCTAGCAAGGCATCAGCCGATTTCAAGTCGCAGAAGGCACCTGAGCAGGGGACTCGTCCAACGCTATCTCAGGCGAAAGATCCACCAGAGACTGAGGATGGATCCAGCGGTTCCGGTAGTGGGGCAAGTGGCGGCTCTAGTGGTGGATCTTCAGGATAACAAAACGTAGGAGATTATCATGGCAGCTGACCTCGGCGCACTACCTCTAATCCCGTCACTAAATCGACTTACCGACATCAACTACAGCTACTCGTTTGGATCGTCGGACATAATCATATCAGAGGCTGAGGCGGTTATCATCGGTGACGTCTATAATGTTTTGACAACGTTTATTGGGGATGAGCCTGGAAACCCCACCTATGGATCGAACCTGCAGAAGTATGTATTTTCGCTATTCACTGAGGCCGTCGAGCAGCTATGTCTCCTAGACGTGTTCAACGCGTTTAAGGCCAACATACCACAGTTCCAGATGTCTCTTCCAAACTCCCACGTGTTCGTGTCATCAGCTAACCGCATAATAGGCATCTCTGTTGGCGTGATAATCAACGGGCGCGTGATTCCCGTGGAGATCAATTTTTCATAAGAGGTATCTCACATGGCAAGCACACCTCCACCACTAGTCTTGAGTCCAATCGTAACCGACTACTACGGCATTCAAGCCGCATTAGAGTCTGATCTAATCGCTGCACCGTCTGGTAGCTGGACGAACCTCGCTCCCGCAGGAACCGGGTCAGCAATCATACGATGGATTGCCAGCGTAGGTTCCATGAACCAGGGTGCGCTGGCACGTTCACTGCAGGAAAACTACCCAGACACGGCGAGGTCGCCCAGTGCAATCCTTCGTGCAGCACGGTTACAGGGAATCAACCCAATTCGCGCGCGGGCTGGTCAGATTCAGCTATCGGTAACGCGAACCGACTCGTCGCTAAATTCGCTCGCCATTCCCGCCTACACTCAGTGGAACATCAACGGTCAGCCATTTGTAAACCGTGTGGCGTTTACCCTATCGGCATCAGGCGCGGCGGTATCCACAACGCTAAATCGTGGGCTTGTTACCACCGAGACGCATACTAGCGATGGCTCCGCATTCCAGTCGTTCATCCTCGGATCATCTGGATTGTGGAACATAAGCAACGACGATTTGTGGATGGTCGACTCCAGCGGAGTAACGTGGACCCCAATAACTACAGGGCTCTGGCGCGAGCCGTCTGGATCCACTACCTTCTTTGCCAGTACAATTCCAGACGGACGAGTGGAGTGTAAGTTTGGTGACGGCAACTATGCTGGGCTCCCAGCCGCAGGGACGCTCACGTTTGGTTATACGGTTCTTGATACAGCGCAGAAGACGTCTACGCCACCCCCAGTCGGTTCCACCGCCACTGCAGCTGGCTATGCCGTCGTGGCGACGGTAACGAGTTCATCATTTCCCACGGCAAACCAAGATGCTCCGCCGCCATCATTTTATAAGGCCATCGGTCCAGGAGGTGCAGCCAACAACCAGCGTGCGGTGACGCGCGATGACTGTCGTGCCGAGGCCCTTCAGTATCCCGGCGTGGTCGACGCTCTGTTTCAGGGACAGGCAGAGATTAACCCGAGCGATCTGCGGTGGATGAACGTGCTCACCGTTACGCTGATAACGACTACGCCGTGGTCTCCCTTGCAGTGGCTAAACTTCAAAAACTTCATGGAGTCGGAACGCACGTGCGCTGGGTTCTGGCTCGTCAGGCTCGATCCGACGCCGGTGCACATAACCCTGCCGGTCTCCATTGCTGCGCTGTCCATTGCCGACCTAAACTCGGTAACCAGTCTGACGCAGGCAGCGGTAACGGCATTCTTCGCGGTACAGGCTGGGTCGCTAGGCGGTAGCTATGCATACTCGGATATAATCGTCGCTGTGATGGAGGCATGCACCTACCAGGCAGCGCCAAATGAAACGGGACCGCTGCTCGATACGGTTAGCTGCCCCGCTGATGCAATCACCCTCGCGCCCACGCAATACTTCGTGCTAGATTCATGCCCAATTACCGCCGCCTACACTACGAGGAAGAGTAGCGCCGCGTCGCTGGATGTAATAGTTGGTCAACCTATAATCTCCCCATCAAATCCACGTAGCTAAGGAGCACACCATGAAGATCATCACAAATTCCACAGGACAAACTTTCAAGATGGGTCGCGTTCGCCCATTGGTCAAGAAGCCTCGCCTTCACCTATACAACTTCCTATCTGAGCCTGCTGAAATTTTGCCACCACCACCGGCCGCTGTAGACTATACGAAGTGTTGCAAGACAATGCTCGCACAGGTGCTGGGCAACGACGTTTTGAGTGATTGTACCACCGCCGGCGCATTTCACATAGCTGGATCACTGATCATGAATGCGGGCGGAACAATCCTCTGGACCGACGCCCAGTACATACCATTCTACTCTGCATCGACTGGCTATGTTCCTGGCGACGCTAGTACCGATCAGGGTGGGGATGAGCAGGAGGTATTAAACTTCTGGAAGAATAATGGCTTGCTCGCGGATGCGTCGCATAAGATCGCCGGGTTTATGGCTGTAAACTCTAGAAATATCGTGGAGATTAAGCAGGCAATCGCTCTATTCGGCAACGTCTATTTTGGTGTTGAGATGCCAGACGAGTGGATCAAGCCATTCCCAGAAGCTGATGGGTTTACGTGGGACGTAGCCGGCAATGCAGACGAAAATAACGGTCACTGTTTTACATCAGATACGAAGGTCTCGCTACTGAATGGTAATGAGGTGTCGTTCAAAGAACTCGCAACAGGAAAATATGGTGACAAATTCTGGGTATATAGCTGTGACGACAAAGGCAACGTGGTACCTGGTCTAGCACATAGTGTAAGAAAGACGCGCAGTCGTGCTGATATCGTAAAGGTAACGCTAGACAATGGTGAGGTGATTAAATGTACACCAGATCACTTGTTCATGCTACGCGACAAGACTTATATCAAAGCCTCTGAGATGACACCAGGTACTAGTCTGATGCCGCTGTATCGCGAGTACAATGAGAGAGGTTATGAAAGGTTCTACAATCCGGCAAACGGTAAGTGGGGTAAGACCTACATTAGAGTGGCCAAGAAAGTCTATAATCCTCCGAAGGGTATGGACATCCACCACTGGGATTTTGACAAGAACAACAATGATCCCAGCAATCTAGTAATCATGTCTCGTGAGGAGCACTCTATTTTACATCAGCAGACAGCTGGAGTTCTCAAGTCTTACGCCAAAAGCGACAAAGGCAGAAAAAAGAGCAGCGAATTGATGAAGAATCTATGGGCTGATCCAGAGTGGCGCGCGGTACAAACCGCCCGGCTGAGGTCCACCGCTAGCGCACGTGGTAAGAGGAATATTGAAAATGGTGGTGGCTTCCCAGGAATGGATCCTGACAAGTTGAAAAAGATGCAGCGAAAAAATGGTAAGAAGTTGGCCAAACTATGTAAGGACCCAGCTTTTATAGAAGCGAATAAATACAAAGCTGCAGATGGGTTAAGACGCAAGATTGACTCTGATCCAGAATATCGTGCAACTCTAGTAGCAAACGCTAAAAAAGGATCAATAGCTGCTGCAAAACTACCTGTAACAGAAGAGCAACGAAAAGCTAGACGAAATAACATTAAATTAGCACGAGCGGCCAAAGAATATCGAAACCATAAAGTTTTATCAGTAGTACCAGCAGGTAAGCAAGATGTTTATGATATGACTGTAATAGGACATCACAACTTCGCTTTATCAGCAGGAGTATTTGTTCATAACTGCTTCGTAGGGCTCGGATACAACGACGTCGGAATCATCATCGACACGTGGGGCATTATTGGCACCATCACGTGGGCAGCCGTCGAGGAGTATTGTGCAAACTCCGTAGGTGGAGAGCTGTGGACGTGCATCTCAAAAGACGCCATTGCCAGCGGACTAGCTGAGGAAACTTATGGTCTCAACTGGTCCAAAATGGAAGCCGAATTTGCCGCACTAGGTGGCAGCATTAAGGCGTGAGGATAACATCATGACCAGCTCCCCTTTTAATCCACCATTTAGTGCAGACATAAACTTGGAGGGGTTGCTGCCTATCGATGGGATCGATGTGGTTGTTCCAGAGGGCGTCCCTGCGGGGTTCAATCTAGTCGACCTGCTGTCCGAATCCATGGCTAGCAGGCCGGCCTGGAATGACATGGCTACGGTAACAAGCCAAGTCCTCTACAACTACTTCGAGCAGTACCGAATCGCATTTGAGCTATCGCGTTCACCTGAAAACATCTCCACCGTCTTGAAGGTCATCACACTTAAGATGATGGGACTCGACTGGAGGTCGACAAATCTAACTGACGACGACTACAACCGTCTACTCTACTCAATCTCGCTCTATGAGCAGAACCATGGGCCTCAAGACTTCGTGCGCTTCATCGGCTACGCGCTCGGCGTCCCGATGGAGATGATCCCACTATGGACAAAAGACTATGAGGAGTTTGATCCGCAGGACTGGATTCCAAACAAGAATAAGTCGCTATGGGATTCGCCGCCTGGTCCATACTATCCCACGTCGCACGTCGGCCTGCTCTACGAGGAGTTTGCCAAAAACGTTGCGGCGGTAGACCTTAATGAACTGCGCGACGTGTTCTACAAGCTGGCCCCAATCAACCTCGTGCTTGAGTGGATCGCCACAGAGGTTACGCTGCGCGTAGGGCCACTCTACATGTCCCTACAGTTCTTTGAGACTAGCGAGGACACGATACAGACGTCTGACAAGGTCATGACGCTGCTGCTGTGCCCGCTTCCATACGAGCGTAGTGAGGACGTGTTACTGTTATTCCCCGACGCCCCGCAGCGCGAGTTGCCCGTCAATATGATGGTAGCTGGTTGTGAGGTGGATGAGGAGTTTGCATTTACAGCACGCCCCTACGTCGATTGGAGCCCGCTCGTGTCTGCACCAGATGGTGGGTTGGTTTCAGTAGGATCAAACCAGACAATCGTTGGTAGCACACTAAACAACAACGTCGCTTTTGTTACTGAGCCTTGTTCAGACTACATTGGGTGGTTACCAGGTCAGTATGGCGCCTTGATAAATCCTGCGCGCTACGGCTATGTGCCAAACAGTAGCAATCCCCTAGCGCTATCATGGACGAAGACGAATAATACAGTAATTGGAGCGGCCTCGTGGGCAGGAGAGTTTTTGTATACTCTTACCACAACTAATCAAGCACCCATATACACGACCGGTGTAATCACTGGAACAAATGTGGTTACCTGGACACTAGCTCTCGTGGTTGGTTCTGGGTCAGAATATGTTGCTCTACAGCGGGGGGTAGATTCGGTAATCGTCGATTTAGTTTCTGGGGTTGCTCATCCTAGTAATGGTGTAGCGTGTGGCGTTGAAATGATGGGTGATGGATTTGTAACCATCTGGGCCGTCATGACTGGTGGTGATATTACCATCTACCCATCATGGGGCAACGATCTGATCGGAACCAGCACCGCTACCAACACTATATGGTGGTATAATTTACAGGTAGAAAACTCTGTATTTCCGAGCGTACCTTTTCTATCTGGAGCAACCGTTCCGATACTTCACGCCCAAAGCACATTCGATCTTGGTAACGGTACTCAGTTAAATTATCCATTTAGTTTTGCGCTTATACAAGCGATGCCATCGTTTGCCGAGTGGTCATTATCAGATCAGACTTTATTCGACTTCCGTAACCGGCTAGGTGATCGTATCATCGCCTGGATTAGCAGCGACAACCTTGTTCGCTTCCAGGTAGTTGGTTCTGGGGTTACTACAACAGTTATTTCACCAGTAATAGCCTACGCAGCGTCATCTCTGTGTTTTGGATTTAGATTAAACTCAACAACTCAGACAATACGCCTCTATGTTGATTGGTGGTATGAAGACCTCTTGGTGCCTATACCCACGGGTTTCGCCTTCTGCAATATCTTACACCCTCATAACGCACCGGTAACTAGTCAATGGACGTTGCAGCGCGTCATCGTAAACGGATTCAATCAGAATACCGAACTTCCGACAGATGCTGTGATGACGTGGCTCTTTAATCCACCAGCGTAGCTACGCGACCAATTTTGTTTCAGATATAAAGGACACTAGATGGCACAGGCTGCTGTATTAACAAAGACGGGACGCAATGTATTGCTTGCCGCAATGACGGCTGGTACAACTGTGAATATTACAACGGCAATTATTACTGATCAGGTCCTTGCGTGTAGCGGCGACGAGACGAGCCTCCCCACAAACGTATTTCGGATGACCACGCCGCAGTTACTGATCTACTCTCCCGGTCCAAACGTGCTGCGCTTTGCGCTTCCGATGGATGCGACGATTGGTACATTTACGATTGGCACGATTGGTTTGTTTGATTCAAACTCAAATCTGATCGCTCTCGCATCTTTTCCTGGTGCTGGATCTAAGATTGCAAATTCACTACCAAATACATTAGGAAATATCCGTACATTCTACATCGATATTGGGTATGATGATATCTCAGCGACTGTAAACCCACTTACCATTACTGTGGCTCCATCTGTAAACGCACTAGTTAGTGCCTTGATCTACGGATAACAACAATGACAAAACAAATAGTAATTCCAAACTCGTTCAATCCGGCAACAGGGGCTGTAAGTTTTGCGAGCGTCGACAACTTTATAATTAACCGTCTCCTAGCAATCATAAACGCTACATCTCGTGCTATGATCTACGATCCAGTAACACCAAATCTAGGTGCCTCTAGTGTAGCAGGCTCGTTGGTAACGCTACAGTATGATACGTCATCGCAGAGCGCTGCTGACGTACTTATTGCAATATATGATTTCCCCACTAGCTCAGTTGGTGTAGATTTTAGTATAAATGCTCCGACACTTCCAAACGTCGGATCAGGATTCAACTCGTCCGCTCCATACGGCAATTTCCTTCTGCTCAATACTATTCCAAAGAATATGTCTCGTGCTAGTATAACGATCCAAAACACATCTGGTGCGCTTGTCATCGCCCTACTTGATGATGGTACTGCGCTGCCTGGTGCACCGCCGGTAAATCCTTCAATAATTTCATTAGGATTTGGCTCTGGATCTGGGAGCTCAGGAACTATATGGACGTCAACTACATTTAAAGGGCGGGTGCAATTATATGCGTTATCATCATCTGCCTTCGTCTCAGTTCATGTGGATTAGCCACGATGGCTGTTAATCCTTATTTGGGCCATCCATGGGAAGATGAGATTGTGGAGTGGTCTGTTCCACTATCGTCACCCATTACCATAGATCTTAGATCAGATGGATTTAATTGGGGGCCCATATTATTGGCGGGGCCCACTACTCTTGCAAACCCACAAGCCAACATAGCCACTGTTGGTAAGCGTGGTTATATGCGCTTCCAACAGGACCAGGAAGGCAACCATCAGGTTAACCTTGGTACGTCATGGGATTTGATCGGTGCTAACCAGTTTGTATTAGCCCCATACTCCACCACTATCTTAAACTATATCGTTGTCACACCTGTCCTAATACAATACTGGACCACAGTTCCGCTAGGACCGTTTGATAGGGTCTACCAAGTACAGTCACCAATATTCCCAGCACTAGATGCCTCGCTCTATGAAAAGAATGTGCAGCTAATAGCTCCTCCAGCGCTATCATATGCTAGTGCAAGATTTTGTTCACAATTTATTTCGGGAAATGCACACCTCACTCATGGAGCCACTGCCACTGCAACACTAGGCTCTCTATTTGCAATTATATCTGGGCAACTTATCATCATATCAAGTGGGGGTAATACCACAATATATGTAAATCCGCCCGTATTTTCATCTGCATTAGCAAAGCCGCTATCGACTATAAATTATGCTTCCCCACTATCTATCGCTGTTAATGCAGCAATTGGTTTACTACCATTAATTTCCTATACAACTATTGCACCCACTACTGTAACGGCGTTGGTTGGCACAACTACGTGGGAACTTTTATTATCCCCGCTAACTGCAGTTACTACGGCAACTGTAGGAGAGCCTGAATTATTCGTTCCTGGAACATCCGCATTAAATATCGTCAATGCGACAGCAACCGTAGCATCTTATCTTTCCTTTACGTGGGGATTTGGAATACCAAACGCTACAGCAGCTACTGTGGCTGCTATTTTATCCGCTGGACCTGTAATCGGAATAGTTCAGATATCAGCGCTGGCTACAATAGGTTCGCCTAATGCTTCAGATTTCATACTACCTACAATTAGTGTAGCTGCAGCGTCGGTAGTTGGAGTTGGTGCTAACCTTAAATCTAATGTAATCCAAGGTATCAACATCAATGCATCTGTGAACAGTTCCGTATCTTTCTTCGTCGCAGCTGGTAGCGCAGCCTGCGTAGCTTCTGTCGGTACGGTTTCCATTGTTGCAGTAAGTTCTGGTGGAACGATGGCATCTAATCCAATTGGCTCTAGCCCAGTAGCCTAGTATATGTAGAGGAAATCCTTATGGCTAACATTACCTACTCCGTATCAGGAGTTATAACCCTGGCAGGAATGTCAGCGGCAATCGAGGCAGGAATTACCGGACCTCAGATAAATGTTGCTGGGTTCCGTATAGGAACCCAGAGTGCTGCTGAAGGTAGTGTAGCATTAGAGACGGATACCGATGTCGATGGTTACATTTATTCAAACGATACATCGATGATGACCTATAGTCAGGTCGATCAGGATACAATCATCTGGCGTATTCGGTTAGATCCTAGCATCGGAAACTTCGAAGTTGGTAATATCGGTATCGTGCTTGAGGGTGGGACGTTATTCTGCAAGACTGTACTGCCTGGCCAGTCAGCCAAGTATGCATCAAACCCACCGACCGTCGTGGGTAATACTACATTTTATAACATCGTCATGCACCTTGCAAACGCAGCAGGACTAATAAACCTGACGATTATCGAAAGCCTTTCTGCTAGTTTACCGGAAGTTGCTACTGAAAATGATTTACCAAATGCAAGCACTACCCCCTTCAACACCTACTTGGTTGACAACCACACGCATATAGGCGAGCCTGTCATTGCGGTTCGTAACAATGGTGCGTGGATGTTTGCACCCCATCACGTATGGCCAAATCAGGGAATAAACGTTATTGCGTGTCAGCTAGATATGTTTGATTCAACTGCGCTAGTCGGCTATGCATGCTATCTCAATACTAACACCAATACATTCTTTCCAGCAGACGGCGGGTCCACGCTTACACAAGGTATAGGTGTACGTACTAGCCCATACGAGATTACTATGTCTGGGATGGTATCAGCTGCAGCATGCGGACTGTCAACACCATTAGTTCCAGGAACTGTTTATTATGTAGGTACCGGACCCAATGTTGGAAATCTTACCACTGTAAACAATGGTAACCCTGCTGGATTCGCTACTAATACTACTGATATATTCATATCAATGGCTGGTGGTCTCAATATCAACGTAGGCTATACACAAGAGAATATCGGTTGGCTAATAGGTAGTGATGGAATTGCACCAGGTTTGGTTCCAGGTGACGTCGTCTACCTCGATATGAGCGTAGGGCGTGTATGGCGTGCTGCTGATCCTATGCTCATAGCAGACCAGAACACATACCTTGCTCATCGACCTACAGGCGTGCTTGACAGCACGATGACCCATGTCGTCTTTTTCGGAATCCTAACTATTCCGTCGACAACTGCTTGGCCGATACCTCTTACATCAGGTTCGCTCTATTTTGCCAACACTGGAACAAATGCCGGAAAAATTACACCGGTCGGGTCATCCACGCGCTGGGTTGTTGGTACTGCAATGAACTCTAATACCTTGCTCGTTGATATGTTTGAGCTGGCCGGCGACGCTGATTATCTCACACCACCTTACACGCACGTAAAGGCCGCGACGCCAGCAGGTGTGGCAACGATGATTGCTGCCGCAATCGGCGGCTTGCCTATCGCAAATGCTATCCCAGGTGCAATAGCACCAATAACTTTTAACGGCGTCGATTATGGAATTTCAAACGCTACCTCTATAGCTCTAGGTGACGGTAGGGCTGCGACCAATGCTGAGGTCAATCTTGGTGTTAGTCAGACATCTTTTCTGTTTCCATGGGTAACACCCGCGTCGCTAGCGCAGTGGAAACCTGCTATTGTTTCGGATGGAACTACTATAACTGGTAATGGGCTTCCTAGTAATCCACTAAAAGCCGTACCAACCCTTCCACTCGGTGCTGCTTCACGATATAGCAACCTACTCATTGTTAATTCGTCTGGTGTGCCAAATAGCGTAATTAACATAACTGCTGATTCAATCATGGGGGTCACTGGATTTTCAGCAACGATCAATACCGCGTCAGTTGGTGCTGGTGGAATTGATACTGGAACTATATCAGCATCAGCCACATATGATATTTATGTCGGATATAATTCGGCGACATCGATGCAGACCGCGTGGTTGACAATCGAGGGTAACGCACCGACCGTGCCGAGCGGCTACAGCATTTATATGCGCTGTGGCTGGCGGCGTACCGACTCGTCTAAGAATCTCTACAATATTAGGCAGGTCAACGATCAGTGGCAGCATTTCTTACAATCGTCTGGAAACACGATTGCGTTTCCCGTCGTGGCATCTGGTCCGATTGGCTCTGAGTCAAACTGGAACGCTTGGTTACCAGCAACCGTCTCTCTTGCTGGCGTCGTCCCAGTTAAGTCTGTCGCTGTAGACTTCTACCTCTACACTTTCTCTGGTTCGGCGGCGGTCTGTTCGTTGTCGCCAAATAGTAACTGGTTACCTTATATGGCATTGGCTGGCCCTAACAGCGGTGCTCCTGGGCGTGGTAGAGTAATTCTCGAACAGGTTCAGACAGTGTTTGTCGCCCTGCAAGCCGGTTCTAGTTATGTAGGCGTCGAAGGTGGACAGATTAACATCTGAGGAGAGGTTTTGCTATGCCAACTTATTGCTACACGCACCACGCGACGACAGGGCTTTCGTGGCGAACCGTTCACCCAGATTATGTCGCTCAGGAAGACGAGCATATATCGTCGCCAGAGCCGGCAAGCGTCGAGCATCTTGAAAAGCGATTCCCTCTGTACTCGTCCAATAGAGAGACGCTGAAGCATTATGCAAACGTTCTTCTCGACACCTACGAAAACGCGGGAATCCGCGTCAACGTCGGGACTAAGGAAGCCCCGCGCTTCGTCCGTATGTGTTCGGACATCGCTTGCTATTCCCGTGTAACGCTCGCTTGGAATTTTCTTGCAACCCATCCAGATCGTAATGTGACCCTAATTACTGGATTTGGCTTCCGAGAAATTCTGAACAAGCATGAGGTCGATATTCTAAAGATAGCACACGAGGAGCATTCTGGCGCGGTCTATGCCGCGCACGCGGATGCGCTCATGGGCGCTGATAACGGCACTATCACTACAGAGGCACAAATCAACTCACTACCATGGCCACATATGCCAACTCTCGGCCGAGGTAGTCCAGAAACTTGATTATCAGTATAATAACGGCCTGCATTAATGCTAACGTAGATTCGGTCAAGACAGAGGTGGTGTCTAATGACTTCAATACTTGTCCTTCCCGATATCACTATAACAATGATAAATCCTAGAGGTGATACCTGGGTGGAGGGGTTTCAGTACTTCTACAGTGATGGGGTTACTGAGATTGCCCTTGATGGAATTATATTCACGTTTAAATTATATATAAAATATTCTGAAGGAGCTATGCCGGTACAAACGTTTTCTACAGCTGATTATGCTAGTATTGGACCCAACCTGGTTGGCAATCCAACGTCAGGAACAAACTCTGTGTTAGGATGGGCTGTGCCATCCTATATGATGGCAAAGTTGGCCAATGCTCCAGCTTCATTAGACTTTCGCTGCGTCGCTGCTGGTGATGGAATAACGAAGACGTGCATGATCGGAACCATGTCACTGACATAAGGAATTACAAATATGACAGTAACATCAATCGTCAACACCAATAGCAATACTGCCGTAGTTGTCGGGTATGTACCCGCTAGCCTTGGAGTAATTCTGGCACAGGTTCTAGCTGCCGCTGCGGAGACAGCCAATGTACATACGGATCGGCTTGCATGTGATGCGGACGTGCAAACCATTCAGTTTCTAAAAGAATCACTAGCTAGTGATTTATCTACAAATATCCCAATCTTGGTAATGCCTGAACTGGTTGGGGATGTGGCGCTCGCCGTTGGGTCTAACATAACTACAATACAAGAGAATGTGGTAACCAATGCAAGCCTTGCGCTAGCTCCGCCGAATACACTAAAGGGTAACGATACTGGTTCAATAGCTAATGTGGCTGATCTCACTATGCCTGAGGTGATGGCCCTACTAACAGATTTTATAGGTGATGCAGGCGCTGGTGGTGCAGCGGGATTGGTTCCTGCTCCACCTGCTGGTTCCTCAGTGTCAAATGCAATGCTCGGTGCTAGTGGTAGATGGACAACTGTGCCTATAGCTATAGGTGATGCAGGCGGTGGTGGTGCAGCAGGATTGGTTCCTGCTCCACCTGCTGGTTCCAGTGCCGCAAGAATGTTCCTTGGAGCTGATGCAACATTTCAAGCATTACCTATTAACGCTGCACCATCACTCCAGACTATCTTGTCAGGACCTTCTGATGCAAATGGTAATCCGACCACGTTGCCATCTACAAGCCCAACTCTGAGTATCTTGACGCAAAACATAACTGCCACCACTCCACTGTGCGTTAGCGCCTGTGGTGGTTATAATGCATCTGGCCCAGTATCCATATTTGGTTATACAGGATTGAATCTGTTGTGGGGAGGATTATCTGCAAATCTGACAAACTATCTATTTGTGAATATATATCAAAATATGTTACTAGGAGGGCTCTCTTCAACACTCCCACCAATCTATTCCTGGGGTGGAACACCCAGCGTCACTGCGGGTCAATTCACATATGATATGACGCATAAGATTGCCTACATGGGTAATGGCACATTAGCGCAGATTGTTACTGCTGTTCCGTTTGGCGAATGTGTCACCAATGGTACGACTGTTACCAGCGCTATCGCTTATGCATATAATCGTAGGTATAACAGCGGATGGGTAACACCTGTCATAGTTGCAGCTGGTGGAAATTATTCATCAACTAGCAACCTGGGTATTGCGCCTCACGCGCAAGATGTACAATTGACTCTACAATGTTTGACTGCTGAATTAGGTTATTCTATAGGGGATAGAACCAACCCAGAAAACGTATCTATGTTTTTTACCGCATATACGGTCGGTTATAGTGTAAGTAGTACCGCTGCTATGTCGGTGTACTGTAAGAATACCGGCGTATTAACAGCAATCACAGCAGCCAATTGGGAGATGAAGATACTAGTTGGTTGCTATATTGCATAACTTACACGCTAAATAAACAATAGGAGCTTTATAATGGGTGTACTCGCTAATCGTGTAAAGATGACAGTTAGTGGAACGCCTGGGGTTGGTGTGATAACCCTCGGATCAGCTGTATCTGGATTCCAATCATTTGCCGCCGGCGGAATCACAAACGGAGCAGTAGTATCATACGTGATCGAGGATGGGACAAACTGGGAAGTAGGTCAGGGAACCTATACAACTTCTGGGACAACGCTTACACGAACAACTATTATCGCATCAAGCAATGCCAATGCAGCTATTACGTGCGACTCATTATCCATTGTATACATTGCCGCGCTAGCGAGCGACCTTACACCTGGAACGGCTGCCGGTCAGCTAATCGCGCTAAATGGAACCGCACAGATTCCCGCTGTAGATGGTTCGCAACTAATCAATATGGCACCTAGTCAGCTTACTGAGGCCATCAATACTCAGACGTCTAGCTATACTCTAGTGCTTTCTGATATCGGAAAGCTAGTTGCTATGAACAAGACGACAGCCAACACATTAACCGTACCACTAAATGCTTCAGTAGCTGTACCTGTTGGTAAGAGCATTGATATAGTGCAGTATGGTACAGGACAAACAACGGTGGCAGCGACGGCTGGTGTTACAATCCTAACAGCGATTGGGCTTGTACTGCGCGTTCAGTATAGTGGCGCTACGCTAATCAAGTATGCTCTCCCAGATACTTGGCTGCTCTTCGGCGATCTAATGATCTAATAGGGATTGTAGCGATGCTCAACAGAATTGGAATTATGGGGTCATGCCCCCTTATCACTAAAGTGATCTTCATTACTGCTGGAACATCGTGGACAGTACCAGCTGACTGGAATAGCTTATCAAACACCATTGAGTGCATTGGTTGCGGCGATCCTAGTAATCATAATGGTGGATGTTATGCTAATATCACCAATCTCAGTTTAACCGCTGGCAACTCTGTTTCATATCAAATCGGAGTTGGTGGTGGAAGTATTGGCTCAGGATCATCGTCAGCTAACACCTGGTTCAAAAGCATCTCTACAGTGTTGGCAGCCGGCGCGGCAACATCAACCTCAAATTGTGTAGGATCACTTATCTACGCAGGTGGTGGTGGAAGCGGGTCTGCTGGTGGTGCAGCTGGGCCTAGCGGCGCTGGAAAATCCGGTAGCGGGTCTGCTGGTGGTGCTGGGGATAATGGTAATGGGGGTGTTGGCGGGTCTGGTAGCGGAATAGCTGGAGCAGCTGGAGCAGAATACACTGCAACAAATACCTGGAATGGGACCGCTTACACTAATACTACACCAACAGGCGGTTCAGGTGGTGGTGGTGGAAGTGGTGGTGGGCAAGGCGGGCTTTATGGTGGTGCTGGTGGTAGTGGTACTCCTGGCCTTATTGTCGTCTCCTATATAGTTCGATAAACGCGAGAAACATCATGTCTCTAAAGCCGATCCTCACACAGGCAGGACCTTATGCCGTAAACTGGGTACCCTGCCCATTCTCTCATGATCCTGTCCAGCTAAACCTCCCACGTACTGGAATCCTACACACGACCGAAGGCTTCTTCGACGGTGCACTAGAAGTGTTCGAGCGACACTACGCTCCACACTTCGAGGTTGGGTTATATCAAGGTAAGCCTCGCATCAACCAGCTGGTGAAGGTTGGCTTCATTGGATCTTCATGTAGGGCTCACAACGACGAAGCCATAGTTCAGATTGAGATGGTTGGTTTCGCCCAAACGACTCCGTGGTATCCCCACGGAAGGTTGGGTCGCTCCGATGGGAACATTGTTGATTACGGTGACACCGACATCGCCCTAGCTCACCTCATGATTGAGATTGAGCGAGAGTATGGGGTTCCGCTGTCGCGTCCATTTACAGACGACGACTGGCCCCACGCAGGACATAATCCAAACCGCAGTGCTGGGAAGTTTGGTCATGTAGCTGGGTGGTATGGTCATGGTGACATGCCTGACCCAGATGTGCACTGGGACCCTGGGCACCTACAGTGGTCTAGGCTATTCGCGCTAGCAAACTCGCTTAAGGGTGGAAAATGAAATACCTAGCAATCACAACCATACTAGTAGCCCTATCTGGATGTGCCTCAAGTGGTGGCTTCGGACCCATGCCTGCTGACAACATGTCGATTCCATATCTGGCACTACAGCGTCAGGTTCATCAACACCGCAGCAACACCCACGAGGCCCCTCTCAAAAACTACGGAGTCCCTGTGTGGAAACACTAGGCAGACGTCGTAAACCAATTTTGTTCAGACACCTCGGCCGAGCTGTTTGGTCACCAATCACGCTAGAATACAGATAGAAGGATGTAATCATGTTCACCGGCATTTTACGCACGAACAATGGGCCGCATAGCAGCGTCGATTGGGCCTATGCTACGGCCTCGATGCTCGCGCTAGCCTTTGAGGTCAAGCCAGAGTCGCCACGTTATGTTGAGATTGAAATGGAGAAGGATGCATTCCGCGCCGCCGTTACCAAGATTATGATGAAGCATCATGAGGCTGCTCAGAGCTCAGAGCGTCAACTCTTGCTCGATGGTAATCATGACCGTCTTGACCAGAGCATCGACGCCGCTGAGCATACCGAGATTGAGAAGGCTGTTGCCGACATCCATGAGGCGGTAAAGCCGCTACTCGCCCTCGTCACAACCGCTGAGGTAGTTCCAGTAAACGCCGGAACCATTGAGCATGTGTCGTTTGCAGATCAACTCGATCTTGTGATTCGCCAGCGAGTCTCGATGGACATCACGTCTACAATGCAAGTAGAACGGTCGTGGCACGCAGACCGGAATCCAGAAAATCCCTACTCCATTGCGTTTAAGGCAAACGTGCCCTACGCCGCGTAACACGCTAAGGCGACGCCTGCCGTTGCCACAACACAGACTCAGGAGTAACGGCCATCGCTACCACCGCATTCACCTATTCTGCGAAGAGTGAGCTAGCCCAAGCAGCTCACTGCTTTCTTGCAACCCTCCCAACATTGGCGTGCACCTGCTCGTCAACAGTACATATGACTGGCCTTTCGACTACTGCCGGCATCGCCGTTGGTATGGCCGTTACCGGCACAAACGCTGGAGCCGGCGGAGTCGTGTCGAAGATCGTCTCCCAGACGGCGGTCGATCTAAGCGTCGCCTCCACGGGAGCACTAACGGCAGCGACCTTCACAGGCGACGTGTTCAACATGCTGCTCATTAAGGCGTCTCCGGTATCCACCTTCTCTGGAACGCAGACAAATGTCGGCACGCCAGGAACCGGTGCGTCATCGGTAACAAACGTCGGAACCGATGAGACGTCAGGATCAGGATATACCACTGGCGGCTTCGCTCTCACAAACATATCCCCTGCGGTTGGAACCACAGCCGGTTACTGGTCGTTTACGACAAACCCGTCGTGGACTTCGGCATCGTTTTCCACCACAGCCGGTATAATCTATAATACTAGCGTACGCCTCGGAGCAGCTGCAAACGGCGTAACCGCCAACGCCTCAGGATCTGCAATAAACCGCGCCATCTCCATTCACGACTTCGGCGGCACACAGACGGTGACTTCCGGCACCTTCACGGTCGTGTTACCTACAAACGCACAAGGCACGAGTATTCTCCAGATCTCGTGATCATAGCATCTCTCTAGGACAAGGAACACTTCCATGCAACTCGGAATCCTCATCACTAACAACATCGTTGGCAACCATCCTGCCGACAAGTGGGCCGACGTTACCGTTGGTCGCATCATGGCCGTCTTCGACATTGCCGACGAAGCCACTGGAACCCCAGAGGCTAAGAAGGCTCGCCGGGATAAGCGCTTCTTCGAAGCAAACCTGCTCGACATCGTCACAAACTATCACCAGGAAGTGCACGATCGTGAGCAGGCTGCTTTGACTGACAAGGCCGGCCTTCGTCTCCACGAATCCATGGAATCCCACGACGTGTGTCCCGACCTACTCGACAAGTGCGTTGCAGAAATCGTTGCTCAAGCAGACATCAACCCAGCGTTTGCCTCCTATTTCGCACAACCAGAGGTCCAGAAGCACATCCGCAATGATATGCTAGCACCCGACTTCACCTGTGCGATCCATGCAAACCGCCTTGGTCACTGCGACCTGAACCCAACCGACACGCACGTCGTCGCGTGGAAGAAGGGCGTTCAGCATCATGGTGCAAACGTTGGTCACATCTTCATGCAGCAACATCTTCCTGAGCACCTCCGCACCGACCTTGCAAAGGTTGCCGAATAACTAGCGAGCAGCTCACAACATAAAGGAATCAAGATATGACTTATGCAAGCGCCACGACAGCCATCACATGTCAAGCGAAAACCGACTTCTTCAACGGCGGAATGTGCCTCGCCACCGTTACTACTCTGACCTGCACCTGCTCGTCCACCACGGCAATGACCGCCATGGGTGGTTCCGGCATCAGCGGTATCGCAGTCGGCATGGCCGTTACTGGAACCAACACCGCCGCGAACACAGTCGTCGCTCAGCTTACGGGCCAGTCTACCCTGACGCTTAGTAACGCCTCAACCGGCGCGCTAACCAACCCGACGTTTACCGGTGACGTCATGTACATCTCGCTGATCAACAACGCTAGCGCCCAGCAGTACAATAACCTGCTCGTCAATGCAGGAACTCCTGGAACCGGCACCCCGTCGGTCACCAACATCGGCACCGACGAGTGCACCAACACCTCCGGTTCCGCCTATACCGCTGGTGGCCTAGCACTCGCAAACGTTTTGGCAGTGCTGTCGTCTCAGACTGCGGTCGGCTCCTTCTCGACCACGATCCAGTGGACCTCCGCATCATTCTCCGTGTACTGCGGCGTGATCTACAACAAATCTGCTCGCCTCGGTGGAGCATCTGGTGGAATTACCCCCGGTGTCGGATCTGCCGGAACGACCTCGACAATCGCCGTCAACCATACGGTGTCCGTCCACGACTTCGGTGGTGTTCAGACGGTGTCGGCCGGAACATTTACGCTGGTCGTACCTACCGCAAATAGCAGCACAGGACTCCTCAGAATCGCTTGATTTTCGCGATTCCATTGCCGAGTATATGAAAGGGCAAACTACATGCCGGCAGCAGTCGCATCAACAGCAGCTTCAACCCTTGTGGCTAAGCCAACAGGGGTTGTCTGCGATTGCGTGCGTTCTGCTGCTGGTATCATTACTCCACGCCGACGTGAGTCCGGTGCGCTAGTATCGACAGCGGCTGCATCTGCGCGTATCATTGGGCGGATTAAGATCATCTCGGTTAGGCAAAAGTTTGTCTATTATACGGTATTAGGCGGCATGGCCGGCATCGAGTCCACTTGTGATGCAGCTAATCGCACGCCTAATATCGCATTAAACGTTTTACCATACAGATTGCCACAACCGGTGCGTCGTAGTCGACGTCTGCCGGTTTTTCTGCGCCTAAAAACACAGATAGGATTCCACTCATGGCCTACTACGCTAGCCTCGTTGCCGAATGGGCAACCATCACAACCGCAAATCCAACCTATACCACGGCGCAGAAGCTTGCAGCGATCAATGCTCTAACTGTGCCTGGGCCGACTATCGATGTGCAGGCTAGCACTGTTTTGGGATATATGATGCTCAACATGAAACTGGGAGTCTTACAGGCATACGCCACCACACCCCCGAATGGGTCCAGCGCCAATATTATAGCGCTGGTCAGAGAACTACTTGTCACTTTCACCTACCCCGCATTTGATACTTTTGAGACCTCAAACGTTGTGACCTACTCAGCGGTGAACACGATGCTAGAGGCGATGGCATCGGATACAAACACAGGAATTACCTCTACCGACGTATCAAACATAATGGGGTTGGCGCAAACCTCTCTTCCGTGGTGGGCGGCTACCGTAGCGCAGGGTGGTGGTGGCCTTACGTCACCCGTAGGTGACCCCGATCTAGAAAGCGCTGGTAATCTTAGTTAGTCGCTCAAGACGGCGCATCCGATAAATACAGGAGAATACAATGGCAGTTGAAAAATGGATAGCCGGCGCAGGCCAGAGCCTTACCTGGGGCAATGCGTTCGCCACGGGCGGCAGCACGGAAATAAATCAGTCCAGCTTCATCAACGGCGATGCTGTCTTGAGTAGCGTCGTGATCGCGAACGGCACGGCGTTGGACGTATTCGCGGACGTGTCCATCTCGCTCGCCTCAATAACGACGGCGGCTCCGAACTTCGTGGGGATCTACATCTACCCGCTGAACCAGGACGGCACGACTTACGGCAATAACCTACTGTCTACCACGCTCTCTGTTGGCGCTCCTGCCGCTGAGTTTTGGGTTGGCAATATCATCCTCCCAGTAGGTACCCAGGTGTGTACTGGGATGCTGTCGCGCATCGTTTTGCCGCCTGGATCATTCTGCTTCGCTTTCTACAACCAGACGGGGGCGACGCTGGCGACGACTTCCAATGTCTGCAAATATCGAACGTACAACCGTTCGATTGCCTAACGCATGGCACCCTGGTCCCCCAGTAAGTTCAACGTCCTAGCGACAAGCCCTCTCGAAAATGAGAGCGGCCTCGTGGGGCGCTGGTGCGTCGATGGCACTGGGTATGACTGGAGCGGCAACCAACGCAATGGAACTTTGATCGGTGGGCCAACCACGGGGCCGGGAATTGTTGGGCAAGGACTTTTATTAAATGGCAGCACTCAGTATGTAAATGTTGGCTCCCTCGCTGATTTGAACTACGTCTCGCCCGTCACCTTCACAGGCTGGGTGTACATAAACTCACTCACGCCTGCATATTCAGGAATATTTTGTAGCGATGTATTAGGAGGAAACTTTTATTGGAACTGCTACATAACCAGCAGCGGGCAACTGGCTTGTTATGTTAATTATTTAGGGTCGAACTCTGCTTATCAAAACACTGGAGCCGTCCTAGAGACTGGTATTTGGTATCACGTAGCATACGTGGTTTCGTCTGCTGGGTTGATCGGGTATGTTAATGGTGTGCAGTCCGCCACCGCAGGCGGTGTCGGAGTGCAGCTTGTTGCAGCTAGCGGGGCCAACAACTTTATAGGCAACGACCCGTCATCAGCGGGACGTGAATTTGGTGGCCTGATAAACGACGCTAGGGTTTACGCCCGCGTCCTTTCTCCCGGCGAGATAGACGCGATTTACCATCAGGCTTTGTCCTACCAACAAGGCTCGCCAGAAGGCGAGATGGGTGCTCTGTTTCTGCAAGCACCGACTACGATAACCGGAGCATCGGTAACCACTACGGCTACCTATCTAGCGCAGCCGACTACGATAACCGGAGCATCGGTAACCACTACGGCTACCTATCTAGCGCAGCCGACTACGATAACCGGAGCGTACGTAGGTGCCCAAGGCAACCTCTTCTGGACGCTGATACCACTCCTTGGCACGACCTCTGCATCTGGTGCTGGGCAGTTTGTCATACCGCCGACGATTCCAATACCACTCATAGGTGAACAAATGTTCCTATCCCTGGGAGCCGCAAACGTTCAGGCCATAGCGCTATCTCCGTACATAGACGGTGGATTCATCGACATCTATGGGGACCCATCATATGTTGGTACCCCCGAGAATATTACAATATCAGCACCATTGGCTACGTTTAACATCGGCGTACCCTTTGCAGCATCCATATCCGGTGGGATGATAACGGCAAACCCGATACCGTCAACCACTGTGACGAATAGCGGCTATGCTAGCTGGTTCAGGGTGACGCAGTCGGATCATCTTACGGTGGTATTCGACGGTACCATCGGAACGGGTGGTGCTGACCTAAACTTCCAAAACCTAGTGTTCGTGGCAGGGACCCCACTCGCTATCCTGGCATTCGTTTATACGGTCCCTGGAGTATAACATGGCAAACTTAAAAACAGACGCTGTAATAGCCACCGGCTCGTCTACCAGCAACATCGACCTAGTTACGCTACAGGCTATAATCGCAAACGTCACCACTACCGTCATGCGTCAGGTAATGACCATAGGCGATCCGATATCCGGCCTGAACATCGCCAGCGTCGTACCCGACGAGCCCCAAGGGTGGGAGGCCGCGCTGGTGACGAGTATAGCCTACTCTAGGCAGATGAAAGAGCAAAGCGATCTGCTAATGCAGATTCTAGCAGAGCTTCAAAACTTGGCAACGATTCAGGGCGGTATGCCCGTAACCACGAAAGAGATTGGATAAACATCATGGCAAACGAAATCGTACAGCGTGGCATCGTCGGTCGCCTTCTGCGCTACGCGCAGAAGCAGCAAGACGGTCAGCCATCAACCCCAGCAGGACTTCGCACCGGACCTTATGGTGAGCAGTTTGCATATCCAATCCTTCACAACAAAGCCGCTCTAGCCGAAGAGGGAGCCTACTACTCAAATGGGCTTGCTCCTAATACAGCTGCAATCACCTACGGCGTGACCACGCAGTATACCACCTACGCTACATCCTACCCACTAGTTGTGTTGATGAACAACGACAACGGTGTTGGCGTCAACCTGGTTCCAGATTTCATTCGCTTCCAGATGGTTGGTGTGCCAACATCGGCTACTGCCTACTACCTCACGCTCGTGGTAGATCAGTACCGCACACCATCAGCAAACTTTACGCAGGTACAGAATGCTGTGAACCATAATACCGGTGTTGGCTCACAGAGCATTTCAAACATGTATGTTCCGTCGACCGGCACTAACATGACGCTACCAGTAGCTACCGCCGCTGCCCGTATCATTGCTCGTAACATCCCGCTTCGGGCGCAGGTTCCTGTGACTCTAGACGAATATGTAATCCAGTTTGGATCAGTTGATGGTCTTGCTGGTGGGTCGCCAATGACCGCCGCTGCAGCCGGCGCTTCACGTATTGTAGCCCAGGTTCCACCGGTTGTTCTAAACCCACAGGAGTTTTTGCTGGTATATCTATGGGGACCATCACAGGCTGCATTCCCAACCTTTACCTGCATCGAAGAAGGTCACTACGAGCGCTAACCAAAACGAGGAAATAAAACAATGGCAAACGAAATCGTACAGCGTGGCATCGTCGGTCGCCTTCTGCGCTACGCGCAGAAGCAGCAAGACGGTCAGCCATCAACCCCAGCAGGACTTCGCACCGGACCTTATGGTGAGCAGGCGATTATCCCCATTCTCCATAACAAAGCTGCTCTAGCCGAAGAGGGTTCCTACTACTCAAACGGTATGGCTCCAAACTCGGCAGCGGTTACATACGGAGTGACAACTGCTTATACCACCTATGCTACATCGTATCCAATAGCGGTAATCATGAACAACGACAATGGTGTCGGTGTAAACTTGGTTCCAGACTACATCCGCTTTCAGATGACGACTGCTCCCGCTTCCGCAGTTACCGCGTTTCTAACTATGGTAGTAGATCAGTACCGCACTCCGTCTGCAAACTTTACGCAGGTACAGAATGCTGTGAACCACAACTCTGGTGTTGGTTCACAGTCGATTAGCAACCTGTACATTCCTACATCTGGTGCCAACATGACGCTACCGGCAGCCACCGCCGCTGCTCGTATCGTTGTGCGCAACCAGCCTTTGCGAGCTCAGATTCCGATTGCATTGGATGAATACGTAATCCAGTTTGGATCGGTGGATGGCCTTGCTGGTGGATCACTTATGACTGCAGCTGCAAACGCTGCGTCTCGCATTATTGCTCAAGTCCCACCGGTTGTTCTAAACCCACAGGAGTTTTTGCTAGTGTACCTGTGGTTCCCATCCTCGACTGGCTTCGCGGCTTTCAACTACCTAGAAGAAGGTCACTACGAGCGCTGATCACTGCTAGTAGAAGGTTTAGACCATGTCGTCAACGACCCTACTGGCCAAAAACCAACCTGGTTATATAAACCTTCTCCTAACAACTGGAGCCGTAGCACCCACTAATTTAGTGGGTGCTACGGCTCCGCTTATTCTCGATCTGACAAACTACGGCACTAGCTACGTAGCGCAGCCCACGACGCTCTTTGCCCTCTCCGCATTCAACAACGCGCTGATCGGCGCATGTAGCTGGGCTTACGCTGGGGTAATTTCTGAATCTATCAATCTGACGGGTACGTCAGTAACCACCACTGCTGGAGCCTTATCACCTCAATCTGGAACGTCCTACTCTGGGACGCTGCAGGACTCTAGCGTCTCAACATCAGCACAGCCTTGGCCGACCAGCGTGCAGCTGGCCTTCACCGGCGCTCAGGTTACCTCGACACCAAACATCTTCTTGATGCTGGCGATGGTCGCCGGTGCATCCACCGTCACCTCGGCTAGCACATTCTCACCAACGGTCGCTGCATTACCAGCTGGTGCACAAGTCGCATCAACTGCCAATCAGTTATGGTCACAACCTACACTACCAGGTGCGTCTGTATCTGTATCGGCGCAGAGCCTTACCCCTGTAACTGTGCAGTCGACGCTAAATGGTGCGTCAACAACGACGTCTGCACAAACCCTTTCATCTGCGCTGGTGCAGTCGACCCTAATCGGAACGGCTGCAACAACGTCGGCACAGACACTAGCACCAACACAGGTGCAGTCGACGTTTACTGGAGCGGCCGCAACTAATACCGCGCAAAGCCTATCGACACAGTTGCAACTTACCCTCCCAGGGGCGCAGTCGGCTGTAGCAGCAAATACCTTTTCCACGATTGCACAGACCGCTGGCGTAGGTGCCGTAGCAACTACGGCATCGCAGGCGCTATCATTAATCGTTGCAGCTGTAGCCGTTGGTGCTTCGTGCACTACAGCCGCGCAGTCGCTACCTGCTGTAGCGCCAGTTACGCTGCCTGGTGCGCAGTCAATATCTGTAGCTAATCAGTTCTGGCCAAGCCCCGTTGTAACTGGCGCGTCTGTAACTACCGCCGCACAGGGTGTAACAGTAACGGCACAATCGGTCCTCGTAGGAGCGCCGGCGACGTCGAGTGCAAGTGCATTCTGGCCGCAGGTGCTAGTTATTGGGGCGTCGGTTGTATCAGCAGCGCAGTCAACTGCAACGGTCAATTCGTTTGGCCTTGTTGGTTCATCATCCACCACCTCGGCGCAGACACTCACAACTCAGCATCTGCAGTCATTGCCGGGTGTATCTGTTACCACATCTGCACAATCCATAGCGCCGGTTATCACGCCGGTAATCGTTGGGGCGTCGACCACGACGTCGGCACAAGCGCTGGCCCCAACACAAACCCAAGCACTTCCTGGGGTTGCGTCAACATCATCTGCACAACCGCTCACTCCACAGATCCAGTATGCGATAAGCGGTACGGCGGTTACGTCGTCGGCGCAGGCACTGGCCCCAATAGTGCAGTTGACCCTAATCGGAGCGCAGGCTGCATCCACAGCCGGGACTGTCGTATCAATACCCACTATCAATGGTGCGCAGGCAACTTCGTCCGCACAGGTAATCGTTACGGTCGCCGTTATATTCACCTCGCTGGTTGGTGCACAAGTCGTAGCCTCAGCCAACCAGTTTGCTCCGTTTGCTGTCGGTGCGCAGGTTTTATCATCGGCGAGTAGGTTCTGGTCTAGCCCCACACTGATTGGTGTGGCGGTATCCCCAGCGGCAAACCCGTTTTGGATGAAGCCAACCATACTTGGTGCCCAGGCGACCGGAGGTGCAAACTCATTCTGGTCTCAGGTAATACTGCTTGGATCGTCGGTAGCGTCGACGGCACAGCCAGTGGCACTAATAATGCAGCCGCTGCTCGTGGGAGCTACCGTCGGGACGACCGGCGCGACTCTAACGACTACCCACACGTCGGGGCTATCTGGTTTAGCAGTCAGTGCTACAGCCGGGACTGTCGTATCAATACCCACTATCAATGGTGCGCAGGCAACTACCTCAGCAAACGTATTCTGGCCAAAGGTCTACGTAACTGGAACGCCGGCGACGGCCTCGGCTGGTCTGTTCCAACCTGCAATAGCCTCAGTAGCATCTGGTGCAGAATGCTCGACGTCGGCGGGAACGACCGTCGCACAGGTAGCAGCCAGTAGCGCGTCTGCCGCCTTAGCGTCGGCCCAGTCGCTCGCAGTGGCATTGCTAATAAGTGTGTCTGCAGCGGTAGTAACCACGGCTGTTGGTGTTCCCGATCCAATGCCGCAGGATGAGCTTCATGCCACGGCATCTGGAATCGCTGCTTCGTGTGCATTTACTACAACCATACAACTACATTCATGTGGTGCTACTGCTACCATAGGTGCGTTGTCACACCAATCCTTCTCGCAACAGCTACCTTCGGCTACGTCTATTGCAATCTGCGGACGCGTCGAAACTATTTGTATTAACCCGGTCGTGCTGCCGCCTTCAAAACGAACGGTGTACGCTACCAGAGGCAGGCAGAGTCGTACCCTAAACATCCAACGTGACCGATCTACGCGCGCAACAGGAGGGTCCACATGGTAACTCTCCATATAGCTAAAATACAGGGAGGTGACCTATGACTGTTGTTGTCTTAACGACAGCCTCCACCTCTCCGTGGACTGTCCCCTCTAATGTTACGTCACTTAAAGTTGAATGTATCGGCGCAGGTGGTGGTGGTGCAAACTATTACAACTACCCAGTAGCCGGCGCAGGTGGTGCTTATGTAAGTATCGCTACCCTTGCTGTATCTCCTGGTGCAAACATTCAGTTTACTGTTGGTAATGGTGGAGCCGGTGGTGCTGCTAGCAGCACCACCGCAAATCCAGGTGTAGCTGGTGGAAGCACCTTCTTCAATGGAACTACACTTGTAGGATCGAGCGTTGGTGCACCAGGCGGCGCAGGTGGTGGAATAACAAACGCCGCCTCGCTTGGTGGTTTGGCAACGAATTGCATTCCATCATCAGGCTACCTCACTAGAAACAATGGTGGTAATGGTGGCTACTTTGGATCATCGGGTTATAGCGGCTCAGGAGGTGGTGGTGCTGGCGGACCAAACGGAGTTGGTGCAGTTGGTGCAAACGCAACTGCTTCCGCAGCTGGTGCTGGTGGTAATGGTGATGGAACATCAGGTGGATCTGCTGGTGCAGCAGGCACTTCTGGATCAACAGTTGGTGGAGTAGGTGGAAATGGATCTGAGCTTGGTGCTGGCGCAGCGGGTTCAGGTGGTGGCGGTGGTGGTTCCTACGGATCGTCGAGCGTTCAGAATACTGGTGGTGCTGGTGGCCTATATGGTGCAGGTGGTGGTTCTGGATCTTATGGAACATCAGCCGGAGCTGGTGGCGCGGGTGCCGGTGGTGTTATTATCATCACCTATACGGTTAGCGCAACTACCCTACCTGGAGCATCAATAACAGCATTAGCAAACAACTTTTGGCCTAACCCTTATGGTGGTGGAACATCTGTTACGACGTCCGCTCAAACGCTTATTCCGGTTAAAGTCCAACCACCATTTACAGGTGCTGGATCCACTTCATCAGCAGGTTTATTTACTAGTGTCGCTGGTACTTCGAGAAACGTAATCTTCCTTACAGGGGGGAGTAATTGGACGATTCCAGCAGACTGGAATACGTCGGACAATACGATTGAATGTATTGGAGCTGGTGGAACTACCGATGGTAATGGTGGCTGTTATTCTAAGATTACAAACTGGTCTGGTAGTGGGTCAATCTCCTATCAACTGGGTGTTGGTGGTGGAACTACTGGTGCGGGATCGGCAACCGCTAATACGTGGTTTTATAGCACGGCTACTGTATTAGCAGCTGGTGATAGTAATGCGACGACAAACTGTGTTGGCACTACAGTATATGCTGGTGGAGCGGGAAATAGCGGAGGCTACGCCGGTGGTGGTGGGGCGGCTGGACGTTATGGCGCTGGTGGAAGTAGCGGAGGCTACAACGGTCCGGGTGGTGTTGGTGACAATGGTAATGGTGGAGTTGGTGGTATTGGTAACACCAACGGCGGAGCTGCTGGATCTACCGGAACAGAATGGACTTCCACTAATACCTGGAACGGGACGACTTATACAGGAACAACGCCGAGTGCCGGCTCCGGCGGCGGCGGTGGTGGATCTGCGCCAGCGAGTGGAACAGCAGGAGTCGCACTTGGTGCTGAGCCTCTAGGTGGATCTTCTAGTGGAGGTTCAGGTGGAGCAGGCGGTCTATACGGCGGTGCTGGTGGTAACGGCGTTATAAATGGTGCTGGTGCTCCAGGTCTTATCATTGTTACGTATGGATCAGCAATATCAGACAACCTACTTGGTGCTAGTGTATCTACGGCGGCGCAAGGACCAACATTTGTTATATCAGAATCACCTACTTTATCTGGTACTGTAGCTACAACTTCCGCATCAGGATTTGTAGCGATTACCACTACGATATTCTCGCAAACTCTATCAGGATCATCCCCAAACTGGTCTGGCTGGACGGATCGGTCGCAGTTTAATGCGAACCTGTTGGGGCCGGCATCGGCTACCGGTGTAATATTAGTCACGTTTAATGCTGCGTCTGGAACTTCGGCTGGTGCATTTACATCAGCGTGGATTGGTCATTCACCTGTTGCAAGCGCCTTAGTTCCAGACTTTGATGGGAATCAAGTCCAGCTTACCTTTGGAGGAAATACCTCATATATAATACCTGGACCTGGTGCATTTACATCAGATGCGGTTCCCTTCGTCTATGATTATACGCGCGACTTGATTGTTTCGTTTTATTGCACCACCCGGGGCTCGTATGGAACGACAAACTTCTTCAATACACCAACTGCAGGATGTACTGACTGGCAGCTGTATAGCAGTGCTACTGATGAAAGCGGTGTAACAACTACTTCAGGATATACCAGTTCGGTTAATACTTCTGAGGCCGTTCAGTCAATTACAATGAGCTACAACGGAGTCACAATCTCGCTTGTGACAAACGGCGCAGCTACTACTTCTTATGCAGGAATCTTTATACCAAACCCGACTGCAACAGGTGCGCAGGTAACTGCTACTGCTAATGCTCTGTGGCCCAGGATTCTACTAACTGGATCTCAAGTAGCAACCTCATCACAGTCGTTTGTTCCTGTATTGATTGGACCCACTCTAACCGGACCTCAAGTTTCAACCACTGCGTGGGCGTTTAGCCCATCTCCAACAACTACTGGCTATCAAGTAGCAGCAATAGCCGGTAATTTCTTCTTATCACCTACGCTGATTGGTGCACCAGTTGTTACCATAGCGAATGCGTTTGTCCTATCACCGACCTTAATCGGACCGCAGATTACATCCGCAGCACAATCTTTTGTGCCTGTAATTGTTCAGCATATATTTGGTAGTGCACTAGGAACAACTACTGCAAACATATTCAACCCTGCACCTACTCCAGCTGGAGCGCAGGCTAGCTCTACTGCAAATATATTTGTTCCACAACCAACGTTGTCTGGTGTTCAGTCGTCGGCTATAGCTGGGATATTTGCCTCTTCTCCAACATTAACCGGAGGTCTGGTAAACTCTACTGCAAATGTATTCAACCCTGCACCAACTTCAACCGGTGCACAGGCTTCATCAACCGCCGGCATATTTGTTCCACAACCAACAGCGGCAGGTAATCAGACAACTGCATCAGCTGGTCCATTTGCCTCTTCTCCAACACTAACCGGAGGTCTGGTAAACTCTACTGCAAATGTATTCAACTCAGCTCCTCGCTTTGTTGGATGTCAGGTAGCTACACAAACTAGCGCATTCTCACCAAACCCCTACATACCTGGAACACAAGCCACAGCATCGGCAAACGCATTTTGGCTTCAGCCAACGTTGATTGGAACTAGCAGCACAACTAATGCTGTGATGTTTATTAGACAACCAGTGTTAGTTGGTGCTCTCACGGTTTCAACCGCTAATGCTCTGTGGATGATAATACCGATAATTGGAACTACCACGACTTCTTATGCAAACCCGTTTTGGACGTCGCCAACCCTAGTTGGTGTAAGTAGTGTTGCTAGTTCATCGGCGTTTATGCCTAAGCCTGTATTGGTCGGCGCGGCGACAGTTGCCATCGCCAGCATATTCAGTCAAAACATACCAGTTACCGGTGCGTCGGTAATAACCTCATCAAATATATTTGGTCAGCAGGTAGCACCGTCGTTTACCGGCGCTGCGGTATCTACTACGGCAAATGCGCTGTGGGTACAAGTTGGTGTAGCAGTAGCCGGAGCACAGGTAGCTTCCAGCGGACAATCATTTTATAATCAACCCACCATACTTGGCACAGCAGTTGTATCTTCGTGCAATCTGTTTTGGTTGGCACCATTATTAACAGGTGTGCAGGCCACTACGAGTGCATATTATTTCCAGGAGAAACCAACACTTCCAGGAGTGGCCGCAATTGCGTCTGCTGGCTCGATTCAATTGGGCATCTGGTTGAGTGTTGGTGCGGTAAGTGCTGCAAACACATTCTTTCCTAAACCGATAGCGACTGGAGTACAAGTCGGTTCGTCTGCTGGATCTTTGGCGTATGCAACTAGCGCATTGCTGTTTGGTTCTACTGTAACCACAACAGCAAACGTTTTCATACCACAACCAACTGTAGTTGGTGCACAAGCAGTTGAAGCTGCAAACTCTTTCTGGTTTGCTCCTATTGTGCTAAGCACGTTGGTAGTGTCGTCGGTTAATATATTCTGGAATAAACCTACCTTAATTGGAGTATTCGTCTCTGTAAGCGGGCAACCATTAAACGGCATAACTCTCCAGACTGTCCTTGCAGGTATTAGCGTAGCAGCTACTGCAGGTCCATTATGGAATAAACCTACAGCAGTTGGTAGTCAGTCTGTAACTACTGCACAAGTTCTATCAACCACATTGACGCCAACCACAACAGGCGCGTCGGTATTATCAGCAGCCCAAAGATTTTGGTCCTCGCCTTCCACCTCTGGTGGACAGATTGTTACGTCAGCTCAGGTGTTTGTGCCCGAACCTACCTTATTTGGAACGCAATTATCTGCAATCGCCAGCATCTTCTCTCCGCAAGATGTGTTGAGCGGTGCACAAGTAATGGTTGGTTGCAATTCATTTTGGCCGAATCTCACCGTCTATAGTGCTGCGGTTGTTACTGCTGGTCAGTCATTACAGACAGCTACTACACTAACCATCAACGGTGCTCAAACCACCTCTACGGCAAACCGATTCACCCCCTTGGTTGCTGTAGTAGGTACCTTTGTAACCACTACAGCAAATCAGTTTTATGCATCACCTACCTTAATCGGGTTGCAAGTTTCATCTAATGCCAGTTGGTTTGTAACGCAACCGACTCTATCAGGAGCGCAAGCTACTTCGGTAGCTAAAATATTTGTTCCACAACAAACTCTAACAGGAGCATTAGTTTCATCGACGGCACAAGCTCCGTTACCAACTAGTGCAATCGCTCTAATTGGTGTTGCAGCTACCCCTTCTGCTGGGTTGTTGCTGCATAATACAAGCTCTACACCTACTGGAGCGAACGTAGCAACTGCTGCGGCAACTTATGCAATCCAGACAGGGTTGCTAGCTATGGGAGCTGTATCTACGTCGGCATGCGGCCTGTTTACGCCTATTAAGTTGTTTACCGTAGCATCCACGTTGGTAGCCGCATCAGCAGGAAACTTCTCCGATGTAATACTAACTGCGTTGGTAGGAACATCCGCAGCAGAAATTCTTGGCGTATTTGCTCCGCAAATATTCTTTATAATCCAATCTAATACTATTGCAGTTGCAACGGCAGTTGCTGCTTCATATTCCGACGTAGCATCAAAAGGGGTTGCCGTTAGTAGTAGAGCATTATCAGCTCCGCTAACTGCTCCTTGGCTCTTTGCGCTGCTACCTAGAGCTGGCGTAGTTGTGAATATAGCTCCGTTGTATGTAACTGAAGCCATACCACTACCGTCAGCTAGGTCAGTTGCAGCAACTCAAGGTGCAGTTGCTGATCCAGGTGGTGATGCTATATCAGCAGATGCAACAGCTACAACTAGATCACTATCTAGCACCATTAATATGTTTACCATACCACTAGCACAAGCTATCGTGGAGCTTGGTAGGGTGGAGACTATCACCATAAACGCTAGGGAACAGCTACCATTCAATACGGTTGCTATCCGCTACCAGTCACGCACGATCAACATTCGGTAATACCAATTTTTAGTGAAACCCTAGGAGTTTTGCCATGTCCGACTTGCTATCTAATTATCCGCATTGGCCTTTGCATGACATACGTGATACGCTTGACTACTGCCTAAACTTCGCGTCGTGGCTCGATCCAGGGGATACCATCATATCAGTTCACTGGGACGCCCCTGTTGGATTGCGAGCCTTCAATGACTCAATTTCACCAGACGGAAAGAAGGTGATCGTCTGGATCTCAGGTGGTTATAATGTGCAGTCGCAGCCAATGGCACTTCTCCAATGCACAATCACCACATTGGGTGGGCGCACCAAACGCCAGACGGTCGGGCTTCCATTAGGCGCAGGATAATATTCTAGGCAAAAGAAAACCCCGCTGGAGCAATCCAGCGGGGTTTTGTCGTCGACATTAACTGATTATCTTTCGCGTCTCTGGAACGTGGCTCACGAGCACCTGCCAGTTTCCAGATCCTAGGTGTGTGGCTTGCAACGTCTGTTCCATGTGCAGGCCATAAGCCGTGCGCGTCATGTGAACATACTGAACGTTGCCGACTCCTGTTATGTCGTTTATCTTCCAATCTTCGAAGTAATAAAGTGCCGCCTCTTCAGCTGATCCCGCCTTGACCACTACGACCTCCCGTTAAATTACGCGACTATATACTCGACTAATAAGCGGCCCTATGCCATCATCGCGGCAATCTTTTTTGCCACATTGCTTGGCAGTTTTGGCTTGGGAATATTGCGATTGAACATGTCCTCAGGAGTTTCCAACATCGACGCCAAATAGGCAGAAATACGGAACTGCTTTTCACTCTGGACGGACATGGTCTTCATACCATTTTCGCAGCGTGAAAAATGCTCTGGGGTCATATCCAAAAATTCCGCGAGCACTTTTGCGCGGACACCCACGGCCTTCCGCAGGAATTTGATTTCTTCTCCGTTCAGCTTTCTAGCATGGCAAACTCTGGCCCGCACGACAGCGTTGATAAGACCTATCGTGTCGGGAATGGACACGGTCTCTTCGCCAGTTTCTTTGTCCACGCCAAACTTCACCCCATTTTTAAGGATGACTTTAAACGGCGCTCCTAATGTGTCCACGTGGTATGGCTTGTGAACAACAGGAGCACCTGCCTCCCGTTCATGCTGCATCGCCTTGTCTCCCTCAATAAACAACTCGTCTCACGCTTCTCACGGTTACGTCCAGTTCCTCGGTATTGATGTCGTATTGCTTCTTGTCCATTGCGTCCTCAATCATCTACCATAGCGACAAACGTTAGGTCCCCACCAAGCTCTGAGGCTTCCATCTCGGCTAACAGTTTTCGAGCCTTTCCCATAAATTTATCGCACGCGCAGCGTGAGCAGGTCCACGGATGATGGGTACAATCTCCAGAATGCTCAGTCTGATACTGACTTCTTATATATCCGTCTGCCCACCCAAACGAGCTTTGCTGATCAAACTTCAGGAGAACCACCGCGACTGGGATTACATCCTCATCTCCCAAGGGGTCCCACTTGACGTCAGTCATCGCTTATCAACCTTCTTGACGTCGGCCCGTGCCGCTGCGATTTCCTGCTCAACCACAGCCTTGCAGCGATGACGTAGTCTACGCCGAATCTCTGAGACACCTGGTTCGTCGGACACGTCGAGCACCTCCCCATACTCGAATACGAGTGATTCATACGACCCCATATTTATGGTAGCCCTCACGTCGAAGCGAATCTCTTTAACCTTCATGGCTTGCTCACTACGCAGACGTCTTTGAGTTGGGCTCCCTCAAAAGTGAGTTTGATTGTGCCTAAGTGCCCATCATCGAAAGCACATCTAGCCACAACTTGCGCCAGGTCGAGCGTTTCGTGGGTATCGCCAATATAGGTCTTGTAGACGTTTGCGTAGGCGACTCGCTTCTCTGGAACGTTTATGAGATCCTTATCACTATGCTCATAAGTTACATGCCATCGTCCATCAGGAAGATGTGTAGTTGGAAACTCTGCTCCATCGCGAAGGACCAGCGCCATTATCGGATAGTTACCCTTGATATCGGTGCACACGATTCGTGCGGGTAATCCACCCCGCGTCTGAACTGGTTTGGTAAGATCAAGCATGCTTCTTCTCCCTCAATGCATTCCACAGACCACGCATCTGTAGCCACCATACGCCGATCCACGTCTTGGGCTGCGGCTCACCACGGTACCCGTTTGCTCTTGCCAGGTTCAATGCGGCCTGGTCGACGTCTTCACAGCAGTCCGACTTCCGCATGTAGCTACTGACGGTCGCCGTGTGCATCCGACCGTCTACCGCCAGCCAACGATATGATCTTGCATAACTCATGGTCCACCATCCACGTTCAGAGGAGCATCCTCAACCGAGGCTTTGATTCTTGCAAGGACCAAGGCCACTGTATCGTCGTGCCAGTGGTATTCTGCCGCTGCACGCTCGTTGTGAAACATGATCGCAATGGTATCCGACTTTCCAAACACTCGCACCATTGCACCAATTGCCTGCTGGTCTAGATCCTTGATAAGCTCGCCTACCGTATTTTTCATCGCTTCACTCCCAAGAAGTTTAGGATTGGCCAGCTCCATATCGCAAGCACCGCGCCGGCAGCTACTCCAACGATGGTCCACATCGCTACTGGATGATAGTGATTCATGACCAGAAGTGTAGTCGCGCGATAGGCACCGTCAAACGTAGCGATGCTGCCACCGCGCGTAAACGTGCTACGCTCTATCTCTGGCGTCAGCGCTGTCATGAAGGATAGTGCGAATGCGTTTACCGCGACTATCAACGTAGCTAGGATTCTGAGCATTGTCCTACTCCACTATCTGCGACTTGTGAATCAGTGCACCACGTTCATACCCTGTGACCCACAAGACGTCGTCCTTAATGGCGATTATCTTTCCCCAAAGAAAGTCATCACCACTTTTGGTGTTACCCCAAGCGTAATCGCTCTTCCACTTGATGTCGTCACCGACGCTGTAGCTCCGAGCCGGCGCATACGTCAGCTTACCTGTGCTGTCGAACATCATCGCGTTGCCGGCGCGGCGGCGTTCTAGAATCTGACTACAGATATCCTCACCAAGCTTATCGTGGCGTTCCAGGACCTCAGCGCGAAGTTCGGCTACCGTTCTCGGTAGCCGTTTCGGTTTATGAAACGAAACTATCCACGCGAACAGGATGGACACTAGGAGCAGGAAGAATGCTATGATAAGCCCTATCCATATGTCAGTGGGTATATCACCGTAGGTGTGTGCCAGCAACATGATCTTCGGCGTACCATCTATAGTCATGGGAGTCTCCTACATGATTTGAGTTGCCCTAGTCCTTGGTATTGCCAGTCCGTGGAGGCGTCCAGCCGTCGCGAACTACCCAATGCTGGGTGCTTTTGAAAGCGGCACCCTCCGGGATGATTCCAACCCTGGTTGTTATAGCAGCAGCCGTTACCAGCACTACACCAGCAACGACTGTGATTATGGCCGTGTCTTTGAAGCATGCAATGTTCATAGTGGGATACCTCTTTTGAGTTTTGGGTACCCTCACCTGAGCGTTTCCTCAACCTTTATTTACTCAGTAGTAGGATTCAGGCGTTCTACGCACCAACCTGTGTCCAACTTGAAATTGGGCAAGCATCCGTCTGCTCCTATAGGCATGACCCTGGGACCGTTTTGATCATAGGGCACGCAGAAGATACCATCTGGGTATGTTACCGAAGGGCAGGCGCGCAGGTAATCGCCGCGCCACACCGGCTCACTATTCGCTGCGTGTGCTGGCGTGGTTATTAACCACATGTAGCCGACGACGAACATCGCGACCAAGATCCAGCTGATGGTCGACCACACACCGTCAGAACCATTTCGCATGCTGGATCTCTCTTTCTAGGCTCTCCGCATCTAAGACTCCCAACCATAGCTGGAAGCGGTCCCACCACGTTAGCCATTACATACGACCGTCGCGAAGTACTAGCACTGGTCCGTCGATGTGCTTCCATTTGATGAATGGCATTGCGTCCTTGCGATATTCGGTAGGCTGTCCATTGATCATTCCTTTTCCTCCCCAAGCGCAACCTCTGCATGGGTTAGCTGCTCCAATGCCTCATGAAGAACCTTCTTTGCTTCCTGTATCTGGCTCTGACGAAACGCTCTCCAGTCTGAACTGGATACATCTAGCAACATCGTTGTCGCGCGGGACAACAGGCGCATGGTATTATTTATGTATTTGCTCGTGCTCATCAGTCAACCCTTGCCTTTGCCTTGTTCAAGAGCCACGCATCAAGATCATTGCGAAGCATGTAGGCAATATTCTCTGATAGTGCGATTCCCTGAGTATTTACCGGCTTGCCGGACTCACGGTTCTCAAACCCAATACAAAACTCATTTGGATCACTATCATTTACGCTCATTACAATATGCTTTGGTAACGCCTTGCTTGTGATAGAGATTAGGTGGAACATGAGGGCGACGAACACACCGGCCGTCACGCCCTCGATAAACGTTAGCCACTCTGGGACTTGACACATGATCATTCTACCCGTCCTTCTTTTCTAGCATTATTTTTGATATCGAGCCAGAGGCTAATCTGGTCACGCAGCCGTACCGCCGCAGCCTCATCGAGGTATACAAACGCACAAGACTTACCGTCCTCTGGGGAGCCTAGGCCACCTCCAATCTGGACGTAGAGCGTCTTGAGGTCCGATGTTGCAAGCCGTACTTCCGCACTCTTTGTCCGCTTGCCAAGACGGTTGATGAACAAGTTTGCCAGTATGAGCACTATGCTTACAATTCCCACTGTCTGAATCGCCACCAATACATCGGCTAATTGATTACCTGTTGTCATGCTTACTCTCCCCTGACCAGAGTCAGTCGCCACTCGGCAATCCATTCGCTATGGTGAGTCCCGCTATGGAACCAACACACCTCAACTTGTGGTTTTTCGACTCTCCATAGGAACCCGGACACCACCCCAATCAGTGTTCGGTCGGCGTCGATCCACACCCGCGCACCAATGTCAAACCTGGATTCAAACATCATGTTCGTTCTCCCTATTTACTCAGTCCCGTTGGCTTGCTGCGTGCACCCGCAATCGACTTAGAACCCCTCCCCACGTAGTGCCACCACATCTCACGGTAGACAACTTCTAGCGCTCCGGTAAATAACTCACCGTCGCACATAGGAGACGCTTCCATCTTGTCGCGCTGTACCTCGCGACGCAGCCTCAACCCATCTAAGTCGCCGGCTAGGTTTATTGCAATAGAGACGTAGTGATCCTCGCTTGTAGCAATCGTTCCTAGTAACCCAATTACCTGTAGCATGCTTAGCGTCTGGCGCGACGCCGGCTGGACTCCAGGAAGCGTGATGACGGGAACCCCCATCCACAGCGCCTCCATGCTAGTCAGACCGCCGCTAAATGGAAACGGGTCTAGCGCGATGTCGACGTCGGCATACTCGCGCATCGTATCTTCGTGATTGGACCAGCCGCGAAGCTCGACGCGGCTCCCATCTACGCCGCCGTCTGCAAACCATCCCATGAGCTTGTCGCGCAATCCACCGGCGTCTTGCAGCGACCGCCACTTGATGAGCATGCGCGAGTTTGGCACCACCAGCAAAACTCTACACCACAGTGCAATGACGTCGGCGTTGTACTTAGTGGGGTTGTTAAACGAACCGAAGGTTATAAAACCATTTTCCAGGCAGGGCGGAGGCGCTTCGTCTGGGGTTCCAGACATTGCCTCGTAGCAGAAGCGCCCGTATGGGAGGCGAACAATCTCCTCAGAGAACCATTCATGTTCGACGCGAGGAACGGTAGCTTCATCCATCAGGATGTAGTCCATTGCCGAGAGGCCGGTAGTTCCCATGTAGCCTAGCCAGCTCACCTGGATTGGTGCCGGACGCATCGTAAACACGCCCAGACGGTTGCCTCCGGTATGGCCGTCTAGGTCAACGAGGATGTCCACGTCGTCTGAGCGAATCATTGCGGCAGCTTGATCGTCTGACAAGGGGAATATCACCCGCCACTGGGTGCAGTCATCGTATATCCTGCGCGCGGTATCATCACGTCGCGAGCCGCTCATGTAGCAGTAGATGTCAAACCTGTCCTTGTCATGTGCGGCGAGGACGCGCGTCATCAGGAACCCAACCGGGTGATGGCACAGGTTTGCGGAGACGTAGCCGATCCGCAGCTTACGTTTGGGGGAAAGGTCGTGGGGGATTGGTGGGACTGCATCCTCCCGGTCGATCATCTCACCAAACCTGTGCGCGCATGCAATTCGCTCATCGACGCTATTTGGCTGGTACTGCAGCATCATCATGGTGTTGCTAAACGCGCTAATGTGCGTCGGGTCGATTGCTAGAACGGCAGCCCTTGCCTCGCCTGCGGCAGCACTGTTGCCACTACCTTGATGAGCTCCTGCGAGGTTACTTAGAGCGTCAACGTAGGTTGGATCAATGCGTAGGACATCTTCAAACGTCGTCTTTGCCTCATCGATGCGTCCCATTAACATGAGTACGTTGCCCATGTTGTTATGGGCCTTGACGTAGTTTGGATCAAGTCGGATTGCCGACCTATACGACTCCACTGCGGCAGATAGCTGGTCGAGTTCTACCAGGGCGTTGCCACGGTTGTACCATGCGTCTGGATATCTCGGCTGCAGGGCAATCGCTCGATCATACGCCTCCACTGCCTCGTTGTATTTCAATTGAGCACCGAGCGTATTGCCCAGATTGCTGTGAACCTCAGCGGCGTTTGGAATCCACTCTAGCACCTGCCTGAAGCAGGCCTCCGCCTTGTCGAAGGCAGCACTGGTGAAGTGGATGAAGGCAAGGTTGTTGTAGGCGTCTGCGTAGACAGGCTGCATCCTAATCGCGTGCTCGTAACGAGCCTTGGCGGCGTCGAAGTTGCCCAGTAGCTGTAGAGCCACACCGTGGTGGAAGTGATACACGACGATTGAATCGTCGACGATGATCGCTGCATTTATGAAGTCGGACGCGCTCTTGTTGTCGCCGTTTTGATAAGCTATAACGCCTAGCGCGTGTAGCGTCACGTGATCGCATGGATCGATTCGAAGCAGAGTCTGGTAGATTCGTTCGGCGTCTACGAGACGTCCCTCTGTATGGTGGTTCGCTGCAAAGCTGTGCAGGGCGACGGTATCTAGCATTTCCATTAGCTTTGTCCATCTAGGATTCCCAGAGCATCAGTTTGAGGATGCTCTGTAATAAGTTTGGCGTCGTGCTTCTCCATACTCTTACGCATGGCCCACTGGTCAAACAGTGAGCGTATTATATCGACACTCTTAACATCGAGAGACCACTCCAACCCCTCGTCGATTCCATCACCGGAAGGGATTACGTAGATTGCATCCATGCGGTTGGTGTTGAAGATTAGTGAATAAACTGGTGGTTTGGCTAGAGGTGCCTGCTCTACTGGAGTCACTCGCGATCCACACCACTCACGGAAAGTAGCGATGGATTGATCTACAGTCTTGAAGAAGGCGATTGCCACTAGGGCCATCAGCAACGTGAATAGGGTATAGCCGAGTATCTGCATAGCCGGGTTTATGAGGTCGTCCATAATCAGCTCCTCCGCTGACGGTCAGCGGCCATTGAGAATTGCATCACACCATAGGCTAGCTGCTCATCTTCGGTAAGTCCAGCAATCATCGCATCACGCTCGGCCTCTTCCTCAGGGGTAAGTTCGGATTCCATAGCGGGTTCATCCGACGGCAACTTCAAAAAGTCGTCACCGACTTTAAATGTACCAGACGATACCGTAAACTTATTAAGTACGAAGTCTTCTGGAGCAGAGTCCTCCTGATCCATCTCCTCGAAAAATTCATCGAGAGTGGTAAACGTCCGAACCTCGCCGCGACGCTCGGCCTCATCAAAATCGGCAATCTGCTTAAGAAGCGACTTGGTGAACTCATGCGGGTATGCATTCTCATCAATGCCGTCTGCCTCACGCTTGAGGACCAACAACCCTAGGTATGCAATTGCCTTGTCCTTAGCTACGCCATCCATCATGTTGAGCACTGCCGTGCGTAATACTTTCTCAGTCTCAATATGCGCGCGACGCTCCGTAAACAAGTCGTTGAATGGTTCCTCCAGCTCGTCGTCATTGTCGCAGTCGAGGTCTCCAATTATGTCGTCCTCATTGATAACTTCCTGAGTCTCACACCAAGAGTCGTCATCGGCGTCCTCATAAGCGTCGATCAGAGATTGCATAGATGCCATCTCAGCCGCCATGTCCTCGGCAACGCCCCGCCACGTCTTTAGCGACTCAGAATTGTTGTCGACAAACGCAAGGTCGCCATAGTGGTTCATGGCAGCTAAATAATCGTTGCGGTCATGAAACGCATCAATGATTATTTCAATATCCTCGCTACTAAGGACGAGCATCGGGGCGCATCGCACGGAGGCACCAGTAGCACGAGCTGACATCAGCCGCTGGATTAACTGCTGCTCTAAGTCATCGGCTGATGTAGCCATCATCTTCTCCCAAAAAAGTTTATTGTCGCCATCAATACAATGGCTGCTACCAGGACAAATACCACCATCTGACAACGCTGGGTTTCATACAGCACGGTCAAGACACAGTCGTCGTGGATCATCTACAAAACCTCCCCAGATATGCGTCGACGATCATGGGAATCGTGAGGCGGGTTATTAGTCGAGACGAGGAAGCAATCATCCAGCTGGTACCTAAGCTGTCTCTCAACATTGAGAGCTTGTAGGTAGTCGTCCCATTCGTTTCCAAACATAGTCGTTACCCCTTAACGTTCAGTACCTGGCGTAACGTATGGATGATTTCGACGAGGTCTGTCTGGGCGTTCATGACCGCGTTGATGTCCTTGTATGCGGCGGGCGACTCATCGATAACGTCCTTGTCGAGTCGGGCTTCAATCCCTTCCATCGCCTTCGCGTGTTCCTCAAGCGTGATCGTATTGTGAGCCTGAGTACGACTCATCGATCTACCAGCACCATGCGAGCACGAGCAGAAGGAATCCTGACTACCTTTGCCACGCACGATAAACGATCCCGTCCCCATCGAGCCGGGGATGATGCCGAGGTCGGTCGTCCGAGCCCGCACCGCGCCCTTGCGCGTGACGATTACATTTTTACCATAATGGTTCTCGCGCGAGATGTAGTTGTGGTGACAGCTTACAGCCATCTCTGGGTCCACGGTGAACGGTGGCAGCCATGCTCGCAGCACGGTCAACGTAGCTTCCATCATCGCCTCGCGGTTGGCGCTAGCGAAGTCTTGCGCCCACTCGACCGCCTCCACGTAGTCGTCGAACAGGTCTGTATGCTCGACGAGGTAGGACAGGTCCCGATCCGGCAAATACTTGTCGATGAAATACTTCTGCATCTCCTCCTTGGCCTTGTTGATGAAGTAGACGCCGATGCGGTTGCCGGCACCGCGCGACCCAGAGTGCAGCATTACCCACACGCGGTCGTCCTCGTCTAGGCAAATCTCAATGAAGTGGTTTCCCGTGCCGAGTGAGCCGAGGTGCTTCACCTTATTGCGGCTATCCGCTCCAGGATGCTTGGCGACAATCTCATCGTGACGCGCCTTAAGCCGGTCCCAGCGATCCTTGTTAACATCGGTGACGTCGTGCCACGCACCACGGTCGCCGGGACCACCGTTGTTTGTGCGACCATGAGGCACAGCGTTTTCAATTGCCGAACGAATCGCGTGTAGGTTGTCAGGAAGATCGTTTGCCGTAAGTGACAAGCGATAGGCCATCATTCCACAACCGATATCAACTCCCACGGCGGCTGGCACGATTGCGCCGCGCGTCGCGATCACCGATCCGATTGTTGCTCCCATCCCCCAGTGCGTGTCGGGCATGGCCGCGATGTGTTTGTGCACAAACGGAAGCGTTGCGAGGTTGCGAAGCTGCTGCTGCGCCTGTTCCTCGAACACCACGCCATGATCCCACTTCTTGACCAGTCCGCCACCCTCTACCACTTCGCACGTGAAATTGCCCATGATCGTCTCCTTATATCTAGCATTTACTCTGCGTGCGTTTCTTAGTCTTCGGGACATGAATATGAATCGTAGGTGGTCCGTACATTACACGCGCGCCGGCTCCACCACATGCCACACAAGACCAAAATTCTCTGCGTTCGTTGTGAACGCAGAGAATGTTTCCAGTGCCTTGGCACAAACTACAGATGTCGGTCATCAGCATTCCAATCAAAAGCTACGGTGCCCTCATGATATTTATTAGGATTGGAACAAACTGCCAAGCGGCTATCATGATCCAGACAACTCCCGCTTGGCTCAACCCAGGGGCTTGGTCGAAGATCCAGTTACAGCCGTAGCCCAGCACGACCGTCCAGAATAGCGCGGCCAGCACGCTGATTAGAATATCCAGAAGACTCATTTCAGTTGCCCTTCTTATCACAGGTTCCTGCGGAAATAGAGGTTGCTATAGGCTTTGCCTCTTCCTTTACCGCCAACTTCTTGATTGCCTGAACGGTAACACCCTTCTTTTCGATGATGTTGTTTACTGCTCGGCACTCAAAAACCACAAAGCTTCCACCGTCCTCATCGTTCATCTTCTTTGCAGCCGCGACCGCAAGCTCCCGGCTCTCGTAGTTGTAGAAGTCTGAGTTTTCGGAAACAGTGCCGTCATCGCAGTCTACTAAAGCAAGTGAGAAGAAGGTCAATCCGTCTGTAGGAAGCACCACTAGTCGTTTTGTATCAGTCATGTTGTTCTCCAATGAGCGTAGTCTTGATGCTGCTAGATTTGCTGAAGCTCTTCACTGCACGGCACTCGAAGATAACCATGGTGCCGTTGTCCTCGACGTCGCCCTCTGCAGCGTTTACCGCTGCAACGTCGGTTACATAAAACTCCGCGTCAATACTGGACGTCGGACCGACTGGAGAGTCGACCGTAGATGTCATATAAAATACATTGCCGTCTATCGGCATTTGTTTTGTATAACTCATATCTCATATCTCCTTAAGGATTCGCTCGTCCTCTAGCTCACAAATCTGGTCAGCTAAAGCGTCTGACCACTCGTCTGAACCAGGCATCGATGCGAGTAGCTCGACCAGGCTATCCTCGTAAGATCGAACTATAGGATCACGGCGACGCTTGTTGTACCTGATAGCCTCGCGTAGTGAGTAGACGTGGGGGATGGCACTAGCCTCCAGCGCCCGCCGCGCTCGCGCTGCTGCCTGTCTATCCTTGCGCAGCTTAGTCTTGCGACTTTGCTTCGTGCTCATAGGAATCGCTCCACTCCGGTCAAGGCGAGCATGGCAGCACCAGCTTTCACTCGTTGCTCGATTCTTGCAATGACGTCGGCTAGTGGTACGCCAGTATGTGACAGATCCTCGTTTCCAATCTTACGCTCCGCTGCTAATGTATGGTTGATGCGGTCTAGTAGGATTTCCATGTCTTTACCGTGTACACAGATATCATGCTCGACGCATTGAGCTATCAACACGTCGCTCTCAGCAAACACGAGGAACGTCAGTAGCATCTTGTTACTCATGACTTAGCCTCCCACGTCAAACCAGCTTTTGAGGACGCGCGGCGCATTAACGATTATGAAATAACCTACAAAAATTGGCCACATTACAGCGAGAATAATCATGGTCGGTAGCTGTACGCCAACGAAGTCACCCTCGCGTGAGAGATCGTGCATAGCACAGAAGGTTCCGAGTATGTATAAGACTAGAGCGATCCAGCACATTTCAGTAGTCCCCCGTACTAGAATACGGATAGTTGCGCTCATCTTCTCGCTTCTTTTGCTGGAACTGGATTTCAGCAAGTAGCTCTTCGTGCCTCTGCTTGCTGTCAATCTCCAAGCGCGCAATCATGTTCTGGGTTGCGTCACCGATCCAAAGGGCGAGTCCGATAAGCACAGGCAGTAGGATCATTATACAAATTTCCATGTTTAGTCTCCTAAACCGATGAGGTTAATTTTCTTTAACAGTTCGAGGCGTAGCTTCTCTATGTCGCGTCGCATGCCAAGGATTGCCGCGAAGATTAGCCCCTCTCCGAGGATTCCACCTACTAGCAGTATCATTACCGCGTGCCATCCAGTAAGCCAGATGCGAATCTTACCCAACTCGCGAGCGAGTAGCTCGGCTCGATGTTCATCACACTTTATCTGAACCTTCATGGAAATCTCCGCCAGTTTGTCATGGTGAAGAGCGCGCAGACTCCCGGTGGCAAGCGGTCTATGTCTCGCGCGAACAGTACTAGGCCAACGTCTGTCGGACGCGTCATCAGCTTCCTGATCGACCCTCCCGTCGTGATGACGTCATCGACTACCAGTCGAGGACCGGATACATTACCAGAGTCGCAGAATTTCTGCAAGGCTCTAGCCAGCTTTAGGCCACCGCGCGGAACCCCAATGACCTCACCAAACTCCTCTGCGTAGTCTCGTAGGTGGAATGCGATGGTATCCCAATCTTCATCGGTCAATGCGTCACATTCAATCTTGAAGTCGCTCTTCAGTCCAGACGCGAGCGTAAACTTCCCTGTCTGAAACAGATTTGTCTGGCGCCGCCATCGCTGCAACCCAACCATTCTTAGTAGCTTGTCGATCATGTCATCACCCGCTCACGTCGATTGCGATTAGCTGTGCATTTAGGTCCACTAGCTGTGCTTGCAGATTAGCCAACACTAGATTTAGAATCACCGCGCTATCGGCCGGTGATAAGACGAATCCATAGATTGGTATGGACACACCAAGGATGTCTAGGACGTCGATCCCCGATACGGATAGATCGGACGCCAGCGCCTCCTCGACGTTTGGGATTGCGTCTTGCACCTGCGCAATCTGCGCAGCTATCACGGCAGCGGCTTGGGCCTGTACGAGCGTTAGGGGCATGTTTTCTTCTCCGCAGTTGCCTTGACAACCTTCTTTGGGACTAAGACAATCTCCATCGGAGATTCAGCCGAGCCCATCTTAACCCACGCTCTTAGCGCTCGACTTGCTAATCGTAGCGTAGGGAAGTGGTGAGCATCTTCTAAGCTATTTACGAAATTTCCAGTCTTTGTAATATAGTCACTACTCCTAGCACCACATTCAGGATCCAGTCTGAGTGCATATTTCGGCATCATAATCCCCTATATGAGGCTGGTGAAAACGGTGCTTTTACGCGATACTTAGCCCCGCCGCGCATCCTCCACATCTTCGCAATAACGGCACTACGCGTCAGAACTAGCGGCTGAGGAAATTCGGCGTTTAGGCGGTCCGCGATGTATTGTGCGGACCGCCTTTCATGTTCGAGATAGAGCATGCGGGCCTCACTCTCGTCCACCCAGAAGTAGTGCTTTCCTGGATAATCGTCGGGACCTGGTATCGTCCTCTTTACTCCGCGCGCCATCTTTAATACACCTGCTTGTTTAACCGCTCACGGATCACCGATATGGTGTCGCCGTGATCGATGTATTTTCCCTCATAAAATACCGGCCTCAGAAGGCCCTTGGTCACCTCATCAAGAGATTGCTGGTCGAACTGGGTGAAACCATCTTCGTCGTTGCCCTCGATTCGGATCAGGCCGCGTGCACTCTTCTTCACACCGTTGTCTGTCTTCGGATCTTTGAACAGCTCACGGTATTCGCCGTTGACGCATCCGTATGTGGCTTTGATGGCAGACCCAATCGTATCGCGCGTGACAAACTGGTAGGTGAACGAGCCGACGCCAAACACGATGTTGTTTGATGCGAAGCCCTTGGTGATCAACCGCTGGAAGATGTCCTCTGCGACCTTGAGGTTTATTGAGTCACCGTAGATTAGGCCAACGTGTGAATCTAGCACCTTGAAGCCTTTGTCGGTCTCGGTTCCGCCGAAGTTGTCCCACAAAACCTGCACAGCACCCATCATCTCAGGAGTTGGTTCGACGCGCAGATAGGACAGCCCATCTACCGTAAATGCTCCATGGGGGGCCACTGCCAGTGATTCACATACCTCGTAGTAGGCTCCACCATAAGTGAAGACGCCAACTCCTGCATACCTTGCTTCCGAGCAGGCGTCGCGGACGCTCCCGCAGTAATCCATGCTCCGCGCAGTTCCGCAGATTATGTCAGCGGGATTGCCGGAGTCTGGGCGAAACACAACCTTGCCATCGCGAGCCATGATCTCTGGCTTGAGCAGCTTAGTCGTATTGCACAACGTGTTCCAGAAGTCCCAGGTATCGGAAACGATGCTGACGATTCCCTTCGGATAGATTTCCGCAATAAGCCGGTAGATTGTGTGGACCTCATCGTCCTTACCGCCCATGCACATGACGGCGTGCTCTGTTGCAGGAACCGAGCAGCCAACAAACGAGTCGTCCCCATACAGCTCCTTGATGTAGAGGATCGCCGGAACGGTATCGGTGCCGTGGTGAGACGTCAGATGCGCCGCCGCCTGCATGATGGCGTCGGTGCATCCGGACATTCCACGCATGGCGAAGTCGTGACCCTGCACGTCGCTAAACACTAGCTGTCCGTCAACAGAGTCCACCGGTACGCCAGTTTGGTGGGCGTAGCGGATGAACAGCCGCTTAAACTCAAACGCCGTGGTGGCGGTCGTGGGCGACTTCCAGAACTGTGCCGACAGCTGCGTCTCCAGGTAATTCGTGAGCCAGAAAAACTCCGGTAGCGTATTCTGGATCGTCCACATCGCCACGCGAACGTTTACGCGCGAGCCTTCCGGCAATGCCTTGATGAGGATCGGTAGGTAGCCCAGCTCATGTAGCGCGCGGATGTGATCCGTTCCAACGATTCCAGGTCCGAGGTAGTCGTCCATCGTCTTTTGGTAGAGGCTAACGACGGCCTCAACTGGTCGGTTGAAAAACTTATCGTTCCACTCGTTGATGAGGTACCACTGGATCAGCCCATTGAGCCCGAAGAAGACGATGCGGTCGTCGAAGTCGTCTAGCGTCGCAAGGTGCTTCGTGCTGCGCGGCGTGAAGTTTGAATAGCAGAAAGTGGTGTTGTCTGGAAACTGGTTGATATGCCCAGTCTTGTAGCCATCAACGTGGAGGCCAGGATTCTGGAAGTCGTATTGCTTGACGGGAAGGTATCTCATTGGATGATCCTTTAGATAAGGTCGCTGAGTGACATGCGAGTAATGAGGTCGTAGTCACTAGCTTTTTCTGGGAAGCTATCCGTAGTCCACACATGTTCGATGCCGGCGTCTTCCAAGCACTTGGTACCATACGAGAAGATGCCGTGCGATACGATTAGAAACACGTTACCTACGTTCATCTCCTTCAGCTTCTTGGTAAGCGCAATAAACGTCCGTCCACCATCGCAGATGTCGTCGACAATCCATGCATCCTTACCAAACATTGAATGCAACGACGTTTCAATGCTATCAATCTGACCACCAATCCCACGCTTCTTAAAGAAGACGACAGGAGGATTTTCACAGTCGGTCATATCCCATACGGCCTGAACCTTCTTGGCGGCGCCAGAGTCTGGTGCGATCAAGAAGTAGTCGGACTCTGCAGGTTTGTCTTCCAACGTACCATAGTAACTGTTGATGATACTCGATGCAAACCCCGCAGGAGATATGTTTTTGCAGTTGTTGATTAGCGACGTCGCTACTGCGGAGTGAGTGTCGAACACTGTGACGCTCTGGTAGTTTTGTGCGTTGATCAGCTTGGCGAACACCTCCAGCGAGAATGCTTCACCGTGCCCACATACGCGGTCCTGCCGTGCATACGGACAGTATGGAAAGAAGACGTTTATGTTTTTCGCGCCCCGCCGCCGTAGGGCGTCGGTCGCCATTAGCAATTGCATCACGTCGTCGCTGTTTACAAGGCGTGTGGTAATCATCACGTTATCGTGCGGAATAGCCGTGTCCAACGCAACGTCGATCTCACCACCAGAGAAGATTTTGTTGCGTGATAGGCCAATCGTATTCATCTTAGGCTCTTTGCCGTATGGCGCGAAGCCCTCGGTTAGATTCAGTATCGGCATGGTGTTCCCCTAAAGCTCATAGATGGAAACGTTGTGATCAGCGAGGCGGTCCTTGATGATAGCCTCGATTACACCCCAGTCACCACCACCTAGCCCAGCTCCAATCTTCGGCATCGCAACCGAGTCGATTAGTTCGTTGTCGTATAGGAATAGGTGAACCCGCTGCATGCACTCGTCAATGGCATCGTAGGACACAAAGCGCGTGCCACTCTTGCCATAATACTCCTGAGTGATTGCGTTGCCCACATACTGGCTGGAATTAGGCTTCGTCTCGATAAACTGCACGTGGCCCAGTCGGATTGGTGGCTGCAGCTGAGCATACGCGTCGTAGACCCATGGCCACTTGCGTCTAATCGCTAGCGCAACCCCCGATCCCATCACGCCCTGCGCGTTGCAGCCATGCACGATTAGCTGCTCACTCGCGTTTGTAACATCGCCCCTCTTATACGTTATCATTTTCCAACCTCCTCTACGAAGTTTACGGCACATCGGTAGCAGTCCCTCTTGGAGTGAAGCGGACTGCGAGGGACCATCTCCAACGGAAACACGCCAACAATGTGCAGCCCATTGATTAGTAAGGCTGAATACTGATGCCCAAGCTCCAGCGAGGCGTCCTCCGAGTCGATGATAACGTCGGCCCAGTAGGCCCTACCGGACCAGCCCGGTGCAATCTCCGTAACGATCCGGCGCGGTTTGCTGATCAGCCTCATCACCTACCTCGCTATCACGGCTATAAGGAAAACCGCCACCACGAGCCACCAGGAATCGAGGCTTCCTACGTCTGGGTGGGCCTGTATCAGTTGTAATATCGTCATCACTGACTCCTTCGCTCTGCTTCGCTAAGTGTGATCCAAACCTCCCAAGCGACGGAAGAACCATCGTTCAGGTAGACGAAGAATTTGTCACCGTGACCTCGCACGGTCACAACGTGGACTCGGTTGAGTCTATCTGGGTCATCCATGGTGCGTAACCAGCTCTAACCTCAGCGCCTGCAGCCACTTGCGAAACTTCTTGGCGGCTTGGTTAAACTTCCACCGCCGGAAGCGCTGCTCAATCGGTGCGTACCACTTACCGGTGTCTATGCTATAAAACCAGAGATCCATCATATTAGATACGCTATCGTATGGCGTACCTAAACAAGTATAAAGACCAGTCTTTGCCTTGATGGGACAACCACGACAGTCGTTACTCCAATCGAGGTTGTAGATGGAACACAAGGCACACCCATCAGAACCTATATTGGTATCACCAATTGTCTTCGCTACCTCATTTTCCTTCCAGTGAATGATGCACTTGTCGAGCGCGTTAATATCGACATCAAGTTTTGTCATTGTTCTGCTCCAGTGATTCTCGACCACACAACCTAGATTTACCCAGCCAAATTTCCTCAACCACCTCAACCCGTGCGCAACTAGTGAGCTCCATTGCATTCAACGAATCCACTACGGACTGGTAGTCGGGACAGAAGTGCAGCATGTCCCGCTCAAGGAACAAAACGTGCTCCCCATCGACGTCGCGGCCATAACCACCAGGGCTACGGCCACCAAATGCATCATACACCTGCTTGAATAAGATTGGTCTCTTGTCCTCTGCTTTGCCCTTAGCCATTAGCACACCCCTTATTTACTCACTGCCGGCATCTTCCTAAAGCTCCACTTGTCAAAGCCGTGCTTGGCAATCTTAATCTTAGGGTCTGTAATCTCCACCATCCTATTCTCATTGGTTGCAAGATTGCCGACAAATATTGACAGCTCTTGAAATGCTTGCCACGCATCTAGCTTGCGCTGAAACTGCACATGCTTCAACACGTCGGCATTTATGATCCAGCCAATCCTCGGATCGTCGCGAACCGCTATAGCATATTTGCTTTCCACCAACCAGTCGTAGACAACTTGCTTACCTGTGTTGGTAAAATGCTTTTCCAAGGATGACGCAGATGAATCGTTGCTGCGCCAGTCACCGGTCGTTTGAGGTTCAAAGCCTGCCTTAGCTAGACTGTCCAAGAGAAGTTGGTGCGACCAAAATACTTGGTTGTGAGTCAGGGGATCATCAGGTGAACGCAACGTCGTATAACTGTCCGAATAGGTCCAACGTATTCCACCGTGACGCGTTCCACAAAACCATACCACCACCTTGGACAAAATAATTCGACCGCTCTTATAGGAAAATTCCCACGAGCGGTTGTTGTAACGCCATCGGTTGTATTTGCTTCCCAGCGGTTTGGTATCTAAACCCCACTTAGGCTCACCCAGTTCAGGTGGGTCGTATGGGATTGCGTTTATGTCAAAGATTCCATACAAGCCGGCCTTGATCCCCTGGCGGATGAAGACGATATTATCGTCGTGTCCGGTAGCGAGGGCCACGTCGTAGTAGTCGGTTCCGCCGATGATCTTCATGCTCCCCTCCGCTTCTTAAGTGGGACCGCAATCGTATGCAGCCTGCGTGACGCGCGGGAGTAGCCTACATAGAGCAGACGCCGCTTGTCTGATCCCGTGCTTATGTCGAGCGTATCGACGAACACGCTACCAATGGACCGTCCCTGTGACTTGTGAACAGTGCCTACGAATGGGCTAGAGTGGCGCACCATAGTCTCGGCCAACTCTAGCTCGTTCCGCGCCTCCCTCCACGCATCCTTGTCGCGAGCAAACGCCTTGGCGCTAGCCTCGTATAGGCGTTCGATCAGCGCTCCCTGCCTGGCCTGCTCGCTCATCCCAGCGGCGTAGATCGTGTAGGTAATCTCGGTATCAGGATTGAACACGCGAAGCGGATACACCTCAAACTTCTCACCGTCGATCACCCGCGTCTTCACGCGACCAACCTGCTCGACGCAAACGATGCTGCCGTTGTAACCCGCAGCACACATCTGGTCGAGCCTCAGCTGCTGGCCTACGGCGAACACGGCGTCCCCATACAAACGACGGTGTGCCAGCATGCGCACCTGGTTGACGAGCGCGTTGCGGTATGTGAGGTAGCAGACGTCCAGCGGATCTTTTGCCGTAGTTAGCGCGTGTAGGAAGTCGCGAACCATGCTACGCCGGTCGCGGTGAACGCGGATCATTCCGTTGCTGGTATGGGGATAATCAACTCCCACGCGGACGCGATTGCAGAGGGCGAGTATGGCGTTTTGGTTGCGGTGCTGCTCTACTAAGCGAAATGTGTGGAGACGCGTGTAGGCGTCTCCCTGTCGCTTCATGACGGGACGCAACTGGGCGAAGTCGCCCAGGAAGACGACGAGCGAGTGCATCGCGGCGCGAGCAATCTCCATCAACTCATACTCACCGACCATCGACGTCTCGTCGACCACGATCAGCTGATAGTCGGTCTCCTCAGTTCCACCACCAGAGGTAAACGTTAGACGCCCGCTAGCCTTGTCGACTATCGGGCGTTGGCCTAAAAACTTGGCGACCGTGATGAGGTTTAGATTCTTGTGCTCGCCTAGCCTGTTTGAGAATTGCTGCTTGGCCTGGTGCGTCGGACACATCACCAGCACCTGCGAGTTTTTACGAAGAAAACGGCTCACGAGGTAAGCAGCAAGTGTAGTTTTACCGCAACCTGCATTTCCGGTTATGAGATAGCTACCCGTCGTCTGCGTCAGTAGGTGCTTCAACACCTGAGTTTGCTCTCCACTGAGCTTCATTAACAATCCCCCGGTTGTCCTATATCTGACCAACCTTTACTCACCGCAATTTAACCGACTCCCTTGACGCCAGACGGTAGCGTGTAGGACAAATCGCCCCCAAAACCGCTATACATTCCGAGCGTTTGCTTGGACCATGCCTCACGCTCGTGTGGTAGCAGTTCGCGCACGTTCTCTAGCGGAACCATCACGTTGAATGCACCAATACCGCAGACAAACATTCCCCACACGTAGTCGCGACCGCCGACGCTACCCTCGTAGTTTATCGCAAACAGTTTCCAGTCGCGGTCATCTACGTGATCGAGGTGATTAGAATGGCATACCTCCATAAAGGGCATGCTCTTATGCGAGCCAGCCGTGTGAACGGCTACATGGTGATAACGCTTGGTAATACCTGGTAACAAGGTATCGTTTCGATAACCCAGTGTCGGATCGATCCACGGATTCGCTATGATCCACTCTTCACGCGTCATGACTGCTCCCCTGCTTCGAGCGCGTCTGCCTCAGATCGCAGAAGCTTGATACGTTCCTGTGTTGGGGTAGTAAGTGATACTGATAAGCTTCCTTCATCAGCACCACACCACCCATAGCCTAGAGGAATGTCCCTAACCGACTTGGCTCTAACTACATGCTCTAGACCCATTCTAGCACTCCTTACCACACCAGCAAAGGTGCTGGATTCAATCTTTATGCTAATCTTCCAGGTCATGCCGGCTCCCTAAGCTCCTTCGCTCATACTGTTTGTGTTGTCTGACTGAACATGTCAGCGCGCCAACTCCCGCATGAGCGCCTTGCTAGGTTCTTTACTCACTGCGGATTTAACCTTTTCAGGAGGAGCTGTGAATATAAGATCATATGAAAGGCAGTTGTCGGCGGTCATCTCCATATAGAAGTTTGTCTGCTCACCAGCCTTGAGCTGTCGAACAATCTCACGCCGGCGGATTGCATGGATGATCTTGGCGTTGTGCTCCACAATCTTCATGTAGGCTTCAACATCCAAGTCCCACCCCAGCTCCTTATTTACCCACTCGATGCCCGCTCTAATTGCGGCAACCTGCGAGTCCCATCTGGGCGACTTCATCATAGTAGCCAGCGACCCGCCAATCTCGCAGTCAATCTCGTAACCGACTATGACCGTCTGATCAAACACGTCGCGGACCCACCGGTGCAGCATGGTAGTAGCACCGTGATAGCGTAGGTAGACGAGTAGTGGTATGTTTACGATACTACCCTCGCTCTCGTTTGAGTCGTGCACTGCATTGCACTGGGCGTAGTCTAGGTTGATGTCGCGACTCTCAAACATCTCCCACGCCAACTTGCGAGTCTCGTAGCTTCCACGAAAGCCGAGGTTTGATGACGGTCCCTGAATCACGCTATTTGGCGTCCTACGATCCTCGCTACCATGGACGCGCCGTTCGGTATGTAGATGACCCCAGAGGTGGCGCGTTCCACCGAGAAGGTTCTTTGCCACTAGGTGTTCGCGGGCGCTCTCCTGCAGCGTCTCCAACCACCTACCGCCAACGGCAAATGTCTTCTTGAATATCAGGTTGTGGATTCGCTGCGCTTCTGCTTCGTCTACACCGATATCACGCGCCAACGACGGGATACCTTTTCCATAGGTAACACCAAAGATCACCGACTTAATACTATCTCGTTGTGGCTTCGTTACCGTGAGTGGATCGACCTTGTGTATGATACCGTAATTTTGGTAATGAACGTCGGCTGCCTGCAGCTGCTTAGCCCACCACTCAACCTTTACAGCTGGAATGGTTAGCTGCGCCTCGTAGCGCAGGCGCAGCTGCATCCCCTTCCAAAATGTCTCACCAATCTTGGGATCGTTTGAGGCGATGCCCCAACCACGTACCTCGTGAGCCCCGTAATCGTCTTTGATTATCAGCCGACCCTTGCGCGCAACAAACTGCCGCTTGACAATCTTAGCCCGCACCTTGTTGCGGCTGATCTGGTTCTGCAGGTTTGGATTGCTGCTCCCCGAGTTGTGTGAGAACACGTTAGCTGATAGGAAACTCGCATCCTCGTCCACGGTAATGTCAAAAACCTCGTGAATACCTGCCGGCTTCACACTGATAACTTCCATCGGACCATTGGGTGTCATTAACTTCATGTTGCCTCCTGTTCACGTCATTGGTACAGGTAGAAGATTTATCACCCTACTACCGACGACTAAGGGAGGGGAGCAGGTAATTTACTTCTCTGGGGTACCAAAATTCTCGGAAGTTTTAGCAGCGTTCAACGCTTCCTGCACATCTTTAAGAGATACCCATCGACTATCAGCATCTAAAACCCGATGATTAGGAGTTCCTGTAAATGTAGTTCCGTCAGCCATCATAATTGTAAGCATTGGTTGGATTCCCTTCTTCCATACATGAGTTACCTTGCGCCAACGATTCTTATGAGTCCATACTTCATCACCTGGAATGATATCCTTTATCTGGACCGTACCTTTCTTAGTAAGGCAAGGAGTCCACGAGGCTGAACACCGGCCGGTCTTCACGTTTAGGTACCCAAACTCGGTTCGTAGGCAGCCATCCTTATTGTCTGGATTGCCGATGAGAATCTTATAGTACCCGGCAATAAACGTCGAGTGCATCTTCTTGGCTTCATCGAGGTTTGCAAACGCTGCGACGAGTGGGGTAGTCTTATACTTCGCCTTAAACTTGTCGTCTATGCTGGGCAACCCCGTCTTGGTCTCATTGACCGGAGACAGCTTCGCGACGTCGAAGAATAGCATCTGCTGATGAGCCGGCTTACCCGGATCAAACACCATCGACTGCGAGCCCTTCGCCCCAAACAGCGAACGCGATCTCACGTTGCGGCTGCTCAGTAGCTTGGCGTTTGTCGTGGAAATCTCTGGGAAGCTGAGAAACTTCGCAGTAGCGTCGCGAATTTCTTTCAAGATTGGAGAGTTTGGACCCTGTAGTGATACTACATACTTACGGTCGACCAGTAGCCCGTTGCGCTCCATTGCCACGAATTGAATGATCTTAACGCCATCGACCTGGATCACTGCCTGCGCAAACTTAGTGTAGGGGTGGCCGTGGAAGTGCTCCGACCTCCACTTGGCAAGAGCCAGTTGCATCCGCATGAGGCGAATCGGGAGCACAACGTCGACGGCGCCATACTTCGCGACCAGTTCAATATCAAGTGCTGCTAGCCTACCACGATCACCCTTACCAATCTCCGTATTTTGGTAGTGAGGCATGCCGGCCTCGATGCATAGCCGACCGAGTGCCCACGTCTCTTCCTTCTTGGCGTAACCGATTAGGAACCTACCCTGCTGCATCTCATCAAGATTGAATGCTGCTGCCTGAACGTCGAACACGTTGTGATTATACCAACGCAGCTTCATTAGCGAAATGAGCTGGTGCAAATCAAACTTGGCATTTACGTAGACGTGCGTGGAAGGACGGCCACGTTCGAAGTAGTCGGTTAGCCACTCTAGTGCGGCGTCGAGCACGTCTCGTGGGAGTGTTGATCCAGAGTGGTCGACGGGCAATACCCACCCCGTGCGACCGTCGAAGCCAAACTGGACCATCAAGACTGTGTTGTTTATGCGCTCTAGGTTGTTTGTCTCGGTATCTATCGCGACCAGCCGCTTTGTCTCCAACAGCTCACGAAGCTCGTCCCAGTCATCACTGTTGCGAACCATACGACACTCGCACGGAGCCGCTGGGTCCTTCCAACCGATTAGACCAACACGCAACAACTCAAGGTGCCTGTACAAGTGTCCGAGCATCGCTGCATAGATGCCCTTGGCCTCCTTGCCAATGCCGTAGACCGACAGCGCCGGTGTGACGATCCAGCGCCTGTTTTGGTGGTTGACAAGAATGCCGAGCATGTTGGTTTCTGGTCTCAGACCAGACGGCTTGATTAAGACTTGAGAAAACTGCTTTCCCATCAGCATTATGTGATCGGCTCCATGCTGCTTGACTAGCTTACCGATGCTAGTTCCAGCAGTTGCGACAACGATGCGCTTCCAGGCACCCAGTATTGGAACCGTCTTGACAAAGACGTTTGTGAGTAGGGCCTCGGCGTAGCCTGACAGCGGACTACCCGACTTATCACCCGACGTAACTACGAGCAGCACGCAATCCCCATCAGGATCATCGTGCTGCAGGTAGGCACCGTCTTCATCTCCAACTCGTGTAAAAAACTTCATGAACGTCACCGTCTTTCAAACCTATTTTACTCACCTACTATTTTTATCTAGCTCCAGGTGAATCTGTTCAAGCACCGCCGCTCCTAATCCGGCTGGCGTGTAGAGCCGCCCAACGCCGACAAACTCGATGTAGTCATCATAAGCAAACCTTGGAAACGGTGTAGTGGTATGGACGATAGGTGCTGGGCTAGGGCCGACGGTGATCGTCGGATAACCATGGAAGTGCCCAGCCGCCCCACCACCACCGGCGTAGCCTCCGCTACCGTTGATGGAATGCTGACCACCCATCGGGATTGGCGGCTGCGAGCTGTAGAAAAAGCTACGTTCGGTAACATCGGAAATATTCACGAGGGAGTCAACATACCACGTAGCTCCAATCCTTAGCTGGTAGTCTACCTTGCCCTCAGTGTCAGCCGGGTGTCCCTCGACGAGGCGAATCTCGGTAACAAGGCCCATATTGATCGTGGTAGCAAACCTACGCTTTCCATCAGGATTGCCTCCGCGCATCACTCTAAGGTTTAGGAAATTACCCCAGCGCGTGCATTCAAACAGAAAGCCATATGACTGAAGCTTGTGCTCCGACCTAGCCCTCACGAGCCATAGATCGTAGCTGGCTAGCACCTCCTTCTCAGCATCAGCAACGAGTCTGGCTATCCGAGCCTCATCGCTCTCAGGATCCACCGTTCCGCTAATCTTTTCAAGCTCTGCAGCACGGTCGCCAAACGGTCCAAAAAATCCACCCATGTGACTCTCCTATACCTCTATTACATTCGTGGCTGCGGCAAGCTCCCGCGCGCGATCGCACTCTGCTAGCCAGGTTAGTATCTGGTCGCTGATTATCCTCATCCCCTCCTCCCGCATCTGGATGTAGGAGTAGATTGGCGCACCACCTGCGCCGCATACGGTCATCCCGACGAAGTCTGGTTGACCAGTCTCAATCTTGATAAATGCCTGAAATGAATCTGGCACGTCGGCCATGTTAAACCCAGGTATGCCTGACATATTGGCTCCTCATTATTCGTCGTTTGTATCTAACGGTAGTGGTAGCTGCTTGGGTTTTCGTTTGTGATTGCGGCGCGCCTCTAGCGTAGATACTAGGTGAGAAAGTGAGTCGTTTCGAAACTTCAACCCAGAGCTTGATGCCTGCAGGTCGGCGTTGAAGGCGCGGAGCTGAGCAAGCTCTGACTCATAGTGCGCGACAATCTTACCGATCAGGATGTCCCGCACATTGCCGGGATGGAGGTTTATATAAACTATTGACTGCTTGTCTGGCTCCTCGACAATTCGAATCTTATCAGTAGCCGTAAACTCGATCAGCGAACCGTCGCTGACACAGAGCCGAACGTCTGGCGTGTCGACAAATGAGTACTTACGCGCAATCTCAATACTCTGAGAGATGTCTGAGTCGATAAGACCGTGAACAGCAGACCAGTTCAACTTTGACTTGTGGCGTTTCATTTGAAAACTCCTACATTACGTTCCAATAGGTGAGCTACGGCAAGGGCGCAATGCGATCTACGATCATCCACCAATACTCCCAGTATTTCTCACGCATGTGAGCCTCCTACGTTCGTCGATCCTGATGACGTTGGTGTAGTCGGGTGCCTGCTCAACTTCGCTGTTGCCGAAGGCATTGTGACGGGCAAACCACCGCTTGCGCCGAGCGACACGCCGCTTTTTATCCATGGCCCTGCTCATCAAATGTCTCCTACCAAGCGTTGAACCACAGGCCCGTGCCGTAGATCATGCCGACAGGGCCAACGATAGATCCAGCGATGAGCAACAACCACTCGTGAGCCCGAATCGTGTGGATGATAAATGTTCCCCACGACGCCAGCGCCCATAGAAAAAAGGCCAATCCAAAGTAGCTGCAATACCTGTCCACCTTGCGGCTCCAGGCGCGCGAAGGACGAGAGTCTTCCTTCCACCCCATCACCGCCTCCCTGAGACAAAAGCAAGCACGTCGGCAAACATCCCCAACGCGATTAACACGGCGAACAACCCGATACCAATTGGCAACCAGTAGGCTAAAATCTTTTTCATCTCATCCTCCAAATAGATAGTTGATCACAGCGACCATTGCCCAGCCAATTACCACCCCTACCGTTAGGCCAGCTCCAATCACTATAAACCATAAGCGCGTTGTTATCATGATGGGTCTCCCCCTCCATTCAAAATTTTGATTAGTGTATCGCGCATTGTATTGATGCGTTCGACGCAACCTGTTCCAGGGTCCGTTCTAGAAACGAAGGTGTTACCCGATTTCATGTGGATGTCAAACGTGTAGCCGTAGCTACCGTTGCTCTTTACCGGACCAACAGCTTCAACTTCTTCTACCACTAGTACAGTCCCAGCCCTATTGAACACCATCGTCGTCATGTTACCTAGATCCTCCAAAAGGGCGACGGTATTCGTCGCTGAGTATTCGGCTACGGTCTTCAGCTAGCCGCAGACGCTCAAACTCCTGCAGTCGCTCCAGCTCGTCGACGAGGTCGTTTATTAAATTGTTTTCATCTTCATTCCAACTGTCGCTCTTCTTCCGCCATTCACGACCACGCTCAACAAGCGTTTTCCCCTTTGGCCGCAGGAATGATGACCGGGTGCATTCCACAATCTCATCCAGAGAGATTCCACCCTCTGGGACAATTAGGGCAAAACCGTGATAGTAGGGGAAGTTGTTTTGATCGCCGCGTCCAACATCCAGACGATCACCAATGTCACCCAGCACACCAGATGGTGCGAAGTAGCCCTTAATCCAACCGATTAGCTCGTCGTCGGTTATCGACTCTGGAATCACGACCCTCATGATAACACCTCATCTCTATCCCCAGTTTACTAAGTACCTTCTGTAGCTGCCGCGAGTTTAGGTCGGCGGCATCGAGCACCTTGACGCGCTTCGGCCCATTCTCTGTCTCAATAATCTTAGACGGTAGCTTCACGACCTTGACCGTTGTGTGGTTCTTCAAATCGTTGTAGACGTTTCCTGCGAGGATGTCACCTGCGTCGTCTGGGTCTGCAAGGCAGATGAGCGTATCTAGTCCCAGCGCCTTGATTGCACTTACACACTTTGGAGTCCAGTTCGTCGCGCCTAGCGTTGCGAGTGCCGGTAGACCGTTTTGGATGGTTACCAGGGCATCACGGCAGCCCTCGACAACTGCCGCAACGCGAGGACCGCCTGCGTCGTCTAGCATCTTACGAACATAGTCGTATGGATAGAGCGCATCGCCGGCCCACTTGGAACCGGCATTGACGTAGTTGAAGTCTTTATCCTTACGCACCTTACACTTCACATAACCTAGCTGCCTCCCTCGCATGACGACTGGGAGGATGAGCAGCGGCTCATAGCCGTCTCCAGCTATAAGCATCCTACCACCAACGTCGTGCACCAACTGCGCACGGACTCCCCGCCAGTCTGCGTCCGTCGGCCATTCCTCGGTAAGCGGCATCTGCTGCGCTACCCGCCCGGAGAGCTGGGCAATATCACCATCGTTGAAGACGTCATAAGGAGCATTTGGACGCATGCCATTTGCGATGGATAGTCCTAGCATCTCCATCGTCTTCTTTATTCCACCGCCGGCGGAGCAGCCGAAGCAATGTGAGGTGCCGACGTAGGGGCCAATCTCTGTGGTGACCTTAAAAGGTGGCGAGCGGCCAGTCTGAATGTGGTCTGGGTTTGGGCACCGCATCCAAACTGCGCCACTACGAACGTCGACTCTGAAGTCGTCTGGGAGCGTTTGCAACAACGCAACCAGCTCCTCATTGTCAGCCATCTTCATCTTCCATCACAGCTTCGGCACCAATACCGCGCTTCTCATGTGGACATGGGTCGTCTTGTTCCACGTCGTCCTCGGATGCAGTCGTAACGCAATGAACCGGATGCATCCACTCGACGTTGTAGTGCGTGGGGCGAACGTCTACGATGCAGCCGCGCGTCCCTATTGGGATTACTATGTCATTCTCCTCGATCTCCCGAATCGCCACAACTGATGAAAATTCAGGCAGTTTAAGACTTAGCTCTCGGCTCATCTGCTTTCTCCCTGATGGTCAATCTGCCAGTTGAAGGCTTCGTCTTTCATACTAGAATAGTGGCCCGCCGAATCTAGTGGGTCGAACATTGAAATCTCACCGTAGATTCCCTCGTTATCACATGTGCCTACAATCCAAATTCCATGGCGTTCGCATACCGCGCGAATCTCCTCCTGGCACGCTTCATACTGCTCTTTAGTTTTTGGCATCGCCGTAGTCTCCCGTGAAGCTTTCAACATAGTTGGTATCGCGTTCGAACAGGAAGTCGTTTGTCTCAACCCGCTTGAGGAAGTCTAGAGCAACTTGCACGTGCTCACGCGTGCACTTGTCGACCTCGTGCATGGGGACGTTGCGCTGCAGGTGACGCAGAAGCCTCCCAACGTAGGCAAAGCCCTCCCTCCGCAGTCGGTACTGGGCGTCGTGGTCGATGCCGTCGCCGCCGTTCATCATCTCAATCGCTGCCATTTTCTGCTTCCCTCAATTCTCCAACGAAGGCAATCACCTCGTCTACATCTTTACTCACTACATTGTCGAGTGGATGCAGGAATAGCAAATCCTGCAGCAACCGGAGGCAGCAGTCCAACTCCTCAAACCGCCGAACGCGAGTCTCAGCTGCAAACTCTTTAGGAAAGAGGATTGCTCTCGCCTGGGCACTAAGAGCATTGCTCTCGCGAACGCGCCTTGTGACCTCCCTAGCCTCTAACCACGTATCATACCACTCACCATCTTCTGCGTAATAACGCGGGCCGCGTATAGCCTCCTTGCTCATGTTATTGGCCCCATGACTGGGATACTGAGAATCACATTAAACTCGCGACGGTTTCCCACGATGCCAGGAGGATTGGCTGCGTGCTTCCACCGCGCCTTTGGTAGAACCGACTTGATCAGTAGAGCGTCTCCAGAGAATAGGCCAACGTTGCCCACCATGAAGTCGCCTTCCGTCTCATCGAGAATGCAGCGAAAACCCAACGTGTTCTCATCGATGATCGAGTAGGCAACGTTGCCCGACGTTATTGAGTGGATACGACCATCGACGTCGATGTCTGTTACGCGAGGGTGGTAGCCACCCTCGGTTCCGTAAGCAACCCTGTCAATGGCTATAGACGGCCCACCTCCTATCGCATTGAGCATCGCTTGGAACCCCTTGTTCGTTAGGATTGTAACTAAACTACGGCTTCCTGTCATCACCTGGCAGGTCTCAGGCGCAACTTGCACGACCGCTGCAGGCAGCGGAACGATTCCAACTACCGGTGTTATCGCGAATAGCTTCAGTAGGCTACGTCTATCCATTTCAGGTATCATGCTCCTAGCTCCCGATCTATTTTTACTCCACGCGCTCGCTGAACCTTGTCAAGAGAGGTATTGAGGCGAAGCCACTTGAGCAGTAGTTCACGGTCGCTCGCATCGCCAACTGGCGCAGTCGTAAGCTCAGCCACCTTCTCAGTCAACGCTGCCTGAATCTTACGGTCGCTGCCCTTCGTCTTCTTCACGAGGGGGTGGCTTTCGAGCCAACGTGGACCAGGACGCCCCTTGGAGATGTCTAGGCTGTATAGCGTGCCGGGAACGTCGCAGGCTGGTGGATCATCCTCATTGTAGACGGCAGTTTCCAAACGCCAAGGTGGTTCAAACGCGACGTTTGTGAGGCGCACACCAGCGCTCGTCTTTTCGCCAAACCAGATACGCTTCTCCGGTCGCTCACCAAACGACAGCTGTGCAGCTGTTCCTGGGAAGTAGATATTGCCGATCCGCTGAGGAGAGTGAAGGTGACCTGACACGGCTGGCATTCCTCGGAAGAATGAGCGTGGGATTCCCTCACCGTCTGGAATCACCATGCCCGTGTCACGCTTGGCACCAATCAAGTCGCCGTGAAACAAAACTAGGTCGACGCGCTCCTTGATGGGAGCATAACGAGGAGCCCACGGCATAACAAACAGGCGCATGCCGCACCACTCAACCACCTGCGGAGTCGATATGAAGGTCACGTTTGTGAGGGCTCCCGCCGACGGTAGCTCCCGCAGAAGCTTGAGCGAGTTGTGTTCGGCGTCATCCCAATCGTGATTACCATGATAGACAAGGAAGCTCATGCTACTATCAGATAGCAGCTTTAGCAGGGTGATCAGAAGCTCCTGCGTGGGGTAGGGGTCGTCGTATAGATCACCGAGCAACACGGCGTGACGTATGCCTCGCGCTTGAAGCATTCCAATCTGGGTCTTAAACAGCTTGACCTGCCGGCGTAGGCCAACGCCTTGGCCCATCAGCTTATCGAGCTTTCCCAAATGCAAGTCGCCAATTAGACCGAATTTCATTAAGGCCATCTCCAGATACAGAAAAAGGGAGGGCCGTCTTGCTGGCCACTCCCTTATTTACTCACCAATCAGTTTCCATTGTCGTTTTGCACAGGCACATACCTCGGCAGGTCCTTGAGCATGTCAACGGCGTCTTGAAACAGCTTGACCTGCCGGCGTAGGTCAACGCGCATCTCCCCAGAGTCGAGGTTAATAGTTAGGTAGCCCGCTGGCAGTGGGACTCCATCAGCAGGAACGAAGTCGTAGAAGCTGAGCTCATCTTCCGCTTCATTTTCGTGGTCGAAGGTACCTGTTCCCAGGAGGCGTCCCAGCAAGACGATGACCTCGGATTCATCTTCGTCTAGGTCGTGGGCGACGTCGATGTCTAGCACCCTTACCGTGTTCTCGTTTGCCATGTCACTCTCCATACTTGTAGTGAATCTCTTTCGAGTCGTCGCCCTTGGTCAGCGACACCTCCCACTTAGAGCCGCGCGAGCGAGCCCACTTAGCTACCTCCCTCAGTCCGGTTTCAGGATTAAACTGAAACCTACGCAGCTTGTGCGCCTCGGCATAGACGCACCCACCGTCTACTGGAACGGCATAACGAACGCATGTTGGGGCACGCTGCTTAACCACCGTTGGGCGAATAGGTCTATCTAGTGGAGCCGCCCTAAGCGACTTCTGAGTATCCTGCTTTACTGGCTTCGGTTTGCGTGGCCTAAAACCACGACGCCATGGAGCGGTATAGGTTTGGAGTCTTGCGCCAGCAGGCAAGACTCCACGCACGCAGCTCAACGTCCACTCGAATCCAATACACGAACGCTTGCGCCGGTCTTCCTCACCATTCAGTACCTTGACACCGACGAGGTCGCTGCTATTAAACCTTAGTCGCGGCACATAACCAAACTCCATTGCGGCCTCCATCATTTGGTTGGAATGTCGTCCATCGATATCGTATGCTCGGCTCCGGTTTCAGGTGCGAGCACGCCGCGTGGTGCTCCCGCCGGTGCAAAGAACTTACCGGGAGTATGATCCCAGATCATCTCGTCGTCAACCTGGTTACCATCGTCCTCATATTCTTCTGAGCCGCCACGAGCGATCCACTCGTCGATGCTTAGCCCATCGTGTCCACCAGGAGGCAACTCATTCTTAGCATCCCAGTCGGCCGAAGCTGCCTGAAACGCCCGCAGATCTTCATCTTCATCCTCATCCTCGATGAGCTCCCCACCGCGGTGGTCGTAGTCGGGATCATCTAGTGAGCGGCCTTCTGCGTCCAGATCGTCTTCCAACTCCTCGTTGTTATCCATGAGGTCACCGATGCCCTTGGCGATTCCCACCGTTAGGGCGGCGACGCCCAGGATGCAAGACTTATCAAACACGTTGTTTGGATCAATCTCACCGAGATTGTAGGCCGACGTCCTGAAGTCGCCACCACCATCTACTGGCGCAGTAGCCTCTACCGCCACAGATGCGAGTAGCGTTCCGGCAACCATGAGGCGCTTCTCGTGAGAGTTTGTCCCCAGGAGGTTTAGCATGGTATCCATCACCGCCTCGATGGCGACGGCGATAGGTCCGCAGTTAACCAAGGTATCATCGTCGATATCTAGTGGACGGTAAGCATCCTCTGCACCAACGTCCTTGTCATCGAAACCTTCATCTGACGATTCCTTGGCGACGACGAGCCGCCCTTCACCCAGCTCCACCGTCAGCATGTCGACGGCGCGGTTCATCATGATCGTTAGGTGGTTGATTGATAGGGTCATGTGGAGTCTCCAAGTTTTGTGTCGATGTGAGCTACGATTGATGCGGTTAACTGGCCGTGAAGCTCTGCTACCCTATTCTCCAGACGAAGTAGGCTCTCATTGTAGACCTTCGAGTTTGCTGCGATGATCGCGTTTAGGTCGTCAATCTCCTTCAATCGATGCTCTAGCTGCTTCTCTAAGCGGAGATTATCAACACTTATTCCTTCAACCTGCTCCTCAAGGTTTGTTATCTGATCCTCATAGAATGCCTGCTGTCCGGCGTCACAGTCTCCTGCGTAGCGGTCTCCAAAGCTCAGCTCGTCGTGCAGCGTCTCCAGCATGGATGCTGATCTGCGCATCGTAAATCCCGATGGCTTCTTGCGCCACGACGCGCTGCGCAGTTCACGAATTAGGTGGCGAACATCATCAGTCTGTTTCATTACCACTAACCCTTGTGCTTGATCCGCGTAATGTGGTACTGTTGTGCCACCCTTCTCGCAGGTGACCACAGGATGGCGAGGTCGTCACGAAGTTCGATGAACTCATAGTGCTCTGTGCCGTCGGCGATTACTGGGTCGCCGTGCCTAAACGGTTTTGGTGCGGGCGTGTAAGAGACGATATCTTTGGCCAGAATCCAACCCCCGTGATCAATACGGATTGGCTCATCTGTACCATTATCGACCTGACGAATCGTGGCTCGGATTGTAACCTCGCCACCAACCTGGTATTCGGAATCACTCATGATGGTCTCCCTTCGCTTCTTATTTACTCACGCACTAACGTAGTCAAGACGCAGGGTCAGACACTTCGCTGAACCCCCAGACTTCATAAACTCTCCCAGCTCAAGTTCGATTGGTTTATAGCCCGCGTCGCACAGCCGGCGCTGTAGGCTATCCGATAGCCGGTGGGCAACGTAGTAACCACCCACCTCGACGCCATTGCATGCGAAGTTGCGAGCCTCATGCTCGTAGACTTCAATTCTCATCGAGGGTTCGACGCGCTCACGAATCTCTAGAAGAGACGGCGCATCAAAGGCACCAGGATAGTAGACTACATGCCCAGACGATAGCGGACACAGGCAGGTGTCGAGGTGATAGAAGCGTGGATCTATGAGACCGAGTGACACAACATTAATTCCGTATCGCGTACCTAGTATTGTCCGTGCGAGCGCGTCGGAGCGAAACCCGTATCCGCACCACGTTAAACGACTGTATTCATCCCACAGGGCGTCACCGGCTCCCTCGAATGGAACGCGCATGTGCATCGCACAGTCAACGTTGTTACTGAACCAGTTTGCGAAGAATCCCTCCTCACGTTCCCGCTCCACGCACTTGAAGTTTGACACTGTGGCAAGACCGTCTAAGACGAATCCAGCGTTGGCGCTGAACACCATGTCAGGTAGTCCCTGTTCGCCGGGGATTGTCGTAACCTCGGCGTGGCTGCTTATGAAGTCGTGCAGTTTCATCCACTGCGATACGGATTCTACGGTGTCGACGCGACCGATGTTGTCTGGCATCCACCGGTTAATCGAATACGTGACGTCGAAGTATGATGGGTTGACCATCAAGAATTTCATGCCGGCACCACACGTACGAAGTAGGTTGTCTGAGTACCAGAGACATGGTCGTTTGTCGTATTTGAATGAATCCAGCCAGCTGCTATCATCGCAGAGACGATGTCAACCGTGTTGCACAGCTTTGTTGTTGCACTCGTAGTTTCCGTCTTGGTCGTCATCTTGATCGCCCCTTCATTGTATGCCTGCGCCATCTGCGGCAGGCGCGTTAATCGATACTGCGTCAGGCCGGTATTGGGCCAGTGCGTTACAAACTCCGAACCCCAACCTGTGGTTAGCAGGGCCTTGCGAATGGCGGTCGCCTCTTCGGGCTTGACGTGAAGGTCGATGTAGTCGAGCCCTATGCCCCCTGGATCGGACGTTTGAGATAGATGCAGTTGGAGTCTCGCGAGTAGCCCTCCCACCCACGGCTACCATATTCCGATAATTGATCTTGATGGCAATACGTGTATTCCCATTTTGTAATTGTCATTGCTTGCTCCTTTTCGTTACCCACTCCTTGAGGCGAATTTCCGGGTCATACTTGCACGGAAGCGCAACTAGCACGACAATCAAAGCCCAGAGTATTACACCAAGCTGGTCATCCGTCATGCGTGACCCTTATGTTTGCCGTTGATAAACACAATCTCACCCATCGCTCTTCTCCCTCAGCGAGTCGCATATGACAAAGCCATATACATCGATGCGGATTCCCTTGTTAAATGCCGCATGCTCACCGCCGATTAGCTGGTTATCATAAGGACCAGTTAGCCATACCTGCCAACCCGAATGAACGTCGCACGTGACGCGATAGCCGTATGGCAAATCCTTCAGCGCCATTCGCTTGCGATACTCGGTGGTGATATACACGTCGTCGTAGGTTGGTGGGTCGGACAACGGGTCCACCGGAGAATCCTCAAGGTCGATTACCGTAGCGTTGTCGCTCCACGATATCAGCTTTTGCAACTCCTTTGCCGTCTCCAACGCCCTCTCACGAAAGGGCTTTTGCACAAGGAATCCTTCGTCTATAAGACGAAGCACTTGGACCATCTCGCTAATCATCTCTGGTGTAATCTTCATAACTCAGCCTCTCGTGATATGCACCTTTCAGTGCAAGCCAGGATTTCCTCTAGCTTATCTCGCGAATATAAGCGAATCCCCGTCTGCATGCCTACAAGCCTGGCTTCTAGTTCAGCGATCCGAGCGCGGGCTTCAATTAGCGCATCCTCCAGGTCACGCGCCTTTACCACCTTGCCGTCAATTCCGACGTATAGGTATCCCTGCGCACGACGATGCGTCTCATTGATTCCCTCCAGCCGCTCAATCTCCTCGCGAGCCCTGTGTAGTGGCCGGTGCGGCCATGGTATCTCCGCGTTGGGATGTCCGTGGCACGCAGCCAACAGCCTGTCTACGATCTCGCTCATTGCAGCTCATCCTCTGTTGGACTCCTGAGCGTCGGGTCGTGCTCTTCCATCAACCCGATACCAAGCTTTGCTTCCAGCCACAGAATGTAGGCGATCAGGTTGTACACGTGGCGGTGTGGCTTATCCTGCCATTGGTAAGCCAAGGAGAACATGTCATCAGTGTCTCGTGCTGACATTGACTTCCAGTAGCTGTCCACATCATTTTCCAGCTCCCGTGGCTGTATCACGTCTCGTACGTTTTCCATCACTCCTCCCCTAGAATCGCCTCCACCAGTTCGGCGAGCGCGTCCCTAAACTTAAGTCTTGCAGCGACCATCGGGCCTTCGTAGTACGAGTAATCGCCTCTCGCATCCTTCTTGGCCGCATCCAGTCCGTCCTCGAAGGCGCTTGCGACCTTGGAGATCGCATCGGTTACATCTTCTCTCATAGCATCCTCCTACCCGTTTAGTTCGCCGCCCTGCTTCGCGATGTAGGCGATGCCGGCCTTGATCCAATTCATGAGCAGCATAGCCCGCTCCGTCGCCTGAAAGGTGGCGTCGCCTGTTTCGCTGGTCGGCACTTCAAATAGAAAGCCATTGGAGCATTTGTATATATAAGAATCCCTTTGCGATACCCCACAAAGGTGACGTTGCCCTGCAGGCATTCCTTGAGGTCTCTCATCGCGTCTCTCCTTATTTTTACCGCGCCTGCGTGCCCACCATTTCACTAACCCATCATGCTGTTTTTTCCTTGCACCAGGTTGTGCTAATGCAGTTCTTGACGCCTCGCTCCGTCTTCGTTTTGTCTCTGGTAAAGCATCAGTCGCACGACGTTTGGCTTTAACCTCTGGTCGTGCCCATGAAATTCTGGAAGCCCTGCCAGTCCTAATTCGCATCTTAGCACTCGACATAACTGCTTTGCTACCCGCCATATGCCGCTTCTTTACTTCTGGTCGAGCAAGAGCTGCCTTAGTCGCCGCACGATGCTTTTCCTTTACGTCTGGTCGTGCGTGGGCAGCTCTTGATGATGCCGCATGCTTTGCCTTCGTCGCTGGATTAGCATGATTCACTTTTGATGCAGCACCAATCTTTTTCCTCGATTTACGCGTATGCACATATCCGGTAGTTCCACCATCGCCACCATACGATTCATTCACTAATAAACCACCATCACGCTCAATCCCGTACTTAGCGATCAGCATGACCTCCAAATCAAAAGCCTGTTGCTCAGTCAGACCAGTCTTGACCTTCCTCTTGGGGACCGGCAGTCCCTCACGCTGGAACTGCCGGATGATGTTCAAGTGATGCGATCTGTGTTTGGTCGATGCCGCGCGCCATTCATGATATTCCCACCGACGATCTTTGCCCTTACCAACATAGAAGGGAGTCCTCATGGCTGCATCACGATACTGGACGTAAACATAGAAACGTCCAACTTTGAATGGGATTGGCTGTTTCATTTCGACCTCTTATTACTTATTTACTCAGGCGTCTTTTCATAGAAACGCGCATCCATCGTCCAATCACGTAATGAGACGACGATTTCATTTGGCCCGTCGACCTTGTTCACGTGGTTCATGAACAGCTGCACGACGAGAGAGGCCGCGATGGCTGCCGTCGAGGCAACGCTCGTTTTCTGATTGCAGCCGCCCATCTGAGCGTCCTGCGCTGGATCCGGGTCGTCATACAACTCCTCCATGTAATGGCGGTGCTGCTTGGGGTCCGTTATGTCATACCCGATGGCGAAGATAGTCGTAGCTGTGATGCGGGCGTCGTAGACCCACTTCGCGTGGCCATCAAGGAATAGAGCGGTTCCCATCACCTTCTTTCGCTCGGCCATACTATCGAGGCAGGTGAATACCGTTTTATGACCACACTGGCCTCGACGCGTTATCCTCATCGTATTTGAGTAGCGTATGGGCTCACCCCACTTGCGCTCCAGTTGATAGCGAAGCGCGGCAACCTTCGGGTAAGGGCTTGACGTTCTAATATCAGACAGCTCGTAGGTGGCCGACGCCAAGTTGTGCATCTCCACCACATCGGGATCATAGAGGCACAACTTTTCCCCAAACCCCATGTCGCATAAGAGGTGAGCAACACGGGAACCAATTGCACCGCAGCCGACGACGGCTATCCCACCATCAAACTTGTCAGCGTCGACCACGTGCCGAATCCTACTAAGATCGTATGTCATGTCGTTTCCCTATGAGTCTAGCCGTGTGGGACGTCCCACACGGCTCATGAGCCCCTATCACCCCTCGTCTTCCTCTTCATCACCACTATAATCTTCAACGCTTTCACCGTAAAGCGTGTGTATCTTACACACGTATGTCTCGGCAGGAATCTCCGAAGGCCACTCCTTGAAATTTTCCAGATAGCTTGGATTGAAGTGCTGGATCATTGCCAGGATCGATAGGCCAAGCGTTAGGTAGTCGTCGGTCCTGAAGCACCTCGTGAGGATCTCACCAAACCCACCGAGGCAATTGTCGTCGTCGAACACCGGGTGATTAACTCCCTTCCGTGGGCTGGCGATATTGCGAATTGCCACCGACTTGGACATTCCCAGAATGACCTCATACTTTCCGATATAACGAGTCTCTCGCTCAGTCTCGTGATCGCCGATATTTATGTACATGTCCCCCGTGGTCATGATGATGCCGGCGGCTACGAACCTACTGCTCGCAAACCCGGCGTTCATCAGCTGCTCGACCATGCTGGTAACCCATGCTGAACCACCCGTCTTCAACATGTCGTGCATCTTTTTGAGGCGCGATTCTGATATTACCTCTATCTGCATCTTCTGCAGATAGTCTTTCCTACGCCATACGGCAGACGCCAGCTCGTCCGCTATCGACTTTAGCGTTTCACCGGCCCATATGGCCGCAAACTCTTCCGACCTGATATTATGGTTTAGCACGATATCGGTAATCATGGCTCTGGCCTGTGAACGCGATCTGAGGCCAGCAAAGTAGAGGGTACGACCACCCACGTTGACGTATAGGACATCATCAGCGTGCTTATCCCCAATCTCAGATGCAGGAATAATACGCCAGCCAGCTGGCAGCTCCAAGGGACGCTTGTTACAGTGAACCCCATCAACCACGACGCTCGTAAACACTAGCGTGCGGAGGTAGTCGTAGCGCTTCATATCGAAGCTGCGGTTGCAGTCAAAGATCTTCTGCGATAGCCGTGTAAGCGTCTCGACGTCGGAAATCTCCTCAAGAGTCGTTGCGCGAATGTACCTGTCATGAGTATGGATTAGGTAGGTACCGTTTGCGATTAAGTCTTTCACGAAGTTACAGTTAAGAATCTCCATATGGCTATATGAGAGGTTTATTGCCTCACGATGAAATCGATATACGGGATAGTAGGCGCTAGGCTTTTCAACCTTGACTGGCTTAGAAGTCGCCGCGTTTGCGATGTCCACGACGATTGCGGTCGTGTCTTCTACACCACCCGAACCTGTACCATCACTAGAGTTTAGGGCGCGTGCAAGGATATCACCGAGGGTAGCTTCCTGCTTTGGCTTACGCCGCTTAGACTTATAGTGGGCTGCATCATCAGAATCTTCGTCGCTACCCATTAGCTTCTGTGCACTCTCGTAGCTCATCGGCGCGATACCGAGGGCACTCATGATCATCAAAAATTCGGGCCTATCCCTCTCACAAATTCTTTCTGCAGAAAGAACTCTAAGCGAGCCATCTCTAAAGTAGAGCGGTATCTCGAGTGCGGCGGCGGCAGCTCTTGGTTTTCTAGTAGCCATGGTGTTCCCCTTGAAACGATGAAAGCGTCGTGGGACAGAATCCCACGACGCTACGCTACTTACCTAATTGCAATCACGACTACCCGTGAACTGCGTGCTCAACCGTCTTGATCGTGGCAGAGTGCATCCAAGGAACGACTTGGCTGATCATCTTCGCCTTGCCGTCGATGATTTCGCGCGCCTGATACTTCTTCGTGCCGGCGAGCTCAGGGATCATGTCCTTGAGAGTCTTGCCGGCAGGTCCCTCATAGAGCGCATCGAGCGCGCCAATCAGCGTGACCTTAATCGTCTCAGCCGTCGCCTGGGCAATCGTTTCGTCCGGCACCGGACCAGTAACCGGAACCTCGGTTGTGGTTGCCTCAGCCGTCGGCTGCGTTTCGGTCTGTGCCGTCTGCACGACCTCGACCGGAGTTTCCGTCACCGGAGTCTCGGTGGTGGCCGGAGGAGCGACGTGATCGTTGCTGTGATTCTTGCCAGTCATGTTACATTCCCTTTTTCGTAATGACCCTGTTGACGTATCAGTCCAGGTAGGGTCATCCCTGCGACTAATTCTAGAACCCCTATTTACTCAGCACCAATTGTCGGTGGAAGCCAAGCATTGCGAAGATTGCCGCGATTACCAGTCCGCTAAATACTGAGTACGGAGAAGGTATGGCGACGAGCGGATCGCTCGCTAGTGTAGTCGCCGCAAGGTAGCCCAGAAGGGCTGCACCAGCGACAACCATTATCGGAAACAACTCCAGCACCTTCGAGATTAGCGTTGCGCCAATCACGACAAACGGAATGCTGATCAGCATGCCGATCACCAGCAGCGTGTAATTGCCGCTGGCGATTGCTGCGACGGCAGCGACGTTGTCGGTGCTCATCGTAACGTCTGCGATGGCCACCGTCCATACCGCAGCTAGCAGCTTGCCAGGTGCCTTCGATACATCTACAGGTTCCTCAACGCCCGTGGGTAGCATACCAAGCGCCACCCAGAAGAGGAAGGCTCCACAAGCCAACTTAACTCCTGGAACAAGTAGGACCCACGACGCCGCGAACAGGAGCACGAGTCGTAGGGCAACGGCGACGCCAGCGCCAATACCAATCCCCACCCTCCGCTGCTCTAGAGGAATATTCCTGCACGCCATGCTTATGACGATCGCGTTGTCACCAGATAACAGTAGGTTAATCCAAACGATTGCGATGAGTAGCATTAGAGTGTGGAACATAAGGCGTCTCCAGTTTAAGGAAAGTCGAGCGGCACCATAAAACCCGATCACTCAAGGCTCACGCTCACCTAAATGAGACGCCATCACCAACGCCGCTCGACTCCCTACCTCACTCCCTGTTAGGCAGCGAGAAGCTTGTTAGCGTCGAGGCCGAGCAGCTTGCCGACGGCGTTCAAAACGGCTAGTTCGGCGGTGCCGATACCGGGTTGGTCGTCAGTTTCCTTGTCAGTATCACCAACGTCGGCGGCGATCAGGAACACGTCCTGGCGCTGCGTTTCGGGACGATCCGCGAGGTCTTCCAGCTGACGGTTCAGAACCACCTTGCCGGAGCGAGTCTTTGACCGGCCGATGGCCTCCGTCAGCGACGATGAAATCTCCAGGCTCTTAAACGAGCCCTTGAGAATCTCATTGTTGAGCAAACCCTCCAGGGCCGAATCGACCTCGGCCTTCTCGACCACGCCGTCGGCATTGATGACCAACGCTGCAGCAGCGGTAGCCGCATGCAGGAAGGTGTAGTCGTTGGTGTAGACTGCGATAGTGCGTTTCGCGCTACCGAAGAAGTTGTCAAAGAAACCCATGTTCATTTTTCCCTTTGCTATGACCCTGGTATATGCAGCACGGTCGGGCCGGTTCCCGTGCCGAATCTCTTACGCGAGTTTATTTACTCAGTCCGGTAAGAATCCTCTCCGGGCGTAAAACTGTCGCAACTCTTCCATTTGCTCAATGGCGTCGCGCGGGCCAATGCGTCCGCACAAAAACTCTATGAGCACGTCGCCTACGTCGCCGAATCCATACTTGCTGACCGGCTCAGTTACAATCTCCTTAAACTTCGCAAACACGGTTTGCTCCGCTTGAGCGTAGGTCATGACTACCCTCCCTATTTACTCTCCTCAGTTATGCGTATTACCTCTGCCGCCCGCGACATGTTAACCCGCGCCACAGCCCTTTGCTTTGGTTATTTACTCATCGGCCTTGGCGTGAGGAAACCACTTCAGGATATCGTCCATGTCGGACGCAGCCTTGTGGGCTCGCTCCTCTACGCCAGGATCGATTGGCTTGTCATCCTCCAACCGAGAGAGGCGCAGCATCATTGATGTCGCCTGGAAATAATCCTCCAGGAAGGTGTCTTGCTTATCGTCCTCCACCTTGAGCATGATGTTAATGATGATCAACATCAAAACCGCAAGATCACGTGAGTAGATGCGCTCAGGAGGCATGATCTGCTGCATCGCCTGCACAACACGCTCGGCTAGCGCTAGGTTTGCCGCGTCGGAAACCAGGCTCAGAAAGCGCTTCTGCCGCTCGTTTGCCGTACCCGTGATTATGCCAAAGTCGGTAACTCGATTGTTGGCGTCACGCTCGGACAGCGATGGATCAATCTTTCGATATTGGTCGACCAACGTTTGCCGTATGCTTTTCATATTGAATCTCCTACCGCCCATTTACTCATCAATAGCAGTCTACCTTTATCTCACTTCCGTCACCAACGTCGATACTGACGACCACAGTGGTGCGGTCGTAATCGGCCGCTCTGGCTATCAGCAAGATGATCTGCTCTGGGGTCTCCCGTACGGTGAAATCGTCATTGCGGGAGTGAATTGTCGTCGAGACAGATTCGCCTCGCGGCGAGGTGCCGTAAAATACCCCAACCTCTGAGATGGGAATCCAGATAAACCTCTCGGTTCGATTGCTTCTCAGCTTGATAATCTTCATTTACTCCCTCCCTTTACCTCGGCCCAGTCAAGGTTGACGTCATCAGCGATTACCTGAACCCGGAGTAGCTCTCCATATGCGCCTGATAGCGCGCTCATTTCCTATCTCCGATTTTCAGCACTACTACTGCTAGGAGAAAGAATACTACTACGCCTAATAGCTGCCATAAAGCTTCAGTCAACATCTATCTCCCTCCAGCTGAAGTTTAGCCTAGTCCATGAAACGAGCGTGGTACAGGTTTAACATCTACCCAGTCAAGGTTGACGTCATCAGCGATTACCTGAACCCGGAGTAGCTCTCCATATGCGCCTGATAGCGCGCTCACCTTGATGTTGGAGTGATCGTCGCAGTCGCCAAACAGGCGACCGTCCTTATCGATGGCGTCGATGAGAATGCCCTTCAGCTCTTCTGGGGAGATTATCCAGACCCTGCGCTGCGGCGTATTAGTAGGCTCTTGAACGATTAGCTTCATCACTTCTCTCCAGATTCACGTAGCCGAATTTCAGACTCGATATAATGCCGCTCCTGTCTGAGGGCGTCGGTAGCGGCATCGCTCATTCGCTTAGACGGCTCCAACTCGCCCCACGGAATCGTCACGACTCCAAATGTGCGCCCTCGCTCCATCGCGTTTAGGATTTCCATCGGAATCGACATGAGCGCAGCTATGTCGCTCATCGGAGCTGGCATGATCCTAAAGCCAACCCACGCTAACAGCGTTCCTACCAGCATTCTTGCCTTGTCAAACATTGTTATTCTCCGCGCCAATTGAACGGAAAAATACTGAACGGAAAAATACGAAACGAAGGCCCAGTCTCCTCGTAGAGTACTCCCTCACGCCCCTTGTCATCGGGAATGTCGCATTCTACGCGGACAAAATACGTATGTTCTCCCGATGGACCATCGGTTCCATACGTGAAGGTGAATACGCCGTCGGTATCGTCTAGCGTAATCTCAACCTTCTCACCCTTCTTCAGCGTTAGGCGCATAACTTCTCTCCCTTCATACGCTTCCACTCATGGTTGGCCCGATCCTCGGCGGCGGCATCCATCTCCGCCAGACCGGGGATTATCCACCAAACGCAGCTTGGTATGTAGTTGTCGTTGTCGTCGGTATAGCAGTAACACATCACACCGCGGTGACGGTAGTAGAAGAAGAATCGACCACCCATGTTAGCCTCCCCTCTCTTTCAGCCACTCCCAAGCCTTGCCTTCAGTTACGACTGGGATTCCATACTCGTCAGCCTTGGCCGTCTTCTTCGAAGATGATGCTGCAAAAAGAACTGATACCAGCTTGCTCATGCCGGCCACGCGACCGCCACGAGACATGATATAGCCCTCCATCTCCGGTGAGCGGAACCCGGTGAAGCACGCCGTGATGCCCTTCAACGTCTTGGGGCCGCTGCTCTCTGTGTGTAAATCCTTGATCGTATCGTAAAACTTACGCCACTCCCCCAGCTTCTGGATGAAGAGATCGATTCCAGAAGGGCCGAGACCTTTCAGCGTCGCCAGCTTACGACGGATTATCATGTCGCTTTCACGGGCAATCTTGCCTGCGCCAACACCGTCGACGATTGCTTGCAGCCTTGTTTCGCCCATAGAGAAAGTCGGTGAGCTGAATATGCCGCTCGCGTGCATCACCTTCGCCAACGGCTTATTTTTTAGGATTCCAGCAATCGCTACCGACACGGTCTTAGCCTTCTTCTCTCCATACCTTTCCAACTTCGCGAGGCGCTCAGCGGTCGCGCCACGCAGGATCTTCTGAACCGTATTCATGCCGTCCGCGACCATGTCGTTGATCGTCGCGCCCGCTACGTCTTCGATACCGAGCGTGCGGAAGAAGCTCACCACCGCTTGACCGTGGCGACCGGGGCATTTAACGTTTGTACAGCAGAGGTCGATCTGCTTACCATTCGTCTTGGTCCACGTGAGCTTCGTCTTGCACGCGGGACACACCTTCGGCAGCGACGCTGCAATCTTGGGATCGCTGATCCCTGGTAGGGCAACTATGCGCGACGCCTCCATGCCGTCACCCATCTTGGTTGTCTTACGAAGCTGCAGCGGCATCCACTTGCCCTTGTCGAACACCGCAACCAGGCGCGGTATGACGTCGCCGCTTCGGACGATGCGCACCGGCCTACCTGGCCGGAGCCCCCACTTGACCACATGAGCGAAGTTGTTTAGCGTGACGTTTGTAACCTCGACGCCACCAAACATTACCGGCGGGTTCAGTTCGAGAACGGGCTTCAGCAACCCACGCTTGGATATGTCGGCGTTGATAACGCCGGCCTTGGTATCAACGTGATCTTGTTCGTGCGCGTCTAGCTTGATCGACTTGACGAAGAATGGATGCTTCGCCAAGTGGTCTCCCTTCTTCTGGAAGGGCGCGTTTAGCATTGGCTGGATCACGAGCCCATCGATTGGAACGTCGATAGAGCGCTTGATCGTGTTCAGACGCTCGACAATCTCAGCAATCGTCGGCGTCTTGTCAAACTTGCACAGGCTTCCGATATTCCCATCGATTGAATGGGCCGGGAGCATACGGCTCATCGGCAGGTCACCATCCTTAGCCCACTTGGCCAGTTTGAAGTGCCCAGCAGTATAGCGAGTGGGATTCATCCCCGTCGTAAACCCCAGCTGGGTTAGCTGGAGCTGTTCCTGGGAAGCGTTGGTGGGACGAACCCAGGTTTTCCCATTCCACCGGAATATGTAGTAGGCGATGGCCGTACAGCGACCAAGCTGTACTGCGGAAGCCTTAGCATCCATGCGATTGAGGAGGCCATTGCACAGCGACCTCGGATCGGTGTATACCTTACCGAGTTTGTCAGTGTCCTCAGCAGCCTTCGGCGCGTTTGCTCCATAGTAGGTGTCGAAGATTGAGCGGTGCATCACAACCTCGACACGGACAAGGTAGGTGCCCTTTGGGTCGACGCTACTTGCAGCGTTCAATACACGGCGCACGCCTTGTACGAGCCTCGCTGTAGCAGTAACATCACCACCAACGTCACCATTGCCGCGACGCCACGCCTTCGCCAACGTGAGCCCCGTCTTTCCCGGCACGTACTTCAGAAGCACGCTACTGCCGTCAAACTTCGGCTGAAGCATCCAACCATGCGGCTGAGGAATTACCTTCTCGACGTCGCGCATCCAGCCGGCAACATCTGCCGGCCGCAACTTGCCGAGGCTGCCCATCATGATGGGCAACTCTTCCTTTTGAATTTTGGCTGGAAGCGGTGCTCCAACACTTGCGTTGTAGGAGTTGCGAGGATAGGTCTCTGCGAACCACTCGCGAATGGCGTCGTAGCGCGAGTCTTCGACCAACGGCGCTTCCTTGTTGTAGTAGGCGTCGTCGTATTTGCGAAGCAGAGCTACAACGCCCTTTTCACCTAACTGAACGAGCGCGGCAACCTGCTTCGGCGTGAGCCTGGTCACAACCTTTGCCAAAAAGGGCTTCGCCACTAGCTTACGCGCGGAACCTGTCTTTACAGGCATCGGCTGTTTCACGTCTCTACCTCCATCAGGATTTAATGCAAGCCGCTGGCTTGGCGCGCTTAGAGTGAGCGGCCTGCTCGCGACGGCGCTCATCATCAATCGTCTTGATCATCCAACGTATGAGCTCAGGCTGATGACCATTATCCCATTCATGAATATACCTATCTTCCACCGCTTTGATCAGCTGGCTGCTCGGTTCGTGAATGCCCATTATGTTTCCCCAACTTCGACGTGCGAAAAGAGCCGGGCATTATCTGCCCGGCTCTTTTCTTTACTCAGTTGTTACTCCTCAATCATGTAGGTTCCGTCCTTGGCCAGAGTCAACCCTGCGCGAGCCGCGTGAGCTTCCGTAAGCTCGACGTAAACGCGAGCCTTGCGCAGGAACGGCGTTCCACCAAGTCGGTTGCGCAGATAACCCAACGGTCCAGCAATATTGCTGGAGCCGATGCCCTTGATGATGACGCCCTTACCCTGAACGGCTTCAGCGCTCCACGTTCCGCGTGTGCAGAGAATAGTAGCACCCTTGGTTGCAAGCGCTTTGTTAGGAGCCAATGCTTCAGCCAACTTCTCTGCGTCAGCAGCAATTACAATCTTGCCGGTGCCTACTTCGGCTTCCGTCTCACGGGTACGCTTCGCCGGAGCAGCGGCTTTGGCGGCAGCCCGGCGCGGCGCGGGCGTATCTTCAGCAGCGGTATCGACAAACTTGGACACCACTTTGAAGAAGCGTTCATTCTTCGCCGGATCGTCAACGTCTGGGACGACGCTCAGGAATCGCAGCTTCTTCGGACGGTTGTGCTCCAGAGCAAAATCTACAGACACGTCATCGAAACTGAAAATCTTGGCCGCAGCCTTGATAGCGCGGTCGAGGTACTCATCCGGGATCGAGTGGATAATCGCGAGTTGTTGCTTTTTGCTAGACATTGAAATTCCCCTATTTGGTTGGATTAGTTCACCCAAGGAAGTCGGACTTCCTTGGGTTTAGTGTATCAGACTTTTTGCTGCTTGTCAAGTGCCGAATGATCGGCCTCCGCCTCGGTTTTGGCCTTTGCTGCCGGGGCGACTGGACCCTTCTTTGAGGCCCGAATCTTGGGGTGCTTATTGATGATTTCCATCATCTGAGGCATCTGAAGTTTTGCCGCCGCCTCCGCGCTCCTATTCCAGACATTGCCGCTGAGCTCCATCGCGTCACGGAAGCCCTGCTTATAGCCGGCGATATACATATCGCGATCTGGTGATGTGTGTTTGGACACCGCCACCGGTTCCTTCTCTGCTTTCATTGGCTTGGGTGGATCAATCGGAACCGCAAACGATCCAGAGCCAACCTGGAGTCGGAACTGATGTTCACCCTTTACACCAACAAGGGCCACGTTGAATATTCGCCAATCTCTAAAAGAGGGATCGACAGCGTGCATCGTACCCATGACGCGTTTTCCGACCATGACGTAGTGGCCGCAGTAAACGCCACCCTGCCATGCCGTCATCCGCTCGGTGTCAAACCAGCCAAGTCCACTAAAGGCTCCACGTTCAAAGCGGAGCGCGTAGGCTGCTGTCCTGAAGCACCAGAATTTAGCACCATGACTCGGATTGCTGTTTCCCCCACCGACGTTTGCGTCGATCGTGAAGTAGGGTGGATCGGTCTTCTTTATCCTGCGCGACCACATGTAGTCGCTGTTGATGACCCATCCCTTGGCTCGTAGGGAGTCAAAGTCGGCTTTCCCACCACGAACCAACGGCGCGTCGGCATATCTCTCATAAGCTATCTTCGATGACATGGATCATCTCCTTAAGTTGTAGTAGACTCGCCCAGAATCCTGCTTGGTTCGCATCAGCCATCCGATTTCAACCAGGTTCTCTAGGATGATGCGAACCGATTGCTGGAGCGCGGCCGAATACGCGTATTTTGGTGAGATCACCAACTTGGTGATCTCACGGACGGTAAACTTCACGGAGTTGTCGACGTTGGCTTCGATAGTATCGACAATCAGATCCCGAAGCTGAAGCTGAGCTGAGCTACCCTTGAACACCTCCGGTGCCAGATCATCTTCGTGGAGCGTAGTTACGCTGTTGTTCCCAGTCTCTGATTCGTTGGCCTCTAGCTGAGAGAGCATCGACTCGTTGAATGCAATCGCACTCAACATCGACTCGACTTGTTCCTTCATGTCGCGTATCACCTCGCGGTAGGCAAGGGCAGTTGAGTTTGTCATCTACATTCCCCCTTTGAATTGCAGGCGTGGGTCCTAGACCCACGCCTCCTGCTATCACTGACCAGTCGCGGCGCGCTTGACCATGCTTAGCGTGCGGGCCTTCACCTTGATGGTCGCAGGTTTCGCCTTCGTGATATATTCCTCACCGGTGAACGGTGAGGTGGCCTTCTTGCCACCCTTCGTCGCAGGCTTTTTCACGTTCATAAATTTGACGATTCCAGGAAGCACAAACTCTCCCGCACCCTTGGGCGCGAGCGAGCCCAGTATCGTTTCCACCAGGACCTCGTAAATCTTCTTCATGTCGCGAACGGTAACGTGCTCCAGTCCAACCTGGTCGACGATGTACTGGAGCAGCTCCGTCTTATTCATGACGTTGCGAACGGGCGTCAGCTCCAGCGGCGGACGAACGCGCGCAACCTTTGCCTTCACGCGGCCGCGCGTAGTAGGGGTAGTCTTAACAGGGCGACCGGTGACAACCTTGACACGTGGGGCGTGGCGATCAGCGATCTTCTGAGCAGCCTTTCTGCTGACGGGAGCCGGTGCTGCATTGCGCGACGCGGGGCGCGGCGGGGCAGAGACGCTGCTCGGAGCAGCGGGAGCGGGACGACGGGTGGTGGTCTTCATGTTACATGTTCCTTTTGGTTTGTGATCTTACCTAGTTTATTTACCGATGGTGTCTAGACTAACGGTCTTCTAGGCCGTCTCGGCACCTACGCAGGTCAGCCATCCAGCGCTGCGATTCTCTCAGCAGACGGCAACTTGCTATCGCTGACCGCTCCTCGTTCATCATTGCACGAACGACTCGTGTATATGAGATCAACACGTGACGTCTGTGGCGAGATGCTGATATCGTCACGGCTTGTCCTTTCTAATCTCTTCAACAAACGCAACAATCTTGCGGCGCGTCACGTCCTCGCTATCCCCTGCGAGCACGCTAGCCTCACCCACCTCCAGCACCTTGCTGATGTCGAAGACGCCGATGGGGATGAAGCCGCAATGCTCCTGGTATATTCGCTTGACCGTTTCAGTCGCCTGCTTTTCGGCCTTGCTCCTACGCTTACGTGGTGCCATTATTTTCCTCCCTGATCATCGTCCGGTCCATCATGACCGTCGATGTATAGCGACCCGTCCGAATTTGCCTGGAGGGTGATCCTACTGGTAGAGCAGAAGTTTATGTCGGTAAACTCCGCGCTGTCGTGCTCCCCAAACACGACCTTCATGTCCAGGTGACATGGCCCAACCTTTTTGAATTTTATGTTGGTCGAATTTCCGGCGGGGATTTGCGAACCATCGACGGGGTTCCACTTAAGATCGCTGTGCGTCTTGAAGCCAACCACGCCGATGTCATAAGAGGTGTTGTTGATAAACTTGAAGTCGCGCGTCCACGCATGGGCTGGCGTGACGCCAATCATGGTAGCGATTAGTGAGGCAGCTATCAAAGTTTTCATGACGATGTTCCTTGAGTTTGTATTGTCTGTTCCCCTAGATCAAAGCGAACAGGAGTACTACCGCTAAGAGCGAGATGGCGGCGGTAACGGCGTATTCAGGTCCCATGTGACTTCTCCTTAGTTTTAATGCCTCTGTTGCTCAGAGACTCACACCATTTCGTCCGTTCAAAGTTTCAAAGTTCCAGGAACTATCCACTCTGATGCCCATACTGGGGTTTGCCATATTTCACCATAATGGATATAGTGAAATTTACCGCGATAGTAAGCAACCCAATAGCACATTTTCGATCCTCCTCGATTAAATCTCACTTGTAAATCTCACTTGCCATCTTGTCGACCCATGCTTCAAACTCTAGATCGATGGGCTCGCGTGATACGAGCGTTCCATCCTCATCAATGATGATGAGCTCATTCTCGCTGCGATACGCATCGAATCCAGGATCTCCCGCTAGGTGCGGACCGCTCTCAGCATCGCCGTCGTCATGATAGTCGGCTTCGTAATGAGTATGGACGAATCCCTGCGCCAACAGCGCGGCGTGCTTGGTCGGATTGAACGGCGACTTCATCACCCTTCCCCATCTTCGAGTTCTACGTCCGGGCTGAAGCCTGCGGCTCGCAGCTCATCCATGCACGCCTCGGCCTTGCTGTAAGGTACTGAGTAGTCGAGGTCGCGTTCTGGCTTCTCACCGAGATAGGTCCCACCGCCGTTGCACGTGCCGCTGTGCTTCTTGAAGATTGCGGCGCATTCGTGGTCACGCTTGTCACCAGCCTTGCCGCGAAAAATAACCGTTATCTTTGTCATCGCTTCCTCCTACAGCTTGCGATATAGCGAGTCGGGTTTGAACATCGCTGTTGGCGTCGCGCCGTTTGGCGAACGCGCTTCGAAGAGTCGCGGATCATCCCGCGACATTACCTCTTGGCGACCGATGTGATAAACGTTTCCATCCGGACGGAGACTGTGCTTCCACGTTATCAAGTGGGGACCATCTACAGCGACGACTGCGAAGAGTCGTTCAGCAGGCTCACCTCGCGCTATAGCCTTAGACGTGTGCATCCACATCGTCCCGATTCTCGTATCTTCCTTGAGCATCATTGTCTCCCTCGTTTCGCTTCGTTTTAGGGGATTCCCGCTTCTATAGAATACGCTATTTCCGAGCCGTTGTCCAGCTCAAAGGAACAAAAGTAGAACGATTTTCCCTAGCAAAATGTAGAGAAAACGCCTCTCGAAAACTAATTCTAGAGGTGTTTTTTGGTGTTGTCGGTGGTGGTCGGTTTTGAGCCGACTGGGGACATAGAAAAGGCGGGTGCAGATATCTGCACCCGCCTTTTGCTCGATTCGGTTAGAGCTGCTTGGCGACGTGATAGACGAGGCTCCCACGATCACCTTCCGACACGACCTTGTAGTTTTGGCGAATACGATAGAGCAGGCCGTATGCCCAAGAGATGGCGGTCAAATCTTCCTTCGTCGCGCCGTTCTTGCGAGTAAGGAGCCGAAGGGCTTGGTCCAGCAGCGACTCCTTGCGATAGATCGATTCGATCTTGTGCTTGGTAGCGACCTGCTTGGTAGCAGGAACCTTGGCGCGCTTGGCAGCAGGAGCGACGGTACGAGCAAGGGCGGAAGTTTTCATGTTAATCTCCTGGGTTCTAGGTGGAAGGCTTCCTTAGCCTCTAAGCCTAGAATAACATACCCTAGCCCGGATGTCAAGCGAATTTTCAGCTATTTTCACCTAGGGGTAAACCCCTGGATTCCTGGGCATCCACAGGAGCTAGCTGGCCTTGGAATCCTTGACCTTCTGTCTGCCTGAGCGCATAGCATCTCCCAGGGAACGGCGTAGGGAACGGTCAACGTGGATACGTGTCATACCATAGTTGTTTACACCCGAAATCTGCTGATCCTTCTTGAATATGAGCGGCGTGCGGAACCCACTGTAATCCACGTAGTGGTGATCGCGCCCAAACCTATCCACCAACTCGGTAACATCAGGGTGCATACGGCATAGCATCTTCGACTTCTCTCGCGTGCCTTCCTTGACATAGAAGTCGGCGGTGTTCCCGCCCGGCACAGTCTGCGTGGGCAGCTTCTCTTGCAGGAAGGCGTTGAACAAAACCGTACACCAACCCGACTTGAGCACCTGCAGCGATATGTCGGTATCCTCGTTGTAGCGGCACCTCCACGATAGAGGTAGGTCATTGCGGATTAGGTTGCAGGAGTAGATGCGCGTGTTGAGGACGAACGGCGGCTGAGTTGCCGACTTGCGCGACACGAACATGAAGTAGTTTGGGCCGGCCATTCCAACATTTTCGTAACGCAGTACGAAGTCTTCCATGCACCTGAGGATGGTGCCGTCACCAACAGGGGTCTTTAGGTTTAGGTTGAAGCGAAAGAAGCCGGCGATATTATCGTCAATGATCCAGTGCCATGCGTGGCCTTCATCTATCGCGTGGTCCCACGCAAAGTTGCGCTTCGGCCCAGGGCCTAGCGACTTCGACATGCCCAGGTCGTCGCACGTCTCATACTCGCGCTCATAGAAGCTATCTAGTACGAGTATGCGCTTCGCTCCAAACACATTGGCGTACGCCCTGTAGTCAGACTTATCCACTATGATGCGGTAAGGTACGCCCATCTGGTCGAGCGCATGCATCGTGTGCCCATACTGGGAACGGCCCTTGCTGCAAATGTAGATTGGAAATTGTGGTGACGCCATGGCCTTATCCCTGCTTGCGACTTGCTACTCGTCTCACCGCAGGCTGAGCAGTGTAACATTTATCAGCGTAAGTGTCGATACGGGCTGGTGGAAACCAGATGCTGCGTTCATTAGGTCCAATCTTCTGGCCGATCCTAGCAGCAAACTTAGCTACGTCGTCGTCGGACGCGAAGTTTACGATTATCTTGCGGTGAGCCATCATATCTTTGTGTTCGTATTCTGGCATTCCTTGCCAATGCTCGCTCATATCGGCTTTTGCTATACGGCGAAGATGTCCGCTTACAGGTACCGTCTTGTCGTTGTCCCTATTCAAATACTCGAATGTTCGTATAGCACGGGATAGCTCTATGGAATCGATGGGAATCGACTCAATGGGAAACTTATGCTTCTCCAGGCGCTTGATGATCTTACCGAGCTTCACCTGGTCGAAGCTACCGCCAGCGGCGTTTGCTGCGATATTAGCAGCCATCTCGACGTCTACAGTCCATGCGACCTCTCGGTATGGAATCTTTAGCGTCTTACCGTCTTTGCCGGGTACCTCAACATGCCCAACGGCAACGGTTCCCATCGAATCTTTGTGGGCATTGCGAACGACACGTGAACTCTTCTTGAACAACTCGCAGCGCTGATGCCCACCAACAAGGTTGCCGGTCGTCGTATTGAAAGTGATACCACTAAGATCCCCATACTTGAGGTAGCTATCACGGAGGGCCAGCTTCTGGGTAGGTGTAATGAGGCGTGGGTTGTATGCGGCGGGGCGTAGGTCCGCTATTGTAAGTTCCTTCTTCACTTCATCATCTCCTGTGTATTAACCTCTGAATTGTTACAGCCTGCTCCAACTCCAACGCCTCATCCCCTGATGGAATAAACCGAACAGACCCAAGAGAGGTTAGCAATTCGGTGGAGATATGAAACGGTGGTATGGAGTCACCAAGATCGCCTGGACCGTTGACGAGAATTTGCTTTCCCAGTAGCAGGCTCGCGACCGACGCTGTTAACGCAGCTAGATCACCAAGGCGGCTCGCCTTTCCGCTACTCAAATTTAACACGCTGATTCCCGTCTTTTCCGAAAGGGTACACAGCGCCCTACAGACGTCTGAAAGAGCTATGAAATCTCGCCACTGCCCTGGTGCATTGACAACAATCTCACCAGTCTCAACAGCCTGCCGAGCAAAATCGTTTCCAGCTAGCATCCAATGATCACCGTCGAGCCACGCAGGAGTTCCTGTTCCATTGGACAGCCGAACTACCGTAACGTCGATTCGGTTAGAGGCTGCTAGCGCAAAATGCTCACCAGCTAGATGGGTAATCGCGTATGGGTTGGTTGGTTTCGGAATAGTGCTCTCTGTGATCTCACCAAATAGAGGGTTTCCGTAAACTTGAATCGGTGAAATGAAGATGAATCGCTTCACCCCTGCGAGAATTGCCGCTCCGATCAGACGTCTGGTTCCGGTAGCAGTCTCAAATAAGGCCGCGTCTGGATCCCGTGACGAACGCGCTGCGTTTGCTGCAGAGAGGTGGTATATACAGTCAATGCCTTCCAATAAGGTTCTCGTCACGAGAGGGCTATCTGTAGGATTGATAGTGACGAGAGGAACGCAATCTGGCCATTCATGAGGATTGCTTATCCCCCACGCTCTGGTGCTACCGACCACACTTTTTCCACGGGAGACTAGGTACTTCACCAGACGTCCGCCGAGATAGCCGCGCGCGCCAGTTACCAAAATCTTCTGGGTCATCTTATTGCCCTTCCTTTACCCACGCACGGCTTGCATCGAAGTCGGGCCAGCTTCTATCCTTATGGGAAATTTCCACAGGAACGGTAGGCCATTTGATGTTGAGCCAAGGATCATCAAAACGTAGGCCACGCTCAGCCTCTGCGTTGTAGAAGTCGCTCACTAGGTAGAGTGCCTCAGTGTTATCGGTGAGCGTCAGAAACCCATGGGCTACACCACGAGGAACATATAGCATTCGACGGTTTTCGTCGTTTAATTCCGTTCCAAACCATTCACCGAATGTAGGCGAATCGGGCCGTAGATCTGCAATGCAGTCCCACAAGGCACCCTTGATGGCGCGCACGATTTTAACTTCTGCAGATGGTGGTAACTGGTAGTGCATTCCCCGAAGCGTGCCTCTCACCTGGGAGAAGGAATTGTTTGCTTGAACAAAGTGCGTCTCCAGCCCCTCAGCCGCAAATTCGTCTTCGCAATAGAGTCGAGCGAAGAAGCCGCGATCATCACCTCGCCGCTCAAGTTCGATAAGGCGGGCGTCGTGTATCGGTGTATCGTGAAAGATCATTGATGTAGTCCCTAGCTGTTTACACCCAGCGAAGATTGGCAGTTAACCGTCCATCGAGCATATGCTTCTCTAGTGCTCTTAGCCGGATGAGTTGCGACTGTCGGAAGTTTGGATCATTGAAGTTTATCGCACGTAACCCGTCCCGCAATCTAGTGATAGTGGAATCGAGCGTTTGCAATGGCTGGTGGTTGGGCGCTAATTTTTCGAACAGACCGAAGTTGACCTCATATGAACGCTTGTCAGGTGGTGCGTCGGTATTGATCGACACCGTCGTGTTACCGACCACACCAGCGACGCTCTGGGCTAGATCCTTTACTTGAAGGTTCCAACTGTTGGAGCCAGCGTTCACCACTAAAAACTGCCCGCCGTTGTCGGCAGGTCGCGCGATTGACCACTCAATAGCCCGCGCCATATCGCGCACTTCGATAAGAGGTCTCCATGGGGTACCATCGCTCATCACGGTTATCTCACCGGACGCTAGCGCACAGGCAACGAAGTCGTTTAACACAAGATCAAGACGCAGACGATCAGACATCCCACATGCGGTGGCGAAGCGCAACGCCGTTACCGTCATACCATTGAGATTGATATTCTTAAGCGACTCCTCGGTAGCAATCTTCGAACGCGCGTAGGCCGTTAGTGGGTTTAGTGTATCTTCCTCACTACGAGCATGGCCATCCTCTGCAAAGCCATATACACTACAGCTCGACGCAAAGACGAAGTTTTTAACACCGGCCGCTGCGGCTGCCTCAGCTAGTGCGACGCTCGCGCGGTGATTGATCTCATCGGTCACCGCCTCGAATCGGTTGCCCATTGGATCGTTTGATACTGCCGCTAGATGAACTACAGCGTCGAAGCCGTGGAGCATGCTTGCACTTATCACGGATCGCACGTCGCCGAATCGTTGTACATCCAGGAAGCGCTCAGGGAGCTCACTTGTTGTAGTGAGACAGTGAGCGAAAAAACCTGAGTCGTATCCTGCGATATAAGTCGATTCCGAGACGCGGCGCAGATGACGTGTAAGCACCGAACCTACATAGCCCATATTACCCGTTATGAGGATGCGCATAATTCACCATACCTTCCAGGGTGGGTTGCCCGACTTCCATAGGAAATCCAGAAGCTGTTGGTCTCGAAGATTATCCATTGGCTGCCAAAATCCGTCATGTTCGAAGGCACGTAATTCGTTCTTTAATGCAAGCGCAATTGCTGGGCCACGCTCCCATATCGTGGAGTCGTCTTCGATAAGTTCACCAACCTTGGGAGAGAGGAAAAAGAATCCACCGCTAACCCAGCTCGCTTCTGCTACTGGTTTTTCGGCAAACTCGATCACTCTTTCCCCGTCTAGTGTCATAGCACCAAAGCGCGTTGTTGGGCGAACAGCGGCGACCGTTGCGAGCTTACCGTGCGCTTTGTGAAAAGCCAGCTCCGCAGTAAGGTCGATGTTCGAGAGTCCGTCGCCGTAGGTGAGCGCAAACACCTCTTCATTCTTAACATAATCCAGTGCACGCTTGAGACGGCCGCCCGTCTGGGTTTGGTCGCCTGTGTCCACTAGCGTAACGCGCCAAGGTTCGGTGTAGCTACGATGAATCTCCATCGCACCCGTCTTCATATCGAAAGTGACGTCGGACATATGTAGATAATAATTTGAGAAAAACTCCTTTATTAGATAACCCTTGTAGCCCAAGCATATCACAAAATCATTGAAGCCGTGAGCGGAGTACATCTTCATTATATGCCAGAGAATCGGCATACCGCCAATCTCAACCATTGGCTTCGGTCGCACTGAGGTCTCTTCAGACAACCTCGTACCCAACCCACCTGCTAGAATGATCACTGGTATTCCCATGATGATACCCATTCCTACGTTTTGGAGCTTAGTGACCGGAGGCGGCTAACCGCTGTCCGTGCGTATGCAGGATCTACATCAAACCCAACTCCTCGGTGGCCTAGCATCGCTGAGGCAAGAAGCGTCGTGCCGGTTCCCAGAAACGGGTCCAACACGCGTAGTCCTTTACCCCCATGCAATCTCATGCACGTGTATGGAAGCGTTAGTGGGAAGGCCGCTGGATGGTTGAATCGCTGTTCATTATAATGAACAGTCTCATAGCCGATGTGCCAGGTGTTGCCGCGACAGTGAGTCTGCCTACCATGACCAAACCGACTGGGATTACGCTCGCCCGTGTAAGGAACGCCGATTGCCAGCCTATCTAGCTCGACATTTCCATCTAGGCTGAAGTGGTAGATCATCTCGTGGCAACCATTGAGGTAGCGCTTCGATGTTATCGGACGGAAGTGCCCGTGCGTGCGGTCTCCGATGGCTACGCTCTTTACCCATACGATAATATTCTGTAGGACGAGGTATTTGCGAAACGCGCATGCAACGTCTATTGCCGTCCAGGGCCGCGTTCCGTTGCTGCCGACGTTTAGGAAGATGGAGCCTCCCGGCTTCAACACGCGACGGCAGGCGGCTGCGACATCTCCCATCCAGGAAAGGTAGGCACTATCATCCATGCGGTCTTTATGCTTGCTATAATCCATACCAATGTTGTATGGTGGGGAGGTGGTAATGACGTCGACGTTGCCAGCGCGCATCAGTCCCATACCTTCAATGCAATCCCCTAAGACGACTCGCTGGTCGCCAATCAAAACAGATTTCATGATTCATACTTTATCGTCGTCGTAGATACAGAAACTGTCGCGCGCACTAACTGCTCAAACTGAAGATCCTCATCCCCATCTAGGATACGCTTGCGCGAAACGGAAGGGCTTGGTGAGAGGCCAACGCCCCACACGCGATCAAATGCCTCGCAGCCACGTAAATTCAATCCAACGGTAATCTCCACGTTGGTTTCATCTACCGGATCTACACCGAGCGCGCCTAGATGCATGCGCTTCATCCGATTCAGGATATCTAGCATGAGAGGCTGGGTTGGGGCGACCTCACCAACCAGTAAGCTCGTGAGCTCACGCACAAAGTCTAGCACGCGCGGAGCGTCTACGTCTGGAAGGTGGTTTGGGGCATCGACGGCGCGGGGGTTTTCGTGCAAGGTAGCGTCGATGCGACGCCGTCTGGCTCTGGTGGTCATCGCGTTATCCATTTAATTTCAGTGGGGCCTTTGTACCCCTTACTCCAAACGAACCATGCAAATGCAATCGTGCTACCTCCCTGCGGGCCTCGATAGAGGAAGCGGTGCATGCGCGGTAGACGGTAGGAGAATACATGCACCCGGAGAGGAGGATACTTCTTAAACATATCTGCGCGCTTGTTACCCTCTAGGAACTGGAGCCTGAGCAGGAGACACAATCGGCCACCGTCGTGCAGAAGGTCCATGGAGTGTTCGACAAACTCTTGCGCCCGAACGAATGGAGGATTTGTTATGATATCGCACCCATTCCGACGAAACGGACTTGGCAGGTCGCTGAAGTCGGCAAACGCTCGTTCAACCTTTGTACCGGAGTGCCACCGATGGATGTCGCTTGTGGCTACACGCAGACCATACTCACGGAGCACTCTGGAGATACGGGAAAAACCGTTGGCCGGCTCCCACACGTTGTCGTGGATTTGCTCGCATTTCATCAGAGCTACGACTGCCTCGCGCGGCGTGTGGAACCCGTCGAGAACAGCTACGCGCTCGCGCATGTGATCTGCTGACGAATGCCCGCCGGACATCTTAATGAAGGAGGTCAGGTCCCTCACTTTACGGCCATCCATTTTCTGGATCCAGACAACGCGCTCTTAGCACGATAGGCTGGGTGCTTCGATCCGTCTAAAGCTACTCCAAAGATACTTGCACCGGCAACCGGCTTGAATGCGAGAGCCTGGTCCCTGTCGAAGCGAGTTGCGTGCTTGCTGCCGACCTGAACGACGTAGAGCACGTATGGCTGACGCGACAGCCTGTCGAGCATGTCGACCACAACGTTTGGGTAGCCGATCTGACGCTCGCCGTTGCCCAGTGAATAGAATAGGGTGTTTGCGCCGCCCTTGCCGAGGACAATCTTGGTTCCACAAAACTCAATCTGAGACAACCACGAAGATTTGGCCCGCTCCTCTGGAGAAAATTCCAACTCCAGGCGCAGTAGCGCACGAGCCTGCTTAGCAAGTTGCGCGTAGGGGTTCATCATAATTTCAGTCATGTAATGGCTCTCCGAACACCAGTGACGGGAAACCACGCACCGTCGCGGGCTCTATACGTTACCATTTTTACTCCATCACTTTTTACACCAACGATGGTCGATCCACTAACTGCGCGCATCGCCAGCACTTCATCTCGGTCATAGCGAGCCGCACGCCGGTTCTTCATACGGACGACGTAGTAGAGGTAGGGCTGACGCCCTAGACGCTCTAGCAGGTCAAGCTGCTGAGTTGGATTCAACATAGCGAGCCGCGCAACTAAGGCGGCTCGCTGGTCGGTCGGCAACAGACTTGGATCGTATTTCACGGTACATAACCAAGTAGGTTTAGGTCGGCTTGGATATTTTCGCGAGCACGGCCTTCACGGTCTGCAAAGCAGGGATTATAATAAATCTTCTCCCGCGCTAGCATTGCTTGCAAAAACTTGATGCGTCCATGTACAAACGTCATGTGATCGACGTAGTCATACTCCTTACGAATCAGCTCACCGTTTATCGTGTAGCGGTCGGTGCCTAGCTCTGCAAGGTCGAGGTCGAGAAGCAGCTTAATGGAGTCGCTTAGCCAGGGCATGTAACTGGTGTGCTGGGCTGTGTAGAGGATTGCTTGCGTCACGGTATGGGCTAGCTTCGGTTCCAGGCAATCAGGGCTAGTGGCCATCGTCTCTGAAAAGCACATGGCCGATAGATGCTCACTCTGACCAGCAGGTCCGGCACATAGGGCAGCGTCGTGATACCATGCGAAGTAGGCTACAGTGTCTCTCATCTCGCGAGATCGGTATTGGGTGTAGTAGGTGTCCCCACGCTCGATGGCGATGTACTCCTGCCACATGCGGCCGACGTGTCTTGGCCCATGGTAATGGCGCGGAAACACGTGACGCCGGTCGCTTTTGGCGATGGAGATATTGCCAAACATATTGCTCATGCCTAGCATCAGACATAAAACCTTGTCAGATCCCTCTACGTGAGGAATGAACCAGGTTGCATCGCTCGCCTCAGCCAGCGAGCTAATCGGATCGGTGCCCTCAAGAATTTTGATCATGATGAGTCTCCACTATCGGTTTCTGAGCCAGTGACGGATCGAATAATGTCATGCGGAGTCTGCCGTATTCAATCGAAGGAGATGCTCTCATGTGGACCTCTAGCATCACGTTGCCCGACTCTATCAGATTCGGAGTATTGTTCGTTGAGTCGCACACAGCGTTGCCGTCGCTCAATTCATCACGGCTGATCATGTTGAATAGTCTACGCTCTGTATAATCGTAGAGCCTACTCCGCAGGTAAGCATCGTTTCCAATGTATCGTGGGTCAGCAGTTACCGACTCAAATATGATAAAGAAGGGCGCGAGTGGTATATTTACGTTTCGCAACCAGTAGTCGGCGTCCACGTCTAGTGTGTGGTGGTCTGCCAACGGTCTGAGGATCGTCAATTGATACCACATCACATGCTCCCTTGAGTAGCCGACTTTGGTGCTTGAGGTAGGACAACATAATTCCACCATACAGGCCACCTCCCCTTACCCACACACCAAAGAGTTATCAATGGCGACGTGTCCCATACCTCCCAATGAGCAGTCATTCCAGCCCATACCTCATGGATATTTGGTAATTCATCTAAAGATTCGTCATACTCACACATCTTCTACCCTCACTCAAACAGCCAATTTGAATGACCATTGCCAAGGCGGGTGCGCTTCTCTAATACCAGCGAAGCGCGGCGTAGACTCACCTTTGCACCATCAGCGGCCTCAAATGTAAGCGTCGAGGCATTTAGCAACGAAACTACCCCATTCATGGGAGCTGCACGCAATGGTGAAGTCAAAAACTCGACTCCGTCACCAACGCGCAGCTCCCCAAATTTCACGTCTTTATTCACGCACTCTCTCCTATAATTAGAACCATCGTTTGGGTTGCCCAGCGGCAACTGGGGTAGTGGGCACATAGCCGCGAGTCACGTGACCAGCCTCAACGCGAGCTTCATGTCTTGCAGCCAGTCGTGCCGCGATCAGGATGATGACGTTGATTGGCATGACGATCAGGAGCGCTAGCCCACCGTTTGGACTGATGAACATAGCGGTCAAGACGATTGACGCGATCAGCAACCATGCTGACGGGCTCATGGGCTTTGGCGTCACTGGTGGTGCAAGGAGCCAAGCCTCTACGCTATCCGGTAAAAAGGCAAAGACAAACTTAGGCAGGCTCTGGCCGATCTTTACACGATATTGGTCAAACATAGTTTCACTCCATTGGTAACATGTTTCAAATTGGTCGGTTGATTATCACCTGAACGTCGGATCGTGACGGGTGATAGGTAAACGAGAATGCCGTTGCATCTAGCGCAAGGGCCTCTATTGGATATAGGTCTGCTGGTAGGCCAAGCTTTCGAATCTCATTGCGGATATGAGATACTGCATCCTCCGGTGTGAGAAAGTCTGGGACGACTATCATCACGGTGTGCATTCTTCCTCCTCGTAGTCTGGTCCGCATACGTCGCACACGCACGCAAGGCGGTATAATCCATCGGGATCTTCACCATCATACTCGCAGTGGATTAACCCGCCACACTTACACTTGTGCGGATGACCGTCCCAACACTGGGGACAGTTGCTGTCGCCGGAACGATGGTTGCTTCCATCACTCTGGGAGTTTGGGACTGAGAATCTCCGCATCTAAATCGCTCTCCATTGCATCGTAGGCAATCATCAGCTGGGTAATCTCTCCCAGGGAGTTGCGGATACATTCTTCCTCTACCAGAGAGGGCTTGCACGACGAGGCTGGGTAGCCACGATCATACATCTCGTTTTTAACGTAGGCTATGGCGACGTCGGTACTCATCCCATAGGGAATGTCGATCCTCATCGTAGCGCGAGGCATTAGATGTAATCTCCCTCGATTGTAAAGCCTGGTAGTGGGCCGAGGTCTGGCTTGCTATTGCGCTTTGCCCGGATAATCTCAATCTTGTCCCACACGCGATCTAGTTCCTCCTCTGCAGCGAGTTCCATATTGATATGAGCTACCTCGCATAGCAGAGCTAGTGTAACGATGGTTCCACCAACCTCTTGGTAGGGCTCACCAGCGGGTCTGCTAAACACGTAGTCGACAAGCTGGTGGGCCTCCTCAGCCGTTCCACCAAGTGACTGACCTAGCTCAAGCGACTCTTCCCAGTGTCGGTGGATTCGCTCGGCAATACCGTCGACGTAGCTCAGCGGATCATCCGCTGAGCTGTGAGCGTTGTGTTCACCACCGAAGGCAGCAAGCAACCACTTATAGGCTCGTTTTTGGAAAGAAAACATCAGTCCTTCTCCTTGAGCAGATATTTGTTCGAGATCACCTTAAACGAGAATCGATCACCGGAGCAGCTCTTCCACACAGCACCTTCAGCAATCTTATTGTTGATTGACGGAATAGCTGCGGCGTGAGCGAGTAGGCCAGCAATGCTCCCGTAGGGCTTTAGCGTAGTGGCTGAGATAATGACCGGTGCCTCGTCTACCGTTGCTCCCTGCTCCATAAGCTGCGCCAGGTAGTCGCGACGCTCATGTGGGTTGAGGTAGCGGCACGTATCGATGGCGTAGACGTCGAATACGTAGAGAGCCAGCGCCGGCAAATTCTCTGGATTCTTCTGGATTCCAGGACCCATTAGCTCGCCCTGGATGGCGTAGGTTCCACCAACATGGTGCATCGCCTCTAGCAGCTGGGTCTGACGCACGATCTGCCAAAATGAGTTGCCGTCCGTCTCAACCAGATCGAGGTTGCGCGAGCAGACGCCCTGCCTTGGAACGACGTCGTCTGGGCAGCTATACACCGTACACGATGATCCGTCGAGCTTTAGCGTGACCTCAAATTCTCGCTCACTGTGGAAGTCTAGGTAGCGCGAGAGGTTTTGCACGCGGCTCTGGTCAGTCCTCTTAATGAAGGTGGGGAAGTTGCCGCGTGCTACTCCACCAAGACAGGCCGGAAGCGGCGGGTCCCACTTGACGACGCCAAGGTAGGATGTAAGATCATCACCTTCTAAAACGCTAGCAGCGTGCTCTGGGCTAGAATACCATTTTGCATCTGAGTGATCATAAATAAAGCCAATCTCCTCCAGCGGCATGATCAGGCCCTGCGATAGCTCCTTACGCAGCTTAATCGTCTTGATGCGGAATCCTTCACGCCCACCCATCTTGCGGTAGCTTGACTTCCGTAACCACTCCCACTGATCTTCGATTGGTAAGAATGAATCAATCTCAAAGTAGCAGACGAGATCACCCTCCTTGAAGTTGTTGCTCTTCTGCGTAACGCACTGCCAGCCGCCAATGATAGCGAGGTCGAGCAGGTCCGCGTCTGGGTGGGGGACTACCCTGTCAATGCGACGAACGCTTGCGAGGGCGCGGTCGCACTGGAGGTCTTCAATTACAGCGTCGTTCATGATTATTCTCCCGGCAGGAATTGCCCTGCCGGGTGTATTTACTCACTAGCCGTTTGCTATATGGCTTGCCCTCCTATGAGGATTGTCTGACCGCCGCGCGAGAGCATGAAGCCGTTGAATCCAGGATCAGGTCGCTCGTCGGCATGAATCTGGATATTGATTCCCTTGCTGTGGAAGTTTTTGAAGTCGGCGTGGGCCTCGTGGATCATCTTGCGCAGCGTCGGATGGACATCGATACCGCTGCGCAACTCAACGAGGTAGATGTACTGCGCAAGATCCATCTTGTAGTTTACTGGCACCAAAACGCCAAGCGGTGCGCCGTAGGCCAGCATGTTTTCGTAACGCACATAGTCGGGGTAGTACTTGTCGATGTCCCTGCTAGCCTCGAAGTAGGCATCGCTGAACCTGTTCTGCAGGTGCTTGAGCGTGTTTGTGAAGTCTGCAGGAAGCGAGTCGCCAGCCATCTCAATATACCAGGGATGGATGTCGGCGACGAGGTCTGGTGGGTAGACGTCCTTGTAACCGACGCGGTGCCTATTCAGGTCGCGAAACGATCCGTAGTCGATCCACGACTGGATCATGACGTCGACCCTTGCACCAATGCTCGGAGGAACACGCTCCTTGCGCTGACGCTTATAGGTAGTGCCGTACCGATTCAGGTCGTCGCCCGTCATTGTAAGTAGTGCAGGCTCCAGCGCACCCATCGTGGACATCGGGCCAAACCAATACGCCTCTGCATATTTGGCGTCTTCGCTGCGCATGTCGACCGGCACGACCTTCGGGAAGGCGTCGTGCAAGACGGTATGAATCTTGCGAGCGATGTCCACGATTGTGTGGTCTGGATGAATAAGAAGCACGGATAGGTGCGCGAGGATTGAGCTTAGGCGACCGCTCCAACAGACGTTTGTAACCGCAGCGGCGGGAAGGAACCCACGTGCGACGTCGAAGGCTCGCGCCTTCATCGCCCGCTTGGCTGCAGCAGGATCAATCCCACCATCGGTTTCATCAGCAGCGATTAAACCACCACTGCTATTCCAGAGCCGCTTAAACATGCCCTCTGCGACTGCGACATAAGTCTCGCGCAAATACTTGTGCAAAACGTGCAAGGTACGCGCGACCCCACCCTCGTCTGCCAACCAGTCGGTTCCGACCTCAGCGAAAGGATTGATAAACTCCTCCGTGCCCCAGTCCACATAGCGCGTACTAGTCTCTTGACCAGCAAACATCGCGTGGTTCTCGATGGCTACTGCCGCGAGAATTGGAATGCGCTCGATGAAGATTGCTACGTTTGCCATGTCTAATAAACTGGAATGACCATATCCAACTACAATATGCTGCAACTTATTCTTAAGATCTGATATATCATCAAACGTCTTTAATCTCTCCTCTATTGGCATCTGACTACGTGACCAGAATGCTCCCAACATGGCTTGAGCTTCTGGTTCACCCCGAATCTCCGGCGGAAGCAACCGCACATTAACCCTATCCACATAGCTCATGTTAATACCCTTCATATCCTGGCATGCTTCTAGCGATGGTGTCATCGTAGTCTAAATTATCCCATCCACCTGGCTGGACAATCCGCTGGTAGAAGTCTGCAAGCGGATCGTCATCGTATACGTCGACCCGGTAACAGGAGTCGGTACAGAAGCCAATCTCAGACAATAGCTTCCTAACGTGCTGTAGACCCTCTGCTGTTAAGCCTGGTCCATAGTGCCGGTGCAGACTCGCAATGGCATATACAGCCTGGTCTAGTATCTGATCCTTCGTCCTGTCTGCCATGTTAGCCTCACGTTATGTCTACCAAAGTATCAATATCGATACCCTGCTCTGCACGAACAAATAGATTGGACGTCTGCGCCAACTTGGCGACCCACTTGTCAAGGCGGCGGAAGTCGCGAGCGTCGTATCCGATGCGACAGGGTTGCCCATATATGGTAGTTATGTGGGGCGGCAACTCTCCTAGAAAGATTACGACTCCTTGTGGGCCGAACCCCCGAGACGCTAAGGTCACCTGGCTAATTGTGTAGTATGCGCCGACCGTAGGTCGCGGCGGATTTCCAGCTAGGCTCCCTACCTTAATCTCACGGATACATACAATATCGGTTCCGGGTGGCGTGTTCTCATCAATCTCGTTGCTCATTTTTCCAGCTCCCAGCCAGACATTGATTTTAGCGATTCCCACACGTTGGGATTGGCGCGGCCGAAATATGATGATACCCGCATAACAAGTGCACTTGGATATGTAATTTCCTTTATCTGGGTTCTTCCCGCGCGTTTTAATAGTCCGAGTGAGTAGGAGATGTCGTTGCACTCTAGATCATCAACACCTACAATCCACGTGAGGCTATTTATATGCAGCATGCTCGCGCCAAACTTAGACGCCACGGACATCCCAACCGCGACGGTGAATCTAGGCTCTGTAACGGTGATCATAAATAAGCTCTTCATGCCGACTCCTTACTGCCACCATCCCTGTTGGTGAAGACGATTAAACAGACGCCGAAACGCATAGGTGCGAATCAGCGAGATTAGGGTAAACACGACGGTCAACACCGCATTTTGCCCAGCGTTAATCGCAACCCCTACCATTGGAAACACATAGTAGGCGGCCACGAATGAGACTATCATTCCTGAGGCGGTGTTGGCCACCGCCTCAGCGATTGAGTGGTGATTTGGCTGTGACATCAATACCCCTTTAGAATTAGATAGTCGCACAACTTTTGCAAACAATACTCATCACTTGGACCCACAACCACTATCGGCTCACGGGCATAGCTCGATACCGTCCATTCGCAGTAATAATTACCGTTAATGAAGTCGATCACTCTCTTGGTATGCTTATCGACATACCACCGAGCACGTTCAAGGCGAGCGATGCTCTCACGGACAAACCATGAGTGACCATTCTTGGTCCCCGATACCTCAGCGGCGCAGATCGTGTGGTTGACACCTTTGTATGCTGTAGCGGTGAGATCGGCAACCTGCTTCTTCAACGAGTCTATATCCCGGTTTAATCCGGCCACCACGGCTCGCGCTCCATCGCGATCCATTGTAATCCCAGTAACCTGCTCGCGCAGGTCCCCTATGACACGATGCGCCGTGTCGATTGACAGTATAAAGGATCTGGTAACACTAGCATTTGCGCTAGCCTTACGCGCCGCTTCATCGAGCGACTCTTCCAGTTCGGCAACCCTCTTCTGAAGCCGTTCCTGCGTTGCCTTATAGGTTGCGATTACATGCTGTAGGTGATGATCACCACCGGTCTCGCTCTCAAGCTTCTGCTGAAAAAGCCTGCTGCGTAAGCCGGCATTGTCCTTAACCGCTTCATCGCGCTGACGGATTAATGAAGCGATATCGCTCTCGAATAGAGAGAGCCGACGCTTAAACTGATCGACCGTGACGGAGTAGTGAGTCCCACCGTCCGTCGTAAATCGAATCGGCTCAGCAAGGTCGGTTTCATAAGCCTTCGTAAGTGCCTCATCCATCGCATTGTAATTGTACGATAGGGAGTACCATCCATGGTCGCCCAAGATTTTAGTTGCTGCACGGATACCCTCTGCGCTAGGTTTAAAAACGCTCTCCTTTATAGCCGCAGTGCTAAGATTGTTTTCCCCATCGACGGCGTATGCCGCTTCTAATATGGTCTTAATAGCGTCCTGTGATAACATCCTACCACGCACATCCTTTGTGCTGTTGATAGCCGCAGCGGCTTTGAGAATGGCTTCCTTACTCGGTTGTATTATCATCCCTAGTCTCCTTGATTACCAACCAAATCCACCAAAACCACGATACCAGCTACGGATGTACGTGGTAAATGGATCACGTTTTTCCTTCTTCCTCTTCTCTGCTGGCTGCGTGCTGAAGGCAACGTCTTCTACTCTATTGATGGTATCCTCTACCCTGTGACGCTTCTCATCCAACGCTGTCTTGACTGCCAGTAAATAGTCGTCACCATAGAAGGGTTTGTCGAAGATTGCGTCATCCCCTACGTTGTTCATGAGCTTCTCAGCATTAGCCGCTGTCGGATCTACAACTTCGTGCTCCACGTCATCATTGAACATTTCCTTGACCTCCGCAAGAAAACCAGCAAGATCGTAATCTACGTTTACGACTTCATTCACTGGTGCTTTCGCATGGTTTGATATAGCTGGACACATTCCAGTGTCCGCGAGTGTGCCAGGGCTGTGTAGAGGTGTGAAGTAGCCACTCTCCCTACCGGAAAGCAATGCGTCGACAAAGCGGATCGCCAACTCCCGCAAGTCGTCTAGCGTACCGTTATTTACTACCTGCCAATCATACTCAACCTCGGTACCGTCGATGTCGTCACTGTGGTTCGTAGGCTGAGGTAGGTCGGTTGCACGCATGCGTGTGACCCACAACTTGGATACTAGGACGTGCGGCAATAATCCCGCCATGGCGGCTTTGTGTATCTGCTGCTCAATCTTGTCCATCATGTAGGCTTCGCGAACGTAGACGAAGGCCGTTCCGTTTGCGAAAAAGGTGCTCTGAATTACCTGCATCGTCCTAAAGGACCGGAAGCCGCAGTGCTTTTCAAGCGCCGCACCCATCTCTGACAAGAGGTCGCGGTCCTTAGCGTCCTTTGCGGAGACGTCGACGTTGATTGCCTTCAGGGCCTCACGGACTGGATCGATAGAGCTGTAGACATCGGTTGGCCAGTTGAATCTACGCCGAATATAACTCGTTGCATACTCGACAAACGTGTCCTTGCCAACGCGTGGCCTGCCGTTGACAAGCACCAATCGTGGGACTCGTGAACAGGCTGCAATCGGCTCAAACCCGCAGGTTGTAGCAATCGTGCTTATGGCGTCGAGCAGCTGACTAAGTGTGCCGTCATTTGCAATCGTGTAGTCGACGCTGAAGATCTGGTCGTGCTCCGATTTGTGATCCATGCCGGGAGCATTTGACAGGTAGCTAGGACGAATGATTCGCACGAGTAGGAAGCCGTTTGCTCTCAGCCACTCTGCCTCGCGAGCGTAGCGTACACTCTCCACGACGACGGGGATTCCCGCACCGACCTCATTGACAACTAGGCGCTGCGCGATCATCGGATCTGGAAGCTCATCCAGGAAGCCGCAGCCCTGGGCTTGTAGCAATACGCGCGTTGTCAGCAACGGATCACCTGGAAGCGGCTCATCGATCTTGTCGCCAAATACATAGGAAGGGATGTCGTCGATGTCTACACCAAGCCTGATCAGAAGCGGAGCGATCATCTCGCCCAGTAGGATCTTTACATGCACCTTCTTCATCCTGAAATTAGCTTCCAAGAATCGTGCACATTCAGATTTGCCGGCGTGCGTTAGCCCGCACAACGCTATTCCACGAAACTTCATTTTAACTATCCTTCATTCTTTGGCTGGCTTAGCTGCTCTAGTGCGGAAATCTTACCACCCATAACCACGTCTCCATATCTCAAACCACGATGGGCTGGAAAGCTGTAGCCGTTCGGCGACGTCTGGAAACTCTGACCAGAGCCATCCCGAATCGGATACATCTATGTAGTTTTGAAGGCACATATATTCATTAGAATATAAGTTTGCCCGGTCAAACATCTCCTGCGCGGCGTCGTCGCAGTCTACGTGTGCTTTGTATGTACAAATGTCGCCGTCCTTGTAAACCCGACGCCGGTAGGTTTCTCCAACACCGATCAGACGTCCGCACTGGTCGCACACATGCAGCTTCCTACTTCGAACCACCCGGTCGGATAGTATGTCAACCATGGTCGCGGCCCCCGCTGAACACCATACTCTCATCTTCATAAAGAGCTGCCTGTGGACCACGCTTCTGGTCCTGATACTTACCAGACTCGTATGGTTGATCGGTCGGCTCATCCAAGGGATGGAACACCGCCTGAGCAATTGGCATTCCGGCCAACAAGACTATAGTTCCCTCAGGTCGAAGAGGGTCTTTGCGATACCACTCGCGCCAGCGCCAAAAATGCCACCAGCGTCTGGTTGGGTTTGCGTGGTTTGTAAGTTCTAGTGTGAGGTATCCTCGCCAGCCAGGCTCTAAAATTGTATTCTGGACTGCAAGGCCACGGCGTACTAGCGTGCTCTTATCCTTCAGCTCTGCGCATACGTCGTCTGGAATGTCAAACTTCTCGATTGAGGATGCCAATGCAAACTCACCGGGACGCAATACGATGGTCTCTGCAATTCGTATATCATATCCGCAGCTACTGAGCCCAAAGCTCATGCCGCAGACAACCGACCTCTCGTGGAAAGGCTCTACTGGTCGAATCTTCCTGATAGTCTGTGCACTCAACACCGTCATAACAAAAACCTCCAGAGGGAACGGTCCCTTTCTGGAGGTTATTTACTCATCGGATTATTTCCCGTCTGGGCAGATGCGCGAGACAAAACCAGTCCAGCTATTGCGGTTCTTAATAAGAACGTCGGGTATTCCACTATAAGGTCGGTACACAACAAAATCTGACAGCTCGATTACACATCGTGACACGATCTTAAAATCACTAGCTACTAGCTCGCTCCAGCGTTTTAAGCGAGCTGTGATTCTTAAGTCGTCGAATACCAAAACTAGCTCGACGAGCTGGTTGTAGGTCGGGTGCTAGCACTACTACCATACCATCACTGTACCCGCCACCACCACCAGTCCATATGAACAGTTTCATTGAGTCTCTCCATTTCAAAAACGAAAAACTGAGGCGTGTGGGAAGGGGGATACCCACACGCCTCGGTCAGACGCAGCGACCGTGGGAGGACGGTCTCGCTACGTATCCCTTTACTCAGTCCTGGATCAGCTCGTGAATCCTAACTACTGAGCGCTTTAAATCACATAGGTCGCTGTGATACTGCTCACCGACGATTACGAGTCCGTGCTTCATCATAAAATTCTTCAAGTCGCCATAGGTGCAGCTCGGAAAGTCGTCCGCCTTCATCAGCCTTTGGAGTAGGAGATCATATATGTATTTGTTTGTGTGGGGCTTGTTAGCCATTGCCTATCCTCCTAATCGGTGAGACTGACGACGACGCTACGGAGCGCGTCGCAAAACTCGATGGCCTCGCCGGGATCAATCATGAACCCCTTGCTAGTGCGAATAAATCCATCACCCTTCTTCACCCACTCCCGCACGCTGATCATTGGTTTTCCGGTGAAGTCGGAAAGCTCAGCACGAATCTCCACCTTGTCACTCTTCTGAAGGATTAGGATTCCTTCATCCGTGCTTTCTACGGTGGCGCGAGGGTCCGGTCTTCGATCCGCGCGAGGCTTTTCCTTGCGGGGATCTTGGCGAGGAGTTTGGCGGTCTACGGTGAGAGGGCGGCGTCGGTGGTCCGTTGTGGTTGACATTAGGCTTCTCCTTCATGAATCTCTGAACGTTTGCCGTGGAGTATGGAATGAGCGCTACTGTGGCGTCCTTCTGCTGCGCTGCCCTCCACGCCCCGGTTGGGGAACGGTGAAATACCAGGTCGTCTATACGAACCTCATCTTCATCGTTTCCGGTTACTCGGTGCACGGCTGCGGTACGAGTACGCAACACTCTACTGGTAGTGATCACTATTACCTTGTCACCACGAACCGGCATCCATACGTGGGTCGAGTATTCTGGGTCGCGGGCGCGCATTGAAATTACTGCCGCCTGATACAGGTTTACGGTATTCGCCGCGATGCGGTACTGATTGTCCCCACGCCATAGTGGGCTGAGTGGTTCCAGCAGACGCATAAACTTCACTGCCTGTGCCCTACTCTGAAACGTCTGCCTACCACAAGCACCTCTGCCTGTGGCGAGGTGGGATACCGTCCACGTATCCGTGGTAACGACTTCATTACCAACCAACTCGCAGGACGGATGAACGCACAGGTAGCCCAGCACGGTGGCGTCAATCTTAACGAGCAGATCGACACTTTTACCCTCGTGTGTGAGCCCCATGTTTAGCTTGACGGTCTTCTGTGTGGCCTTTTCCATCTTACCTACTCCACCAACGCTACGCCCCCGCGCCCACGTCTATCTGTCATACAAAAACTTCACCATCGAACACGTATTTTCCTGCTGAGGGTCTGAGCTAGGGATCATCCAGCTTACCCGACGGTAGCCTCGCTCGACAAATAACAGCTGCGCCTGATCGGCTGTGGCAACATCCTCGATATAAATTTGTCGAAATGGTGAGTGAGCCTCCACGAAGTCGATAAACTCCGTCAGGGCGATCAGGCCCAGATTGTCTGGTTGAACAGAAATATCTGCGATGTCCAGAGCGGGCTCCCAGTCTTTATTACGAGGGTCCCACCCGTCGTAGCTACCCTGTCGCTGGGTCTTCCGCAAGAGCACGCCGAGCGTGGGACCGCTGATCCACTTGATACGGGTGCTTGCATCCTGGATGAAATCCAGAAACTGTCGGATTACGTTGTTCACCGGCGTCGGATCGAGCCTGACGAGAGAGTCGGTCATCTTAGTTTTCCCTTTGCTGATTGTTAGCGGCCATACTCGACAACGAAGTCGCTGCCATCGTCGAGCATCTGTAGGGCGTATGGAATCTGGTGATAGGTCGTGCCGTTTGGCCCACGAACAGCAATCATCCTAGCAACGCACGACACGCCGTTTGGTGGAAAGTCGGTTGCTATCGTGCGAATCTGATCAATACGAACCTTCTCGGTGACGCCACCAATAGCGCGCATCATTGCAAAGTCGGGTCCGTTTAGGACGTCGGTAAACCGAGCAACGGCGTCGGATCGGTTGCAGGATATGGGTTCGGCACCACACGATACCAGCGAGGTAGCGAAGGCAACGGCGGCAAGGGCCGAAGTCTTTAAGATTTTCATGGCATTCTCCTTTATAGCCTGACAAAGTTTGTGCCGTCGGTAGTTACCAGCACGTTTGCTGGCTTTGACAGCACGATTGTTACCGTGATCCACCAGACGTTGTTTGATGGGTCTGCGGATCGACTCTCGTTTACGTCGCTGTCTCTGACAAAGACGTTTATCGAATGCAGCGGGTTGGCTGCTGCCGCCTTAGTCGCAAACTCCTTCACGATTGCCAGGACATCTGCAGCTGAAATCTTGGAGGCGACGTGAACCTCCGGTAGCAGCCTAGATGTACCGTCTAGGTATGCATACATCGGCATAGATGGAACCCGCCAGGTATGAACACCAAACCCAAAGTCGGTGGTAACGCACTCCCGAACCGAAAAACCATTAAACCCAATCATCTCTATCCTCCCTTATGCCTTCGAAGTCGACGCGATGGATACCCACTGCCCGACGATTTCAATGGCGTCGTCGTAGGAGCTAACGCAACTTACGGCAGCTCTGAACCGCTTCACCTCCTGCTGGTGAATCTTCGCCTCATTTAAGGCGGAACATACGCGGCCCATGATAGAGAAGGGCTTGCGGTCGTTGTGGAGGTCGACTATCACGTGTGGGAATCTTGCAGTCACCTTGCGCTCCTGGTTTGGTATCAAGCAAAAATCTTAGCAAGAAAGCGTCGTGTCTTGCGCTTTGTGAACACACCCTCTTTGAAAGAGGAGCTTCTATACGACATCTTAGGATAGTACCAATTACAGTTCCACATTACTCATCTCCGCGTTTGCTTGCATATACGAACCGGGATTGGCTGCTTGGCACCGACTAGCAGTTTTGTGGCGAACCCCGCAATGGCTCCAAGCGTGATGACTATGAGAGGCGTCATGGTTTCACTCCTTGTGGGAATTTCCGCAAGTACTGTTTACTCACCGTGTAGCAGATCAGAATCTATTGCCACGCAACTCGTAGTCGGAATCTTCCCGCCTCAGTATCACCGTAATCATCATATTCGTAGTCATACATACCGTAGCTATGGTGCATAATAGCGCAGTCAGCGACGTGCTGCCGAACTGCTTCAACGTATTCGGCGTCGTCTCTGACGGTATTGCTATAAGCATTAGCATCGCTCAGATTGCCAAACAATCGATGAGCACAACCACACACGTCGGTATTATCGACGTTGTATGACCCCATCAATATCTTGTAATTGTGGCGATGACCGTCATCGTAAACATGAACACATGAGACTGAGTTGAAGGCAGGGCCTATACATAAAGAACTTTCAATGTTGGTATTGACCGTGTATTTGCTATCCGATGTAATTGCGTAGGTCTCAATACGACCAAGCTGGGCGACGGCATATACATACTGTTCGTCGTATTGAATAGCCCGTACGATTAAAGATTTCAGCTCATCAGAAGTTTGGATTGCTCCCTTGGGGAATCCATTGTAGCGCTCAAACATTTTCATCGTTTTCAATCTCCATTGAGTAGTGGTTCACTCACCCCAGCCACGTTGACTAGCATATCCACGCTGCAAGTCGGCGTCGTTTTTATCATCGCGGCGGCGCTGATAATCATCATCGTCATAGTCATCTAAACCACCGTCGATTATGTCCTGCTCCACGGCATTGCGAATCGCAGCTAGATTAGCAAGCACGTTGAATAGCTCACCAGTAGCTGCGAACATCGGAGTCTTAGACGTGGCGCGGCAGGTAGGCTCGTCGCGCCACATGTTAATCTCCATGATCTCAAACTCCGGTCCATCGGCAGGGTCCCACCCATATATTGAGTAGGTTTCCTTGCCGCCCTTGCTCGTGACCTTGTAGTAGACATCTACAACAAAGTCGAAGCCCATAAACTCGATACCGGTGATCATGTTTAGTCCTTTCCACTTTAAGAAGTAGGGTCCGCTTGGCTTGCGCGTTTTGAGCATCCGAATCCTAACGATTCCATCATCAGGAGGAAAACTCCACATCCAAGGCTCGATCATCACTCAACCCTCCTTCTCAGGAAGGTCGTCCGGCGGCTCATCCCACTCGTCTTCATAGTCGTAGTCGGGGCCGTCATCGTAACCGTTATCATCATCATCAAACTCCGCTGCGATCCTGGCGTTTGATCTGGTGATACAGGGCTGACATACGTAATAGACGCGGCCTGCCATTCCCTCCTCGTAGTCGCGACGGGGGTTGAGCACTACCTCGCTCGCCGAACACCAATCGCACGTGCCGATATAGTGAGGTTCCTCCCGCGCCTTCTCTGTGCACTCGGCGCAGAGGTCATGCATCTCGGAACCAAAGCTGTCAGTCTCGCCCTGCATGCGAACAGTAGCGGGCCGATCAGGGTGGTTGTCGCACATCGTTCCTTCAGGAGTACAATGGCTCGACCCAGGAAGCGACGCTATTGGGCCAGTTACATCAGCACACATGTTCGTCTCCTACTTGTTTGCGGTTGAGTGAAGCAACACTGACATCATATTGCCAGTAGCTTGCTGCGCCGCCTTAAACCTCTCGTTGGCGACGTTTGCGTCGTGATCCGTAAACGCCTTGAGGAGGCGCTGAAGATCCTTTGCACAGAAATCCAACTCCTCAGCCATCGCGCTCAAACCAACCCGATAACAGGAGATGGCCAGAGAATTGAGTCCACAGCCAATGTCACCAAGGTCGCGACATGCTTGATTGAAGGGCTCACGCTGACGTCGTATCTTCTCCATGTCCACTTCTACCTCGCGGATGTGATCCGGTTCAACCTTTGTCATCATTGTCCCCTATTGGCGCTTGCCGGTCCGACGCTCAATCCAGATCATCCACCTAAGATGGCGATAGGTTCGCCATCTTTTATTAGATTTTTTGCTCATCGCGGTTCCCTTACACCTTGAAGCCCTGGAGCAGGTCGCGGTCCGCGCGGCCGTATATGTCGCAACGCCTCACCTCGTCTGCGCTAAGGCCCTTCTGAAGCTCACAACGTTTGAGCGTGCGCACCGAACCAAACACATCGCTGCAGGTAACGCGCCCATCCACGACATACATGTAACAGCCGTAAACGGAATAGTCGTCATCTAGCACCGGCTCATTCAACGTACCGATCAGCTCAGGATCGTAGCTCGTCGGAAGTTGCATCCGTGCTTTGCTACGCTGAAGGGCAGCGTCAATTTCAACATCGAACTGCTGCTTGGTTTGAGCGCCAATCCTCCTAGCTGCATTATTGTACTGCTTGCTATAATCACCACTCGCTACAGCCGCACGGCGGGCGGCTCTTGCCTTAGACGTTGCCATCACGTTCCCCTTATCTTCCGTATCGGTGACGTAGCGTCTTCACCTTCGATGGTCGTTTTTGAGGACGCCGCCATTTAGTCTTGCGGCTGTCCTCATCTTCGTAGTTGTGGTAGCCGACGGCAGCCTGCGCCGACATCTTCCCACGGCCCGTAGTATCGCTAATTGGCTGCTTCACTTTAACCTCCGTTAGATCTGCTTCATCGCCTTGGCAGCAAGCTCGATCAGCGTAATGCATGCCGTGCGCGTCATGCCCTCATGCTCAATACAGATCGCCAGGTCGATCAGTTCGTTGACTAGCAACGGTGCTGCGCTAGTCTCAACCTTGAGATGCTCGCGTAGTTTGGATTGGTCGATAGCATGCTCTGTTTCCTCATACTCACGATTCGGCGGTTCCAGATATGTATTATCGTTGAGTTCATCAATAAACTCGGCCGACAGACGCGGCGCGCGCGCCGGAGTCTGACGTGGGATTGGCTGCTTTATAAGAGCAGCGTTGGCAACCTTGAGAATGAAGGCGTGATTCTTCGTCTCACCAATCTTCTCCAGGGCACCAGAGGTAAGGAGATTTGACATCGCCGCACCAACCGGCTTGATCGACTTATCAGCCATAATTCCAAGAGCGTCGGCGATATCGACCACGGTAAACCGAGCGTCGACAAACTCGCGAAGAATTATGTCACGGACACGCTGTGCAGTGTCGCCGTCGTGATGATTCAACGGCTCCTTGGTTAGGCGCGACTTGTTTGCGACGAGTCTCTGCTTGAAGCGCCGCTTCGGCGGCTGCTCGCTGCTATAGCCGACACGCGAACCCTTTGACGTTATGGCCTCGATCATCGCGGTGTCCACAACGCGGTAGAAGAACCGGTGGCCGACCTGGCGCGGAACCTCCAGGGCACCGCGAGCGGCGAGCCGGCTCACAAACGCCGACGTCGCATTCTCTGGAGTGCTGGCGGCACCCATTAAGTCGCGCACCGTAAACTCCTTATCGCGAAAATCGGACAGTATCGCTGCCCTAACCTTCGAGGCATTGGACACTTCCAGGATTTCGACGACGTTTCCGTTTGTATTGGTTTTCATGCTAGTCTCCTGTCCATTTAAGTTTGGTCTGAATTCAACGCGTGATACGAATAACGACGTATGCAACGTCGGTCGACTTCGAATGGACGGCACCTTGTGCCTCATCCATCGCCGTCGTAAACTCGTCGAAGAGATGAGGCAGGTTGTCGATTAAATCACGTGCCTCCTCCAGGGACATTCCACATGCAAACGCAGATTCGTCACTCTTAATACGATTGTAGTCGGCAGAGGTAAGTTGGTACATGGTCGCTTCCCCTATGTAGTTACAGGCTTTTCGAGACACTTGAAGTGTGGCAGGCTTGGCATCTGACGCCGCTTTGGCGCAGGCTTTTCAGCCTTGACAAAAGGCACGAGGCGTTTGTTGTTAGTCTGGCGAACGAGGATTGCAGCTATACGAGCAACCTCAGGATCGCAGACTAAAACCGACTCGTCAACAGTCCGATGGTCGTTGTAGCCGCCTCCCTTACGCGGCGTTACCTGCCCATTGACCCGCCCAGCACGTGGCCTACTGCTCATTACGTTTCTCCAGAGTTGGAGGCGCGCCCTGCGCCTCCCTTATATTTTACTCAGAGGCTACGCTATTGCGGATTGCACGCCGTCAAATGAGTACACCTTGTAGAGGATCTTGATTGATGGTTGCCCTTGGTACTTTGCATATAGAGTGTCAATTACGGCACCGCTCCTATATGCGGCTTCGTAGATCACCTCACCAAGCGCAGCTCTTATCGCGTCTTCCACCTTCCTTCCATGAAGGGATCCACCGTTATAATAATCGAGGATTTCCTGCGTTATTATCTCACGATCAGACAACTCGCTTACGATCTTTGCTACCTCATCGCACGCAATGACCTTCATGTGGTTCTCCCTAGACGACCTCACCCCACGGCAGGCCAAACCTTGTTGCGCATATGGGACCATACCCAACCAACGTCGAACGCTTGTCGGTTAGGTCACGACTGCAGAAGCAGCAGTTACCAGTCTTGCGACCATGCTCGCTGGCAATCCTTGCGGGATCACTCGCAAACTCGATCAGCGAGTCGACCAACCCATCGGGTGTAGGGTAACGCGGTGACGCCTCAAACTTTCCGTCGCGGAGGATGCGTCCGTACCACCACTTGTTGTCCTCCACGACGTATATCGATCCAGGAACGGGCGCGGTGGAGCTGGCGAGGGTCAGCTTAATGCTGCGACCGGCCAACTCGATGTTGATGGCGGGATTTTTGATGTTATCCTGCGCCTTGTCAAACATCTCTAGCAGACGCGCCAGGTTGCCAACCTCAGTCTTGACGCGCTCGTTCTCCACCGGAACTGGCGTCTCAATCCGAGCAACCAGCTTGTCGATGCACGCTCGCTGCTTCTCGGTGGCAAACCCAATGCGGCGAATCTTTGCATTGGCTCCCTCGACCACGCATCCGGCAAAGTTGCGGTCATTGAGCGGTAGCTTATTTATGTTTGTCTGCAAGAAGTCGACCTGTTCCTTATCACTACGCGTGATCATTGTCTTCTCCTAATCCCTACTTGATCATACCGGCGAGCTGGAGAAGCAACACGTCTTCCTCAGAATAGTAGGCTAGCGCCTGAGGATTGTCGATGGAAGGTCCGTAAGGATTCCATCCTTCGTTGCCGTCGTTGATGACGACCTTGGCCACGTCTAGAGCCTGCTCCGTCGTGTAATAGACGATCATCTCGTAGTCGGCCTGATCGTCTGGCATAACGACGACCGTTGCCCCCGCCTTGATGAAACGCCTAACAAGGCGGTTGATGTCGTCCTCATTGTTGGTAACGAGGTTGATGCTATGGTAACCAGACTTCAACTGGTTTAAGATTGAGTTTTTCATATTCGCCCCTTGAGTTAGATCTTGGTTAGGGTCATATTCGTTTCTCCTTGAGTCTGGCGGCGCGTCGCGCGCCGCCCGCGTTCGTCAGGCCGCCCTACGACCGCGCTTCGCGGCGTGCTTCATGAAGCGCTTGCGTTCATCCGCGATATTGCCTTCCTCCGACTCCATCGCGTCCTCGAAGTGCTCCCAGTTGAGCGGCTCCCGCGCGACCCCGGTTATCTGGGCGAACTCGACGTCGCACATCCTCTTCTTGAAGAGGACCTCGAACCCCGTCACCACGCCCTTCGCGGTCAAGTACCTCTCAACGATGATGCCGATCTCGTCGCGCGCGTCGAGCCATGACACGTTGATGATTGCACCGACTTGCAACTTGGTGGCTTCTTTGCGTTTC